>MKWU01000017.1_pt1 | contig 345421 bp, 288 predicted proteins | sample 809101 | NCBI WGS metagenome assembly MKWU01 (sample SAMN05860141, study PRJNA318959) | sponge metagenome | host: Aplysina aerophoba | place: Slovenia: Piran, Adriatic Sea, Gulf of Piran | collected 2013-05-07 | reverse complement strand
TCACTTTGCCCGACTTTCGTCCCTGCTCGACTTGTAGGTCTCGCAGTCAAGCCCTCTTATGCCAATGCGTTCTGTGGACGATTTCCATCCGTCCTGAGAGGACCTTTGGGCGCCTCCGTTACTTTTTTGGAGGCAACCGCCCCAGTTAAACTGCCCACCAAGCACTGTTCCTCAGTGTTGCTGAGGTTAGAACCAAAAACAGCCAAGGGTGGTATTTCAACGACGACTCCACACCTACTGGCGTAGGCGCTTCTAAGTCTCCCACCTATCCTACACATGACAGTTCCCAACCCAATGCCAGGCTACAGTAAAGCTCCACGGGGTCTTTTTGTCCTGCCGCGGGTCGCCCGCGTCTTCACGGGCACCGCAATTTCACCGAGCCCCCCGCCGAGACAATGGCCAAGTCGTTCAACCATTCATGCGGGTCGGAACTTACCCGACAAGGGACTTCGCTACCTTAGGACCGTTAGAGTTACGGCCGCCGTTCACCGGGGCTTCAGTTTGGTGCTTGCACACCGCCCCTTAACCTTCCGGCACTGGGCAGGCGTCAGCCTGTATACGTAGGGTTTCCCCTTAGCACAGACCTGTGTTTTTGTTAAACAGTCGCCCGGCCTTCTTCTCTGCGCCCCCAGACAGCTCCACCAGCTAGTGGCTTCACCATCCAGGGGGCCCCTTCTCCCGAAGTTACGGGGCCCTTTTGTCTAGTTCCTTAGCGGAGGTTAGCTCGAACACCTAGGGACGTTTATCCCAGCCCACCAGTGGCGGTTTGCGGTACGGTCGCCGCGGTTCCATAACCACGAAGCTTTTCTTGTCGGTATGGCCTCAACGGGGTCTCCTTTCCCGTAGGTCAGGATTCCCTCACTCCTCAGCTTAACACCAGGGTGGATTTGCCTGCCCCGGCACGCCTACAAGCAAGGACGCACCATGTCCAATGGGCACGCCCCGCCTAGCCTCCCGCACCCCTCCTTGGTTTTAAATCGAAACAACGGCGGTGCAGGAATATTAACCTGCTGTCCATCGCCTTCGGCTCTTGCCTACGGCTTAGGACCGACTAACCCTACGCCGAACAACGTTGCGTAGGAAACCTTGGGCTTTCGGTGTCAGGGATTCTCACCCTGATTTACGCTACTCATTCCGGGATTCTCACTTCCCCGCGCTCCAGCAAGCCTCACGACTTACCTTCGTCGCCCGAGGAACGCTCCCCTACCATGCCCAGGTACTAATACCTGTACATCCACGGCTTCGGCGACAGACTTGAGCCCCGTTACATTTTCCGCGCAGGATCCCTCGACCAGTGAGCTATTACGCACTCTTTAAAGGGTGGCTGCTTCTAAGCCAACCTCCTGGCTGTTTTGGGAACCCTACCTCGTTTCCCACTTAGTCTGCGCTTGGGGGCCTTAGCCGGTGGTCTGGGCTGTTTCCCTTTCGACAATCGCACTTATCTGTGACTGTCTCACTCCCGGGTATCGGTAGAACGGCATTGGTGGTTTGATTGAGTTTGGTAAGCTCACGCCCCCTAGCCCATTCAGTGCCCTACCTCCGTCCTCCTAGTTCCCGAGGCTGCACCTAAATGCATTTCGGGGAGAACCAGCTATTTCCGAGTTCGATTAGCATTTCACCTCTACCCACAGCTCATCCCAGGCTTTTGTACTAGCCACGAGTTCGATCCTTCAGTTCGCGTTAACGAACCTTCAATCTGGCCATGGGTAGCTCACTCGGTTTCGGGTCTACTACATGGAACTGGTCGCCCTGTTCAGACTCGCTTTCGCTACGGCTCCGGAACTACAGTCCCTTAACCTCGCTCCATACAGTAAGTCCCCGGATCATTCTTCAATAGGCACGCCGTCATCCGCAAAAAGCAGACTCCGACATTCTGTAGGCTTATGGTTTCAGGTCTATTTCACTCCCCGCCAGGGGTTCTTTTCACCTTTCCCTCACGGTACTGGTGCGCTATCGGTGACCAAGGGTATTTAGCCTTGGAGGGTGGTCCCCCCAACTTCCCACAGGGTTTCACGTGCCCCATGGTACTTAGGATCAACTTCGGAAGCTCCATCCCTTTCGTCTACCGGGCTGTCACCGTCTACGGCGGCCCTTCCCAGGGTCCTTCGACTAGAGATGAAGTTTGTAACTCCCCGGAGCCTGATGAGGCGACCCCAGAAGTGTCCTGTAACCCCGCAACGACACAGGCCCTCATGCCGTTTGGTCGCCGCGGTTTGGGCTGTTCCCCGTTCGTTCGCCACTACTAAGGGAATCTCGGTTGATTTCTTTTCCTCGGGGTACTTAGATGTTTCAGTTCCCCCACTTACCTCCCGCAATGCGGGTGGACCGACTCAACGCCGGAACAGGTTACCCAATTCGGAGATCCCCGACTACGCCTGTTAGACGGCTCATCGAGGCTTTTCGCAGCCTTACCGCGTCCTTCTTCGGCCCTTGGTCCCAAGGCATCCACCATAAGCCCTTTAAAATTTGACCCACGCTAGGAACTTCAAATTCCTAAGACTCGGTTCTTACAGTTCAAATTTCCTATTCAGTTGTTAAGGTCACCTTCTGACCGCTGCCTCAACGGCGTTTTGCCGGTGGCTGGGATCGCTCTCTGGAGCGCGCCCACAGGTCAGTTGGTGGGTAGACACTATAGCCTGTGACCTCCCTGTCGTCAAGGGCAACCAGCGGCTGTTTTCAGATCCGCCGGAAAATGTCGCTGATCAATCAGCGACCCACGAAGGGGGGCATGCCGCGGTTCTTGTCCAGGAACCACTGCACGGCAATCTTGTGATCCTCGGTTCGACGCACATGTTCCTGGGCCGCGGAGGCCAACTCCAGCGCCCCCTGGAAGTCGAGGTCCATGCTCTCGTGCACCAGGTACTTGGTAAGCGAATGCGCGATTGTGGGTCCTTTCGCGATCCGGGTCGCCAGTTCCATGGAACCTTCCATCAACTGGTCATCGGGGAAGCACTTGCTGGCCAGCCCGATGCGCACCGCGTCCTCGCCGCCCATCCAATCTCCCGTGTACTGGAGCAGCAGGGTGTTGCTGACGCCGATCAGCTTGGGCAACTGCCAGCAACTGCCGTCGCCGGGTATCAGCCCGTTGAGCACAAACCGTTCGGACAGGCGCCCGCTGTCGCCGACAACCCGGATATCGCAGGACAGTGCCAGTCCGCAGCCGACCCCGGCCGCCGGGCCGTTGACCACCGCGATGGACGGCTTCTGCAGGTCGTGGATACGGAGCGGCACGAAGTTGACCCGGGGGCCGCTTTCGACCCGGCTCGGACGACCCTTCATGTATTCCATCTTGCCCCAGGTCAGGGGTTCCGGCTCCGCCTCCCCTTCACGCTCTTCGATACGCTGGCGGAACCCGCGCACGTTGGCCCCGGAACAGAAGGACGGTTCTGTGCCGGTGAGCAGCAGCACGCGCTCCTCCGGGTTGTTTTCGAACTCGTCCAGCCGCTCGAACATCTCGGCGGCCATGTCCTGTCCCAACGCGTTGCGCGTGGGCGGGTCGTGCATGGTCATCACCAGCACGCCGTCCACGACTTCGGTCTTGATGAACTCGTAAGCCATATCAAACGCCTCACTGCACCCCGGAACGCGCCGGGGTGAACGGATTGACGTGCATTCTACCCAATCGTTCTCACCTGCGGCAAAACGCCGATTGCCAATAGCCCGGCCATATCCTAAAATCCGGTTTGTTCGCCAACCGCAGATACGAGGCCGGGCCCGGCCTGATACCGAGGAGCCATGCCATGCAATCCGGCACCATTGTCAACCTGCACATCGCCCGCGTGAAGGGTACTCCGCCCGACCCGGTGGAGGAGGCACGGGCCATTTCGGCCGAAGGGTTAGAGGGCGACCGGAGTCGCAACCCACGAAATCTCCGGCAAGTCCTGGTCATGGATAAAGAAACGCTGGACCACTACGGACTCGAGCCGGGGCAGATAAAAGAAAACATCACCGTAACCGGCATGGACCTTTCGGAAGCCCGCCAGGGCCACGTCTTTTTCATCGGAGACGAGAACAGTCACGTCACTCTGGAAGTCACCGGGGACTGCGAACCCTGCCAGAAGATGGATGCGCTGATCCCGGGATTGCAGAAAGAGATTTTCGGCAAGCGCGGCATATTGACCGTGGTTTTGCAAGGCGGGGATATCAAGCTCGGGGACTCGATCCGACTGGAACCGTAATCGTCGCCCTCGGCTGGAGGGCGCGGCGCAAATACCGTTAAAGTTCCTCCCGGCATCGGGAGCCGATCCAGCCATGCCATCGCGGCAGGCGTGTAGAGGTGGATCGCAAAGGCAGGTTTCAGCTGCACTCAATAACAAGCAGCGCATTTTTGTAACGCGGCGAGCTTGACGCTCGAAAACGGAGCATAAAGATGCGATTGATTTCTATCCTTCCTCGTTCGAGATACCGTCTCATTGCGATCGCGGCGGCGCTCATCCTGCCCGCCCTGGCCTTCATCGCCTGGCCGCATGCGGCCCACGCGTCCGGCGTCGACGGTGAGACCCAGTTTGTCCTGAATACGTTCGCGTTCCTGATCTGGGGCGCGCTGATAATGTGGATGTGCGCCGGGTTCACCATGCTGGAAGCCGGCTCGGTTCGCACCAAGAACGCATCCATGATCTGCCTGAAGAACATCGGCATCTACTCCATCGCCGGGCTGGCCTTTTTCTTCATTGGCTACAACCTGATGTACAACAACGTGCAGACGGTCATCGGTACCGTAGTGTGGCCGCTGTACGGTCCGTCGGCCGACGAGATCGCGCTGCTGGGCGGGGACGAATCCGCGCTGGCGGCCGTGATCGACAGGGGTCACTCGGTGATGTCCGACTGGTTCTTCCAGATGGTGTTCGTGGCCACCACCGCGTCCATCATCTCCGGAGCCATGGCCGAACGCGTCAAGATGTGGAGTTTCTTCCTGTTCGCGCTTCTGATCACGGCCTTCATTTACCCGATAGTGGGCGCCTGGACCTGGGGCGGCGGCTGGCTGGCGGACATGGGGTTTCAGGACTTCGCCGGTTCGACCATCGTGCATAGCACCGGAGGTTGGGCGGCCCTGGCCGGCATCCTGGTGGTCGGACCGAGGCTCGGCAAGTTCCGGGACAATGGCACCGCGCGGACTACGCCTCCCTCCAACGTCGTACTGGTGACCCTTGGGGTGTTCATCCTGTGGCTGGGCTGGTTCGGCTTCAACGGCGGGTCGCAGCTGGCGTTGGGAACGGCCGCCGACGCGGTGGCGATGAGCGTCGTTTTGATCAACACCAACCTGGCGGCCGCCGCCGGGGTGCTAACTGCGCTGTCCGTCTCCCGCCTGTTCTTCGGGCGGATCGACCTGATGGTGGGCCTGAACGGCGGCCTAGCCGGGCTGGTCTCGATCACTGCCGGGCCGGACTTCGTGACTCACATCTGGGCAGTGCTCATCGGTATCATCGGCGCGGTGATCTGCACGGGCGGCATCAAGCTGCTTGAGGTGGTTAAGGTGGACGACGTAGTGGGCGCCGTGCCGGTTCACCTGTTCGCCGGCGTCTGGGGAACCATCGCGGTATGCATCGCCTCTGGTGGAAACATCCTGACGCAACTGGTCGGCATCCTGTCGATTGGAGCGTTCGTGTTCGGACTTTCCTGGGTGGTATGGTTCGGCATCTCAAAGACCATCGGGCTGCGCGTAACGGAAAGCACCGAGCGCATCGGCCAGGACGCGGCAGAGCTGGGCATGGAGTCCTACCCCGAGTTCGTGCTCATGCCGGAGATGGACGACGATTAGGCCGGACGGGACCTCTCCAATAAATCGGGGGCAAGCTCAAGGCTTGCCCCCGTTGCATTAGCGGCGATTGGACGCCTGGAAACTTAGCGCACCAGCGTGCCCCGTATGGCCTCGCCAACGTCGCCGACCTGGGTAACGTCCTGCCACTGGCGGACGGCGTCATCGACACGGTCATCGGACAGCACCAGCGCGACGTTGTCGCGGAACTTGCCGGTGATGTTGTCCATCCCCCACGGAGCGGCCTGGCTGCCCATGATGGACCCGCGCGGCGTCTCGTGCTCCAACACGCGGCCATCCTTCAGGGTGACGCGGATGGGCACGCCCTTGGAGACCGTGCCGCCCCCCCGTTCAAACTTGGACTGGACCCGGATGTTGACCCGCTCCATCATGTCCGTCACGTCGGCGTCCGCGATCTTCGCATCGGTGAACGTGTCGATGGCGATCTGACCGTCCACCAGGGCGGCCGCCATGTTGTACTTGGCGCTGAACTTGCCCTTCAGGTCGGTTTCCGGTTCCTCGTATAGCATGACCGTCGAGGCGTAGGACTGCGCGATTTCGGCGCTGGCCACGTCCTCGTAGCCAAACTCGTACTCCCGCATGAGGCCGAACACGCTATCCAGCATGGCGTGGTTGCCACCGCAGGACGGGTACTTCTTGATCATCAGCGCATCCTGCACCCGGAAAGGCTTGCCCAGCTTGTCGGCGGCTTCCTCCAGGTTGGTGTGCTCATCGCCGATGACTGTCGCGGTGAAGCCCACCGAGTGCTCCAGGATCTGGTCGCCAGCCGTGAAGCCGCGCTGCGCCAGCTGGGCGGCCATGACGCCATCGCGGCAGGTCATGCCGGCATGCAGCGGCTTGGTCATGGTGCCGAAGTTGTGGATGACGCCTCCGGCCATGGAACCGGCCATGCCCAGCGCCATGGTGGTCTGCTCCGCGTCCAGCTTGAGCAGCTTCGCGCACGCTGCCGCAGCCGCCAGCCGACCCAGGATCGCCGTGCTGTGGAAGCCCCGGTGCATCTGCTGAGTGTGGTAGTGGGTGGCGTAATCCACGGCCAGGCCGACCTCGCAACCCACCACGTAGGCTTCCATGAGGTCGCGGCCAGTGGCGCCGATGGTCTCACCCAGGGCCAGCAGAGCGGGGAAGATCGCTACGGTAGGGTGCCCGAACCCGCCGAAGTCATCGTAGTCCAGGGCGTGTCCCATTGTTCCGTTGACCAGCGCGGCGTTGAGCACCGAGGTGCGCTCGCCGGTGGCGAGGATGGTTGCCTCTGCATTGCCGCCCAGGTCTCCGGCGTAGCTGCGGATGATTTCGCCCACCTTCTGCGTGGAGCCGGCCAGGATCACGCCAACCAGGTCGAAGCAGGATTCGTTGGCGACGCGTATGGCGTCCGGCGGAATATCCTCATACGTCGTATCTACGATCCATTTTGCCACCATTTCAGTTGCGCCCATGGTGCGAAACCTCCTTGCCGGGTTCATTTCTTCTATGCTCACGAAGAGCAGGCCGAGTATAGCATTCCCCGCGATGATACAATCGCGCGCATTCCGAAGCGTGCGCGGAGTACAGGATGTCCGGATCGAACCACACCCTCAATCTGATACTGGCTATAGTGGTCACCGTTTTGTGCTGTCTGCCACTGGGCATTGTGGCGATCGTATTCGCGGCCATAGGCATGTCGCGTCAAGGATCCGGGGACTACGCCGGCGCGGAATCCGCGGCCCGCACCGCTCGCATCTGCATCTGGATATCCTTCGGGTTGGGCTTGGCCATTCTCGCGATATACGTCCTGTTCTTCCTGCTTCTCGGCATCGGGACCGCCATACTTGGTTTCTGAATCCGCCAACGCCCGGTCGCTCCCCTGGCCGCATCCCACGGCGCGCCGGCCCGTGACCCTTGCAGCATGGCTCACGCCACCGGCGCTGGTAATCTGCGGGCTCGCCCTGGTGAATGCAGTGGACCCGCGGATCCCGGGGAACTACCCACCCTGCCTTTTTCTCTTTGTTACCGGATGTTATTGCCCCGGGTGCGGCACGCTGCGGGCTCTGCACAGCCTGTTGCATGGCGACTTGCGCAGCGCGCTTGGTTACAACGCCCTGACCGTAGCGTTGTTGCCCATCCTCGGCGCAGCTTATTGTTACGGGGTGGCCCACGCGGTCGGCAGGCCGGCAATCCCAGCCTTACGCGTTTCGCAACGCGCAGCCTGGGCGGCGCTGGTTGTGGTCCTCGCGTTTTGGGCGCTGCGCAACATACCGGTGTCGCCGTTATCCGCGCTGGCCCCGTGATCGGGCGGCCGCATGGCCTCGCGCATACCTGGTTTCCTGACAGGAACGAAGGGACGCGGCGACCCCGCCTGTGCTTAGGACGGCTTCCGGCGACGAGATAGCCGCGCTTCGCTCGAATTGCCGTGCTGGCAGCCTCTCCAGATGAGGGGGGACCACGGCGTCGGTTGCCCGGATTCCGGGGGTCTGCTAGACTTTCGCCGTCGCACGGTTCATCCCGTCGGCGACCCAATTGACCAGAACCCCGTTTACCAGGAGTTACGGCTAATGATTTACGAAGTTCGCACTTACGATCTCAAGCCTGGTGGAGTGCCCATTTTCGAGGACGCATTCGCGAAAGCGCTGCCCCATCGGGAAAAGTACTCCAAGCTGGCCGCCTTCTTCCACACCGAAATCGGCCCGCTGAACCAGGTGATCCACATCTGGCCCTACGAGAGCCTGGACGAGCGCAACGAAGTACGCGCCGCTGCCGGCAAGGACCCCAACTGGCCCCCGGACAGCCAGGGCACCATCCTGCACATGGAGTCGGAGATCTTCAATCCCGCTCCCTTCATGCGCCCCATGGGCGGTGGACAGAAGCAGGGCAACGTCTACGAAATGCGGATTTACGAGTACCAGAACGGCGCCATGCCCAAGGTGCTGGACATCTGGGGCGCCGCCATCGAGCATCGCGAAAAGTTCTCCCCGCTGGCTGCCGGCATGTACAGCGACATCGGCGGCCTGAACAAGTGGGTCCACATCTGGCCCTACAAGGACCTGGGCGAGCGCGACAAGATCCGCGCCGAAGCGTCCGCCACGCCGCACTGGCCCCCGCCGACCCGGGAGTTCCTGGTCAACCAGGAGACCAAGGTGCTGGTTCCTGCCAGCTTCTCACCCCACGCATAGCGCCGGTCACAACCGCTGCTACAGTAGGGGCGAATGATTATTCGCCCCTACGTTATAATGACGACACGCGGGGTTCTGCCCGCGACCCGTTTGGTCCAGAGGTTGTTTTCATGAATATCGGCGTCGCAATGTTCGTCACCCAGTCGTCCATCGACATCGCTGAGCTGGCCCAGGCCTGCGAGGCCCACGGTTTCGAGTCGTTGTGGGTGCCCGAGCATCCGGCGATACCGGCCGGGCCCAAGACCCCGTGGCCGGGGTCTCCCGACGGGGTGATCCCACAGATGTATTACGAGTGCGTCGATCCGTTCGTCGCGCTGGGGCGGGCTTCGGCGGTGACGTCAACCCTCAAACTTGGCACCGGAATCTGCCTGGTGCCCGAGCGCAACCCAATCCTGCTGGCCAAGGAGATTGCGACCCTGGACTACCTCAGCAACGGGCGGTTCCTGTTCGGCATCGGCACCGGCTGGCTGCGCGAGGAGACGGAACTCTTCGGCATCGACTTCTCGCAGCGGATCGGCTACACCCGCGAATCCATCGAAGCCATGAAGGAACTCTGGACCAAGGAAGTCGGTGAGTTTCACGGCCGGCACATCGATTTCCCGCCGATCTACTCGTCGCCAAAGCCGGTGCAGAAGCCGCACCCGCCGGTGCTCATTGGCGGCAACGCTCCCAACGTGGCCCGACGGGTGGTAGCCTGGGGCGACGGCTGGATGCCCAATCGCATCTCGCCCGACCAGTTGAAGGAGCGGCGCGAGGAAATCGTCCGCCTGGCCCAGGAAGCCGGTCGCGACCCTCACGAAATCGAGGTTTCGGTGTTCGGGCAGCCCGCCGACCCGGAGATCCTCAAAGCCTACGAGGAGGCCGGCGCGACCCGTGCCATGGTCTTCGCCGAAAGTGCGCCCCGCGACCAGGCTTTGCGTCAAATAGACGATTTCGCCAGCCGGCTGCTGGCCTGATCCCAAGCCCAACCCGTCATACCGACGAGACAGTTCGACAATAATGCTTCCCGACGACGCCAGCATCCTGTCCCTGCGAGACGCCAACCAGCGCTTCTACGAAGCGTTCGGGTCCCTGGACATGGCCCAGATGGACACGGTCTGGGAGCAGTCCGAACGGGCGCTGTGCGTCCATCCCGGCTGGCAGCCGATAGTGGGCTGGCCGGATATCCGCCGGTCGTGGCAGGGCATATTCAACGGCGCGGCGCTGATGCACTTCAACATCCATTACGTGAACATCGCCCTGGAAGGCAACTGCGGTTTCGTTACCTGCATCGAGAGCATCACCAGCGTGGTCGAAGGGCAGGCGCAGGGTTTTGGCGTCCTGGCCACGAATATATTTGTGAGATCCGGCGGTGACTGGCTGGTGATGGCCCACCACGCGTCGCCTCGCCTCTAGAATAAATCTCACTCGAGGGTGAGACGGCACGGCATCGAGCCGTGTGGCCTGTCTGTAACCACCTCGCACAAACCGCTCAAAACCGGGATCTGGAGCGAATCATGTCACATTCCCCACCTGCGGTCGTCGACATCTCCGCCACCGACCGCAACCTGTGGCAGGCGATCATGGCCGAAGCCATCGCCAACCTCACGTACACTGCCTACGCCAACAAGGCCCGCGAGGAAGGGTACCCTGAGATCGCCGAGGTCTTCGAGCAAGTCGCCCGGGCCGAGACCCATCACGGCCTGAATTACCTTTCCATTTCGGGCGGGGTGGACAGTACGGCCGTCAACCTGGCCCACGTGATCGCCGGCGAAACCCGGGAATACACACGCACCTACCCACGCATGATCAACGATGCGATGAGGGACGACCGCTCCGACGCCTTTGACATCCTGACCGCGGCCATGGAGGAGGAAAAACAACACCAAATCGCCTTTTCCGATGCCCTGGCCCATTTGCAAATCAAGAGTGCGAACGATGCCCCCGTTGAACCGGATTTCCTGGTTGCCGCCCATTCACCAACAGCAGGGGATGTTGCCGATCTGGATGTTTCTGTCGAGAGGCCCGCACTGCCCATAGACCTGCAAACATACGTGGATGCTGCCCTGGCGCTGGATAGGGAACCGTTCCGCATCGCAAACCTGGGGCGACTTAGAGAGGTGGTGTTCGGCGCGCAGGACGGCATTATCAGCACCCTTGCCCTGACCACGTCAGTGGCCATCGCTGTTGGCACGACCGGAACCGTCCTCGTGGCGGGGTTGGCCGCCGCAGCAGCCGGGATGATCAGCATGGGCGCCGGCGCGTATTTGGGCTCCCGAGCCGAGGAGGACGTTCGAGAAACGGCAATCGCCAACCAGATTCGCGAATTGGATGAGAACCCGGCGGAGCAACTGGCCGAGCTCGTCATCCTGTTCCAACGAGAGGGCAAGACCTACGACGAAGCCGTCCATCTGGCCAACGAGATATCGAGCAACGAAACGCTCTGGCTGAACACGCTCCTGGAAAAGAAGCTGGGGATCAGCCCGGACTTTGGTGGCAACCCGCTGAAGGACGCGGGGGTGATGTGCGTCTCGTTTGGCTCAGCGGCGATCATACCCATAATCCCCTTCCTGTTCCTGGCCGTCGGGGCGATGGCGATCGGATTGTCCGTGGGGCTGTCACTGACCGGGTTGTTCGCGCTGGGCCTGGCGAAAGGACGGCTGGTGCGCAAGTCAGCCATCCTGCAGGGGCTTGAGATACTGGCGATCGGCGCGGTCTCCGCAGCCCTTGGGTTCGGTTTGGGCGAGTTGCTGCCGCGAGTGTTGGGGTTCTGACGCGAGGCTTTCACCGAAACAAGGAACCAGACGCCGAAAAACGGGGGCGGTCCGAAGACTGCCCCCGTCGTTTGTCCGCGTTGTTCACGTATTAGGAGAACCGGCCCAACAAGCCTTTGACGGCCTTGAGAAAGTCTGGCGGGTTGTCTCCCTGGACGAGGTGGCCGGCGTTGTCAACCGTGACCGTGGTGCAGTCGTGGTGCTCTTCGGCCATCCGCATCATCGTCTCGTCGGCGAAGATATCGCTGCGCGCGCCGCGCACCACCAGGGCAGGGCAGTCGATCTTGCGCCAGCCGGCCCAGAGTTGTTCCGGAGTCCAGGCGGGCGCGCGAAAACCACGCCGTCGGATCACCTTGTCATATTTCCACGTCCACTTCCCGTCCTCGCGCCGGCGGATGCTGTACTTCAACGCGCCGAGGGTCTGCTCCCGGGTGCGGCCGGTGTACTCCATGACGCGCTGGGCAAATTCCTCCAGGGTGTCCAACTCGTCAGGAAGCTCACGGAACTGCTGGATGCGGTTCGAGCCGCGCCTTTGCGTCTCGGGGCCGGTATCGACGATGGTCAGTGACTTCAAGGTTCCGGGCCGGCCGGACGCCCAGGCCAGGCTGTTGCGGCCTCCCATGGAATGGCCCATCAGGTGGAAATCTTTCAACCCGATGGCAGATACCAGCGCCTCTACGTCGCCGACATAAGCATCGGTGGAATAGTCTTCGTCGGGGGACCAATCACTATCGCCGTGGCCCCGTTGGTCCACCGCAATCACACGGTAGTCTACGGACAACGGCAGGCTTATGAAGTCCCAGCTGTGCGCCTGCTGCTGGACGCCATGGAGCATCACGATCGTCGGCGAATTTGGATCGCCCCATTCCAGGTAATGGAGCTTCAGGCCGTTGACCTTGATATACCGGTCGACCGGCTCGTTCTCCACCGTAAAGGGAACACCCACCTGCCGCGCAGCGTCGTGCAGCGACAGACCCATGGAATGTGACGCCATCTTGAATACCTCCTGCCGTGAACGTGGCCGCCATGTTACCACGGCTAACCGTTTTCCTTCGCCTGGCGTTCCAGGATCCCCCTGATGGTGAACATGCGCTGGAACAGGGTGAAGCAGGACACGCCAGCGATCACCCAGAGGACCCATACCATGATCGGCACGGGGGCCAGCCCTTCCACGATCAGGCCGATTCCCAGGATCGCGACGCGCTCGGTCCGGGTCATGATGCCCGAACGGGTGAACGCGCCGAGACCCTCGCCGCGAGCGCGCAGATAAGAGACCCCCTGCGAGAACACCAGGCCCAACAGGACCGATAACATGCTGAAGATCCTCTCTGGTTGGGACAAATCCGCGAGCAGGTAATACAGCCCCAACCCGACAAACAGCGCAGCCTCGCCCAACCGGTCGAAAACGGAATCGAGCAAGGCGCCAAAGGGTGACGCCCTTCCGGTGAGACGGGCCAACCCGCCGTCAAACAAATCCAGAATACCGCCGGCCAGGAACACGATGCCGCCGTACAGGGGGTATCCCAAAGCCACCAACGCCGCCCCGGCCGCGCACACCGCGAATCCGAAGACGGTGATGACATTTGGGGTCAGCCCCACGGCGTGGAGGGCCCGCGCCCCGGGCAACTCGACGTAGCGCAGCATCGCCGCGCGCAACTCCTCTCTACCGGGCATTGCCACCGTGGTTGGCCTCCTCCATGCAGTGTTGGTAATAGTCTTCGACTTCCGAAGCGACCCGTTGCCAGCGATGATTTTGCGCCACGCGCTTTCCGGAGGCCGACAATCGCAGGACGAGTTCCGGGTTGTCGATCACGGCGGCGATGGCGGCGGCGATGGAACTCGGCTCACGCGGCGATGCCAGCAATCCGTTGCATTCGTGGGCCACGACGTCGCGGTAACCGTCGATATCCGATGCGACTACCGGAACGCCGGCGGCCATTGCCTCCAACAGTACTATCCCGAAGCTCTCTCCGCCGGTGGCGGGACTGCAAAAAACGTCGGCGCTGGCGTAATAACGAGGCAGGTCATCGCCGCTGACCGCGCCGACCAATCGCACCATGTCGTCACCGACCCCGGCTATGGCGTTGATCCATGATGCGCATGCCTGATCCGGTTCGCCAGGGCCCACAACGACCAACCTGAGATCACGCCGACGTTCGAGCAAGCGAGCGAATGCCTCCAGAAGATAGCGCAGACCCTTGCGTTCATCCTTGCGCCCAACGAACAGCACGTTTATCTTCCCGTCCAGCAACTCAGGCAGCGGGCTGGCATCAGCGAAACGCCCGAAGTCGATGCCATTGGGAATCACGCGATACGCCCGGTTCGGAAAGTGGGGAGCCACGAAGGATCGGGCGGCCTCGGAAACGGCGATATGTCCGTGGAGCCGGCGGTGCCAGGTCTTCAGGGCAAACCTTGACCAACGGTACAACTGCTGACCGTCCGAAAACGCGTGGAAGGTGCCGATGTTAACGGCGTTGGAATGATGCAGGAACATCAAGGGCAGCAGTGGAGCCAGTGGTTCGTGCACGTGGACCAGGTCGAACCGCTCGTGAGCCAAGATTTGCCTGACCCGCGGCCACAGCCACCACGCAAGCGTCACCCGCGCCGTTGATCCCCCAGCCGAAAGAGGAACGGATCCACCCATCGGGATGAAATTGTCGAGATTACCGTCTTCATTCGAAGGGTGCATCGGGGTTCGCGGAGCGACGATGGTCACTTCATGCCCGCGGCTCCGCAATTCATCGGAGAGTTGGGACACATGGGCATTGACACCGCCGGGCCACGCGAAGTCATAAGGGGAGACCATGGCTACTTTCATAGCCCGCTCCCCTCAGTAGATCCCAGCCCAGAAATGCAGGGAAGTAGCGCCGGTTATTCTTCTCCGTCGCCGTGCTTGACCTGCACGCTGACCACCGCCGGCTCGGAGATAAACGCCTCGACCATGTCGTGCGCTTCGGAGTCGGAGTACTGGACCGGCGGGCTCTTCATGAAGTAGGCAGAGGGGGCGAACACGGCGCCACCCTGACCACGGTCCAAAGCCAGCTTGGCGCACCGGATGGCGTCCACCACGACGCCGGCAGAGTTTGGGCTGTCCCAGACCTCCAGCTTGACTTCCATCTTGACCGGAGCGCCGCCGAAGACCTTGCCGTCAATGTGGATGTAGCACCACTTGCGGTCCTGCAACCACGGCACGTGGTCGCTGGGTCCGATGTGAATGGTGTCCGCGTCGGGTTCTTCCTGCATCTGGCTAGTGACGGAGCCGGTTTTGGAGATCTTCTTGGACACCAGGCGTTCGCGTTCCAGCATGTTGAGGAAGTCGGTGTTGCCGCCGAAATTCAGCTGGTAGGTGTTGTCGATCTCGGCGCCGCGGTTCTCCATCAGCCGGGTCAGCACTCGGTGAACTATGGTCGCGCCGACCTGGGATTTTATGTCATCGCCGATGACGGGCACACCCCGCTCCTCGAAGCGGTTGCGCCAGTACTCTTCACGAGCGATGAAAACCGGGATGCAGTTGATCATGGCGCAGCGGGCGTCGAGGATCTGTTCGACGTACCATTTGGTTGCCATTTCGCTGCCCACGGGCAGGTAGTTGATCACCACGTCGACTTCGCGCTCGCGCAGGATGCCCGAGATGTCGGCGGTGCTGTGCTCCGATTTCACTACTACATCCGTGAGGTAACGTCCGATCCCATCGTGAGTCATGCCCCGTTCGACGGGCACTCCCATGTAGGGAACTTCGGCGAACTTGATGGTGTTGTTAGGCTCGGTGAAAATGGCCTCCGACAGATCTTTCCCAACCTTATTGCGGTCGACGTCGAAAGCGGCAACGACTTCGATATCCTCGATTCGGTAATCTCCAATGCGATTGTGCATCACGCCGGGGATCGGGTCGTCGTCCGGCACCTCAACGTATTTGTGGATGCCCTGGACCAGCGAAGACGCGCAGTTGCCCACGCCGATAATGGCAACCTTAATCGTGCCCAATTGTGTACTCCTTGCGGCCCGCCCCGGGGCAGACATCCCTCAAAACCGGGACTGGAAATTATCGAGGCCAACCTGCATCAAACTGCCAGACAGTCTAACACACGCGGAATCTTGGTGCCCTTTTAGAGTCGCTAATCGCCGTGCAGGGGCGATCAGCGACGTAAAACGACTAACCGGCCCGGGCTAGTCCTCGGCGAAGAAACGGAAAATCGCGGTCTCGTCATCGTGGCGGAACCTGCCGCCGCGGAACCGGATGTCGCGCCCCTGCTCGATGTGGTGATCAACGAGTTCCTTCACTCGGCCGGATGCTTCCTCAGCATCCGCGGAGCCGCGAACGATCTCCATCAGTTCGTCGCCGAGCAGGTTGTCGCTGACGCCGTCGGTGCAGCATACCAAGCGGTCTGCGGCCGACAGATCAAGGGTGGTTTGAAACACCGACAGGCCAGGTTCTGCTCCGATGGCCTTGGAAACCCCCAGGCGTATCAACCCGCCCATGCGTCCGCTGTATTGCTCGTATCCGTCGGGGCGGATCACGTAAATCGGACTGTCGCCAGCGGAAATGATGTGGAGTTGGCCGTTGAGATACAAAGCTGCCGAGGCGGTGGTCAGCAGGAACCGTCCTCCCCCAACCTGGTGGAACTCGGCGTTCTGCTCGTCCAGAACGGCAACGATGTCCTCGGGTCCGGTTATGTTGATGGCTTTGAGGGCGTCAGCCACGGAACCACTGGCCTCGTCGCCGCCGTGACCGGTGACGCCGTCCAGCACCACGTCCAGGAAGTTGCCGTCGCCCAAATCGCGGGTCAGGTAGTTGTCCTCGCCGTGAGCGGCGTTGTCGTGAAGAATAGCCAACGAACTGGTGAGCATAGTTCCTGCATCCTCACATAAATTTGGTTTGCAGCGGATCAGCCGGCCTGGACGGCCAGCTCAGTGTTCGCGTCGAATCGATAGCGTGTCCAGTGGTCCTCGGAGAGCCGGTGCAGCGCGGCGACCCACGCTTCCATTGCTGCCGGCCGGTCTGACATATCGTCGTTTCGGATGGTAATCAGACCCAGGCATTCGCGCAAGTCTGCTGCGAAATCCGCAACGGACGTGTACGCGCGTTGCCGCACTTTCCCCAAACATGCCGTGGCGGCTTCCCGCAACGTGTCACCCGCCATTGCGAACGCGCCGGCCAGGCTGTCGCATTCGTCCTCTACGGAGATGACCGGCCGCTGGTTGTAGGGGTCGAAGTACCCGGACGCATCCGTGGGCGGCAGCTCGGGAGCGAGGTAGAATTTCACCATTTCCACGTAAAAATCGTGAACGTCCTGGCGACCCCGGTTGGCCTGACTGGTCTCGACTCCGTGTCCAACCAGGGCGCTGGCATCGACCAGCGCGATCCGGCCGGTGCCGGGGGAGTAGAACACATTGTGGGGTCCAAGGTCGAGCAGCGCGTAGCCGGCGTTGGCGTAGATTTCCTGCGCTTCCAGCAGCTGCGTCTGGACCGGCCAGTCGTCCACTCCATCGGGAAGCGCGAGCGGATGCAACGCGAAGAGATTCTGACCCAGGCCGATCGGCACCCGCAGGATACGACTTCGGGGGTCTCCAACCAGCGGGATCCCGGCGGCGCGTTCCTCGACGCGTACGGAATAGGGTTGGCCCAGATCCTCGCCGAAATACTCGTCGTGGAGGGCCACCTCGGTAACTCCGACAACTCGGGGCACGAAGTCGCAGTACTGTCCGGCTCGTTCGTAGGCTTCCAGGGCCCGCGCGGTGCGCTCCTCGATCGGGCCGTGCATTTGCCGGCGCACGGTTTGCGGAGAGGGGCGCTTGAGCACGACCGGTTCACCGGTCTGCCGGTCCACCGCGGCGCGCACATCGTAGTCGGCGCCGCTGCCCAGCGGACCGACCATCTCGAACCGATCCAGCGTTACAGTTTCCATACCCATCGATCTACGACTGGCCGTGTCCGCTCAGGATCGTAACCCAGTCTTCCTTCTGCCGGATTTCACTGATGACCAACCCCGCGTCGTTGATTGCCGAAACTGCCTCGTCATGCTGGTCCACGATGATGCCGGACGCGATGAACACTCCGTCACGGGTGAGAAGATCGGGGATCGCCGGGGATACGATACTGATGCCGCGGGCGCTGATATTGGCCACTGCGATATCGTAATTCACCCCTCGTGTCGCGGCGCTGGGGATACTGCCGGATTGAGCGTTGACTCGCTCAGCGATGCCGGTGCGGCGGAAGTTGCGCTGGGCGGCGCGTACCGCGTGCCCGTCGATGTCCACGGCGGTAATATGGCCGGCGCCCAGCTTGGCGGCGGCGATCGTCAGGATGCCGGAGCCCGTTCCAACGTCGAGAACGTTACTTCCGGGCCGAACCAATTCTTCCAGGGCTTCCAGGCAAGAATAGGTCGTCGGGTGGTACCCGGTTCCGAACGCCAGACCCGGGTCCAACTCGACCAACACGTCGCCAGGCTGGGTTTCGTAATCGATCCAGGAGGGCTTGATCACCAGGTTGTTCCCAACGCGGAGCAGGGTGAAGTGCTGTTTCCAGTTGTCGCGCCAGTCTTCGTTGTCGTCCAGGGGCCGAATTTGCAACTCGCCGAGATCGGCAACGCTGGACGCCAGCTTGATACCCACCTCGATGTGCGCCAATCGCTGGCGGGACAAACTGGGCAGATACGAACGCAGCACCGCGAACTCGCCGGGTCGAGTTTCAACACTCAACCCGTATCCGTACCGCTCGAAGAGGTAGGACACGGGCTCCACGTATTCGAAGGGAACGTTGATGCTCAGTTCGTGCCAGGACATCGCGCCGTCATAATCACTTTGAGAATCGGATCGGCAATCGGGAGCTTCGGAGTATAACCGATCTATTCGCCACCGGAGGTCAGGGTGTCCTTAATCCGGTCGAACAGACCGCGCTGCTTGTCGTCCGGTTGTGGCTCCTGCGGTTCCGGGCTGGGGTCAGGAGTGGCTTCCTCCGGTTCCGTGGCTTCATTTTCTGCCGGTTTCCGGTTGCTGGCGCGTTTCTTCCGGGGAGGCGCGGGCGGCCTCTTGCCATTGTTGGCCAGGGAATAGGCCAAATCCTCGACCAGTTTGCGCTGGTACTTGTTCAGCTTGGACGGTATGTCCACGTCCACCAGGACTCGGATGTCGCCGCGCCGGTCCGTTGGCCGACCGTCGCGTCGGATGCGTGGGACGCCCCGCGCGCGAACCCGGAACTCGCTGCCGGCCTGGGTCCCGGGCGGTATTTCAAGATCCACATCGTCGCCTTCCAGGGTGGGGATCTGTTTGGTCGTGCCCAGGGCAGCTTCGGCCATATTAAGTGACGCGCGGTACAGCAGGTCGGACTCGTCGCGCACGAATAATGGATGTTCCCTCACTCGTACCTGAACGTAGAGGTTCCCCGGGGGTCCGCCGTTGGCTCCGGCATCGCCTTCTCCGGTGATCCGCACCTGCATGCCGTTGTCGACCCCAGCGGGAATGGTGACAGTGCGGGTACGGCGACGCCGTTCATAGCCCCGGGCGCGACAGTTCGAACACGGGGTCTCTATGGACCGACCACTACCGTTGCAACTGGAACAGGGAGTGGTCACCGCAAACTGGCCAAAAACGCTGCGCTGAGCGCGGCGCACCTGCCCGCTGCCGTTGCACGTGCGGCACGTACTGACCGAGGTCCCAGGTTCGTTGCCGGCTCCAGAGCAATGGTGACATGGCTCCACCCGATTGATTTCGATATCCTTGTCGCAACCGAACACGGCCTCTTCGAAGGTCAGGTTGACCCGTTGGCTGATGTCCTCCCCGGAACGGGGCTGACTGGCGGTACGACCGCCACCGCCGAAGAAGGTATCGAAAATGTCCCCGAAGCCATTAAACGGGTCGAAACCGTCGAAGCCGCGTTCACCGCCACCGTTTACTCCGGCGTGGCCGAAGCGGTCGTACCGGGTCCGCTTTTCCTGGTCGCTGAGGACCTGATAGGCCTCGTTGATTTCCTTGAACCTATCCTCGGCGCCCGGCGTTTTATTCCGGTCAGGATGGAATTCCATCGCCTTCCTGCGGAAAGCGCGACGGATCTCCTCTTCATTGGCTCCCCGGTCGACGCCGAGGGTTTCGTAATAGTCTACGGGCATAGCTTTCTGGCGAGTCACAATTTGGTTCGATTATAGCCGACGCCGCGCGGAATGCTCAACATCGCACTGCATCGGCCCAGGGCTTGTGCAAAGTCCGTCCTCCCGCTCATGGTGAGCTTGTCGAACCACGACTCCGGCAACGGCAGCATCCTTCGACAGGCTCAGGATGAGCGGAAACCAAAGAAGCCTATTACTTTGCACAGGCCCTGTCCATCAGCAAAGGTTCGCCGGCGCTGACGGGAAACGGCCCCCGGCGGCGAATATACCCAGCATTTCACGATAACGAACGGCCGACCAGGACGCCGGCGTAGGCGGCCGCCAATCCCAAAACCAGGTTGGCGGCAATTGATATACCGGCGCGACCCAACTCTCCGCCGGATACGAGCCTCACGCCGTCGTAGGCCAGAGTGGAAAAGGTTGTGAAACCGCCCAACAGTCCGACGGTCAGCATGGCGCGCAGTTCGAGAGGCCATTCGGACCGCGTGATGAAAACCGTTGCCAGCGCTCCCAGTGCGAAGGACCCGATAAAGTTGACCGCAAAGGTTCCCGCCACCGTGTCCGCACCCAGGTATTGAGCAGCAAGGCGGCCGGCGCCGTAGCGGAGCACGGACCCGGCGGCGCCACCCACCGCCACCAGCAACCAGACCACGCTACGCCCAGGTACCGCGCCGTTCCAGGGTGCGTTCGTCGAGTTCGATACCCCATCCGGGGCGGTCGGACAGCGTGATCTTGCCGGCGACAATCTCGGGGCGGTCGGTAAAGAGCTCTTCCCAGATCGGGTCTCGATCCGCCGAGGGGAAGGTTTCGCAGATTTCGCCTACTTCCAGGCCGGCCACCAGGTGACCGTGCACCTGCGGGTCGTGATGGGGAGCCAGCCGCACGTTGTCGGCAGCACACAGGCCGGCGATTCGCAAACACTCGGTAACGCCGCCGTTGCGGGTGCTGTCGTACTGCATCACGCGCACCCCGCCCCGTCGGATGAGATCCCGGGCATCCCAACGGGTCACCGCGTTTTCGCCGGACGCGATGGGGATGGTGGTCGACGCGGCAACTTTGCCCAACCCCTCGACCCGGTCGTACCAGTGGACGGGTTCCTCCAGCCAGCGAAGGTTGAGCGGTTCCAGCATGCGGGCGCCTCGAATTGCGGTGTCCACATCCCACCCTTCATTGACGTCCACCATTATGTCAATGCCGTCGCCTACAGAACTGCGAACCGCGCTGACCCGCTCGTAGTCCTCAGCCAGGCTGACGTGGCCGATCTTCAGCTTGATGGCTTCGTAGCCCATATCAACGTAGGATTCGCACTCCCGGACCAAATCGCGAGTTGACTTGCCCTCCTGGTAATACCCTCCGGTGACATAGCACGGCGCGGTGTTGGAATGACCACCAAGCAACTTGTACACGGGCATGTCGGCCGCTTTGCCCTTGATGTCCCAAAGCGCGATATCCACCGCCGCCAAAGCCGTCAGGATCTGCGGTCGTCCGAACCCGGAGGCAGCCCAGCCGATCTGATGGCACAGGCCGAACATGTCGTCCCACAGCCGTTCGTGGTCAACCGGGTCGCGGCCCAGGAGCATCGGTTTGAGCAGGTCGACCACCGCGCGCGAGGCGCCGTCCGCATGAATGGCGCCGTCACTGTCCTGACGATAAATGCCGGCGAAACCCTGCCCCGCCCCGTGAGCCTCGCCGATACCGTAGTAACCGGCGTCAGTGTGGACGCGAACCAGGAGTTCGCTCACCCGTCCGATTGGCCGCAAGGCCGTCCAGTACTCGCGATCCGGCGCGGGCCAGACCAGCGCGATCGCCTCAACGTCGGTGATTTTCATGTGCCTTCCTTGCCGTCGAATCTGCCCAACCGGAAAAGCCCGATGTCGTGTTCGGTCTGGCCATGCTCCGCCAGGTCGGCCATGATTTCCCCCACCACGCTGGAGAACTTGAAGCCGTGTCCGGAGAACCCGGCGGCGACCGAGACCTGCGGGTGCTCGGGCACCGTATCTATGATGAAATGCTCATCGGGCGTGTTGGTGAACATGCAGGTCTTCAGCGCGAGGGTCGGACCTGCCGCTTCCGGGAAATAACGTTCGGTGAACCCGCGCAGAGCGGCCTCGTCCCGGGCGTTGGGCTCGCGGTCCATGGTGTCCGGATCAACCTGCTCGCGGAAATGGTTGAACATGCCCAGCTTGAACCCCGGTATGCCGTAGGACGGAAAGCCGTAGAAACGGCCCTCCTCGACCTCCATGCCGAAGCAGGGGAAATTTTCAGGCCGGAATAGCTCCGGGCGATAGGGCGCGAACCATCCCAGCACCTGCCGCTCCGGAACGGCATGGGCGGCGACTTCGGGGGCCACCTTGCCGGCCCAGGCGCCGGCGGTTACCACCAGGCGACGGGCCGCGTAGGTGTCCTTGGCGGTAGTCACGACAACACCACCGGCAGCCGTGGGTTCCCAGCTGAGCGCGGCTTCGCGGCCGTGCACTTCGGCGCCTATCTCCAGGGCCGCCGAGACGTGCCCCACGATGCACCGCTCCGAGAGCACGAACCCGCCCTGCTGCTCATAGAGCATTTCGGCTTCTTCGGGGAGTTGGTAACCAGGCCACTCCTGGTTCACCTCGGGGCCGCTGAGCATCCGGTACGGGAGATGATGCTGCGTCACCGTTTCCAGCGAACCTTCGAGCAACTGGCTCGCCCCGACGCCGCCGCGCACGCATCCGGTGGTGATTAGCAGCTTCTCGCCGGCGACGTTTTCCAACTGGTGCCAGAGTTCATACGCCCGGTAGAGCAGCGGCACATACGAAGGGTCCTCGTGGTAGGCCAGGCGTATCATCCGGCTCACGCCGTGGGAGGAGCCCATCTCGTTGGGTATGTCGTACTGTTCCAGGCCCAGCACCCGCCAGCCGCGGCGGGCCAGGTGGTAGACGGCGGCGCTTCCCATGCCGCCCACGCCGATAACTATTGCATCGAATTCGCGCATTATTTTTCCTGCGTATTTTTTGGATTACCGCGTTTGCAAGAATGACGAAGTGAGTAGCGGGACCTACGCCCCGGGTAGCGAAACCTACGCTCGCGGCAACGGGTTGCCCGGTGTGGTCATGCGCAGGCTGTACACCGAGGTGCGGGCCGTGAATAGCATGGTGCGGAAATCGGGGCCACCGAAAGCGCAGTTCGCCGGAATCTCCGGGACCCGGATGATGCCCAGGTGCTCGCCGGCCGGCGAAAACACCCAAACGCCGCCGGAGCCGGTGCAATAAACCCGGCCCTCGGCGTCGACCTTCATGCCGTCCGGCACTCCGTCCTCGGCGGACGCCATGCTGCCGAAAACGCGGCTGTTGCTCAGCGAGCCGTCGGCCGCCACATCGTATGCCTGGATGAACTGGTTCTGCTTGACCTCGCCGTCCCAGTATTGGTCGGGCCGTTCCCCGAGTTTGCGGGTGTTGGACACGTACAGGACAGACTCGTCGGGCGAGAAAGCGATGCCGTTGGGGAAATCGATGTCGTGAGCCGACATTTCCACGGTGCCGTCCGGAGCAATTCGGTGAATGGTTCCGGGCCACTCGATTTCCTGCTCCTCTTCAGGGACGCGCCCGCTGGGGTTGGTGATGAAGATGCTGCCATCGCTGCGGCACACGATGTCGTTGGGCCGGTGGAATCGCTTACCGTCCCACCGGTCGGCCACCACGTTGATCGTGCCGTCGGGCTCCATCCGGGTGATGCGCCGATTGTCGCCCTCGCACATGAGCAGGCGGCCCTGCAGGTCCAGGGTCATGCCGTTGGTGCCTCCGCTGGGTTCGCGAATGATGTCGGGCGTGCCGCCGGCGGGGGACATCCGGTGGATCACGGGCGGCTCGCGTCGCAAATCGACGAACAGCCAATAGCCGTCCGGGTGCCACAATGGGCCCTCGGTAAAGGCAAAATCGGAAGCCAGGTGCTGCGCTTCCTGGTTGGGTTCCACGATTCCTGGCAGGTATTCGGGCATGGTTCGCCTCCTCGGCGTGAGTGTGGGGTACGGGAGCCTACGACGGCAGGTGAGCCAGATATTGCTCGGCGAAGTCCATGCCGACGAGGTCGCTGAAAGCGGTCATGAGCCGTTCGGTGACGGGTCCGGGGACGTTGCCGTTCCCGACGGTTGCGCCGTTGACCGCCGACACCGGGCAGATGCACAGGCTGGTGGAGGTCAGGAACGCTTCATCGGCGGTGTAGGCGTCGTACAGATCAATGTCACATTCGGCGGTGGCAAGCCCCAACCCGTCGGCCAATTCCAGGGTCTGGTTGCGGGTGACGCCTTCCAGGACGTACTGCGACTTGGGGGTCATCACCGCGCCGTCCTTGACTAGGAAAACGTTGCTTCCCCGGCCCTCGGTGAGATTGCCAAATTCGTCCAGCAGGATGGCCCAGGCCTCCGAGTCCTCTCCCTGGACTTCCAGTTCGCCCATGATGAGGTTGAGGTAGTTGTGCGTCTTGGCGCGCGGACTGAGGAACCGGGGAGGTATGCGCGCCACGGACGGGGTGCTGATGCGCGCGCCGTCCCGATACAGGGGCGCGCGGGCGGCGAAGGGGATGGCATGGCTCTCGATGATGATGGTGGGCTGCGGGCCGCCCGAGCGGTTCGCGCCCTCCACGCCGCGGCTGATGCGCTGCATCACCCACATATCCTGACCCGGAGGCAGCAGGGGATGATTGTGCGCGACCACGGCCTCGGTGGCTTTCGTCATCTCGTCCTTGCTCATGCCCACGTCGATGCGCAGGTACCGAAGGGAGTTGTAAAGACGATCGATATGGCGATCCAGCCGGAAGGTCTGGCCGCCGAAGGTGCGGGTAGCGTCAAACACCGCGTCGCCGTACAGAAACCCGCGGTCGTAAATCGACAGCGCGACCTGACTGGCGGGGGTCATTTCACCGTTGAAATAGACGATCATTTCGTCTGCCATGTTTACCATCCTTTGGATTTATAAGGGTTTTCCCGACCGGGTTCACGCGTCCATGCGCTTGATCTGGAACTGGGCTTGCTCTTCCATGGGCAGCACGATGGCCGCGCTATCCAGGTCGCCCAACCCTTGATCGACAGCCTCTGCCAGCAATTTGTACGCCAGGTCACCGGCGGCGATCGGCGTTCCCAGGTCGCGAGCCATCTCCTGGATGAGTCCCAGGTCCTTGAGGAACACCCGCAACTGGGTGCGAACTCCATCAAAATCCCGGTCCAGCATGGCCGGAGCGTTGCGCCCGAGGAGGAAACTCTGCCCCCACCCGGAATTGACCAGCTCGAAGACCAATGCCGGGTCTGCGCCCGACTTCGCGCCGAGCAACATCGCCTCGGCTGCGGCGACCATATGAACGCCCACCAGCAACTGGTTCACCAGCTTGGCGGCCGTCCCGGAGCCCGTCGGGCCGACGTGGCGCACGACGGCGCCAATCACATCGAACAGCGGCTGGGCCGACTTGTAGGCTTCGGCCGGGCCGCCCACCATGATGGTCAGGGTGCCGTCGGTGGCGCGCTCGGTGCCGCCACTGATGGGGGCGTCGAGGAACATGGCGCCACGCTGTTCGGCGGCGGCGGCGCAGGCTTTCGAGGTGGATGCGCCCACGGTGCTGTGATCGACAATGATCTGCCCGGGGCGGGCGTTGGGCAGCGCGCCGTCGTCGCCAAGGAGCACGGCCTCGCAGGTCGCCACGTCAGGCAAGCAGGCCAGCACGATGTCGCAACTGGCCATCACCTCAAGGGTTGACGTCGCGGCCGTTGCCCCGGCGTCGGCGATCTGGCGGACTTTTTCCTGGCTCCGATTATGGACGGTGATGTCGTGGCCCGCGCGCAACAGGTTGTAGGCCATGGGTAACCCCATGCGGCCCAACCCGATGAAACCGATCTTTTCAGTCAAAATGCAAACTCCCGAGATCCGGAGCCATTACTTTCTGAGTGGCATAGGACAGCGAAGGATCTTCCCCAGATTATCGTAAGCGCCACCGCGCGCCCTCGGACCGAGGATCAGATCAGCCCTTCCGCGATCGCAGCCGCCTCGACGAGATCCCACCCGTCTTCGATGCCGGGCAGCAGTCGATCACAGGCCTCGGCTTTGAGCACCGCCCGGCCGACCTCGTCGCCATCGTCAACCGAAACCAACGCCGACGTCACCTGGGCCGCCTCGGCCGGATCCACTTCGGGCCGGGCGGTGAAACAGCAATGGCTGTAGCCGGGGCTGCTCCAGAAAACCTTCAGTTCGTCGGTGTTGATGCCATGCCGCTCGTTCAGGGTTTCGAACGCGCGCGCGCTGATGGCGCCCGCATCATACGAGCGGTTCAATACCTGCAGGGCCACGTCAACCTGATCGGAACTATGCTGTTGTTCGCGTTGGTCATAAAAATCCGCGGCCGCCAGCGTGCGAGAAGGATGCATTCCCAGTTGCTTGAGGAAATAGACCGGCAGGAGGCCAGCTTCAACCGAGTCCGGGCGGCAAATGCGAAACGGGTTCCCGGCAGGTCCTCCACGGTGTCAATCGCGGAATCGGCGCGGGTGATGAACCGGGTGGTAAACCCGATATCGACGTCGCGCAGAGCGAGCACCGGGGCGCCTTCCGGCATGGCGCGCCGCATCTTCACATGGGACAACGGACCGTTCCAAGCGAGGTTGATCTCGCCACGCGTGAAGGCGTCCACCATCTCGTCGTAGCCGGAATAAAGGACCCAATCGAACTCGACGCCATTGCGACGAAACACAGTCTCGAGCGCGCGGCAAAGGTCGAGGTGTGCCGGGGAACCTGTCGCACCCATTCGGATCATCGGATCACCTCCCGTGCTGAAGAGTTTCTACCGGATCGGACGCTGGGCTCAGTGCCGTTTTTCAGCCGCAGTCTATCACCAGGTCAAACCGCTGCCAATCGAAAAGGACTGTGCCTCTCGGGACGGTTTCTGAGTGGTGGCGGACGGCATGAGCCGCAGAACTACGGGCCTACCGTCTTCGACCCTTCGGGGGTGCCGGGGCGCATCAGCAGGGCGGGGACGATAGAGATGACGGCGATAATTCCGGCGGCCCGGTAAAACGCGTGAAACAGGTCCAGGCTCGCCGTCTGCAAAAATCGCCGGTATTCAGCGAACTCCCGGGATCTGGCTTCGGCATCCAAACCGGGCATGGTCAGGGGAGAGGGCGTTTCGGTCAGTATCGCCAGCATCTGATTGATGCCCCACGCCGATAGGACGGCGATCCCAAGCGTCATGCCCAGCATGCGGGCGACAACAATCATGGACGCGGCTACCGCCCGATAGTCCGCCCGCGCTGAGGCTATGGCTCCGTGCATCAGGGGCGCCACAACCAGGCCAAAGCCGGCGCCGGCCAGGACCATATCAATCGTAAGACGGGGCTCGGCGATGTCGATCTGCCACCCGCTCAGACGCAACATGCCTGTGGCGATTAACCCCAACCCCACCACGGTGATCCGTCGCGCGTCGAACCGCCGCAAGAGCAACCCACCCACCACCGCGCCTACCGGGATAGTTGCGGTCATCCTGAGCAGCCACAGCGCGGCGGTGAACGGACCCACAGGACGATCCGGCACGTTCATCACCGTGTTGGCCATGATTACCGTGCTGGCCATGGCAACGACGAGGGATACGCCCACCAGCAATTGCACAGCGTTGGCCAGGATGAAAGCGCGAGACTGCAGCAGGATCGAGGAGAGGAGCGGCTGCGCGGTACGGAAATGGACCACAACCAGGGACGCCATGCACATTGAGCATCCTGCCAGAAGCCACCAGGGCATCCAGGAAGACAGCTCAAACAGGCCGTTGTGCGCCAAGGCCAGGCACAACAGAATCAGCGCGGCTGTAAGCAACACGGCGCCCATGTAGTCCATCCGGGCTCCCGGATTACGGCGTTCTGGAAGGAACACCAGGGCGGTCGCGATGGCGGCAGCCTGGGGAAGGTTGAGCCAGAATATGGCGCGCCATCCCCAGAGTTCTATCACTACTCCGCCGTACGCCGGGCCGAGCATGCTTCCAGCTTCGGCGGCGCCGGCCACGACGCCCAGGGCCAGGCCCCGTTGGGCTGGAGAAACCAGGGCGGCGGCGATAGCCAGGCTCACCGGCACCGCGCCGCCGCCCCCGATGGCCTGGATCACCCGGGCGGCGATGATCTGGTGCAGAGGCTCCACGTTGGCGTTCAACCACGCCCACTGCCCGGCCACGGCAACCAGGGTGGTTCCGATCACGAAAACTGCCAGCGACAGCAGGTAAATGCGCCGGTAACCGTGAACGTCAGCCAGCCTGCCGAGCAGCGGCATCGCCGCGGTGTAGCCCAACAGATAGGCGGTGACCACCCAGATCACCGATTCGAACCGCAGGATGGGGATCTTGAGATCGGCCATGATCGCGGGCAGCGCCGTGATCACCACGGTCTGGTCCAACGCGGTGACGAACGTACCCGCCGCGACGACTCCTACCAATATCCACGGCGACAAGCGCCTCGACGCCAAGGCAGCAATCATTGGGACAGCCGACCCGTTCCCCGGGCGCTAACCGCCGGACAGGTCGATGAACTGTTCCGGCGGTGAGATGTCGGCCCGCTCCCCAATGCCCGCAAGACGAATAGCGCGATGGGTATCGGGCGAGTCGAACTCACCGACCGCGCCGACGACGCTGATCATTCGCGGCAACTTTTGCTCCGTGTCCGTCCAAACGTCTATCTGCAAGGATTGGCCCTCGGATGCTGAGATCGGGAGCCAATCCATGGAGGACGCGGGAGCGACACCGCTGATCCTGTAGGTCGAAACTTCGTCGACAGTCTCTTCGCCCGCCAGGACGGGATTTTGCACCGCTCCCACCAGATCCGCGACGATGTGCTGCAGCCGAGTCACCGAAAAGGGGGCTGTTTCCGCAGGTTGCTTGAGCCAGAGGCCCGATATTGGTTCGGTGGAAAAATATGCCTGCGGGGTGACCACGGCAAGCACCTGGATGTACGATCCGTCCTGGACGTCGGTCTCGGGTCCGCTCACCAGATAAGCATCAATGGAAACTGCTGCTCCGGCATCGGCATCCCATGCCCCGTCAATCTCAGTGATCTTGGCGCTGAAGGCGGGCAGGTACATGCTCCCAACCTGGTGCGTCACGTGGAACTGAGCCGACCGAATGGTTCGCAGGTTATCGGCGGTTTCAGCCAGAAGCGCCGCAGCGTCGGGAACGGGTGTGGGCGTGGGTATATCCGCGGCGGGCGCCTCGGCCCCCCACCCCGCCACACTCCAGACCGCCATCCCCAGAGAGGCGCCGCGGGGGGGGGAGGGGGGGGGGGGGGGGGTATCCCGGCGGCGGCCCCCCCCCCCCCCCCCCCCGCCATAGTCCAGACCGTCAAGACGAGAGCGACCGCAGCCAGGCCGACTCGAGCCGTTGTCACCGCGTCGACCAAACCGCCATGCTGCCGTTGGCGATGTCGTGCAGTTCCCCGCCTTCGCCCGTCTCCACGACGTATACGCGTGAACCGCCCCCGCTGCTGCCGTTGCGCCTTTCGGACAGGTATTGTTGGGTTCCGGACACCACCAGGCCGGAACCGTCCGGCGCCCACGGTGAATGGCTCCGTGCGTACTGGTCGAAGAACGCCAGCATGAGGAACGTTTCGCCGCTGGGCGAGAAGCGGAACCCGCCAACCGCTGTGTCCTCCGTCGCTTCGCCGCCGGCGCCGGAGGTCTGACCTGCGTCGATCCTCCACTCCATGGTGCGCTCTTCGGGATTCAACGCCACCCAGGCCAAACGGTCCCCCTGGGGCTCCCAGAAGAAACCGAGAACCCAGTCGTCCTCCTTGATAGTCCGTTCCGCGCTGCCGTCGCCGGCCAACAGGCGCAAGCGGCGGTAAGCCGGTGAACCCGCAATCTGGCGATCCGCCACGGCGATAACCTCGCCGTTGGCTGACCACAGGAAAGCGCACGCCCCTTCAACCTCGGCCAGGCGGAGGGCGGCGTCATCGGGTTGGTCGGGCCGCCCAACCCACAACGCTTCACTGTCTCCGCCGGGGGCGGACCAAGCCAGCCGGCTCCCATCCGGAGACCAGGCCGGGGTGCGGAAAGAACGGGATTGAGCCAACGGCTGGACGCTGAACTGCTGGGTTTCGTAATCGGGCCGCACGAGCAGGACATCCTCGTTACTGTGAACCGCCAACGAAGCGCTGTCCGGAGACCAGTCGAAATACAGTGGCGCGCCCCGTTGCACCGCCAATGGCGGGTTGGGCGAATCGGACTGCGGCTCGGAGGTGGCATCAACGACAAACAGGGTGAGACCTTCGGGCGTTGCTGCCGTCACACCTAACTTTTGTCCGTCGGGCGACCATTGGACGTAGTGCGGAGTACCCTCAGCGATGGTCAGCGGGGCCTCGTTCACGAAGGCGGCTCCGCCTACCCCGGTGGACGATTCCAGCGAGTGGAGGCTGACCTGCGCCTCGCTGGGAGAGTCCCCCCGCAACAGTGAAACGGCGATGCGGGATCCATCCGGAGCCCAAACGGGCCAACTGTACATTGTGTCGCGGCGCTGCGGCTGAGCGAGGATGCCGCCAGCCCGCGCCACGGCGCCGGTCGTCAGCAGGCTGCGACCCGAGCCGTCAGGGTTGGAGGTGACCAATTGGCCGTCGGTATCGATGTATGCGATGCGATTGATAGTCATGGACACTTCGTTATTTTGGGCTCCGCCCGGATCCGGCGCGCACGCCACCACAACCGACAGCGCCACCACGGCGGCGACCAGGATGGTAGAACACCGGCTGACGTCCGCCGGTATCCGGGGAGCCGTCAGAACCATCGGCCACGGGAATAATTTCGCGAGCACGCGGGTAACGGTAGCACCCAACATCCCAATAAGCAACGGACGGGCCAGAGAACCAGGGCCGGTGCAAAGTCATTTCATCCGCTCATGGTGAACCTGTCGAACCATTCGCCGATTGGTCAGAAGCATCCTTCGACAACCCCAGGATGAGCGGCGAAAGGCTATTAGGCAACTTTGCACCGGCCCTGCCATCGAACAGTTCACCTATGAATCAGCTCGTCCAGGGACCGGATACCACAGCGCGAAGCGGACGACGCAGGACGATTGCAAAGTCAGTTAACTGTCCGCTCACGGTGAGCCTGTCTAACCATGCTTCGCCGCCGAAAGGCCATGCTTCGACAAGCTCAGGATGAGCGGGCCAGGAGGATTCATAGACTTTGCAATCGTCTTGGCGGACGGCGCGAATTGAGGGTCACCGCCTCGAAAACTGTGGTTTAATGCCGAGTGGATCGAGTTTCTCATGCGCGATCAATTGGGCGAGTTGAAGCACCTTCAATGACGATACAAAACAACCCACCGGCCGGCCGCGTGATAATGGTCCAAGGCACGGCGTCCCACGTCGGCAAGAGCGTGCTGGTGTCGGCGCTGTGCCGAATATTCCGCCAGGATGGGCTGCGGGTTGCGCCGTTCAAGGCGCAGAACATGTCCAACAACTCGTACGTCACGCCGGACGGCGGTGAAATCGGTCGCGCCCAGGCCGTCCAGGCCGAGGCCGCCGGTGTCGAAGCTCGGGTGGAAATGAACCCCGTTCTGCTCAAGCCTGAGGCAGACAGCCACGCCCAGGTGGTGCTGATGGGCCGACCTCTCACTTCCGCACGGGCTCGCGACTATTTCGACCTGAAGGCAACACTCTGGGAATCGGTATCGAGTTCGCTGGACGCGCTGCGCAGCCAGCACGACGTCGTGGTTATCGAAGGGGCGGGCAGCCCGGCGGAGATCAACCTGAAAGCCACCGAGATCGTCAACATGCGGGTGGCGCTATACGCCAACGCACCGGTGCTCCTTTGCGGCGACATCGACCGGGGCGGCGTGTTCGCATCGCTGGTGGGAACCTTGCAACTGCTGGATGATGCTGAGCGGGACCAAGTCAAGGGACTGTTGATCAACAAGTTCCGCGGCGACGCATCGCTACTGACCGACGGCCTGACGTGGCTGGAGGACTACACCAGCAAGCCGGTGGTGGGCGTGGTCCACCACTATCGGGACATACACATCCCCGAAGAGGATTCGGTGGCGCTGGACTTCACCCCGCCGCACGCATCCTCTCCCGACGTGCTGGACGTCGCGGTGGTCCAGGTTCCCCACATCTCGAACTTCGACGACTTTGACCCGCTGGCAAGGGAGCCCGGCGTCTCGCTGCGGTACGTGCAGAGCGGTGACCGGCTCGGCAAGCCGGACCTCGTCATCTTGCCCGGCAGCAAGACCACCATCCCCGATCTGATGTGGATGGAACGACAGGGATTGTCCCAAGCCGTGTTGGACGCCACGGAAAGCGGTTCCTCGATCATGGGCATCTGCGGCGGTTACCAGATGCTGGGCAAGACCCTGCTGGACCCGGACCGCATCGAGTCTAACATCGGAGCAGCGGACGGACTGGGCCTGCTCCCCCTGGTGACGACGTTCGCCGGAACCAAGGAGACTCACCGGGTTGAGGCCACGGTGCGACAGGAGGCATCCACGCGCGGGCACCTGATGTCCGGAGCCGACGGGGAAACCGTAATTGGCTACGAGATCCACATGGGCCGGACCTCGGGCGAAGGCATCATCCCCGCGTTCAACCTGGTGGACCGGGCCGATGCGGCGATCACGCCGGAAACGGCCTTCGATGGAGCGCTGGCCGCCAACGGCAGGGTGATGGGAACGTACATCCACGGGCTGTTCCACAACGCCGGTGTCCGACGGGCGATCCTGCGCGAGTTGGCCCGCCGCAAGGGGGTTGGGTTGCCCGAAGGCGTGGACGTGGCACGCGACCGGGAGTATGACCGGCTCGCCGACTGGGTGCGCGACAGCCTGCGCATGGACCTGGTCTATGACATGGCAGGTCTCACGCCGGCGCTATGAGCTCGATACACCTCGTATTGGGCGGCATACGGTCGGGGAAAAGCGCTTACGCGGAACGGTTGGCGGCCGCAATCGCCGGATGCCAGCCCGTCCTGTACATTGCGACCGGCATCGCCATCGACACGGAAATGGAAGAGCGCATCCAAAGGCACCAACAGAGGAGACCGCCGAATTGGCAAACTCTTGAAGCCTCGCTCAATCCGGTGGGTGCGCTGCAAGATCGGGTCGGAACCATCGACCCAGCTCCCGTGGTGTTGCTCGACTCCATGGACGTTTGGGTATCCAATCTGATGCTGGAACACGAAGGCACGCCGAGGCTGGAACTGGACTCCCGCATCGTCGGCGCGGCGCGGCGCTTCGCGGACTACATCAGTGAGACGGATCGCCAGGCGGTGGTCGTGAGCAGCGAGGTTGGCTATTCGTTGGTTGCCACGACCTCGATGGGCCGCCAGTTCCAGGATCTGCTGGGGACGGTGAACCAGGCGATGGCAGAGGCGGCGGATCAGGTCACGATGGTGGTCGCCGGCTTGCCGGTTCCAATCAAGCCTGCGGCAACCGGCGCCTACTAGCCGCCAGTATGGGTTTGGCGGCACGGCGGCGCTATGGCTGACGAGATTCTGGGCACAGCTTCGGTTCTGGCCCCGGGGACCTGCGGCGAACTGGTGCAGGGAATGACCGGAGGTGTGGACTTCCTGGTGACCTGCCCCATCAACCAGTTCTCGAGAGCCACAGTGACGGTGTCCCGAGGTGATGGTCCCGGCGATCAGGTGCGAGGCATCGACCATCTGCCCAAAACCCGGCAGGCGGTAACGGCTGCGCTGGCACGATTGGCGCGCTGCCTCGGCGTGCCTGGGTTGCTTGCCGACGTCACGGTGGCCAATCCCATCCCGGTGGGCAAAGGCATGGGCAGCAGCAGCGCGGACATCACGGCCGCGGTGTGCGCGACGGGCCGGGCCGCGGGCAGCGAGTTGCCTCCAGAAACCATCGCAGAGATCGCCCTGTCGGTGGAGCCGACGGACGGCGTGATGTTTCCCGGTATCGCCCTGCTCGATCATCGACGAGGCAAAATCGTAGATCTGCTGGGCGCTCCCCCGCCGATGGAGGTGATTGTCATCGACCGTGGCGGTCAGGTGGACACGCTGGAATTCAACCGGATCGATCGCGAAGAGCACTGGCGGTCGGTGGCTTCCGCCACTGGCGAGGCCCTGGAATTGGTGCGGGAAGGCATCCGCCGCTGCGATCCGGAGCTGGTCGGCCGGGGCGCTACGATCAGCGCGCGTGCCGGGCGGCCCGATGACGCGGGCCCCTGGGTGGAACATGCATCAGATTTCGCGGCTGAGATCGGCGCGGCCGGCGTGAACGTGGCCCACAGCGGCACGGTGATTGGCATCCTGCTGGACGCGCGGAAACGGCAGAGCAAGCCGGCATTCCGCGAGGCGCAGCGGGAGTTTGCGGGGGCGGAGAGTGTGCAGCACTTCCGGATTATCGGCGGGGGCGTGCGGTTCTAATCGCTCTCCTCGCCGGCGAACGGCGATCACTATGGCCTTGGAGCAGGTAGTACCCTCCCGGGGTTTTGCAATGGCTACCCGGTGACGCCCCGCAAAATGGACACGGACGCGCCCGGTGGTCTGCAAAAATGCCGCTTCTGCTCTTTGCGGTATCTTGGACCTTCGTCCGCGATGTACTGGACACGGTTCGATTTCCAGCCTGTGCCCGGTCACAAAATATGAACTGGCCGACATAGCCGGCATTAGGCCCGAAATAGTTTTGCGCCCATTGCAAGATTCTAGAGTCAGAGGGAGGCTTTTCCCAGCCGAACCACCGATCGTTCACCAGCCTCCTGATGTGAGTGTCCACTGGAAACGCTTCCAGTTTATCGAGCGACATCAAGGCAACACAGTTCGCAATTTTCGCACCGATTCCGTTGGGAACTTTACTACCGTACCTTCTTCCTTGCATCAAACCCTGTATGACGACTGGATAACCCCATGGCTTCATCCCGTCAAAATCCAGCTGGCCATCATGAACCCGCTGTGCAGCGCCGAGTATTGCAGATGGGAAGTCACGGGTAAATCTGCCCGCGAACTCCAGCTCAATCAATCCCTCAAGCTTGACTTCCAATATCCGTTGTGGTGGTGGGAATGGGCGTCGCTCGTCGTGGCCCAGATTCATCGTTTGACGGCTCAGCGCGGCAATCTCAGACACACACTGCCTGATATTGGGGATTTTGTTACTTCGTGAGCAGATATACGACGCCAGGCACTCCCAAGGTTCTTGCCTCAGGACGCGCATTCCGGAGTACTTTCGCACTAATCCAGCAATATGGATGTCCCGGTTGCTAATGTCAGCGTAGATGGCGGCCGCGTCATCATCGTCCCGAAAATACCTACGCAGCAACACGTCATCGCCGTCGGTGGCCTTCCTCTCTCCATCCGGCCCGCCCACCCGATACGCTACCCCAGTTCCGGTCCGCCGAATGTGGATGAGGTTATTGCCCAGCACGCCCGAAAACCACCGATGGCCATCTGAGTAGAACCCTTCGGGCAATAGCTTCCACCGAAACGCCTGGCCCATCGTAAGCGACAGTTGCAGGTCAAAGGGCTGCTGGATTTCTATCTCTCTGACCATGTGAACACTCCGTCAACGACCCTCACGCCGCCGCGCGTGAAAGAGGTACTGCTGGGAGTAGCCGGCGTATTGGCCGAAGTGGTTCTGGGCCCATTCCACCATCACTCGGTCGGGCGGCTTTTTCTGCATGGGGAAATACCACTCCGCCAGCGCGCGACGCACCCACACGTCCACCGGAAATGCCTGGAGCTTTTCCAATGAGAACACGGCGATGCAGTCGGCGATCTTGGCCCCGATCCCGTAGCACTCCATGAGCCTGGACTTGGTCTCCGGATAGGGCAGGCGGATCAATTCGTCCAGGTCCAGTTCGCCATCGCATACGCGCCGAGCCGCAGCGACGACGTATGGCGCGCGGAACCCCAGGCCCAATTCTCGCAGGAACCCTTCGCCGGCAGAGGCGATTTGTTCGGCGGAGGCGAAGGTGTGCCGGACCTCTCCGTCCAATTCCAGTGGATCGCCGAGGCTGTCCGCCATGGCCTCCATGTTCTGGTGAATGCGGGGTATGTTCGACGTGGCCGAGCAAATAAACGCGACCGTGCACTCCCATGGTTCCTGCCGCAAAATGCGCAGGCCCGGATAGCGGGACACCATTTCCGAAACCCGACGGTCCCGGCAAATGTCCGCGTAAATCGCGCCGATATCGTCGTCGAGGCGGAAATATGACCGCAACAGGCGGTTCAGCGTCTCTGGTTCTGGGGCATCGCCGGCGCCCGCGACGCGATACTCCACCCCTTCGCATCGCTGCCGGACGTGGATGAGCCATGGGCCCAGTACGCCCGAATACCAACCATCCCCCAGGTTGTTCCAGCGATGGGCTTGCCCGCTTTCCAGGCTCTCCGCCAGGTTGAACGGTTGGTCTATGGCTAGCTGCACGGTGCGTTCCGGTATTGCCGACCCCTCGTCCGCGCTCGTCCCGAAAGCTCAGCCGGCCACCGGACGATCGAGTTGCAGCCAGCGGGCCGCCTGGTCGCCGACGCTGCTGACGCTGGACCGCTCGACGGTACACGGTGGCAACGCGTTCAGGAAGCGGTCGCCGTAGTTAGCGGTCTGGATACGGCGGTCCAGGATGACCACGGCTCCTCGGTCCACCTTGTTCCGGATCAGCCGGCCGAATCCCTGGCGAAAACGCAGCACTGCCGAAGGCACCTGGTATTCGTTGAACGGGTTGTTGAACAGGTTCCCCCGGGCTTTGACGATGGGATCCGTGGGTACGGGGAAAGGGAGGCGACACAGCAGCAGTCCGCGCAGAATGCCCGACTCCATGTCCACGCCTTCCCAGAAACTGGCGGTGCCGAGGAGAACCGCGCGCGGGTCGGCGTGGATCCGGTCCACGAGTTGTCGAGGTGTGCCGTCAATTCCCTGAGCCAGGACGTTGATCCCCGACGCGCGCAGGGGTCCCCGTACCTGGAACGATGCTTCCCGCAAGGCGCTGTGCGAGGTGAACAGCGCCATCAGATGGCCGTCCAGGGCCTGCGCCATGTTCAGGATCACCTGGGCAGTGCCTCGGGCGTGGTCGGCGCCGCGACGCGGATCCGGCAGGTCGTCCGGAACCAGGAGCAGGGTGTTGCGCCGATAGTTGAACGGACTGTCAACCAGCAACTCGTCGCAATCGTCGGGGAACCCCAGGCGCTCACGCAGGAACCCGAAGTTGCTGTCCGTCGCAAGGGTCGCGCTCGTCAACACCACCGTTTCTTTCTGCTGGAACAGCATCTCGGACAGGATGGGACCGACGGACAGTGGGGTAGAGTGCAGCATGATGTTGCGTCGCACCATGTCGATCCACTGGATTTGCTCATCATCGAACCGTCCGAAGACCGAAGCCAGGCGTTCGTTGAACTCGGACATCGTGTCGACGGCGCTCAGCAGCTCGTTACCCTGGCTGTCGTCGGAAAGATCGAATATCCCCTGGTCGACCAGCCTCCACACATCGTTCAGCCGATTGACGCTGTCGGCCATGAACGTCGCGAAGGACTCCCACTCGCGGGCGGCGGAGCCCCATTCCGCGGTCTGGCGGACAGCAATCTCGAAAGACACCGGCTGACGATCGTTGTCCCCCCGGGTGTGGGATTGATAGAGGTTCGTGATCGCAGCCCACAGCTGTTGCCACGCCTGCAGGGCCTGGTTACAACTGGCCGTCGCGTTGGTGAGAGCATCCCGGGCGCGACCGAGGTTCTCGTCGTGGGGCGACTGGTTGGCAATACCGGTCAGGTGCCGGAACAGCCGGTAGACGCCGTCCAACTCCTGCGGGAGGTCATCCTCGGCGATTTCAAAACCCAATTGCCGGCTCGCCTCCTCCTCCAGGTGGTGGGCTTCGTCGACGATGAGGTGCTGGTAATCCTGCAACACGGTGCCGCCCACGGCCAGATCGGCCAGCAGCAGGGCGTGGTTCACCACCAGGATGTTCGCCGCTTCAGCACGCTGCCGGGCCTGACGCAGGAAACAGGGAGCCCCGCCGCGGAATGACTGGCACACGCCCTGGTTGTCGGCGCACACCCGCAACCAGGCGCGGTGGTCTCCGAAGTTCAGGTTGAGGTCGGTGCGGTCGCCGTTTTCGGTGTCATCCAGCCAGACAGCGGTTTTGCCGAGCACCCGAGCCTCGTCCTCGGTCAAGGTGTCCGACGCGCCGAGGCTGGTCCACCGGCGCAGGCACACGTAGTTGGAGCGACCCTTTAGCTGGGCCGCGCGAACCGCTCCCGGTTCGAGGATGCCGGCTTCTTCCAGGATTGAGATTACTGCAGGTATGTCCTTGTCCATCAGCTGTTCCTGCAGGCTGATGGTGTTGGTGGATATCACCACCCGGTGCCCATGGGTGGCGGAGTAAAGCACCGCCGGAAGCAGATAGGCGATGCTTTTGCCGATACCGGTTCCGCCTTCCACGATGAGCTTCCTGCCCTGGTAGATGGCGCGGGTGACGGCCTTGAGCATCTCGGCCTGTTGGGGCCGGTTTTCAAACCCGGGAAAAGCGCTGGCAAATACGCCCTCGGGCGCCAGAAGATCCTCGAGCTGCTGTTCGGTGAGTTCGCGCCTTACCGCGTTGCCGGTCTGTTCATCGGTATCGCTGGCCAGCCGCCTGGCCAGGCTATCGAGGTTCAGACCATTGAGTCCGACGGCCCCGGCAGTCCCGGGCGCCGCGTTAGCTCCCGGGGCATGAGGCACGAGCGCTTCGAGCAGGTCCGCAACCGAGCCGTTGGCGGCTCGGGCAGCGCGGGCGATGAACGCAACCTTCGCCGCCGGGTAAGAAGCGCCCAGTTTCAGCAACTGGTGGAACACCAGCGCGGTGGTTTCCGCGTCGGCCACGGCGCGGTGGGCCTGGTTGTGCTCGAGGTCCAAATGCCTGGCGAGGGCGCTCAGGTTGTATTCCGACAGGCTGGGCAGGAATATCGACGCCAGGTCCCAGGTGTTGTAGCTGCGGTTGGTCAGGTGGAGACCATGGGATGACAGGAACGCGATATCGAAAGCGATGTTGTGCCCGACGATGGGCAAATCGCCAACGAACGCGGCGAACTGGGCCGCAACCTGCTGGAACCGCGGCGCCCGTTCGATTTGGGCGGGGCTAATGGAGGTCAGTTGCTGGACGAATGTGGGGATCTGACGGCCCGGATTGACAAAGGTCTGGTAACGCTCTGAAACCTCTCCACCCCGAAACTTGACGGCTCCAATCTCGATTATGGCATCGGATTGCGCTTGCAGCCCGGTGGTTTCCAGATCGACACAAACGAATTCGCGCTCGAATATGTCGCTCTGCGGCAACAGCGTCGGGGTCATCGAAATGAACTGCAGTCGAGGACGAGTCGTACCTACGCTGAGCGCAGGCGGTACGGCCGCAACGATCCCTGCCGTAGCCCTTCCAGTGGGCGGAAGTCCCCCCGATGCAGAGCGGTGAGGAACTGGGCCTCGTCTAATACTTCGTCGGGGAACTCGGTGACGAATTTACCCAGCCCGTGGGTGCTGTGAGCGTCGCTGCCCCCGGTCACCGGCAAGTTCAGCCGGTGGGCCACCTCGGCGGCGAAACGGTTTTCCTCGTCCGACGTGCCGCCGTTGGCAATTTCGATGGCGTCGACCAGTTTGAATACCGCATGCTCCATAGCCGTCTCCGCATCCTGCGGGATAGGTTCGTTGGGATCCGGATAGAGGTACGGACGTGTCCGGTGATGCTGCCCGAGGACGCCACGGAACGGGTGCGCCGACACCACGAATCCGCCGACAGCGTGGGCCGCCCGACTCAGTTCGTCGGCGCGGTGAAATCCGCTCTGGTACCGGTCCACGCCAAAAGCCAGGATGTGACCCATATCGGTGTCGGCTTCCATGGCGCGGATCAGCACCACGTTATGTTTGGCAGCGAAGGCGGCGAATTCGTGCCGGTCCCATGGCCCGGAGTGTTCCGTAATGCACAGTCCGCGCAATCCCAAACGTTCTGCCTCAAGGATGAGATCTTCGGGCGAAAGGCTGGAATCGGCGCTACCTTTGGTCGTATGGATGTGTAAATCAAAAATGCGTGACATAAGCTCTACCAGTCTATGCGTAGCCCGAAACGGCGTCAACGCCGACTCGGCCTCACGCGTACCCGTTTTCGGCTCAGTTGTCATTGCGAGCGCAGCGTGGCAATCTCGTCGAGGCCGGAGCCGTCGCTACGCCAACGAGATTGCCGCATCGCTTTGCTCCTCGCAATGAACGGTTTACGGAAATTGGGTCCGCGTGAGCGACTCGTCATGCCAGACGGTTCGCCTCTGATAGAATGCGGTCGAATCCCTTCCTCGAAGGGCGATATTCCCAGGAGATGAAAGAGATGGCGAAAGTAGGTTTTATCGGTCTCGGAACCATGGGCGCCAGCATGGCGTACAACTGCCTGAGCGGCGGAAACGAGATGGTGGTCCACGACATCCGTCGGGAAGCCGCCACCCAGCATCTGGAGGCGGGGGCACAGTGGGCGGACACCCCCCGCGAGGTGGCTGAGGCCACCGACGTGGTGTTCACCTCGCTGCCCGGCCCGGTGGAGGTCGAAGCCGTGTCGTTGGGTGAAGACGGGATCATGTCGGGCATGGCCGCTGGCAAGACCTACTTTGACCTCAGCACCAGCTCGCCCACTCTGATCCGGCAGATCCACGACCGCGTCGCGGCGCAGGGCATCAACGTGCTGGACGCGCCGGTGAGCGGCGGTCCGGCCGGCGCCGCCAGCGGCCGGCTGGCCATCTGGGTCGGCGGAGACAAGGCGGTGTTCGACCAGCACAAGGCGGTCCTCGACTCCATCGGCGACGCCGCCTACTACGTCGGCCCCATCGGCAGCGGGGCCGTCGCCAAGCTGGTGCACAACTGCGCCGGCTACATTGTCCAGACCGCGCTGGCCGAGGTGTTCACCATGGGCATCAAGGCGGGAGTGGACCCGTTGGCCCTGTGGCTGGCGGTGCGCAAAGGGGCCGGCGGACGCCGCGGAATGTTCGAAGGGCTGGCCCAGCACTTCCTGATCAACGATTACGATCCGCCGGACTTCGCCCTGCGGCTGGCCCGCAAAGACGTGGACCTGGCCGTAGCGGTCGGCCGCGAGTTCGACGTACCCATGAAACTGGCCAACACGACGCTGGCTGAGATGACCGAGGCCATCAATCGAGGTTGGGCCGGTCGCGACTCCCGGGTGGCAATGCTCTTGCAGGAGGAACGGGCCGGCATCGAGGTCGAGGTCGACCCGGAGGATCTGCGGCGGGCGCTCGAGGAACAGGGCGGGTAAGAACATCCCGCATGCACCAATGAAGCGGGCCGCTCTTCTTCGGAAGAGCGGCCATTCATTTTCAGCGAATCAGCGGGTCGGAGGCCGACCCGCTCGATCAGTCAGCGGCCGCCTCCCAGCGCAACACCGGACGCCGTGCCGCCGTAGCTTCGTCAAGCCGGGAAACCGGCGTGGTGTGCGGGGCGTGCTGAACCAGTTCGGGCTCGGTTGTTGCCTCCGAGTCGATGATGCGCAGGGCATCGATGAACGCGTCCAGCGTTTCCTTGGTTTCCGATTCGGTGGGCTCGATCATCAGCGCTTCGTGGACGATCAATGGGAAGTACATCGTCGGCGCGTGGAAACCGTAGTCCAGCAGCCGCTTCGCCACTTCCAGCCCGCTGACCCCACGCTCACGCTGCCGGTCGGCGGAGAATACCACCTCGTGCATGCACGTGCGGTCGTAGGGCAGTTCGTAAATGTCCTTGAGCGACTCCATGATGTAGTTGGCGTTGAGGACAGCGTTACCGCTGATGGAGAGCAGACCGGCCGCGCCGAGGGTGCGGATGTAGGTGTAGGCGCGAACCAGCACGCCAAAGTTGCCGTGGAACCCGCTGATCTTGCCGATGCTCTGTTCGGGCTCAACCAGGGAGTACTCGCCGTCGTCGTTCACTGCCACGACCGGAGCGGCCAGATAGGGCGCCAGGTTCTCGCCGCAACAGACGGGACCGGCGCCGGGTCCGCCGCCGCCGTGCGGAGTGCTGAAGGTCTTGTGCAGGTTCAGGTGGCAGACGTCGAAGCCCAGCTCTCCGAGCTTGGCGCGCCCGAGCAGCGCGTTCATGTTCGCGCCGTCGCCGTAGACCAGGCCGCCGCAATCGTGGACGATCTGGCAGACCTCGAGGATGTTGGTGTCGAACAGTCCCAGCGTGCTGGGCAGGGTGATCATCACGCCGGCCAGGTCGTCGCCGGCGATCTCACGCAAAGCAGCGAGATCGGTGTTGCCGTCGGCGTCGGACGGGATGGTAACCACGTCGAAGCCAGCCATCGCCGCTGAGGCGGGGTTGGTGCCGTGGGCGCTGTCCGGGATGCCCATCTTGGTGCGGCCGGAGTCGCCGCGGGCCAGGTGATACGCGCGCATCATGAGCACGCCGCCCAGCTCCCCGTGGGCGCCGGCGAGAGTGGCCAGGCTGGTGGCGGCCATACCGGTGACCTCGGTCAGGAAGTCCTGCAACCGGTAGAGCAGCTCCAGCGCTCCCTGGGATTGCTCGGCCGGCTGTTGGGGATGGATCCCCGCGAACCCGGGCAGGAAGGCAATCTCATCGTTGATCTTGGGGTTGTACTTCATGGTGCACGAACCCAGCGGGTAGAAGTGGGTATCTATGCTGAAGTTCAACTGGCTCAGGGAGGTGAAATACTGCACCACCTCGGGCTCCGAAACCTCGGGGAGCGGCAGATCGTCCCGCAGGTAAGCTGCGTCCGGCAGGGGGGCCGCGGGCACGTCCAGACCGGGAGTGACCACCCCGACCCGACCCGGCACACTGCGGTCCATCAGCAGCCTCGTGGTGTCTCGGTTGCCGCCTTTGTTTAACATCGTCCGTAGTCTCCTGGTGTTGCGACAGTTGCGGCCACTGCTTGCCCGAGTGTCGGGGTTGCGGGCCGGAATAGCCAAGTCATCGATTGTTCAATGTCTAATTTCCGCGGGACCCGCCCTCATGGTGAGCGTTTCACCCGGCGACTTCCAAGGGACAAGATACGGTCGCCCTGCCAAGTCCACACTACACTCACCACCACAGCCGCCACCATGCTCGACACGAAGGCCGCTATGCCTCCCCAGGGGAGCAACCAGGTGGTCCCAAAAATCGCGAACAGGGCTGCCATGGCAATCAGCCAGAAAATCGTCCGCGTCCAAATGCGCCGATTCAGTCTCCGGTCCGTGGCGCGCACGATCTCCTCGACCTCTTCCGGGGTCGCGTCGTCCCAGCGAGCCATCTGGGCGTTCATGTGGCTGATCTGCCTCCGGACAGCAATGGACCCGCAAACGAACATGCTGCACGAGACGCCGCACATCAGCACGATCCCTGCCAGGAACCCAATCTCGAACCACCACTCGCCTGCGGGCAGCCAGGCGGCGCGACCGACGAGCAGCGCCCGAGCGATCACCAGCGCCAGCATGACCCCGGCCAGCGAAAAACCCACGGCGAACAGCGTGGGTTCCCGGACCCACAACCCCAACCATTTGACGTATCCCTCTCGATCTGCCGAAGGCGCTTCGTCTTCGAAGGGATCGGTATAGCGCCGCATTCGGCGCAGTTGGGACAAGTCGCGGTCAATCATGGCGAATCGCCTGCATCGTTACGGCCTGGCATGGATGCTCGCGTCCGTTGTCAGACCGGGTCAGGGCCGATATCCGTTACTTCTCCGCCCGCAACGCGTCCACCAGCAGGTCGATGTCCTCGCGGGAGTTCATCTCGGTAACGCAGAGAAGCATGCCGTTTTCGAAGCGGTCACTCACGTCAAGGCCGCCCAGGATGTTGCGTTCCATGAGCCGGCGGTTGACCTTTGCCGGGGCTTCGGGACAGCCGACCACAAACTCCTGGAAGAACTCTCCCGACTGCGGCAGGGAATATCCGTCCAGGCCAGCGATGGCAGAGGCGGCGTAGTGCGCCTTGTGATAGCAGAGTTCGGCGACCTGGCGCAGGCCGTGCCGACCCATTGCGGCCAGATATATCGTCGACGCCAGGGCGTACAGCGCCTCGTTGGTGCAGATGTTGGAGGTTGCCCGCTCACGACGGATGTGCTGCTCGCGGGTCTGCAGGGTCAGCACATAGCCGGTGCGACCCTGAGTGTCGGTGGTGCGGCCAACCAAACGGCTGGGCATCTGGCGGATATATTGCTGTTTGCAACTGAACAGTCCCAGGTACGGGCCGCCAAATGAAGGCGGAATTCCTATGGGCTGGCCCTCGCCGGTCACGATGTCAGCGCCGAATCCACCCGGGGGTTTGAGCATCCCCATGGCCAGCGGGTCGGCTGACACCACCAGCAGGGCTCCGTCATCGTGGGCGGTGGCCGCCAGGCCGGCAAGATCGTCGAGGCCGCCGTAGAAGTTGGGATACTGGGCCACCACGCCGGCGGTTGCCTCCGTGACGCTGGCGCCGATATCCGCCGTTGGGACAATGTCGATGGCGACCCCCTGGGCCTGGCAATAAGTGGCGATTACCTGGCGGTAGGCCGGGGCCACGGTGTCGCTGACTACCACCTGCTGCCGGCGCGTGACCCGGCAGGCCATCAGCACCGCTTCGGCCAGGCTCGTGGCGCCGTCGTACATGCCCGCGTTGGCCACTTCCATACCGTAGAGGGAGCTGATCATCGTCTGAAACTCGAAGATGACCTGAAGGGTCCCCTGGGACACCTCTGGCTGGTAGGGAGTGTAGGCAGTCAGAAATTCGCCACGGGTCATGACCGCTTTCACTATGGACGGGATGAAATGGTAATAACTGCCGGCGCCCAGGAAGGACGGTCCGCTGGCCAAAGGTCGATTGCGACCGGCCATCGCGCCGAGTTCCCGCTGGATTTCCAGCTCCGACATGGGGTCGGGCAACCGCAAGGGCGGATTCCGGTAATCGTCCGGTATATCAGCGAACAGATCGTCGACGCTGCTCAGGCCCACCGCTGAAAGCAGTTCGTCCTGCTCGGCGATGGTGTTGGGGATGTAGTGTGATTGAAAATTCGTGACCATTCGGGGTTGCTCCGTTTGGCGGATAGTTGGCTAGCTCGGCGTATGCGCAGTACGCATGGGAAACTCGAAATGGGTGGCCGCAGTCTTCAGAGAGGATGACCGATGCCGGTACACCGGGTCAGGCCAGCACCCGGTAGCGATAGCTTGATTCCATGAGATCGTCCTCCGCAAAGCGGCTGAACCGCAACGGCGAGAGATCCACGTCACGGGCCTTGCCCTCGGCCACCAGTTCGGCCACCGCTTTTCCGATGGCAGGGGAAAGCTTGAAACCGTGTCCGCTGAAACCGACAGCGCAGAACAGGCCTTCGACTCCGGGCACGCTGTCCAGGATAGGATGCCAGTCCGGCGTGGTGGTGAACAGCCCAGACCATCCGCCCCGGTAATAGGACTCTGACATGCCTGGGATGCGGCGGGCCAGTCTCGCTCGCGCCGAGGCGGCGGACTGCAGATCGATGCCCTGGGGATATGCCTCAGGGTCCGGCTGCTCTTCGTCGTCACCGAAGCCCATGGTGGTGAAGTTTGTGCCGTCAGGGCGGAAAGAGAAAGACTGGCTGATGTCCCCAACCGTCGGATGCTGCGGTACCAGTTCGACCGGCCGGGCCACGGTGGCGACCTGATGGCGCACCGGAAGCAATGGCACATTTACACCGACGTCCGCCAACACCCGCTTGGACCAGGGACCGGCCGCAACAATCACAGTATCCGTGGCTATGCGGTCGCCGGCTGCGGTGACCACGGCCTGCGTGCGTCCGGCGACGGTTTCGATCCCCGACGCGGGGTTGCGTGAGGCAATCACGGCGCCGGCCTCACGGGCGCGAGCGGCGTATGCCACAGTGGTCTGGTACGGGTCGGCACAACCGGATTCGGGTTCCCAGGCGGCGCGTTCGTCGTCGTACAGCGTCACCATGGGAGCCAGGCGCGCCAGGTCATCGTGCGAAACCACCGATGTAGGCACTCCCAGTTCCTGGTGCATGGCGATGTTGCGTTGCAAACCGCCCTGGTCAACCTCGTTGACCACCACCAGGTAGCCGGTCCGCACGAATCCTGAAGTTCCGCCCACGCGAGCGTCGAAGTCGGCGAAGACCTGCAGGCTTTGCCAGGCCAGCTGCGTGGTAACGCGGTTGGAGTAGTGCATCCGGCAAATGGCCTGAGAGCGGCCCGTACTGCCCGAGGCCAGGACGTCCCGCTCCAGCAGAACCGTATTGGGGATTCCCAGCTGCGCCAGGTGATACTGGATGGCGCAACCGATGACGCCGCCGCCGATGATTACCGCGTCGGCTACGTTGGGTAGGCTGCTACTGGTCAATGCCCTTCCACGACATGACGCGGTTCACGTCGATCTCGATGGCCACCAGTTTCTGGTCGCCTTCGGCCAGGTCGGCGGCGTCCTGCTCGCCTCGTTCCTCGCCTTCGTAGCGGGAGAAGATCCGGCGAACCGCGTCCTTGAGGTTATCGTTGCGTACCGTGGCGTCGCCCTCGAGTATGACGTACTGATACGGCCACTCGTCGGTTGCGACCGACAACGTCACCTTCGGGTTGCGGCGCACGTTCCGGGTCTTGACCGCCGCGTCGCCGGAAACCACGGTCACCTTGCCGTCTTCCCACTGGTACCATACCGGCGAGACATGGGGGGAACCGTCCTCGCGAATCGAAGCGAAGTGGGCCACGTGCGGTCCGGCAAGGTAGGCGTCAATTTCCTGTGGCGTCAGTCGCGGCATGAGTACCTCTGATTACGGCCGGCGACCTCACACGGACGAGTTCGTGCTCGGTCTTGGGGTGCGAATATCATACCATAACCGGTAGCTGGCCCAAGATCGGATCAGCGATCCCATGCCCAATTGACCCGTGAAATTAATGGTTCAGTAAGACGCTATTTTTGGCATCCAACTGCTGGGACAATGGCTGCCGCGCGTTGGCAGCCGACGCCCTGTGGTACAATCCGCCCGCACGGCGGGGCGCGGGTATTCTACCGCGCCCTTACGTAACGCTGGCTTATCACACCACCCCGATAATGGCATTCAATAACCCATCCCACCCGTCCGAGGCGCAGCGTCTCCAAAGACCCAGAGGCCGCAGCTGATGCGCCGGCCCAGGATCTTTTACGGGTGGTGGATTGTCATCGTCAGCCTCGTTGCCGACGGGATGAAACACGGCAGTTTCAACCGCGGATTTACCGTTCTCTACGTTCCAATAGAGACCGACGTCATTTTCCCCAAGAGCGTCCTGGGGTTCAGTCCGCAATCGAGGACCATGCTGGGACTGGCGGAAGGTCTGGGGAGGTTCATGGGCGGTGTGCAGGGTCCGCTCATGGGATATTGCACCGACCGGTTTGGCCCGCGCGTGATGCTGGCGTTCGGCGGGTTGATGTCCGGCGTGGGGTTCATCCTGCTGGCGCGCACCACCAACTTCTGGTGGTTCCTGCTCGTGTTTGTGATCTTCCTGTCCGTGGGGTTCAGATCGGGCTACAACAACGCGTCGATAGCCGCGGTGAACAACTGGTTCCGCCGCCGCCGCGGGTTGGCGATGTCCGTGGTCAGCATGGGCAACGGCCTGGGCGGCGCGTCCGCCTATCTCGTCGGCCTGCTGGTTTTCCTGGTGGGATGGCGCGACGCCTGCACCATCCTGGGAGTCGCCATCCTGGCGGTGGTAATCCCATTGTCGTACTTCCTGCGCCGCTCTCCCGAAGACATGGGCCAACTGCCCGACGGTGATCCGCCAGAACCGGCGGAGGCTAACGCATCGGAGAGAGGCACGGCGGCGCGGCGGCGTCCGGCCAACGGAGGGGATACGGATTTCACCGCCCGCGAAGCGATGCGAACGCCGTCGTACTGGCTGCTGGTGATGTCGACCGGTTTCCGCAACATTGTCCACGCCGGCGCCTCTTTCCTGATGGCCCCGATGATCATCTGGTTCATGGAGGCCGGAACGCCGGTGGACCCGGCATCGGAACAGGCCCAGAGACACATCATCATCGCCGCGGCATTCGTCAGCGCTTTTTCGTTGGCAAACATGGTGTTTAACCCGTGCATGGGGTGGATCGGCGACAAGGTGGACCGGCGCAAGTTGAGCGCACTGTGCATGCTCTCCGGAGCGGCGGCGCTGGCGTCATTGATCACTCAGAGCGGACATATCTGGCAGGTCGTATTGTTCGTCCTGTTGCTGGCTTTCGCCGAGAGCGCCAATCCGCTGAACTGGGCCATTATGGGGGACTTCTTTGGGAGGAGGGCTTACGCGACGCTGCGCGGGTGGCAGCATCTGCCCGACCAATTGGCGTCAATGTGGACCGCGATGTGGATGGGTGCAATCTACGACTACACCAACAGTTTCTACTGGGCGCTGTTCCCGCTGGTGATCCTGTACATCGCGGCGGCCATCGGCTACTCGTTCCTGCCCCCGCCGCCCATGCCCCGGCGGGTGCAGGTGCCGCAGGGACACAGCGCTCGCCGGCCAGACCCGGTCGCGGGCCCCTCCGGCGGCCGCCGATGCCGAGGCGGTTGCAGTTGCAGCAGGAACGCAGCGTTCGCCGCCACGACCGGGCGATGGGCGCGGCGCCTGAGCCCGCAGGCTAGGCCCCTCCAGCGGAGGTCTCACGCAGACCGGTAACAAATCGCAACAAATCCTGACCGCACGCCTCGGGAGGCGACGGATCTCACGATCCGTCCTACGGCCGACTTAGAAGCAACGATGAACAGCAGCGATACGTCCGCACAAAGGTTGGTACAACTTCTCGCGGGCGACCTGTCGTTCCAGGGAACAGATCGCCACGCCCACCCGCTGTACGCGCTGCACCCCTTTGCGGCCCGTTTTCCGTACGGCCTGCCCGGGTATTTCATCGACGCCCTTACGTATCCGGGCGACACCGTGCTGGACCCGATGTGCGGCTCAGGCATCACGCTGCTGGAGGGTTGGGCCGCCGGCCGGTCAGTCATCGGCGTGGATCTGGACCCGTTGGCGCGACGGCAAGCGCAGGCGCGCACCACGGCTCTGGACGGCACACAGGTCAGGGAGGCCGGTCAGGCGGCGCTCCGGAGGACGGCCGTCCTCATTGAGGGTCTGGGTTCACGCCGGGACCCGCTGGAAGCCGTAAAGGCAGACATGGACTCACCTACCCGGGAATTTCTCGACTACTGGTTTTTCCCGGAAACCCAGCGTGAGCTCGCCTGCCTGACGCTGGCAATCAGGGAAGAGCCCGAGGCGGACCTTCGCAACCTGTTGGAAGTGATTTTCTCGTCCACGATCGTCACCAAATCGGGTGGGGTTTCCCGTGCACGGGATCTGGCCCACACGCGTCCCCACCGGGTTTCGGATAAGGTTCCCAGGAGCCCCATGCAGCTGTTCGCCAACCTCGTCGAACGCGCCGGTGACGCTTACGCCAGTATCGACCGGGCTGCGGTGGGCGACGGTCGTGTTATCGCCGGCGACGCGCGTTCGCTGCCACTGCCGGACTGCAGCGTGGACCTGATCGTTACGTCGCCGCCCTACGCCAACGCGCTGGACTACATGCGGGCGCATAAGTTCTCGCTGGCATGGCTGGGCGACCCCATACCGTCCCTCACCGCGTTGCGACGAGAGTACATCGGCTCGGAATCTGCGGGCGGCTCGGCAACCGGGAGATGGGGAGGCTCGCTGCCGCCGACCGTCGCCGACGTGGTTGACCGTGTCGGCGAGGCCGATGCCGCGAAATCACGTGTCTTGGGACGGTATTTCACCGACATGGCGGCAGCGATCTCGGAGATGCAGCGGGTCCTACGAGCCGGGTCGGCGGCAGTAATCGTGGTGGGAGCTTCCACCATGCGCGGGATACTGGTGCCTACCCACAAATGCCTGGCTGACCTTGCCACTGCGGCGGGATTCGACGTGGCGGGCGTGGCGCCGCGGAACCTTGACCGCGACCGCCGGATGATGCCGGCGCGGAAATTCGGACGTGCCGTCAGCGGCGCCACGGGGATCGAGTTACGGATGCACACCGAGTACATCATCGGCGCGGTCAAACCCTGACCACGGCGGAAGATTGCGTCGGATGATCCAATGCCGACAGCCTGGCGCGGGCCCGGCGATCTAGTCTCAAACTGCAACCCGGTTCGCCCCGGCGCGGCTTTCTACCAGATATTGTTATCGACGATTGAACGTGGCGCAAAGCCTCCGCCGTGTCACGCCCCCGGTCCCATCGAAACGGATATTCCATTGCGAGCGCTAGCCAGCCGGCGCAAGATTGGTTTTCGCCATACGTTTTGTTATGCGACCAAATATGAGCGAATTTTCATTTGCGGGCGAAACATTACATCTACGCTTTCGTCTAGCGGGGCCTGAGGTCACCCCATTACCATTGTCTGCCATACGATCCCGCGATTATGTTCAGTTTGATGCAGGAAAACAGACGATGCAAGACCGCCCCGACCCCGGATCAGCATGGCAAGCGGCGCTCGGCCGCCTGCAGTTGGAAATACCCCAGGAGCAGTTCGACACCTTCCTCAGGCCCTGCGCCGGCCTTCGGTGGGAGGGTGATTGCCTGGTGGTAGGCGCGGCGACGACCTTCGCCGTGTCGTGGCTGGAATTGCCGCTCCACCAGGAGATGGTGCGCGAGGCAGTGGCGAAAACGGTGGGCGCGCAATCGAACGTCCGCTACCAGGCGAAACCGGTTAGCCCGCTGGAGGGGACACACGAGCGCTCTGCGTCGGTTCACCGGATAGTCGCAGAACCGGCATCACGACTCGCCGACCTGACCGACGGCGACGACGACCGGCTAGATCAGGAATCCGCGGTCGAGTGGCACAACGCTCAGACGCGCCAATCGGCGGGTCTCAACCCCCGCTATACCTTTGACAATTTTGTCGTCGGCGAAAGCAATCAACTGGCCTACCATGCCGCGAGAGCCATAAACGCCGAAGGCACGGACACAGCCCCGGGCTACAATCCGTTGCTGCTCTACGCAGGGGCGGGAATGGGCAAGACCCATCTGCTGCACGCAATCGGGAACCTGGCTCTTGAGCGGCGGGTTTCGGTCCGTTACGTGACGTCCGAACAGTTTACCAACGAGTTCGTGTCGGCGATCAACCGCCGGGAGATGCCGGAATTTCGGGAGCGCTATCGCGGCGTCGACCTGCTGCTGCTGGACGACGTGCAGTTTCTGGTGGGCAAGGAACAGACGCAGGAAGCGCTGTTCCACACCTTCAACGACCTGCACCAGGCGGGAGCGCAGATCGTCCTGACCAGCGACCGTCCGCCCGAGACCATCACGCCTTTGGAAGACCGGTTGCGCTCGCGTTTCCAATGGGGACTGGTGGCAGATATCCGTCCGCCCTCGTTGGAAACGCGTTTGGCAATGCTCCACGCCTGGGCTTCGGGGAACGGATCTGAGGTTCCGTCGTCAGTGCTGGATATCATCGCGCAGCGGGTGAGCCGGAATGTGCGCCAGCTCCTGGGGGCCTTCAACCGGGTGGTGGCAAGCTCACAGCTCCTCGGCGCCCCACTGACCGCAGAAAGCGTGGCCGCGCAACTGGACGCTATCGTGGGACCGGATGCCCGCGCGGAGGTTACGCCACAGCAAGTGCTGGGCAAGGTGGCGCGTCATTACGGGCTCGCGGCGGAACAGATCCTGAGCCGCAATCGCACGGCTGCGGTGGCCCTGGCCAGACAGGTGACGATGTACCTGCTGGTGTCTGAGCTCGGCATGAGCCCAACCGGCGCCGGGCGTTTCCTGGCGGGTCGCAATCACAGCACGGTGATCCACGGCGTTGGACGGGTGCGACAGGCCATGGAAACTGACGCCAGGCTGAGGCATGCGGTCCTCGCCATCAACGAATCACTGACCGATTAGGCTCCCGGCATTCCATATAACCGCCCCAGGAGGCACACATGACAACAGCCAACAGCCAGACCATCCGAACCGTCGTGGGCACCGGCGACGCGGGTTACAGCGGAGACGGCGGGCCAGCGGCGTCTGCCACCCTCCGTGAACCCTTCATGTGCACGTTCGACCTCGCGGGCAACATGTTTTTCTGCGAGGCGAAAAATCACGTCGTCCGGCGGGTTGACGCGTCCACCGGGCACGTTACGACCGTGGCCGGCGCGGGTGAGGTGGGCTACACCGGCGATGGCGGCCCGGCGACAGCTGCCGCCATGAACGAGCCCTATTCCCTGGAAGTGGATGGCGACGGGAACATCTACGTCGTGGACCGCCTCAACGCCGTGGTGCGTCGGGTCGACGGGATCACCGGGATCATCACAACGGTGGCCGGCACCGGCGAGCCTGGATATTCCGGGGACGGAGGTCCCGGCGACCAGGCCCAGTTGCGCGAGCCAAACGACTGCTTCTTGGACGGGCGCGGTGGTCTGCTCATCGCGGACATCCAGGACCAGCGCATCCGCCGCCTGGACCTGGCGACGGGCATCATCGACACCTTCGCCGGCAACGGCGAAAAAACGCGTGGCGGCGACGGGATGCCGGCGCGGCAGGCGAGCATCCTGGGCTCGCGGGCGGTGTGCATGGACCAGCACGGCAACACGTACATCGCGGAGCGGGAAGGCAACGGCGTCAGGGTGGTCACCGCGGGTGGGATCATGGGAACCGTCGCCGGGGTATCGGCAGAACGGGGATATACCGGCGACGGTGGGTCGGCACTGACCGCAACTTGGGGAGCGCCCAAGGCGCTGCGGTGCGACGCCGCCGGCAACGTCATCGTAGTCGACACGGAGAATCACGCCATCCGGAAAATCGACGTCAACACCGGCGTGGTAACCACAATAGCCGGAGGCCAACTGGGTGGACACGGAGATGGTGGGCCGGCTACCGATGCCGGAATGGACCGGCCGCACGGATGCGGCATTGCGGCTGACGGACAGATCTATGTCGCGGACAGCAACAACCACCGCATCAGAGTCGTGGGTTAAGACACCCGAGGTCGCTCCGAATCCGCATGGTTCCTTGACACTTACGGCACCGGTTGGCTAGGATTGATGCACATTCGGCCGCGCGGTGGTCGCGGGCCGGTGGCAGAAGTGGGGATATAGCTCAACTGGGAGAGCGCGGCGTTCGCAATGCCGAGGTTGCGGGTTCGAGCCCCGCTATCTCCACCACTTCGTTTCTGCCCCTGTAGCTCAGTTGGATAGAGCGGCGGCGTCCTAAGTCGCGCGTCGGGGGTTCGAGTCCCTCCAGGGGTACCATTTCCCACAATCCTAGAGTACAATGTTCCTAACTGGCGGCGATAACGCGCCGGTAAAGTTGGAAAAAATTGTTGGCAAGGTGTGGGAAAATGGCAAACCTAACAGCGCAGCAAATCAAGGAAATCAACCGGCCGGGCAAGTATTCAGATGGGCGTGGGTTGCTATTGGTGGTGTCGCCTGCCGGTACGAAATCGTGGGCGCAGCGGATCACGGTTGACGGCAAGCGCATTGACCGAGGTTTGGGATCGTTCCCGAAAGTCAGTCTGTCCAGGGCGCGCGAGATTGCGGACCGTAACCGCGCCGCCGTCAAACAGGGGCGCAACCCGTGGGCTGAAACCCGACCGCCCAACGTCCTAACCGCACAACCGACGCCGGCCGTTCCGACCTTTGCGGATGCTGCCCGAACGGTGTACGGGCTGAACCTTGACGAATGGGGCGACGCCACCGCCACCCGCTGGATTGCCCGTTTGGAGCGGCACATATTCCCAGAATTGGGCGATGCGCCGGTTGACGCCATTACCCGCGCCGAGGTTGCCGCCGTCATTGGGCCGTTGCGCCGCTCCAATTACGAAACCGCGCGCAAGGTGCGGCAGGCGATGGCTAAAGTATTCCGGTGGGTACGGGCCAACGAATACCGCGCCGATGATCCGGCGGATGATGCACTCGGGGAATTGCTACCGAAAATCACGCCGCAGGTTGAACACAGGCAGGCTTTGCATCATTCGGAGGTAAAGGGTGCAATCCGCAAAATTCGCAATTCGGAGGCCAAGCGGGTAACGCGATTGATGTTTGAGTTTCTGATACTCACGGCGGCGCGAACATCGGAGGTGCGTTTTGCCGTTTGGGGCGAAATCGACGGCGATACATGGACCATCCCGGCAGGGCGAATGAAGGCCAAGCGGGATCATGTTGTGCCGTTGAGCGCTCAGGCGCAAGCGGTACTGCGGCAAGCGCGAGAATTGCGCCGCAACCTTGACGATGATAGCGAATACGATTGGCCGGTAGAGGTTTCGCCGGATGATTACATATTCCCGTATCCCGGCAAGGATAAGCCGCTATCCGAAAACACCCTGCTGGACCGCGCCAAGAAAGATAATTTGGGTTGTGTCCCTCACGGAATGAGATCGTCGTTCCGAGATTGGGCTGCGGAATGTTCCGGCGCAAGTTGGGAGGTTATCGAATTGAGCCTTGCCCACGCCGTGGGCACCAGTGTTTCGGAGGCGTATTTCCGATCCGCGATGCTAGACCAACGCCGGCCGATGATGCAAGCCTGGGCGGATTACACCGACCCCACGCCGCCACCGTTCTAGACCTGCTGCCCACATACCAGACGGCAAACAACCCCCCGTCGATACACGGGGGGTTGTTGTATTAGCATAGAGACAAAGAAAACGCCGCCCGGATTGTAGGGACCGAGCGGCAACATCAAACCAACGGCGTGCGGGCACGGAGGTTATGGGCGATGCAACGCAATGATAATTCAGCAACCCTAGACAATGCAACCGATCAGGAACTCCGACGGATAGACGAATGGGCCGAACGGTGGGGCGCGCTTTCGCCCGATCCCGGCATACCCGATGCCTACCGCCAGTTTCACCAAGCGTGCGCGGACATACGCCGCAATGCCCTTGACGATATCGCCGCCGTTGTCGAGCGCGACGAAATTGAGAACCTGAATGCACTACTCGCCGAGGCCGTCCGCGACGGGCTGATAGCTCAGTCTATACCGCAGCCTAGCGTATGCACCAATAGGCTAAAATCTCCATTAGCGGAAACAATCGGACACGGTATAGACCGGGCCGGGCATTGCCCACCGTTGCCGCCGTCCGGGTTGGTATGCCCTGACAAGGGTTGGGGCGGCGGGCAAACCCGATGCGCCAATGGGAGGCCGCAAATGTACGCCTTTGACTGCGGCATGGACGATTGCCCGGTCTGTCTCCCTGAATACCGCCGCGGCAAGGTCTGGCGGTATCGGCACGGCATGGGCAAGGATGAGCAAACCATCATTACCGTTGACTGCCCGGACGCCGCAACCGCCAGTGACGTGCGCCGGTACTTCACCAACAAATACCGCGTGCCGCACGTTTCGGTTGTGACGCCATATCCCGACGACGACGACGAGCGCGTTACCGTGACGTGCATTCTCGCCGATGCCTTGACCGATAGCCGTACCGAATTGGCCTATGCGCTTGCCGCCGACCGGTTCCCGTCGCTGCCCTTGTCGATTGACCAGGGGCGCTATGAACCATCGGAGTTTGCCGAACTGATTATCACGCAACACAAGGTCAATGGCGTGCTCAAACCCGTGTCGTTTGCGAGGTGGGTCAAGGTGCCGCCAACCGATCCCGATTACCAATTCGCGGACCCTGAAACGCTTACCGTGTTCGTTGAACCGATCAAAGAAAAGCAGCACCATTGCCCCGGCTGCGATGCCACCCGCAAGCAATACCCGACGGGCAAGAACCTATCGCCGGCCACCCGCGCAATCAACCGTGAAAAGCGTAACGAGGTGTGGGCGAAACTCTGGTTAGACGGCATGGCGATTGACTACCATGATATGACTGACCTGGCGAACGGCGACAAGGAAGCGTACAACCGCATACGGGTTGCATCGCACTACAGCGGGCCGCGCTCACTGATTGCGGACACGGCGAAAGCGATTGACTTTGACCCGAACTGTGCTAGTCCGCACAACCCACGCGGCGCATATCTCCCGCCAACCGCGTCACTCGCTATGCTACTGGTAATGCAACACGTCACCATCGGAGGTTAGATCAATGCCACAACATCCTGCGTACCAATGCCCTACCATGATCCATGATGATGACGTGTTCAACGACTTCGTCACCGAGCCGTGTTGTGAGTACACAGCAGGCGCGGGGCGTGGTAGGGCTTTCACCATGCAACACATGGCGATGCGCATGGGCGGGCAAGAGGCTTGCCCCCACCCGTGCGATATGTGCGACCTGTACGACGCCATCGAACGGCAGGCGAGAACATAGGGGCGGTATGGCACCGACCAAGCGCACCACAGCGCACCACGGACCGAGCGTGTAAAAGGCATTGTTTCATGGTGAGGCTGCTGCCCTTCCAGCGCGAATTTCTGGCCGCAGTCGAAAATCCGGCCTATGACACCGTTGCGCTTTCGGGTCCGCGTGGGCTGAGTAAAACGTTCCTGGCGGCGCAAGTGCTTATTCGCTGCCTTACACCCGGCGATCCGTTGCACCAACCGGGTATGGAGTACGTGCTAGGCGCTGCGAGCTTGGAGCAGGCGCGTATGGCGTATTCGTTTATTCGTCTGGCGTTGGAAGGCACGGGTGAATATCGCTGGATTGACAGCACAACGCGACTCGGCGCAACGCACAAAGAAAGCAACACCAAATTGCGGGCGATATCGTCAAACGGCAAAACGGCGTTCGGTCTAGTCAACGTTGGCGTGCTGGTGCTGGATGAACCGGGCGGGCTCGAAATTGCGGGCGGGCAGGTTCTCGCCGATGCGATTTTCACGGCGCAAGGCAAGGCAGGGTCAAAGCTGAAAGTAGTAATGATCGGCACGCTTGGGCCGATGGCGACGTATGCCGGGCATTGGTGGTACGACATGGTATCGGCCGGCACTAAGGGCAGCGTGTGGGTAAAGCACTTTCAAGGCGACCTGGACTCGTGGGATAACTGGCATACCATCCGCAAGGCTAACCCGTTGGTGAATGTTGACGCGGGCTTTCGCAAGAAACTGCTATCGGAGCGCGACGAGGCGCGAAAAGACACGCGGTTGAAAGCGCGCTTTCTTACGTATCGCTTGAACATTCCATCAGGTGACGAGGTTCGCAAGTTGCTCACCGTTGACGATTACCAGTTGGCGTTGACCCGACCTGTCGGAGAACGTAGCGGCCGGCCGATAGTTGGTGCTGACATGGGCGCGGGGCGGGCGTGGTCGGCGGCGACGGCGATATACCCGTCCGGGCGCGTTGAATGTATCGCGGTTGCCCCTGGTATCCCGTCAATCTCCGATCAGGAACGGCGCGATCTTGTGCCGAAGGGTACATATCAACGCCTTGTCGACTCCGGGCGGTTGCTGACTGCCGAAGGCCTACGGGTTCAACCTGCCGCGATGCTGGCGGGTGCTATCCGTTCGGAGTGGGGCATACCGGCGCAAGTGCTGATAGACCGGTTCCGGTTCAACGAACTGCTAGACGTGGCAGGTGGGTTGCCGGTGGAGGCGCGGGTAACGAGGTGGAGCGAAAGCAGCGCAGACATTCGCAGTCTGCGGCGCATGGCGGCGGATGGGCCAATGTCGATAGACCCGGCAAGTCGGCTGCTGCTAGAGACATCGTTGACCGCGACGGATGTTGAAACCGATACCAGCGGCAACCATCGCCTGATAAAGAAGGGTTCGGCCAACACCGGCCGTGACGATACGAGCGCGGCACTGGTGCTGGCGGCGGGCGCGTGGGATAGGGCGCGCACGGCGGTTGCGCCACGGGCGCGCTTGCGCTCACGGGCGGCTTGAACCGCGAGGGTTGTTGCATTAGCCTTATTCTTACGTAAGTACGAAGGGGCGATCATGGCGAAAACCAACGCGGAACATCAAGCGGCATGGCGGGCGAAACGGGCGGATGCCTTACGTAAGGCAGAGGCGAGCAACGTCATCTTACGTAAGGAAGTCAAGCGGTTGCAACGGGAACTGGATTTGACTCAGGATGCGATGATCCGTTGGCGGGATATGTACCGCGCTGCCACCGGGCAGGTGACGGCGAGATCGCAGCAGGCACAACGGCTAGTCGATTGTCTGTCGTCCATTGCGCACCGGACGTGCTGATATGCCTTTTCGCCCGTTCAACGCGCCGTGGGGCTCCCAGCGCATGAATTGGGGTATTCAGTGAACGGTTGGCGCAAGGGCCTGCGGTTGAACCGGGCGCGGTGGGAACGGGTGCGCAAGGCGGTGTTTCGCAGGGACGGGTATCTGTGCCGGAACTGTGGCCGAACCGGTCGACTCGAATGCGATCATCGGTTGCCCCTTCACCAATACCCCGATCAGGACCCTTACGATATGGCCGGCCTGCAAACCCTTTGCCGCGAATGCCACCGGCGCAAGTCTGACCGCGAATTACGTAAGACACCGGAGGTTGACGGGCAAAAAGCGTGGGATGCGTTACTCGCCGATTCAGTGTGCACATTGCCGAAAGGGTAGTCATGATAAAATGTATTCAATACCTTTTAGGCGGTGACTATCTTGGCATGGACTAAAATGCGCGAATACGAACTTTCAAAGGCAAAATCAGCCTTGAATGAACTCAACGCGCTTGACGAACTGAATAACGAGCAACGCGCCGATATGGACCGCCTGACCCGTGAAGTCGAAAACCTGGAAATCGAGCACCGGGCGCATATCATGGCCGGCGGCGATGATGCCCTTGCCCTGGAGACCCGCACTGACACCCCCGACCGCGAAACGCGGGAACGGTTGGAATTGCGGGAGACTGCATCGCTTGGCCGCTATCTGATTGCGGCAGGTTCGGGGCGTTTGCCCAATGGCCGCGAACTCGAATTGATGCAGGCTGCAAACGTTCCCGATGGCACTATCCCGTTGGAACTGTTTGACGTGCCGCGACGTGAGCAACGCGCCGATACCCTTGCGCCGTTGACCGGAACTGGCGTCAATCTCGATCCGATACTCCCGGCCATTTTCGCCCGTGCGGTGGTGCCGAGGCTTGGCGTTGATATGCCCCGTGTCGAAAGCGGCGGTTACAGCACCATGACGATAACCCAATCAGTCACGGCTGCTGCTACGGCGGCGGGTGTTGCGTTCACGCCTACCGCCGGAACGTTGACGCCAAAGAATACCGATCCGCACCGGGTGACTGCCGGCCTATCCTTGCGTATCGAGGACATCGCACGGGTTGGGCAGGCCAACTTTGAAAGCATCCTACGGCAGAATACGACCCTTGCCATGTCTGCCCAATTGGACGCGCTCGGGTTGAACGGCGACAACGTTGCGCCAAACCCGCAAGGGCTCTATCCGCAGTTGACCGCAACCGACCCCGTGCCGTCCGATGTTGCCGATTGGGAGGATTTTGTCTCGGCAATGGCATCCGGGATTGATAGCGGCCCGTGGGCGGAAAGTCTCGCGGAGGTGCGGTACGTGGTCAACAATGATGCGATGGTGTTGGCCGAGACGACTTTCCAAGTCGGCGGCGGCAACCAAGCAACGGCGGGCGAAATGAGCGCGGCGGCGTACCTGCGGGCGCAGTCTGCCGGGTTCTACAGCAGCAGCCGGATGCCTGATACCGCTAGCACCATCGCGGGCGGCATCATCTTCCGCGCTGGCACAATGGGCCTGGATGGGGTCAACGCCATGCGGACGGCGGTTTGCCCCGTGTGGGATTACATCGAAATTGATGACATCTATTCCGACGCCGGTTCGGGCATCCGCCATTACTTCATGCACTCCCTGATTGGCGACGTGCTGATTACCCAAACCGACGCCTACAGCCGTGCGGACCTGAAAGTGGCCTAATGGCGCAGCAGCCGCCAATCACGCTCACTGACACGCCGGTTGACCTGGCGACGGTGTACACGACGCCGGGGCGGTATCTGGCGCAAGCTCGGTCCTTCGTTGACGCTAGGGGCGTGTTGTACGCAACCGCCGCAACCGCCCCGGCAACCGATGGCGGGTACTATCACGCGGTGGGCGAGTCGTATTTCACTTTCGTAATCGACGGCGTGACAAAGACGTGGGCCAAGTCCGCGATCACCGGCTTGTCTGTCGATATGGCCGTCAACCGATATGCTGACTGAATATCCCGCGTTTGCCGCGACGCTAGAGGTTCGGCAGGGTGAGAACGGCCGGCGTTCATTCACCGGATCATTCCCGTATGGCGTCACGGCGACGCGCTCGAATAGCGGGAGAACCCGCAAAGAACGGTTTGCATCCGGTTCGCTGGCGTGGCAGGTTGTCGAATTTCAGAAGTTGCAAGCGGAACTGTCTAAGGTGCTTGGCGAGACATTCGACGAATTTCAGCAGCAGGCGGTGTTACAGCAGCGCGCCGATATTCCCGACCTGAGCGGCGTTGAACCCGCACGGCGAGCGCGGATTGAAGAACTGTCGGATGCCATTGAAAAGCGCAACACCCACTTGTTGACCGGCCATAGTTACGATCACGCACTCGCCGATATGCTTAGCGGCACACTGGCGGTTGAACATACGCCGGAACGTATCTTTTTGCGCGCCGACCTGCCGCCAATCGAGGAGTCGCCAAGTTGGGTAAATGACGCCGTGTTGGGCATCAACGGCGGGCAGTTGCGCGGTATCTCGCCGGGCTTTCAAGTGCCTGCTGCCACGGGACGTGAGCGCCTGATACCCGAACCCGGCAACGCGGGCATTATGATCCGCGAAATTCAGGACGGCGTGGCATACGAATACAGCCTTGTCAGTCGCCCGACCTATCCGTTGACGGATATTGATATGCGTTCGGATGACCTGGTGTTGCCCCGTCGCCGGAGGTATTGGCTATGACGACTGATAGCAAGTCCGCGCTGCCCTACCCGTTCCCAACCCAGCCGGGCGCGCGTTCGGCGGACCCCGTGGACCCGGTGGACCCTATGCCGATGCCCGATCCCGACACGTCAATCACCGTTACGGCGCAAGGGTTGGCGGACTTCCTGAATATCGAATTGCCGTTTGCCGAGGAACTCCTGGCGGCGGCGATTGACCGTGTGGACGACTACGCGCCGAAAGCAAAAACCGCGTTAAAGAACCGTGCCGTTACCATGTTCGCGGGATACATGGCGCAAGCGGACGGCGGTGCTGTACAGCGTGACACGCTAGGGCCCATGACCGTTGATTGGGTGACATCGCATGGCAGCGCGTTTCGGAACTCCGGCGCGGCGGCAATGCTATCCCGTTACCGTCGCCGGCGTGGGAGTGCTGCCTAATGCGTTTGCCCTGGTCAAAGTCCGAACCGGCGTTTGTCGAGCACGGCGCGCCATATCCCGCCATGCCGTCACCGTCCGCACTGGTGAAAGTGGAAACTGATGTTGACCTACCCAACCGCGAACGGCGGAACTCTGGCGGCGACTACGGGCGGGCAATCATTAGGGCCGTGGAAGCAAACGCGGCGGGCACTGGCGCGACGGCGGACTCAACGTATTCTGCGGCAATTGAAAGCGCGGCGGGGTTCATGTCGCGGACGCTTGCGGCGGCGAAAGTAACCGGGCCTGATTGGGCGCGGCAAGCGATATCTCCCGTCGTGTTGGGCCAGATCGGGCGCGACCTAATCCGCGACGGCGAAAGCCTACACAAGTTAGACGTGCGCGACGGCAGGCTATGGCTACTCCCGTCGTCTAGCTGGAATTGGCACGGCGGGGCGAACCCGCTTGATTGGACCTGCCGCGTAACGTGCTACGGGCCTAGCACCAGCGAAACGGAATTCGTGCGGTATGCCGACGTGGTTTTCGTGCGGTGGGGTCAATCGCCGGGAACTCCGTACATCGGCCAACCGGCGACGAATTGGGCAACCAACACCGGGCGCATTCACGGGCAGGTTGAACGTAGCCTAGCGGATGAGGCTAGCGGGCCGATCACCAACCTGCTGCCCGTGCCGCCGCAAGGTGCTGCTGAAGGTGACGATGATGACAAGGTTGACCCGCTTGACGAGTTGACCGCCGACATTCGCAACGCACGGGGCAAGGCATTGTTGCTGGAAACGACGTATGAAGGGTTCGGCGACGGGCGCGGGAGCGCGCCGCAAAAAGACTGGAGTCCGAACCGTCTAGGGCCGAACCCGCCCGATGCCCTGGTAGAACTGAGGCGGGATACCTACGATGCCATGTTAGCGGCTGCTGGCACGCCGCCTGCCCTAATGGACGGGCGCGCCGACGGCACCAGTCAACGCGAAAGTCTGCGGCGGTATCGGATGACGACGCTTGACGGCGTGGCCGCGCTGCTATCTTTCGAGCTGTCCGAAAAGCTGGAAACCGATATCGGTATCGAGTTTGACCCTTACGCGCTCGATATGGTGTCACGCGGCCAAGTCGTCAAGGCACTGGTTGCGGCCGGCGTTGACCTGGAGCGCGCGCTTTCCGCCGTTGACGTGCTGCAAACGGAATAGAGGTTGCCCGTGTGGAAACCTGATTACAAGGCGGTTGCGTATCTGCTGCTTGGCATCATCATCGGTTGCGCCGGTGACAACATGATCGAAACGCTGCTAGCGCGGTTGGTGTAAGTGGACGAGCAACAACGTTTGGAATCCAGAATCAACACGGCGTTGGACCCTTTCGTGTTGTATGAGTTGGCGGAGGAAGTACCGATTGACAGCATCATCACAGGCAGGATGCCGGATGCTGGTGCTCATTTAGAGCCGTACCGCATCCTTGACGCCACCGGACATATGCGATGGTTGCCAATCAAAGTCAACCGCGAAACGATGGTACTGATGGACGGGCGTCACCGGTTGATGTTGGCGCGGGAACGGGGCGACACACACATCAAAGCGATTTTGTGGCCGCCCCACCCCGGAGGTTGACGATGATCCATAGACTGCTGCGGACGACTTGCCCGCGTTGTGCGGCGCGCATGGCGTTGACCGTTGACGATATGGAGATATGCCTAAACGGGCATTCTGCCGACGTGCTGCCCGCACCAAAGATCACCAGCAACGATTACAAGGCATTCAGTGGCAAGCGCGGCAACGTCTATTATCGGCAGGCCGGTTTTGCCAGACCTGCGGCGGCGACCGTTGGCGGCGGCAGACCCCATCTAAATTACTAGACCGCCCAAAGTCCGGGCCTATCCCACCCGGACGGCGGATGATCCCCGGCGCGTTTTAGCCCCACGCGCCGGGGATTTTTGCTAGTCTGCCGTGATGCTGGTTTGGGAGTATCATTGCGTGAGCCTTGATCCTGAGGGAACGTATCGCTATGGACATCGAACAAGCAAAGAGGGAACTCGAAGCGGCGGAGCGCGACCTGCAGCGCTGTGCAAACGAAGTGGAAAGGACAGGCAGGGAATGGTTGAAAGCCGAACGCGCGAGTAGGGCAAACGGAAGAATGCACCATCGATTGCGCGGGCAGTACGGAGACAATTATCGCCAGCGATTGCAAAACGATCGGGAGAGTGCGAAGAAGGCATTTGACGAGGCGCGAGCCCGAAGGGATAAAGCCAAGGCTGTATACGACAAAGCGGCGGCTGCGAATGACGCCGGCGCATCGGATCAGGGTTAGCCGGCATAGGAGCGGAGTCCTAGGCTCCTATTACCGCACGCGGGCTCGACTGTGGGAAAAACGCCACATAGCACCTTGAAATCCCTATTGCCGCTACTTATTCCGGGATACCTCCAGGGGTACTTTTCCTTTCTATTTTTGAGTAGAAAAACTGCCTTTTCGAGCCGCCGTTACCACTTCTCGAAAAGGCGTGCGGGTGTCTTAGCGCTGCCAAGTCAGCAGTGATTTAGCCCGACCGTGGCGCATTACCCGGGTCCGGTTGTCTCTGCCTCGAGACGCCAGTGCCATCCCTCACCGTGGTGAGGGCGGGGATATTCCCCAAGCATCTAGTGTGCTGGCTTCGGATATTTCCCATTGCCTGACCGTAGGATGTCATCGAAGGGTCAACCAGTTTGGGTCGGCAGACGCCTTGCCCGACATCCTGGCCTTCACTGGCTTCCCAGTGTCCCACTGGCAGAAGCTCTGGTCCAACAACCCGCTGGAGCGATTGAACAGAGATATCCGTCGACGCACCGACGTGGTGGGCATCTTCCCCATTAGGGCTGCGGCTCGCCGTCTGGTGGGCGCGGTGCTGGCCGAGCAGCACGACGAATGGGCCGAAGGCCGCCGCTACCTCACCTTCGTCGAGGATCTCCACACCGAGGCCATACCGGCCAGCAACGTCCTGGAGGCCGCTGCCTGAACCACATCAACAAGGATGACGCTTACCACACCACTTCACGGGACGTAACAGCCGAGCACAAACCATTCCAGGGTTTGAGTTGGGTCTGCCGCCGGGTCAGTGCAGATGAGGGACTGGGGATCGAAGGCGCCCTGGGGGTCTCGGATCAGTACCCAGCGAATGCTGACGGGCGGCTTGCCGGAGCGGTACCAGACGGCGGTCTGAGAGGTGAGTTCCACGGCGCGGGTCGTGCCGTCATACCAGGACACTGCGGCGCTGGTCCAGCTGACATCGGTCTGGTCGAGCAGTGTTTTCCGCGACGGTCCCCGCGAGCCTTTCAGGGCTGGCCGGCCGTTCTGACCCGGCTGACGAGGTGGCGCTGGCGCACAGAAGGCGGCGTCCAGGCGCAATCAGGCGATGAGTGACGGGCTCACGCAGGGCCTGGCAGCAGTGGAGGAGGTCGAGGACGACGTAGCCGTTGTCCCCCAACAGCACCAGAGGTCGGTGGGACAGCCAGCGTGGTTCGGCAGGCTCACCATGAGCGGGGTTGCATGATCATCTGCCTGGCCCAGTCGGTGATTTTCTTGTGCCGGCGTCCCTGCCGCTGGTGGTAGCGAGAGGAGGACGCCAGCACGGTGAGCACCGGCAGAGCCCAATGGCGGCCGGCCCAAGGGACGTGTCCGAGCCACATCAGGGAAATCCAGCGCAACCCGCTGGCCTTGACCAGTTGATGACGACTGGAACGCACGGCGCCCCGGTAGATGCTTCGGGCCCTGATCCTGGCGCCGCGACGCCGTTCCAGGGTTTCATCTATACCGAAGATCAACGTACCGTCGCCGTGATCCAGGGACTGCAGCAGCAGCCAGAGCAAGATGCGGGCTGCCTCACGGGGCGACCACACCGCCCGATTGAGCACCTCGTGGTAGCGGGCGTAGTCGTCCTGGTCGCTGCGGCCCATGACGCGTAGCGCGGCGGCCACGGTGCGTTGGCAGGTGGTCAGGATCGCGACCACCATTAGGAGTTGGGCCTTCCGCCAGGTCGGGTTTCGGACAGATCAAGCAGCGAAGAGGATTCCGGGAGTTTATGCTGCGGGGATTGGAAAAGATGCAGGGCGAATTGTCCCAGATCACGATCGGCGGTTAAGTGTGCCGCTCTCGCAGCTGACGCAAGAAAGCAGCCGACGTAACAGAGTTGCTGTTGCCCTCCAGTTCCATCACCTCCACCTCCCCAGTCTCCAGGCACACCGCCGAGTAGTAGCTGGCCCTCTCACCCCGGCGGGGGCTGGTGGGCTCCACCAGATCTGGTTCGCCCAAAGTGCCCTCAGAGGCCCGATTTATGGTGTTTCTGGCCGGTCTGTGGGTCGAAGTGGTGCCGGTTTTCGAGGCACTGTCTGCCGGTGCCGGACGCTGGTCGATATCCCTCTCGTCTGGTGTTCGAGCGATTTCGCGCCGGTTTTCCGATAATGGCCTGAAGCGACGTACGTTGTGCCGACGCCCTTGGCACGGGAGCGAAAGAGGATTGACAAGCAACGAAGACCGGCAATAAGCTCCAACTACCCTGTTCGGAACCTGCTGGTCGGCCGATATCGAGAACGCCGGTTTATAATCGGCAAAATCCCAGAATGTCCTGTCCTCAGCGGAATCAGTTAAAACTGGGAAATCCTGGGTTAGAAGACAAAGCGTTTAAGGAGGACCCATGAAATATGACGTTGTTATCGTAGGTGGGGGAGCGGCTGGATCGGTGTTGGCCAGCAGATTGGCTGAAAACGCGAATACCTCCGTTCTGTTGCTGGAAGCCGGTCCAGATTATCCTGATCCAGACCATCTTCCGGACGAGATAAAGTTCGGTAACACAAGCTTCGCAGAATCCCCAGACTCGGAGCATAACTGGGCCTTGCGGGGAACGATCACCGAGGAGCAAGGCGAGATCCACGTAGCGCAGGGCAAGGTGATTGGGGGAGGGTCGTCCATCAACGGCCAGGCAATGCAAAGGGGGTTACCTGAAGATTTCGACTCCTGGTCTGCTATGGGCAACGATGAATGGTCTTATGACAAGGTACTGCCTTACTTCAGAAAGTCTGAGCACGATCTCGACATTCGGGATGATTTTCATGGAGCCGAAGGACCGATGCCAGTAAGGCGCCGTCAATCCGGGCCCTGGGCAGACATCCAAAAGGCCTTCCACGCAGCCTGTTTGGAAACAGGTTATGGGACAGTCGAGGATACCAATGGCCCGAACCCCACGGGCGTTGGCGTGTGGCCCTCGAACAACCTGGACGGCTGGAGGATGAGCGCTGCTATCACTCACCTGAATCCCATGCGCCACCGTCTTAACCTTACGGTGAGGGGAGGGGTTTTCGTCAGGAAGGTGTTGATCGAGGATCTAAAAGCCGTCGGTGTGGAAGTGGAAAGCGGAGGCGAGATTTTCAACGTTGAAGCAGACCGGGTTGTGTTGAGCGCTGGGGCTATCAAGTCGCCTCACCTGCTGATGCTATCGGGAATCGGCCCCAAAGACCAACTTCAACAATTTGGGATACCTCTTGTTCATGAGCTTCCCGGAGTGGGGCAGAACCTGTTTAACCACCTGAGCGCCCAGATTACCTTCAAAGTCAAAGACGGAATAACGTTGACGTCTGATGCCGACGCGGCACGCTTTTGTTTGCACTACACCTCCCACGGGTCCGGCGAAGTCAATGATATGTTGCTGAGGACCACCCCGATGGTTGACGAACGGCCGGAGCGCGTCCCCGGTTTACGGACCAAGTTCCTCAACGATGATGTTCCTGCGGACCGGGTGGCGCGAATCTCGTGCACGCTCGGGCTACCTGACGGCGCAGGATCCGTCAGGCTTGCGTCTGCCGATCCCTCAGTGCAGCCAGAGTTCAACTACCGCTATCTTCAGCATCCAAACGACATTCGTCGGGTGAGGGAAGGCGTGCGGATGGCGATCGGATTCCTTGAATCCGATGCGTACAAAGACGTGGCCGATTACCGGCTCCACCCAACGGATGACATTCTGGCCGACGACGACGCTTTGGACGTCTATATACGCCAAACCGTGGGAACAGCCAGGCATGTGTCCGGCACATGCAAGATGGGCCCGGATTCAGACCCAATGGCGGTTGTGGATCAATACTGCAGCGTCAAGGGTGTAAAGGGGTTGTCGGTGGTCGATGCGTCGGTGATGCCGCGGGTTACCAGGTCAGGTGGTAGCCATGCAACGGTTGTCATGATAGGGGAACGTGCCGTCGAATGGATTGCGTCGGCTTAACCCCGCCTTACCGCGGTCTGAAATCTATGGTCTAAGACGGAGGGTTCGTAACGACTGCTTCATCATGCTAAGCGTGCCCGCCGCTTCTCAGCTGGACTTTGCGCAATTCAAGCGGCTTAAGCGACGGAAACCACCATTCGGTGGAACGGGGAGGCGGGGAGTTCCTGCGTATTGGTGCCGGCTGCGGACAGTGAAAAACCCTCCGAGGACAGCCACAGGCGCCGCCGCGCCAGGGCAATGGCGTCCACCAAAAGTTGGCGACGGTTTAGCGTAACAGCCAGCGGTGCGCTGGGTGGTGGGGTGATGCTTTTGCAAGGCGTGGGAGCCAGGGCGGTCCCGGAGAAGAGACCCAGCAGGATGGGCGTGGTGCGGGCGATGGCCAGGTCGGGCCACTGGCGCTGGGTGTCCACGCCCAGATGGGTCCGGGCCTCCTGGAAATTGACCTCCAGTTGCCAGCGCACGAGGTAGAGTCCCAGGAAGTGGTGTGACAGGAACTGGGTGGGAAAAGAGCCACCGCGTCATCCTTATCGGAACTACAACTAACCCGATGAGGGACGATCGCGATGGCCAAGAACAGCATGGACTGTGATGATCTATCTGAGCCATCTCGTACCGGGTTTGACCCGAGCGTGGATTGGCGGAGATGCGTTCACTGGGTTGTTTGTCATACCATCCCCTAAACCGCTCCCGCTTCGCGCAGGGCCGTCACTTCCGCGCCGCTATATCCCAGCAGCCCGGTCAGGACGGCTTCGGTATCCTGGCCCAGGGTTGGCGGCGGCGCGAAGTTATCGGGGCTGCCGGTCTTGATGGGGTTGCCGGCAGTGCGGTATGCGCCGGCGACTGGATGGTCGATTTCCACCACCATATCGCGTAGCTGCACCTGCGGGTCGGCCAGTGCCTCGCCAGTGTTGTTGACCGGGCCGCCGGGCACATCGTACTTCAGCAGCAGTTGCTCCCACTCGAGGCGTGGCTTTGTCATAAATCCTGCGGTCAAAGCTTCTTCAAGCGCATCGCGGTTCTCGATACGGGAGGGGGCGGTGGTGAAGCGTGGGTCTTCATCCATGCCCCGCAGCGCTTCGATTTCGCCGGCCATCATGCGCAGGGTCTTCATGGCGAATTCCTGGCTGGCGCAGTGAACCTGCACATATTTGCCGTCGGAGCATCGGAAGGCGCCCACGGGCAGGTTGGACGGGTGGCTGGAGCCGATGGGCTGCGGCACCTCGCCGGACACCAGGTAGAACTGCCCCAGGTGGGCTTGCAGGGCGATCTGAACGTCCAGCAGGGAGATATCCAGGAAACGCCCCTCGCCGGTGCACCGCCGCCCGTACAACGCGGAGGCGATGCTCAGGGCCGCCACGTAGCCTCCTACCATGTCGCCCACCGGAAAGCCCATGAACACCGGCGGCTGGCCGGGGTTGCCGGTGACGCTCATTCCGCCGCCCATGGCCTGCACGATGCCGTCGAAGCCGGGCCGCTCACGGTACGGCCCCTCTTGTCCGAAGGCCGACAGTGAGCAGGCGATGATGGACGGGTTGGTTGCCTTCAACGATTCGTAGTCCAGTGCCAGCCGCTCCAGCACCGAAGGCCGGAATGCGTCGAGCACCACGTCGGACACGGCTACGAGCCGGCGGCAGACTTCCCTGCCCTCCGGCGTTCGCAGGTCGATGGTTACGCTCTTCTTGTTGCGGTTGAAGTTCAGGTAATAGGCGCTCTCGCCGCCGAGGAAGTGTGGGCCGATGCGCCGCGACATATCCCCCACGCCGGGCTGCTCAATCTTGATTATCTCCGCGCCCATGTCTCCCAGCGTCCGCGCCGCCATCGGCCCGGCGATAGCCTGCGACATTTCAAGGATGCGGACACCTTGCATCGGAGGGGTCATATTTTCTTGCCCATCTTCATTGCCTGGTGCCTATTCTGTGGACAGCAGGGCTGCCAGCTCTCGCACATCCTCCATGTCGTCCAGCGATTCTATGGCAGCGATGATTTGTTGCTGGCGTTCCGGGCTTATGACCGTTGAGGTAAGGACATCGAACTTCTCTTTCATTTCGGCCCACGACAGGGCATTCTCAGGGTCGCCCTTGGGGTATCGGATGTCACTGCGCAGGCGACGTCCGTCGGCGGTGGATACCTCAGCCCAGGCGCGAAACTCCCGGGGGAAGTGGGCGTCCAACTCCGGGTCTGTAACACACTTCACCCGAGACAGGATGCGGCTTATCTCCGGACGGTCCGGCACCCCGTCAGCGTATTCCTCCAGCGACGCGCGGCCATAGACCAGGGCTACCGCCGCGCCGAAGGGCATGGAAAACTGCATATCCACGACTGTCTTGGGGTTGACCTTGTCCGCTTCTGGAGACGCGATCACGTTGAAACCGCCGCTGAGTACTCCGACGGTCACTTCTTCAACGTCATCAGCCTCCAGACCATGGGCGTTGCGGATGTCTATCAGGCAGTCTATGGGTCCCTGCTTGTAACGGCAGCAAGCATGGGGCTTGATTCCCGTGCGGGTAATCAGGTATTCGTCCCCCAGGTCTTGCAGCACCAGCGACATGTCGGGGTTGCCGGAATAGGCTTGCAGGAAGCCGTCGCGCCCCTCCAGGATGGTGGTGGGGCCAGTGTAGCCCGAGCGGGCCAGCAGGGCTGCCCAGGAACCGCTGTGCGATGCCCAGCCGGGATGGAGTCGCTTGGTCCAGGCTCCCTGCGCCAGGTATTCCATGCTGCCGGCGGTCTGGCTGCCCGCGATCCCCAAGGCGTGGATGAAGTCGTCGCCCTGCAGCCCCAGCAGCCGCCCGGCCACCACCGCAGCGCCGAAAGCTCCGCAGGTGCCGGTGGGATGGAAGCCGCGCCCATAATGCTCGGCGGGTTGCAAAGCGCGGCCCAGCCGCACGATGACGTCGTACCCCGCAACCACTGCGGCGATGAAGTCTTTGCCCGACACATGGGCCAGATCGGCCATCGAAAGGGCAGTGGGAAAGGCCACCACGCCCGGATGCAGCGACGCCTCGTTGTTCACGTCGTCCATCTCTATGCTGTGAAAGGCGACGCCGTTGGCCATCGAGGCGTACTCCGGCAGTACTCGATAGGGCGTACCGGCGACCACCGACGGCCCGGGGCGGTCCAGCCGCTGAAGCGCATCAACGACAGCGCGCGCCGAGCCGGTGGTGGAGCCGTTGAGCGTAACTGCGGCGAAGTCCAGGCACAGGTACTTGGCCCAGTCGATCACCTCCGGCGACAGATCCTCGTACTCGAGCCCTTGGGCGAAACTGCACAGGGCGCGGGTCATGCCGGTTTCCTTGTTGTTCGGGACCATGGCTGAGGACCTCCATCCATTACTACGATGACGTATCACAAAACACTGGTCGTGCCCGACCAGTTCGAAAAAGGGAATACACTCGCCGAATCCAGCCCGCCTACAACCCCGACTCGTACAGGAAGTCGCCGGTGGGGTAGTTGTTGAGCAGTTGGCGGGCGATGACCAGGCGCTGAATCTCGTTGGTTCCCTCGCCGATCATCATCAGCGGGGCGTCGCGGAAGTGGCGCTCCACCGTCAGGTCCTGGGTGTAGCCGTAGCCGCCGTGGATGCGCATGGCGTCGGTGGCAACCTGCAAACACATCTCGCTGGCGAACAGCTTGGCCATTCCTGCCTCCATGTCGGCGCGCTCGCCCCGGTCCTTCTTCTCGGCGGCGTGGAGCACCATCAGGTGGGCCGCCTGAATCTGGGTCGCCATGTTGGCCAGCATTATCTGCACGCTCTGGTGTTCTCCGATGGGTTTGCCGAAAGTTTCGCGCTGCCTGGCGTATCGCGTGGATTCTTCCAGCGCGGCCCGCGCCACACCCAGGCAGCGGGCGGCAACATTGATGCGGCCCAGCTCCAGGCCACTCATTATCTGGTAGAACCCCTTTCCCTCCTCGCCGCTGACCAGATTCCCGCCGGATACGCGGTAGTCCTCGAAGGACAGCTCGCAGGTATCCACGCCCTTGTAGCCCAGCTTCGGTATGTCCCGCACCACGTTGAAGCCTGGCCCCTTCTCGGCGATGAAGATGCTGATGCCGCGCCGGGGCGGGTCGGCGTCCGGGTCGGTCTTGGTGACCAGGGCGAAGGTATTGCCGTGGCGCCCGTTGGTGATCAGGCTCTTGACCCCGTTTACCACGTATTCGTCGCCTTCGCGGACGGCGCGAGTCTCGATGGCCTGGACGTCGCTGCCCGCGTTGGGCTCCGTGATGCAGATGCCGCCACGCTTCTCGCCGGTCGCCATCAGGGGCAGGAATCGCTCCTTCTGCTCCGGTGTTCCTTGGGTGGCGACCATGTAGGCCATGATGAGGTGGGAGTTCAGTATCCCGCTCAAGCTCATCCATCCCCGGCAGATTTCCTCGATAACGAGGGCGTAGGACGTGACATCCAGCTCAAGCCCGCCGTACTCTTCGGGGATCACCGCGCCGAACAGGCCCAGCTCCTTCATCCGTTCCACCAGTTCGAAGGGGTACTCGTCGGCGTGTTCCATTGTCTGGGCGACAGGTTGGACTTCCCTGCGGACGAACTCTCTGATCGTGGCGACCATACCGCGCTGCGCTTCAGTCAATTGAGGCAAAACCGCTCCTGAAACCGGGCTGATTTCGTGGCGGCATTTTAGCACGCGCCGGGCGCAGCCAAGTTTGACACCCCCAGGGCAGCGCACTAAACTCGCCGGCAACCGCGCTGCCCGACAATCATCGCCGGATGTCTTATTCGGCGGGTGTTTTGTTACGAAATGGTGGCAGCCGCGTCCGCTTTCGCCTTCCCAATACGCAATACAGTGAGGTATCGCTATGCCGGACAAGCCAGAATACCTAGACCTGCTCAACGACATTCGTCTGCAGGAGTACCGTGCAGGAGTCTACCTCAAGGCGTGGGCCGATAAGACCGGTCATCCGGGTCTGAAGGCCTGCCTTGCTCTGGTAGCCGAGCGCGAGACCAGCCACGGGGACATCTTCGACCGGCGCATTCGTGAGTTGGGCGGCGTACCCGAGGACAAGGATGACGCCTTGTTTACCGAGCGGCTGAGCGTGGCCGGCTCGGACATGACCGACAAAGAAAAGATCGTCTGGATGCGCGAAGCCCAAAGTCGTGTAACCCTGCCCAATGTGCGCCAGCGCTATGAGGCCGCCTCAGCTGATGAGTCTGTCGATCAGCTGACCCGTTCTCTGATCAAGTGGTTCACCGAGGTGGAGGACGACTCCGGCGCCTCCATGCGGGCGGTGTACGCGGAGATCGAGCAGGAGGACTGACCGGATGAAATTCGGAGCCTTCTTCGTGGGCCAGCGCCCCCTGCTGCACGAGCAATACGCCGATGAGAGCAAGGTCAATCCCAACCCGGTCAGCCGCACCGACGTCGAGGTCTACGAGGACATTCTGCGCGGGGCGGAATTGGCGGAGGAAATGGGCTTCGACTCGGTGTGGATTGCCGAGCACGCTTTCAGCGAACACAGCATCATCAGCTCGCCCCATAGCCTGCTGGCCGCCATCGCCGCCAGGACCAAGGAGGTCAAGGTGGGCGTGGCCTGCACCATAGTGCCGTGGCACGCTCCACTGCGGCTGGCGCAGGACCTGGCCACACTGGACATTATCAGCCAGGGACGTCTGATTGTCGGGGCCGGCCGCGGCTACCAGAAGCGGGAGTTCGACATCTATGGCCTGGACATCGCCGAATCCCGCGACCGTTTCATCGAGGGCATGGACATCGCCGTCCGGTCGTGGACGGAGGACACCTTCTCCTACGACGGAGACTATTTCAGCTTCCCGGAAGTGCGGGTTATTCCCAAGCCGGTGCAGCAGCCGCATCCGCCCATATTCATGGCGGTCACTCACAGTCCGGAATCCGTAGAGATTGCCGTCCGCAACCGTTGGGGGTTGTTCACCGTGGGCAGCAGTTTCTTCCCTGCTTCGCCGGACTCTGACCAGAACCTGATTAACCTCTACCGCCGGCGGATGCTGGAAGAGGGGATGGCGCCCGATGACATCGAGGTCGCCGCCGTCCGCAACGTTTATGTGGCTCCCACCGACGAGGAAGCCATCGAACTGCTCGTGCCGCGCCTGGAATGGGCTGGCGACATGGGAGACTTCCTGCGCCGGCCGCTCTCCGACGTTGTGCGGGCCTCAGGGGTGCGTGGCTATGAGCACTACGTCCAGGACCCCTTTATCGAGCCGGAGCTGGTGGCCGAGCGGGGCAAGGAAGGCATGGCAGCCATCGGCAGCCCTGAGAAGGTCACGGCGGCCATCAAGGAACTGGAAGAAAACCACGTCACGCACTTCATCAGCTACCTGGACGCCGGGGGCCTGTCCTACGACCAGGTGTCCAGCTCGCTGCGACTGTTCGCAGAAAAAGTGATGCCCAACTTCCGTTAAGCCCCAATCCACCGACAAGGTGAGCGAGGCGGTGTGGTGATGGGATGAGAAAAAGCTCCAGAATCAAGGAGCACCCGACAGCAACTGTCTGGAAAGTCAACGGGCAAGGACGACGGCTGGCTCAATCTTATCGCCCCAAAGGCAATCATGTTTGAGCATGGCTATTAGCACGCCCAGCAGTTTGCGCATGGACGCGACCAGCGCCATTTATTCGGCTCTCCAGCTGCCAGCAGTCTCTGGTTAGAAATCCCGGATCGCGGGTTTGCGGCGGCTGCCTATCAACGCTCCCATGTAGAGGATGCCCCGCACCCGGGGAGCGTCCGCCTCAGACAGCGCGTTCTCCCTTCACGGTACCGCTGTCGCGGTTGTAGGGAGCCACGCCTACCAGGCCGGCGATCTGTCAGCGGTTGAGAGTGCCCAGTTCGGGCAGGTAGGCAGCAGGGTAAGAGGGTGTGTGACAAATCAGGTTCAAACGGGTTGGAGGCGTTTGAGCATGAGGTTGACCATGGCGATATGCACCCACGCCTCGCTGCTCTCGGTGCGTTCCTCATAGTCCTTGCTCAACCGTCGGCATCTGCTCAGCCAGGCCAGGGTGCGTTCCACCACCCACCGTCTGGGCAAGGGTTCGAAGTGCTGGCTGTCCGGCTTGCGCCTGACTATGGTCATCATCCAGCCGCCGGTGGCCCAGGCCCACGCCACCAGTTGGCCAGCGTAGCCAGCATCGGCCCAGATCACCTGCAGTTGTGGGAATCGGCCCAACAGTTTTGCCAACACCAGATTGGCGCCGTCCCGGTCCTGAATGTTGGCGGCGTGAACCACCACCGCCAGCAGCAACCCCATGGTGTCCACCACGATGTGCCGCTTGCGTCCCGTTACCCTTTTGCCAGCGTCGTAACCTCTGGGCCCCCTTTTTCCGTGGTCTTCGCCGACTCGCTGTCGATGATGGCTGCGCTGGGCGTAGCCGCTCGACCCGCAGACTCTCGAACCCGCGCCCGCAGGGTCGACTCCACACGTTCCCAGGTGCCGTCATCCCGCCAGTTACGGAAGTACCACCACACCGTGCCCCAGGGTGGCAGGTCATGGGGCATCAGGCGCCAGGGTATTCCACCCCGGAGCACGTACAGGATGCCGTTGACCACCTCCCGCAGGTCCGTGGTTCTGGGATGGCCCCTTTTGGTGTCAGGTGGCAGCAGGGCCGCCAACTCCTCCCATTGGGCATCGGTCAAATCGCTGGGATAAGGTTTTCTACTCACGCCCCCAGCGTAACCAGTGCCCTCCTCTCACCCCGGGAAGAACCCGCGCACCTTTGCGCCATTGTCACGCGCCCTCTAAGAAAACGGCGCAATAGAAGCGGCGTTACTCTTGTCGGTCTGGTTCCCGCAAGCTGCCACCCGAGAATCGACCTGGAAGCGGTTTCGGGCCCCTGTACTCAACGGGGTTGCAACCAGAAGCGGCAGGACACCGCGACTTCAGCTTCGAAGCAGGTCCGCCAGACCGCTTACTGGTTCTCCCTCCTCCAGCATGTCCAGGCGCGCCAGGACTTCGGCCGTCGTCGCTTCCGACAGCGACTCAGCAGCACAGTCACGGAATTTGTCGCGGATGTCGTCCATCGTCACGCCGCGCAGGGCCCCGCTATTGGCGCGGTGAGCCTGCTGACGGAGCGTGCTGCCGTCCTTCATCTGGACGTCAACCTGATGGTACCCCTCAGTCCAGCTGGGCAGGCCCTCGTTGCCCGTGATGCGACGCATGTCGATGCGTGGGATGAGCGCCTGGGCTTCCGGACGCATCACCTGATCGTCGGTGAAGGACTGCAACCCGACCCGTCGGTCCAGCAGGGCGGCTGCCAGACAATACTGCAGGCTGAACTTGCCTTCCAGCGACGACACCGGGCGGGAGTGGATCAACGAGCGGGGCGGGTCGAAGTCCACCATCACGTCGATACGGTCCACCGCGTCAGGGTCAATGGCGCCCTGGAACAGCAGGTCGAAGGTGGCATCCAGAGCCAGGTGCGCGCTGCCGCAGCAGGGGTACTTCTTGATCTCGATGCCCGACTCCACGAGGTAACACTTGCTTCCCAGGTTCTGTGCCACTTGCTCGCTGTCGAAACCCTGGCCTCCGGAGAAGGCCCGTATGAACCCGAACCGTCCTTCCAGCGCGTCCCCGCTGGCGGTGAAACCTTCCCGCACCAGCTTGGCCGCTACGACCCCAGCGCGGGCGGCATCCCCGGCGTGGAATGGTTTGGTCATGGTGCCGAAGTTCTGTCGCAGCCCCGATGCCTGTGAAGCCGCCAGCGAGACGGCCATGGCCGTTTGTTCAGGGTCCAGGGCCATGATCCTGCTGGCGGCCGCTGCCGCCCCCACCGCTCCCAGGGGGCCGGTGGGATGCCACCCCAGGTCATCGTAATAGGCTTCGCTGAGGGCCTCGCCCACAGCGCAGGCGACTTCGAATCCGGACATATAACCCATCAACATATCCTTCCCGGAAGCGCCGAACTCCTCGGCAACCGCAAGGGATGCGGGCAGCAAAACCGCGGTGGGATGGGTCTTGGTGATCTGGGTGATGTCGTCGTAATCGAGGGCATGGGCCATGGCCCCGTTGACGAGGGCAGCGTTGGCCGCCGAAGTGCGGAATCCGCGACCCACGACGCTGGCGGTGGGAGATGCGCCCTCGGCCGTAACGTACCGGCAAAGAATGTCCGCCAGAGATTCCCGCGAACCGGCCAGCGTACACGCCAGGCAGTCCATGATCGCTCCCTTGGCCGCTTCAATTGCATCGGGCGGGAAGTCCTCGATGTCAGTGGCGGTGATGTATTCAGCGATACGCCCGGTAATGATCATGGACGACCTCCTGGCGGTTGGGACCCGCCGCATTGCTATCACGTGTTGTCTCGTGACGCGAATGTATGCCTTTTTGAAGCAGTGTCAAGTCTTGGGGCATCGGGTCAAGTCTTGGGGGCATCGAAGCGTCAGGCCGACACGATCTGTTCCAGCCCAACCTAACGCCAGCGACTTGCTCCGTTGTTATGGATGACGAGTCGGCTTCGACCGACGGCATCGTGGGGCCGGCTACCCGGTTCGGCCGGCACATCACCGCCCAGCCGAGACGCGCCATGTAGTCGACGTCCGGGGCGCTGGTCCACGCTCACCCCGAATCCCGACGCCGTCAGCATCCGACCCCGGCTCCAGATGGTGTCAGGCGGCGCCCAACTGCATTTTCGCCATCGCGGCGAGGTGAAACCACGGTCGCAATCGGAAGGTGGTGTCGCGCTGGTAACCGTAGCGGCCGCGGATCGGCCCGCTGCATGGCGCTGGCCGACACTCGTGAGGGAGCGTAGGCCACCATCTTGGCCCGTACTCCCTCTGAGCAGGACGCGGTCGGTTCCGCATTTCGAGACCTGGGCCGCCATGCCCGCACGACCGACGCCGAACTGACCACCAGCCGGGGCGCCAACCGCGCCGTCAGGGAGACCATCGGCGAACTGGGACAGCCAGATTTCCTGATCAACAACGCGGGCGCGTACCGTCTTTTCACCAATCACCTGACCCACGCAGTGACGGCGCTTGATATCACCGAAGGGGATTGACGGCGAGTGATGGGCTCGAACCTGACGGCCACCTTCATATGCAAGGCCGTTCTGCTCCACACGATGGAGCGTGGCGGCGGGGTCATCATGGCCCTGACCAGGTCCACCGACGACGACTACGACAAGGTGAACCAGCGCATGGGGTTGCCCGACGACATCGCCGAAGGCGTCGTGAGCATGGCCTTCCAGGCCACTGAGACCATGACCAGCCTGTTGGTCCCAGCCGCCGAATACGAACGGAGAACACGGCATCGAGCGGCTGCCGGCCTGCAATCAGCTCGACTCATCGCCTTCATGCCGGGAGGCAAATCCGAAGCACGCCCGGGCTGGGAACCAGGACGAAGCCTCGCAACGCTTTGTATCACGCCAACGCGATTTGCGGGTGGGTCAGGCGGCTCCGTTTGGTGATGGTACAGCCCGGCCCCGTCGGGTCGAGTGAAACGGATATGCTGCCCCGCGGGAAGCATCCATGCCTCCCGGTCGGCTATCTGCGCGTTGGCCGGCCCGCACCTCTGAGGTGACAACCGGCCGCCGCCGGACCGTCGATCTCAGCCTTGCTGGTCTCCCAGCGTGAACGGGAGATGGTCCGCGATGTCAGCCTCCGTCCGGAACGGGCCCCATTCGCGCGGGATGTTGAGCAGTCGCCCTTCCAGATCGTCCACACTGGTCTGGCCGCAATAGGCCATGGCGCGGTTGAACTCTTCGCGCAGCAGTTCCAGCATGTGATGCACCCCGTCGGCGCCGTTCACCGCAAGGCCCCAGTAGAGGGGCCGCCCGACGGCGACGGCAGTGGCGCCCAGTGCCAGCGCCTTCAGCACATCGCTGCCGCGCCGGACGCCGGAGTCGACGTACACCTCCACCCGTCCCCGGGTGGCAGCGACGATTTCGGGTACCATTTCGATGCTGGACATCGTATCGTCGAACCGGCGGCCTCCGTGGGTGGAAACCTGTATCGCGTTAACGCCGTGCTCCACGGCCATGCGCGCGTCTTCGGCAACCCGGACGCCCTTCAAAACCAGAGGCAGGTCGGTGAGGCTCCGCAACCAGTCTAACTCGCGCCACGTGATGGGTGGACCTTGCGGCGTGTCCCAGGCCGGCAGTTCGGCGGGCCCGCCGGCCGTGGCCGCGGGGTTTTCCTGTGCTCGGAAGTTGCCGTACTCCCCCGGGCGCTCATAGCGATTGCGCAAATCTCGCTCCTTGGGAGTGGGCAACGGAGCATCGACGGTGAGCACGATCGCCTTGAAACCCGCGGCTTCCGCTCGCTTCACCAGGTTCTCCGTGAGGTCGTAACCGCGATGAGAAAGCTGGAACCACAACGGTCCCGTTGCCGCTTCGGCAATTTCTTCCATGCTGCAGTTGGAAGACGTGCTGCACATCATCAGGGTGCCGGACCTACCCGCCCCGCGGACGGTGGCGCGCTCCGCCTCCGGATGCGCATTCAGGTGTGCGTCCGTGGGGGCGATCATCACCGGGAAACTGATGTCGGATCCGAGGACCGTAGTTGAAATCTTCCGCTCCGTGGTATCCCGCAGGAAACGCGGCCGCAGCGTGAGCGCTTCGAAAGCCGTGCGATTTCGGGCCGTGGTCCGTTCGTCCATCGCGCCGGCTTCGACGAACACCCAATTGTTGTGCGGCAGAATGTGGCGCGCGCGCGCCTCGTAGTCGTATAAGCTGATCGGATCCATTCGCACGGTTGGACTCCTTAGAACCTGGTCAGCGCTGCCGACCTGTTGCAGCGGCGAAACCAGCGTTACGGGCGGCAGACCTCGGAAACCTGGGGAGATCGAACGTTAGCATGTCGGTCAAAGGGTTTCAATGAATACCAACCCATCGAAATCAACTCGCGGTCACGGGGCAACCTCGAGGAGCGCTATGTCCAACTTCCCGCACGGATTCAGTGGCCGGTAGTTCGCCCCAAATGCGGACTGTCCACGTGCTATCATGGCCTCGCGTTCACCCCAACCTGCCGGATACCAAGGAGGGCATGGCAAATGACAACAGGCACCCAGGCATGGACCGAACAAACCGTGGAAGCCGCGGGAGTTCAACTGCAAATGGTCACGGGCGGCAGCGGCGCGCCCCTGCTCATCCTGCACGACGAATTCGGACACCACGGACAGCTCCGCTACCATGAGGCCCTCGCCCGCGACTTCAGCCTGTACATTCCTTCCCATCCCGGCTTCGGCGCGACCGAACGACAGGAATGGGTGATGAACATGCGGGATCTGGCGGGCTGGTACCTGGAAGCCCTGGACGACCTGGACCTCGGACCAGTGAACCTGATGGGGTTCTCCCTGGGTGGGTGGCTGGCCGCGGAAATGGCGTCGATGTCTCCCGACCTCTTCCAAAAACTGGTGCTGGTTGCGCCGGCCGGCATCCGGCCTTCCACCGGAGAAATCTTCGATTTGTTCCTCGTGGTCGCCGAGGAATTTCTGACTGTAGGCTTCCACGATCCCGAAGCCGCTCCCGAATACCGGCAGGTTTGCCCCGAAGAGCCCTCCGCGGAACTTGCCGAGGCCTGGGCGGTGGCGCGGGAAGAGGCGTGCCGCCTCAGCTGGCGGCCCTACATGCACTCCCTGGGCCTTCCCCACCTGGTGCACCGGCTGAAGCGGGTGCCCACCCAGATCATCTGGGGGCAGCAGGACAACATCGTCCCGGTGTCCGCCGGACAGGTCTACCACGAGTCCATCCCCGGCTCACGCCTGGACCTCTTTGACTCTTGCGGACATCGTCCCGAGTTGGAAAAGACGGACGAATTCGTGGCCCTGGTCAGGGAGTTTCTATCGTCTTAGCGTTTCACGCGTTATGGTAAAATCCGCGCGTAGCCGGACCCGGGAGGAAACTGCTCATGTTCATTGGATATTTCACCGAAAGGCCTTACCAGGATCCCAAGTCAGGGTATTTTGGCGCCACCGGCAAATCAATCATGGACCTGAACGTCAGCAACGAAATTTACGATGCTGAGTTGGGAGCCAGCCTCTACAATCGCTACCTCGACGAAAAAATCTACGCCGAGGAGATGGGATTTGACGGCCTCATGCTCAACGAGCATCACAGCACCCCCTTCTGCATGGGCGGCGCGATGAACGTCGAGGCCTCGATTCTGGCCCGCATCACCGACCGCGCCAAGATTGTCCTGTTGGGCAACATCCTGCCCCTGTGGGACGACCCCCTGTGGCTCGTCGAACAACTGTCCATGATCGACATGATCTCCCATGGCCGCCTTGTTTCGGGCTGGGTTCGGGGCACCGGCCGCGAGAGCGTCGCCCACAACATTGAGCCGCACTATAACTGGGAACGGTTCAAGGAAGCGCACGAATTGATCGTCAAGGCCTGGACGACTCCGGGACCGTTCCGCTGGGAAGGCAAGCATTTCCACTACCGCCACGTGAACCCTTGGGTCAAGCCCTACCAGAAACCGCACCCGCCCATCTGGCTGCCCGGCGTGGTCTCCCGCGACTCCCTCATTTGGGCTGCCGAGCAGCGCATTCCGTACATCATGCTGGCCACCGAGATGGAACCCACCAAGCAGGCCTTCCAGATCTACCACGATACGGCCGCAGAGTTGGGTTACGAGTCCGGCCCGCAGAATATCGGTTACCTGTGGAAGGTCCACGTCGATGAGACCGAGGAGTTGGCGGAGCAGACCGGCCGCAAGTACGTGCAGGGGCCCAGCAATCCCTTCCTGGCCGGCAACGAGGGAACCACTAACCAGGCACTGCTGCATCTTCCCGGCCTGACCTCCCGGCGTCGGGTCCTGCCCACCACGTCGGTCGCCACGGCGGCCCGTGGCGGAAGCGCCGGTCCTGGCGGTGTGCTGTCGCGTCCGTACGAGCAGCAGGTCGAGGATTACACCATCATCTCCGGCACCCCCGACACCGTGATCCCCAAGATCCGGCACGTCCTGGAAACCATCCGCCCCGGCAGCATCTTCTTCTGGGACGGCGACGGAGCCATGACCCACGACGACGCCATGCGCAGCCTGCGCCTCATGGGCCAGGAAGTGCTGCCCGCCGTCCGCGAGATGGCCAAGGAACTGGACCTGCCCGGACCCTTCGAAGTGGATCCGGCCACCGGCCAGCCCTACGTGGCAGAGACGAACTCAGCGCAGCCCGCCGAGGTCACTGCCGACGACTAGCGTCGAACCATACGCTTTGCATGCGCGCCTCTCCCGCACCAAGGGGGAGGCCGTTTGCTATCAACTGCCGATTCCCGTTCATACCGCACAAGGAGCGTGACCATGCCTTACGGAGACAATGACTGGCTGGCCCTCACCGCCGAAACGTCCCTGGAACCAGACCTGCCCATATGCGACGCCCACCATCACTTCTGGGACTTTCGCATGGATCGTGTCCCCTACCACCGCTACCTGCTGGATGAGCTGGCCGCGGACGTGAACAGTGGGCACAACGTGCGCTCCACGGTATTCCTCGAAGCGCGGTCGATGTACCGTCCCGACGGGCCCGAAGAACTGCGGCCGGTGGGCGAGGTCGAATTCGTCCAGGGCATCGCCGCCGCCAGCGCCACGGGCCTCTACGGACCGACCAGGGCTGCCGCCGCCATCATCGGGCACGCGGACCTGGCCCTCGGTGGCGACGTAGCTCGAGTCCTCGATGCCCTCCAGGCCGCCAGTCCCAACCGGTTCCGTGGCATCCGGTACAACACCGGGTGGGATCCGCATCCCGAACTGGATAGCCGTTCGACCGAGCACAAGCTCGCCGACCCGCAGCTGCGCGCCGGGGCCAAAGTGCTGGCCGACCGCGGTCTGGTATACGAGAACGTGGTGTACTTCCCGCAGCTTTCGGACTTGGTTGATTTCGCCAACGCCCTTCCCGACTTGACCATCGTGTCCAACCACATCGGCGGACTGATCCGCGTCGGCCCCTACGGCAACCGGGACGACGAGGTGGTGCCGGCATGGCGCGAGGGCGTGGCCGCCCTGGCGCAGTGTCCCAACGTGGTGATGAAGCTCGGTGGGGTGGGCCAGACGCGGTACGGCTTCGACTGGCACACGCGGGCGACGCCCATCGGCTCCGAGCAGTTGGCCGAGGAGATGGGGCCGCTCATCACCTACTGCATCGACCAGTTCGGACCCGACCGTTGCCTGTTCGAGAGCAACTTCCCGCCGGACAAGGTGTCCTTCTCGTACAACGTCATGTACAACGCCTTCAAGCGCATGACGTCAGGCTACTCCGCCAGCGAGCGCGCCGCCATGTTCCACGACAACGCGGCCCGGATCTACAGCATCGAGTACTAGCCGTTACGCAGTAGACAACAACGCGGTCAGTTCGCCCACATCCGACATCTGGTCCAGGCGGCTGACCGCTTCAACCACACGCTGCACTTTGCCATCGCCCAGGGTATCCCGCGAGAGCAGATCGAACTTGCCCAACAGTTCCTCCCGCCCGGCGGGGTTGGAGAAGTCTCCGCGCTGAGAGGTGACTTCTGCGTGGCGTATACGGCCGTCGGTGAGCCGCACGGCGACCCGCGCGCACGGGTAGTCGTACCGGCGGAGGTTCATCTCCGGGTCGGCGTTCAGCGCAACACGCTTGGCCAGGTTACGGATGTCGGCGTCGTTTACCCGCTCGGGCAAAAACGCGGTCACGTCGGTGCGGCCGTAGCAGATTGCGGCGGCCACCGCGTAGGGAATCGAGAACTTGGCGGCCAGCATGTTCTCGGGGTGGGGGTCGTCCATGATCCCGGCGATGGGCGGCGCAGTAACCGCAATGTTTTTCACGTCTGCTGGGGCGAAAGGCTCTTCGCGCAGGAGGTCCTGCACGGCGTCCAGTACGGGGTGGTTGTACAGGCAGCAGGCGTGCAGCTTGAAGTAGTTCTGCTGGATGCGCAGACTGCCGCTGGTTCCCAGGCCCTCGGTCACCGCTTCAGGGTCGAAGCCGTCACCGAGGAAAGTGCGGTACAGATCAGCCGGCCCGTCGGCGATGGCCGTGTACCCGCACTGGCTGAGATGCGCGGCCATGACGCCCTGGAAACCGGACCGGCCGGGGTAGAGGTTGCGCACGGTGGCCCCTTCGATACAGGGAGTCCATGTGTTGGCCGGACTCATCGACATCGCCAGGTTCATCGCCTCTCGGGTCTGCGCCGCATCGAAGCCCATCAGTCGCGCCGTGGCGGCGGCGGTGCCGATGGTACCCCACGTCCCGTGCGAATGCACCTCCGCCTTGACGGTGGTCGCCGTGCCGATGCGCGAGATGACCTCGTAGCCAACGATAATGCTCGCCAGCACCTCGCTGCCGCTGCGTCCCAGGTCCTCGCCCACGGCGATGGCGCCTGGCGTCACGTGGATGGACGGGTGCCCGCCGCCCAGGCGGTTGCCCTCATCCATCTCCAGCGACACGCCGGCGGTGGCGTTCACCATGGTTGCCCAGACCGGCTGCACCCGATGGCCGTGACCCAGGATAGTCGCCTGGCCGGGTCCGCTCATGGTCGCGGCGAGCCCGGCGAAGTTGGCGTTTTCCGACAGGCGGCTGCCGGCCAGCATCGCGCCGATGGTGTCCAGCGCCACGTCTTTCGCGGCGGCGATGGCGGCGGGGTCAAAGTTCGCCCAACGCGTTTCCGCGACAAACTCGGCAAGTTGGTCCAGATAGTCTTGCTTCATGATCCCCTCGGCGATGTCATCGTGAGCGCAGCGCGGCAATCTCGTCGGCGGAGTCAGCCGAGTTCACGTCACCGCCGGCAACACAACGAGATTGCTACGTCGCTATCGCGTCTCGCAATGACAGACTCGATACCGCCTACCTGGTGAAGAATTCGTGGAGGAGGCGATACGCGTCGTCGGGCAACTCCTCGGCGATGTAGTGGCCGGAGGGCAGCGACTGGCCTTCCACGTTGTTGGAATAGTTGCTCCACACTCCGAGGACGTCCTGGGTGCGGCCCACGTATCCGCGGTCGCTCCACAACGCCAGGTGGGGGCAGTTCACCTTGTTCTCGAAATCGGCCTCGTCGTGCTCCAGGTCGATGCTGGCGCCGGCGCGGTAGTCCTCGCACGCCCCGTGGATGGCATCGGGGTTGCTGAAGCAGCGCACGTATTCGTCCACCGCCTCCTGCGGGAAGACCTCTTCGGCATTGCGCTCCCGCATGAACCGCGATCGGATGTAGTAGTCCGGGTCCGCGCCGATCACTCGCTCGGGGAAATCGTAGGGCTGGATCAGGAAGAACCAGTGGTAGGTGTTGGTCGCCATCTCCTTGTTCACGATGCTGAACATGTGGCGCGTGGGCACGATGTCCAGCGTCGCCAGCCGCAACACGCGCTGCGGATGGTCCTTGGTCAACCGGTGCGCGACGCGGGCGCCCCGGTCGTGGCTCCCCAGGAAGAAGGTATCGAACCCCAGGTGGCTCATGGCGTCCACCAGGTCCTGCGCCTGGGCCCGCTTCGAGTGATTGAAGTGGTCGGGGCTGCCCTGGGGCTTGCCGCTGTCGCCGTAACCGCGCAGGTCCGCCGCGACCACCGTGAAATCTTCCGCCAGCCTCGGGGCGACCTTGTGCCACATGGTGTGCGTCTGCGGGTAACCGTGCAACAGCAGAAGCGGTGGTCCGCTCCCGCCCTTAACCAGGTTCACCGGCTCGCCGCTGGTCTCCACCAGCATGCGCTCAAATCCCTCGAAAAAAGCCATCTTCCGCTCCTTGGCATCTGCTGAGTCAGTGCAAACCGTTTGCCCGCACGCTGCTACATAATGCGGCGGCGCGCCGATGATGTAAATACCTTCGTCCGCGCCCTTTGACACCATATTCGCGCCCGTGTACCGTAGGCTTGAACCCGCCGGAACGGCACCTTGAGAGCGCAAATGACCATCACCACGGTACCGCACAACATCGCCCACTACCTGGACGCGGCTCAACCCTTCGTGGCTCGCGTCGACGAGGCCGCCGACTGGATCGACGCCGAACGGCAGATGCCACCCGACCTCGCCGCGGACATGGCCGATGCCGGGTTTTTCCGCCTGCTACTGCCCCGAGAGCTGGGCGGAGCGGAGCTGGCACACCCCGACTTCCTCCAGATACTCGAGCAGTTCGCGGCCGCCGACGCCAGCGTCGCGTGGTGCCTGAACCAGAACAATGTCTTCTCGACCAGGTCCACGCGCATGACCATGTCAACCGCGCAAGAGATTTGGGGCGAGCAACGGGCAGTGGTGACGAACGGACCACCGGCCCGCGGGTCGAAATCGGTTCCAGTACCGGAGGGTTTCCGGCTGAGCGGGCATTGGAACTTCAGCAGCGGCAGCGACCACGCCACCTGGATCGCCGCGCTGGCGCCCGTCATACCGGAGAACGGCGCGGGAACCGATGGGCAACCGCCCCAGATGCGCCTGCACCTGATGCCCATTGACCAGGTGCGAATGGTGGACCTGTGGCAGGTCGCCGGACTTCGCGGAACCGGCAGTTTCAGTTTCCAGGTGGACGACCTGTTGGTTCCCGAGGAACGTTCTTTCGTGCAGGAAGGCCCGTCCTGGTGCGACCGCCCACTCTACGGGATACCCACCACGCTGCTTTTCGCCACCGGGTTCGCCACCGTCGCGCTCGGCGTCGCGCGCAAAAGCCTGGACATCGCCATCGAAGTGGGCGGCAGCAGGACGCCCTACCGCTCCGGCACCCTGCTTCGCGACCACCAGACCACTCAACGCACCATCGGCGAGGCCCACGCGCAGCAGAGTTCGGCCAGGGCATTCCTGAAGGACGCACACGGTCGACTGTGGGAGTCGGCCTGCGCCCGTGGCGCTCTCACCACCGACGAGCGCATTCAACTTCGCGTGGCAGCGACCCATGCCATCCGCACGTCGGCGCAGGTGGTGGACGCCGCATACACCCTGTGCGGCGCCAGCGGCATTTTCCAGACCAACCCGATCCAGCGCAGGTTCCAGGACATTCATGTGATCACGCAGCACGTGCAGGGGCACCATGTGCACTACGAAACCGCCGGCCAATACCTGCTGGGGCTGGAACCACAGGGCGTTTTTTAGGATGGCTCACTGCCGTTGCGAGCGTAGCGGGGCAATCTCGTTGCTCCTGTAGAGTCTGCCGCAAGAACGAGGTTGCCACGTTGCTGCGCGCCTCTCAACGACACGTAGCCGATTGCCAAGGAGGTCGCGTTATGGCAGCTAATCATGTGGATACCGTCATCGTGGGCGGGCAGATCGTAACCTCGTCGCAGGTGTACGAGAGTTCCATCGCCATCTCGGGCGAGAAGATCGTCGCGATCGGACCGGAGAACTACCTGCCCCCGGCCGACCGGTATATCGATGCCTCCGGCAAGTTCGTGCTGCCCGGCCTGATCGACAGCCACGTCCACCTGGACGGCCACGACGACTATGCCTTGGGTTCGCTGGCCGCTGCCCACGCCGGCCTGACCACGCTCGTCCCCTTTGGCACCTACCAGCTGGAGGGCGACGAGACGCTGCCCCAGGCTGTCCACCGCACCCGCGAAACTGTAGAGAGAGCCGCTCTCACCGACTTTGCCTTCCACTTCATCCTGCAGAACCGGCCCAGCATCCTTGCCGGACTCCCTGATGCTGTCGATCTGGGCGTAAAGTCCTACAAGATGTTCATGACCTACAAGAAGCGCCCCGGGCGAATGTGCGACGACGACTACATCTGCGAGGCAATGGACCTGGTGAGCCGCGGCGGGGGTGTCCTGCAACTTCACTGCGAGAGCGGCAACATCATCGAATACCTCGAAAACAAGCTTCTTGGAGAGGGCCACACGCATCCGACGGACTTCCCTACGGCGTGTCCGGACTGGGCGGAAGAGGAGGCGATCAACCGCGCGGTGAAGATGTCGGCCGCAACCCGATGCCCCACCTACGTCGTGCACCTCAGCACTCAACTGGGTCTGGAACGGATCAAGCAGGCCCAGAGCCTCGGGCAGCGCGTGTGGACGGAAACCTGCCCGCAATACCTGTTGCTATCCGACGCCCAGATGGCGGAGCGCGGCCCCCTGGCCAAGATCGGCCCGCCACTGCGCCCCGAAGACGGACCTGACCGCGACGCACTGTGGGATGGTCTGCGCCAGGGTCACGTTTCCATCGTGGCCAGCGACCATTCACCGCATCCCCAGGAACTGAAGCAGCCGGGTTGGGACAACATCTTCGTCGACGCCAACGGCATGTCCGTCCCCTTCGGCTCACCCGGCATCGAGACCATTGTGCCGCTGATGTACAGCGAGGGCGTGGTCCAGCGCGGCCTGCCCATCTGGTGGCTGGCCCGCGTCATGGCCGAAAATCCGGCCCGCATTTTCGGCATCTACCCGCGCAAGGGCGTCATCCAGGTGGGTTCCGACGCCGACTTTCTCATCCTGGACCCCAACGGCGACCGCATCGTCACCGCCAGCGACCATCACAGCAACGCGGGATACACCCTGTTCGAGGGCTGGCAGGTCAACGGTCGCCCCTGGATCACCATGCTGCGGGGCCAGGTCCTGCTGCAGGATGGCGAAATCCAGCAGAACCCGGGATACGGCACGTTCCTGGAGAGCGGCTCGCCGATTGCGCCACTCGGCGGGCCCGTCGAATAGATGAAGATCACCGAAGTCCGCGCCGTCTACCCCAACTATCGGTACGTCGTCCCGTCCTGGCGCACCCACTTCTGGCAGATCGTCGTCAGGGTGGAGACGGACGTCGGAGCCGTCGGGCTGGGATACGGAGGCGGCGGGGTCGCCGGCGTCGAAATCGTCAACCGCCACTTTCGCGAGTTGTTGCTGGGCAGGGAGATCAACAACCCGGCGGACATAGCTGACGCCTGGGATCACCTCTACGAACAGTCCCTGCCCTACGGGCGCAAGGGGCTGGCAATCATGGCGCTCAGCGGCGTGGACCTCGCCCTGTACGACCTGCTGGCCAAAGCCGAAAATATGCCGGTGTACCGGCTGCTGGGCGGCGTGCAGAAATCCAGTATTCTCGCCTACGCCACCGGCCCCGATTCAGAAGCCTACCGCGAGCTTGGCTTTCGCGCCCACAAGTTTCCGCACCGTTGGGTCGGCAACGCCGACTACGAAACGGCCGCGGCGGCGGCGGCGAATGCCCGGCAACTCTATGGGCCGGATGCCCGCATCATGGTTGACTGCTACATGTCGTGGGATGCCGAGGTCACCGTCCGCATGGCGGACATCCTGTCCGAGTACAACCTCTACTGGTACGAGGACGTGCTGACACCGGACGATCTGGCAGGGCAGGCCGACCTGCGCGCGGTGGCGGCCCCGACCCTCATCGCCGGCGGCGAGCACGAGTTCACGCACTTCGGCTTCGCTGACATAGCCCGCGCCAATGCCCTGGGCCTGTGGCAGCCCGATATCACATGGTGCGGCGGGATCACGGCCGGGCTTCGCATCATCGACCTGGCGCGAGATGCCGGAATACCGGTGTCGCCTCACCGTGGCGCTGAAGTTTGGGGTCTGCATCTCGTCGCCGCCTCCGACTGGGCCGATTTCGCCGAGTATCACTCTGACCACATCCGTTCGCCCCGGGACGTGCTCTGGCTCGACGAACCGGAGCCGGAGGACGGCTATATCGCCCCATCCGACCGCCCGGGGTTTGGCGTCACGCTGAATGAGGAGATGCTGTAACCATGGCCGGCCCCCTGAACGCCTTCGTTCCCGATAGCAACGCCCACCTGGCCGGCACCGACGACGGACCGTTGTCCGGCCTCACCTTCGCGGCCAAGGACATTTTCGATATCGCGGGCCACGTGACCGGATGCGGGAACCCGCATTGGCTGGCCACTCACGGCCCCGCCCCGGCCAACGCCTGGGTGGTGCAACAACTGGTTGACGCCGGCGCGTCCATGGTTGGCAAGACCATCACTGACGAGCTGACCCGCGGCATCTTCGGCGAGAACATGCACTATGGAACGCCGGTGAACCCGAATGCCCCCGGCCGGGTTCCAGGTGGGTCCTCCAGCGGGTCGGCGTCGGCCGTGGCCGGCCATTTGGTGGACTTCGCTCTTGGGTCCGATACCGGAGGCTCGGTGCGCGTGCCGTCGAGCTTCTGCGGGCTCTATGGATTGAGGCCCACCCACGGGCGCATCCCGCTGGACGGCATGCTGCTCCAGGCTCCGTCCTTCGACACCATCGGCTGGTTCGCCCGGGACGGGGAGACCTTCGCCCGCGTGGGTTCCATCATCCTACCGCAGGGCCCCGCAACTCAGCGTCCGCAACGCCTGGTCATCGCGGAGGACGCCTTCGAACTTGCCGAGCCAGCAACTCGCGCGGCTTTGGAAGCGGTTCTCGCTACGGTACGCCCGCTGTTCACAGCGTCGTCAGCGCTGCGATTATCGCCGGTCAGCCTGGAGGAATGGTCGGGTCACCAACAGGCGCTGCAGAGCCGCGAGGCGTGGGAGTCGGCTCGGGACTGGATCGACGAAGTCAATCCGACATTCAGCTTCGAGGTTTCGGACCGCTACGCCATGGCTCGCTCGGTGACGGACGAGCAGATCGTCATCGCCCAGGCCGGTCGTGATGCCGTCATTGCGCGCATGAACGAGGTGTTCGACGGCGGGGATGTGGTGGTATGCCTGCCAACTACGGTTTCCCCGGCCCCGCTTATTGGCCAGCGCGTTTCAGAGCGCCATACGTTGCGCCTGCGCAATAGCGCCCTCACCTCGATAGCCGGTAACACGGGCCGGCCACAGATCAGTTTGCCGCTGGCCGAAGTCGACGGTCTGCCCGTCGGCCTGTCGCTGCTGGGAGACTACGGGGCCGACGAGCGATTGATCGAGTTGGCGCAGGAAATCACCGGTTGAGACGTCACTTATTGAGGACGACGTCGATTAGCGCGATGCGCCCTTCGTTGACCGCAGCCAGGCCATTGCGCAGAGCCTGGGCCAGGTGGGCCGGGTCGTCGACCCGTTCGCCGTAGCCGCCGAAAGGCTCCACCAGCTTGGCGTAATCGGGCCCGGGGATATGCACGCCGTGCCAGATGTCAGAGCGCGCGGCTACGCCGTCGGGGTAGTACGCCAGGTGGTTGCCCCGCATCGCCTCATAGCACTCGTTGTTGAACAACACCGTCATAAAGGGCAGGTTGGCCTCGCCCGCGACGCCAAAACACTGCGTGACGGGGTTGTACAGGAAACCGCCGTCGCCCATGAGAGCAACCACGGGCTGATCGGGTTTCGCCAGCTTGACGCCCAACGCCAGTCCGAGTCCTTGTCCCAAGCCTCCGTTGGTCTTGTAGTAACTCTGGGGCCTGTCCCAGACGACGTGTCGGCCTATGGCGCCGCGGTGGGTGGTGACTTCCTCGGCGTAGACAACGTTGTCGGGCATGACCTCGCTCAGCACGGCGCATAGCCAGGCTGGATCGATGGGCCGGCTGCCGCTTGCCGCAGCCTCCGCCGCGTAGGTTTCCTCGGCCAACCGATCATGTTCCGCAGCCCAGCGCAGACGCCGCGCTTCAATCTCGTCCCGGCGACTGGCCACGGCGGGTTGCAACGCCTCGACCAGCAGACCCAGCCCGATGGTGAGATCCCCTTCGACGTAGCGGTCGGCGAAGAGGTTCTGGTACACCATATATTCCTTGACGGTGGTTTCTCCCATGGCGACAACGGTGGCATGTTGCGGGCCGGCCTGCGGAGGATACCAGGGCGCGCGGCTGCCAGCCAGAATCACCAGATCGGCGTGCTGGAGATAACGTTCCGGCTGGCCGCCCAGATACAGCGGGTGGCCCTTGGGGAAGTTGGCGTACAGCGCCGCGCTCTCCACCACCGGAATGGCGAACAGTTCGGCCAAGGCTACCAGGTTGTTGAACCCCTGGACTTCGCGCCCCGCACTGTCCGTGATTATCAGCGGCGACTTGCTTCCGGCAACCAGGTCGGCCAGTTCCGCGATGTCCTGGTCGGCCGGGCGGATTTTGGGCGCGGACGGGACGGCGCGCAGCTTTTCCGGCGGCGTCCAGGAATGCACCATGGTCTCAATGGGGATATTCATGAAGGACGGTCCCTGGGGAACCCGCTGGGCGAGTTCACCCGCCCGCACCAGCTGCTCGTACACGGTGTGCGGGCTGGTGGCCCTTCCGCTCCACTTGGTGAAGGCGTCGGCGAAACGGTCGGGCCCGCCCACCACGCTCAGGTTGCGGTACCACTGCCCCTGGGGGTCGATCTCCGGATCCTCGCCATAGCTGGTCGCTTCGCCGGAGCACACCAGCATCGGCACCTCGCCGATCATAGCGCCGTGCACGCCCATGCTGCCCTGCAGCAAGCCGACGCCGGCGTGCAGCAGTACCGCCTGCATCCGGCCGGTGACCCGGGTGTACCCGCTGGCCATATTAACGGCCAGGGTCTCGTGCCAGCAGTTGATGTACTGCGGCCCGGGCGTTTCGTTGATCTTCTGGCGAGCCAGCGCTTCCCATACCGGCGCCCACTCCGAACCCGGTGATGAGATTATGTAATCTATGCCCAGGTTGCGGAAGGCTTCAAGGATTCCTTCGCCACAGTCCTTTGGGGTGGTGGTTGTCATATTTAGTCCTCCTGTCCCTGGCTGGTGACCGGGCGCAAGGCCGGTTCCCGAGAAACGGGCGTCGGACCGGCCTGTACCTCCCGGTGGGTGGGCACCGCCGACAAAATAAGCGCGACCGTCAGCGCCCCGATCATGGTGAAGAACGCGTATTTCATGCCGACGGTGAACGCGGTTCCTACGCCGCCGGCCGCGCCATGACGCACCGCGTCCAGGCTGGGCTCGTAACCCATGGAAGCCATGGTAGCAGTCACGATGGCGGTGGCGACAGCGACGCTGACCACGTTGCCCGCGTTGCGAATGAGGTTGACCAACGCCGAAACGACGCCGTGGCTTTCCCTTTCAACCGCACTCAGAATGGAGCTTGAGTTGGGCGAGTAGAAGGTGCCCATTCCACTGGAGGTGAGCATCAGTCCGGGGATCACCTGGAACAGTGAAGAATCGGCATTCGCCTGGGAGAGAATCGTAATGCCGGTGATGGAAAGCAGCATGCCCGTAACCGTGAATTTGCGCCAACCGTAACGGTCGGAAAGTCGGCCGCTGAGCGGCCCCAGGATCGCCATGCACAGCGCGCCCGGCACCACGCACAAACCCGCAACGGACGCGCTGTAACCCAGAACATTCTGCAGGTAGAACGGCGTCATGAACAAAATAGCCGAACTGCCGACAAACATGAGGTGGTTTGCCGTCACGCCCAGGAAGAAGTTGCGTCGTCGGAACAACCGCAGGTTCAGCATGGGGCTGGCGATGCGGAGTTCCCACCAGATAAAACCGACCAGGAGAACCACGAAGGCAGCAGCCGCGCCCAGTATCGGCAGGGAAGTCCAGCCGCTCCGATGCCCATTGGTGATGCCCAGCAGCAACGCCAGCAGGGCGCTGGACGACAAAAATGCCCCCAGCCAGTCAAAACGACCGCGGTGCGGTCCACTAACCGGCCCAAGTTGGCTCGCGTTGCCCAGTACCGCCACACACAGGGCGATGCTGACAGCCACCATGGGAATGGTGGCGAAGAACACCGAGCGCCATCCGAAAGCGTCTACAAGAAACCCGCCCATGGCCGGGCCGGCAACGGCCCCGGTGCCGACCATGGTCATGATCAGGCCGATTGCCTTGCCGCGTTCGTTGGGCGGAAACGCGCCGATCATGATGGCCATGCCGGTGCCCTGGGTCATGGCCGCGCCGGTGCCCTGGACGATACGCGATACGATGAGCACGCCCAGATCATCAGACGTACCGGCGGCGATGGAACCGGCAATGGTCACAACCGAACCGATGATGTACACCCGTTTCGAGGTGATGATATCCGCCAGCCGGCCCATGGGCAGCAGCAGCGCGATGATCGTCATCGCGTATCCGATCACCAGCCATTGCACGCTGGGAATGTCGGTCTGGAAATAGGTCGCGATCTGCGGCAGCGCCACGCCCACGCTACCATGGTCAACCACGGAGGCGAAGGTGCCTACCGCCAGGGTGGCGAAGGCGTACCACTTATAGTGGGCGCTTCGGGCCAGCGACGATATCACGACTGTTTTACCGTAGGGTCCCGACTGCGGTGTTACTCGCCGGAGAAAAAGCGTCGGGCATTTTCCACGGTGATCTGGTGAATGTCCGCGTCGGACGCTCCCATTTCCCTCAGGCGGGGCAGCACGTAACGCGGAATGAAGTTATAGCCGTCCGGGTTGGCCCGGCGGCGCTGCTCCTGCACCTCCGCGCCGTGACGAGCCTTGGGCACCGAGTAGTCATGCGAGAGGAATATACGGTGCGTGAACCCGGCGTCCATCAGCGCCTTGGCCACTTCCGTCCGCTGCTCCCAGTCCGGAGTGCCGGGGCGGAACCCGCCCGGATAGCGGTCCAGGCCCAGCCACACACCCTTGTTCAGCAAACCCAGCAGGTACTCCAGGTCGGTGTCGTCATTGCTGTGGCCGATGTACACGCGGTCCAGGTCGACGCCCTCTTCCTCTAGGATACGCACCTGGGCGTCACCGATGCGTTCCGGCGACCAGGTGTGGGTCGAAATGGGCACGCCCGTGGCTTTCTGCGCGCGCGCCGCCGCCCGCAGCACATTCTCCTGCGGGGCGGTGATCCCGCCCTCGTCGCTGGCGACCTTGATGATGCCGGCCTTGATGCCAGTGCCCTCGATGCCCTCCTCGATTTCGCGAGCGTACAGCTCGGCGATTACGTCCGGAGAGATTTCCCCGAAGGGCCGGGGCACGGCCAGGTGGTTGCCCGTGGCGACCATCACCTGCATTTCGCTGCCCAACGCAACTTCTCGGATCAGCTGCACGTCCCGCCCCAGGTCGAAGGTGCTCACGTCGATGATGGTGCGGACACCGTCTTCCCTCACGGCGCGCATGGCGGCGATGGACTGTTCGCGGACGCCCTCACGGTCGATGATCTCCGGGTAGGTGTGGCGCAGGCCAGCGGCATTGGTTCCCACGTGCTCGTGGCTGAGGGTGAACCCCAGGTCGTCGGTGTCGATCGGCCCCGTCACGCTGTTCACGGTTGCCATTGCCATCCCTCCTGGCCACGGGTGAATGCAGGTATTCTATTACGAATTCCGCCAAAACGATATGAGGAATACGAACGGGGAGCGCAGGATCAGGCGCGCCTTGACGTGAACGAATCGGGTGCGGATCACGGAATCGCTTGCGTCGTGTGAGGCGCGCCAGGCGGCGCGACTTGCTGCGCAATCATTCGCCAGTCTATATTGGCCCAAAAGCATTGGGAGGCCAACATGCGGACACCAATCTTGACCCGAGACCAGGTCCCGGAACAATTGCGAGAAGCCTTCGACCACGAGACCGCCGATTCCGGCGGAGTGGTTTCCAGCGGCCCCGGGTCCGCCATGATCAACAGTCCCGAAATGCGCCGGCGGGCCAACTATCTTGTCAACTACCTGCGGGACGAATCCTCGCTGCCCAAGCGAATCCAGGAACTGGCCATGATACTCACGGCGCGGAACATGGACTGCCAGTACATCTGGCACGCTCATTCCGTCCGAGCCAAGGAGCAGGGCATCAGCGCGGAGTTCGTTGACAACCTGCGTGACCGCAAAGCATTGCCGCAACTGCCGTCGGACGAGCAGGCCGTGGTGAACTACGCCACCGAGCTGTTCAACAACCACCGCGTCACCGAACCTACCTTCCAGGCCGCCATCGACCAGTTCGGCGCCCTGGGGTTGACCGAGCTGACCACGCTCTTCGGGTACTATTCGCTCCTGGCCTTCAACGCCAACGCGTTTGATATCGACGTGCCAGATGGCGCGGAGCCCAAACTCCCGATTTAGAAGCGTTCCGGTCGCCGCCGCGGTTGGCCAGGTTTCGACATGGGCACAATCGGTCGAGGCTAACGCGGCAACCGGCTGAGCACGCTGACGCACCACTGCAACAGTTGCACGACGAGGCCGCCCCGGTGATACAGGCGCGCCGGGGCGGACTTGGCTGGCAAACTGTTGGCCAGCAGGGGGGCCAGGACCCTTTGGCGGAACTGATCAACCAACGCGGGGTCTTCCGTGCAAAGCACAAGCTCCTGCTGCAAGTCGTAGGCCACGAGATCGAAATTGCAACTGCCCAAGATGAGTTGCGAGCCGTCGACCAGAATTGCTTTGACGTGGCACATTTCCGGCTGATACAAAAAGATTTCGAGGTTTGACCCGGAGGCCGCGCGGAACAAAGCCTGTTGCAGGACGGCCTTGTTATTGTGGGCGGGATTGATAACCCGAACCCTGACCGATGGCGGCAATTCGGCGAGGCGCTGCAACAGAGGATCCGTAACGTAGGGCGTGACCACGTCGACCGATTCCCTGGCCCGACCTATGATGTCGAATAATGCGTCGTACTCGGAACGGCTGCGGCGGCCATCAAGGAAGAACAGCCTCCCCAACGGCGTGGACCGGGCATGCGAAGCGTTCACTCCGTCCAGCGTACGATAAAAGTCCTGAGCCAGGGCGTCCACCAGGGCACGGCAGTCGGTCCGCATCATCAGATCCTGCCACCTGAAATTGTGCTCGCTCAGGTTGATGCCGCCAAGAAAACCCTGGTCGTCAACGACCATCATTTTCTTGTGGTTGCGGAATGGGTACTTGCGCCACAGGCTGCCCATGGGGTTGGTGACGACAATGCGGACGCCGTCCAGTTTGGATTGGCGCAGCAGGCGCCGCGTTTCGCCTGCCTCCCGGCGGAAGTCCGGATCCAACACCCATCTGGGGCTGAAGACCAAATCGTCGCTGATTTTGGCGGTGGAGAATGCGTCCACACACAGGACCTTTTCTTCGGCTGGCGAGCGGACGAGCAGGTCCCAGAAATACCGCCCCACCGAATCCAGTTCGAAGGTCATCACCTGGAACAGCACACGGCGGCGCGCCTGCAAGATGGCCGGCTCAACAGCCGCCACAAACTCCGACGAATTTACCAGCAGCGAGGAATCGTGCACTGGCTGGAGCTAATCAGCGGGACGGAAAACGCGCGGCAAGAACGTCGGCGATCAGTCGCGTGGCCACCTGTACGGTCAGGTCGGAAACGTCGTATGGCGGCGCGACCTCCACCACGTCAAACGCGACCAGGTTGGCGCGGGCCACCAGGGCAGTCAAACAACGGCGGCACTCCTCGTAGTACAGGCCGCCGACCTCCGGCGTACCGGTGCCGGGCGCCTGGGTTGGGTCCAGAACGTCCACATCGAACGTGATGTAGAGGTTGGAGCCGACGGGCAGACTCTGGGCTACGGCCTCCGGACCCAGGTCGCGGAACTGCCGGGTGGTCACGATGGTATTGCCGTGGGCCATGGCTTCCTCATAGGGCGTCCGCCGCACGCTGCGGATGCCCACCGACGATATTGAGCCCACATGCTCCAGCTCGTGGCAGCGGCGGATCGGGCTGCCGTGAGTCAGCAGCGTTCCCTGGTAGTCATGGGTGTAATCCAGGTGAGCGTCAAAGTGCACTATGTCCAACGGCGCGAACCGGCCCAGGCCGGCCACCGCCGGGAAGGTGATCGCATGGTCGCCGCCGAGGATCACGGGAAAAGCGCCACGCTCGGTGATCCGCGACACCACGCCGGCCAGCCGCTCGAAATTGTGCACCACGTCCGAAGGGTTCACGGTCACGTTGCCACAGTCGGCCATGGTGATGCCCCGCAGGAGTTCATCTCCGGTGTCCGCGTCGAAAAAGCCCTCCGCGTCCTGCCCCTGCCCGTAGGGATCCAGGTACGAATAGGCCCGTGGCGCGTCCCGCAGCGCATCCGGTCCGTAGCGGGCTCCCGGGCGGCCGAACGTACCCTGGTCAAAGGGCATGCCCACGAACGCGATGTCCGTGTCCAGCTGATCTATATCCACACAGCGTGGCGACCGGAACATCGTTCGCGGCCTGCTGTCCAGGGGCGCAACATCGCCGGACGATGCATCGGGCAGGTACTGCGGGCCGATGTTGAAGTTCGATGGGCTCATATCGTTTGATCCACTGCGGGTCGGATTGTCGGAACGGCGGCCAGGAGGGGAACGCGTTATCGCAACCCCCGCGCCCGCAGGAGTTGTTGATTATACTTGACCGCAAACGCTGAAAGAAAAGGAGTTCACCATGGCACGGCTAGAGGACTACCAGGACCGGTTCCAATTCGCCAAATTTGAACGCGAGGACGGCGTCCTCCTGATGACGTTGCACAGCGACGGGGACACGCTGCAATGGGGCGCCGGCCCGCACACCGAACTGCCCGAGGTGTTTCACACCATCGGGACCGACCCGGAGAACAAGGTAATCATCATGACCGGCGCCGGCCAGGGGTTCACCGGTCCGGCCGGGAGCAGTGATACGGTGCCGCGCCGGACGCCGGAGCAGTGGGACGCCACCTACTGGGAAGGCAAGCACCTGCTGGGTAACCTGCTGAACATCGAGGTGCCGATCATCGCTGCCATCAATGGGCCCGCGTTGCGTCACTCGGAACTGCCGTTGCTCAGCGATATCGTCCTGGCCGCGCCGCACACCACATTCCAGGATTCGGGCCACTTCATGAGCGGACTGACCCCCGGTGATGGAATGCACATCATCTATCCACTGCTATTGGGTCTGAACCGGGGTCGCTATTTCCTGCTCACCGGCCAGATGCTGGACGCGGAAAAGGCGCGGGAATTCGGGCTGGTCGCGGAAGTGTTGCCGGCGGATGAGTTGCTGCCACGGGCCTGGGAACTGGCCAGGCAACTCGCCCAGCAACCCCGCCTGGTGCTGCGCTATTCGCGCGTTCTCCTCACCCACCAGGTCAAGGGTGTCCTCCACGACATCCTGGGCTACGGGCTGGCGCTGGAGGGCCTCGGCTCCGCCCAGGATTACCTGGACCGCGGACAGGGGCGTTAGGCTCGCCTGCCGGTTTCGGCGGCATTCCGTTGCGGCGGCAACGCGGTCAGGATCAGCGCCGCGCTGCCGCCGTAGACCACCAGCAGCGTCCACCAGGCCAACACGTAAGACCCGGAGTAGTCGTGCAGATAACCGACCAGCGGAGCGCCCAGACCGGCGGAAAGGAGATTGATCGGCATCACGATGCCCCGAATGGTTCCCAGGAAGGCGCGTCCGTAGTAGGCCGCGAAAATGTAGGTGTGCACGATCATCCCAACGCCCACGGAACACCCGAAAACGATGGTCGACAGGAACATCATTTGCGCCGATGACACATAGATCATCAACAGGATGGCAACTATGAAGCCGGAAAACGAGACGGCGGCGAGAAACCGCGTGGGAATGCGGTCGGCCAGCCATCCGGCGACCAGGGACATTGCCGCGGCTCCCCCGGCGTCGGCAGCAAAGGACCAGGAAACCGTCAACGGATCGTAGGCTTTCTCCACAAAGTACGGGATCCGGTGAAAGCTGGCCCCACCCTGGGCCACTCCCGACAGGGCAAACACGGCAATCAGTTTCCACATTGTTCCGGTGTGGAAGGCCTCCCGCACCGTCCACACTGGCTCATCGTCGTCCGGGCGTCGCGGTGAAGCATTTGGGCCAGTCCCATCCGGCGCATCGGGGAGATCTCCGTCCACCCTCAGTCCCATGTCCTCGGGCTGACGGCGCAGGAACAAAGCCGACGCCGGAACGGAGATTATCAGAAACAGCAGCGCCAGGATTCGCCACGTACCGCGCCAGCCGTAGGCGTCGATGAGCCACTGCGTCACGGGCAGAAAGACGATGCCACCGATCCCCAGCCCGGCGCCGGCCAACGCCAGGGCGCGCCCTCGCCGGCGGACGAACCACTTGGCGACGGGCACCGACGTCACGATGCCGTTGGGGGCGGCCAGGCCGGACGCCCCGATGAGGCCGAAGAACAGGATCAGCTGCCAGGCATGGCTGCTGAAACTTACCAGCAGCAGGCAGCCACAGATCAGGACCGCCGACACCGGGATATACGCCCGCGGCCCGTAGCGGTCGATCAACCAGCCTACGGCGAAACTCAACGCGCCCGTGGCCAGACGCCGGGTGGTCTGCATCCAGCCGAAGGTCGCGCGCGACAGTGCCAGATCCCGCTGCATGGGCAGGACGAACAGGCCGTAGTTGAGGGTGCCGGTGCACATCGTCGAGAAGTTGATGGCAAACATGGCCGCGACGATGATCCAGCCATAGAAGATCCTCTCCCGGCGGGGAGCACGGTCGCCGGAGGCGGTCATTTCAAGGACAAACGTAGGGGCGAATGATCATTCGCCCCTACACACAACAGTGACTCTGCGAATCTGCTTAAGGGATTCGTCAGATAGCCTGCCAGTAGCGTCGGCCCTGCAGCCGCACTATCTTGCCGAACCCGGGCGCGGGGAGATGCACCGCCGCCACCGGTATGCCCTCGGTCTCCAGGCGGTCCAGCACCGACTGCCGGGTGGAAATGGCCTGATCCGGGATGATGTCGGCGCGGGACGCCCAGTGGGTCTGCTGGATTTGCGAGGTGTTGTGCAGCACGTCGCCCAGCACCAGAGCACGCTCGCCACCGGAGTTGATCATGATGCTCATGTGGCCCGGGGTGTGACCGGGAGTAGGCAACGTGGTCAGTTCGCCGGTGATGCTGTACTCGCCCTCCATCAATTCCACCAGGCCCATCTCGACCAGGGGCCACACGCAATCCGGCGCGTTGGGGAACCGGTCGGGTTGCAGAGCCGGGTCGTGGCTGGCGTCAAGGTCGACCTTGCTGAAGTAATACCGGGCGTTGGGGAAGGTCGGCTTCAGGTTGCCGCCATCGTCGCGAACGGTGTTCCAGCCCACGTGGTCGCGATGCAGGTGGGTCATCACCACCGCGTCGATTTCGTCCGCGGATACCCCGTTGCGGCCCATGTCGTCCAGCAGTTCGCCCCACGGGGTTTCGGGAGTATCCTTGGCTCCCAACCCGGTGTCGATGGCAATGTTCTTGCCCTCGGAGCGCACCAGGAAACAGGCCAGGTTGAAACTCACCTTGCGGTCGGGGGTCAGGTGATCGTGGAATGGCTCCCATTCCGAAGCCGGAATGTCGGGGAAGAAGTTGCAGATGTCAAACTCCAGTAGGCCGTCCGACAACGAAGCGATCTCCACGTTGCCGATGGTAATCTTGCTGGCAGCCATTGTCCCTCCAGATGCCGTAGATTGCCGCATTCTACCACCAGCGGCCGTGCGGGACGCTCCGGCGGAGTTGCACATAGGATAGAATCGCAGGCCGCAAGTTCGGTTCGGATTGAGGCACAAATGGGCGCATATACCAGCTCACAGCTCTACACCAGGCTGATCGCGTTGGCCCTGGGACTCATTGGCGGCCTGTGCCAGACCGTGTGGGCGCAGGTTATCGGCTTGAACTGCGGCGCGATCCAGATCGGCGAGTACGTCGTCCATACCGAGTGCCTAGCCTGGACGGATTTGTTTCTGCGGTACCCCCAGGAAGCAACCGGCGCCATGGGCAGCGTGGTTCTGGGAGGCGCCATCGCCGGCTTCGTGGCCGGGTTCGGCAGCATGTGGCGACCCCGTTGGGCGGCGATCCTGTACGCGGCCCTCGCCCTGGCCAACCTGCTGATCATTTTTGGCGCGGCTGCCACCCAGGACCAATACGGCAAAGCTCTGGCATTGAGCGCGCTGGCGGTCGCGGCGCCGCTGGCCGCGGGCCTGCTCCTGTGGCAACGGGGCGAGTATCGCGCGCCGACCCCATCCGCGATGGTTGCTGACAGCGATCGATAGACGGATGGAAACGGCGGATGGTACACCTGATTCAGGTTGCCACAGATGAACGTCAACGACCCGCCAGAAGCGGATATCCGCCAAACACCGCCCGACCCCGACCCGCAAGAGACGCTCCCGCCGATCACCGAAAAACAACTCGCGCGCCTCTGGCAACGAAGGGCGACGCGCAGCCGGGCGCTAAAAACGGAACGCGGTCACCGGATCCGGGTGTTGTACCCCGGGCGTCCGGGCGTCACGGCTGGACCCGACTTCCGGAACGCCCTGGTGCTGGTGGAAGACCAGGGCCTCGTGCAGGGCGATGTTGAAGTGCATCTACGGCAGCAAGACTGGCGATCGCACGGTCACCACGAGGACCCCAACTACAATGGGGTGGCGCTGCACGTGGCGCTGGAAACGGCAGGAGCTCATTCGAACACGGCGAGCGGCCGGCAACCTCCATTGGTCGAATTGCAGGACCTGCTGGATGCTCCAGCCGATGAAGAGAGTCCGGATGAGGCCAGGGATACCCTCTGGCGGTTGCTGGAAAGACACGGCTACCGGCGGCCCGACACCGCAGAACGAATGGCCGCCCTGCTCAATCGTGCGGGAGACGAGCGGTTCCTTGCCAGAAGCCGCGTGCTGCAACAGTTGATGTCGGCGCAAGCTCCCACGCAAACCCTGTGGGAAGCCATCTGCGAGGCCCTGGGTTATCGACACAACCAGCATACCTTCCTGCAACTCGCGACCAGTGCCCCGATCGATGCGCTGGAAAGCATGGCGCGCCGGTTGCCCGCAAGGGTTCGCAGCGCAATGCTGGCCGACGCCCTGCTTGACGTCGCCGGATTTGCGGACAACCCACGACGGAGCCTAATCAACGGCGGCGGCGCGAAACTGGGCCCGCCACTGGACCCGGCGCAGTGGAAGTTGTTTCGGGTGCGTCCATCGAATCACCCGCGCCGCAGAGTGGCAGGAGCGGCTGAGTTGCTGGCCCGGTTTGCCGACGAGGGCATCCTGGGCGGCTTGACGAACGTGGCAATTTCGGACAATCCATCAACCTTGACCAGGGCGTTGAGCGTGGGCAGTGACGCTGCAGGGGGGCCGGCCCTGATCGGGCCCGGGCGGGCCGGAGACATTGCGGTGAACGCCGTGTTGCCTTTTTTGCACGGGTGGGCCGGGCTCTTAGGCGACGCGGTCAGATCGGCCGCGGCGCTGGAAATGTACCGCAAACAGGGGAGGCTGACGGAGAACGAAATCACCCGGGAACTGGCCGCGTCGTTGCAACCGCCGGATTGGGGACGTGTGGCCCGCACCGCGCGGCAACAGCAGGGGTTGATCCACCTGCAACGATTGTTGGCCGGCGCCGGTACCGCACAACGCTAACGGGGGCGATGCTGACATCACCCCCGCTCACACGCCAAATCCGAATGGATTATTTCAAAGGAACAGCCAGTGACACCCGCGGTTCCTCCCCGACGTTGCGTATGATGTGCCCGTGGCCGGTAAGGTCCTCAGCGACCAGCACATCCCCAGGGCCGAACTGACGCTTGGCGCCGCTGGCCACCTCGATCTCGGCGCCGCCGGACAGGAAAACCACGTACTGATGCCTGGGCGCGGTGTGATAATCCTGCCACCATCCGGCCGGACGCTGTCCAACCGTGAAGTCCCCGTCACCGACGTCGTTGGCGATGTCGGCAAACTGGTCGGCTGTCAGATCTTCGAAATGAGATTCGCCGTCGTCGCCGGCGTAGATACGGACAATCATCGCGTCGTTCCTCCTGCTAACCTCTGATTTAGCCTTCCGCAAGAGGAACAGCCAGGGAGACGCGGAAATCGTCCCCGATGCTGCGGGCGATGTGTCCGTGACCGGTCAGGTCCTCGGCTACCAGTACGTCACCCGGGAACATCCGCACCTTGGTGCCGTCCGCAACCTCGAACTCGGCGATGCCGTTCATGTTGACGACGTACTGCCGGCGCGGCGCGTTGTGGTAGTCGGAGAAGCTGGGGGACTCCCGCCGGTTGACATTGATGTCGCCCGGGCCCACGTTGTTGGCAATCTCAGCGAACTGGTCCGGTGTAATTTCCTCGAAATGGCTCTCGCCATCGCTGCCAGTGTAAACGCGCACTATCTGTCCCATGGGGGTAACCTCCTGTGTGCTGGGGTGAACGGGCTTTGGGATCAACTGGCCAGGGGTATCACGGCCGTGAGACTGGGAACGTCGCCGATCACCCGGGTGGTGTGTCCCTGCCCCGTGGTGTCTTCCACCAGTCGCGCATCTCCAGGGCCGTAGCGGAACGTGGTCCCGTCGCCGAGGCCAATCTCGATCTCGCCGCGAAGGGAGATGATGTACTGTCGTCGGGGCGCCGGGTGCCAGTCGATAAAGTGTCCCGGAGGCCATTCCCGAAAGTTGATCGATTGGGCGGCCTGCGCGTCGCCCAATTCCGGATGGTCAGCCAGGCTGGTCTCTTCGATATGCGACTGGCCGTCGTCGCCGGCGTAGAGTCGGTAGATCGCCATGGATTCACCTACGGTACGGGCAGGGGTGCCCAGAGTGGGGCCATCTTACCCGTCAGTGGTATTGGGGGCAACCTGCGGGAATCGGGTTTCAAGTTGTCCAAAGACTGCAGCGCCGAATGAGCCAGTGCGAAGATTCGCGGGTGTAACGAACCAACCCGTCGGCCTCGCACGTGACCGGTTTTGCTTGGAGACGCGGTTACGCGGGCTACCCGCTGGCGAAGGGCCAATGCCTGCATTGGAGAATCCCGGCGTGTTCGGGTAGTCTCACATCCGTACTACCCACCAGGCAATTGGATTGGAGGAGGCTGAATGACCAATACTGTTCCTGCAGATCATGAATACACCATGGGGTACAGTCCCGAGTTTTTGCAACTGCTGGACCGGCGCAACGTTGACACACACGCCGCCTATCTGCTTCCACAGCTACGCTCAGGTTTGCGATTGCTGGACTTCGGGTGCGGGCCCGGCACCATCACCGTGGGACTGGCCGCTGCGGTGGAACCGGGAGAAGTGCACGGCGTAGACATGGAGGAGAGCCAGATTGAGATGGCCCGTGCCGCAGCCGCGGCCGGCGGGCACGACAACATCACGTTCCACGTGGGCAATGTGTACGAGTTGCCGTTCGAGGATGACTTTTTTGACGTCGCCCACTGCCACGCAGTGTTGATGCACGTGCCCGATACTCAGACTGCATTGCAGGAGGTGAAACGAGTGCTCAAGCCCGGCGGCATGTTGGCCAGCCGGGAGATGATCGGCGATTCATCCTTCATCGCGCCTGCCGGAGAACACATCCCCGAGGCGTGGGCCACCTTCTACAGGTTGTTGGCCGCCAATGGTGGTCACCCTCAGATGGGGAAGGAACTCAAGAACGCGCTGCTCCAGGCGGGGTTTGCCGACGTCAAGGCCAACGGGTCTTTCGACTACTTCGACACGGTAGAGGAAATATCCTTTCTGCATGCATTCATCAGCGACTGGTTCTTTATGCCCGAAGTGGTTGCAGCGGCTACACAGAACGGCGTGGCGACCCGAGCTCAGTTTGATCAGTGGAGGGTTGAAATCGACCAGTGGAAGGACGAGGTCGGCGCCGTGGGAGCGCTTGCTTTAGGCGAGGCCATCGCCAGAAAACCCTGAGCGCGGTATGAGCGCATTTGCCGCCTTTACTATCCGGTGCTATGATTAACAGCCACGTCGCTAACGGTTAGCGGCGCATCAAAATGGGGACGCGTAGGTTCGACAGGAGCGGTTTCTGACGGATTGCAGGCCGAGGTTGCTGCTGCCCTCGTTAAAACAGTGGCGAACAAACAACTGGCGAACGTGAATTCGCTCTAGCCGCCTAGTAGCGGCTACGTCTGTCACCAGTAAGTCCGGAAACTGGGAAGCGGACGTACAATAATTCCGGGATGCTACCCCAGGGACACCGATACTCGGGGCCATAGATTTTATCGGCTGGCGGTTGGGGCATCCTGTCGGCGGGAGTCCCCAGCAGCGAGACTAAATCGCCGAACACGCTTGTAGCATATCCGATTAGGGGAGTTTCTGGACGGGGAGTGCGACTCTCCCCCGTCTCCACCATTCCCAGTTAAATGTCCGGTTTTGGCTGATCGCAGCGAAACATCGTTGCGTTCCGCCATCGCGAGCATGGTCTGGCAGTAGTCCGGTTTTGGGAGAACCCCGACGATCACTCGCTGATCAAGGTCCACGTACACGGCCTCGAGAAAGGTCCGCAAAATCCGGTTCCGGCGGCTGACGCACGACGAGTGCCATTCTGCGCCAAATTTCGCCAACTGATTGCCCGCATCGGTCGCTTCGTCGATTTCCGGGATGTGCGCGCCAACCATCTCAGCCTCGGCTCGGTTTTTCGTGACCGTATAGATTTTCCAGTCGATTTCCGCGGTCAAATAGAGGTGCCGGGCCCTGTCCACCTGTCCTTGAATGGCGTGTCGTTTTTGGATAGCGGCGGTGTGGTCCTGCCCCTTCACGTGGTGTTCGATGATCCAGTCCTCCCGCAGCCGGAACCCCTCGAACAACCGCTCCACCTGCTCCTCAATCTGCCACCCCACGAACGCCTTCCCCCGGTGGCGACAGATCACGCTGAGGCCCCGGTACGGGCTCTTGTAGTACGTCTTGCCGCCCGCACCCTGGGTCTGGGACCACAACTCAGTCCCGCACTCGTGGCACCGCAACAGCCCGGTCAGCAGGTGAGGGTGCTCACTCTTCACGTTGCCCGATACCGAGCGCCGCGACCGGTTCTTCGCCTTCCGCTCCCGCACCGCCTCGAACAACTCCTCGTCGATCACCCCCTGGTGTCGGCCCGCAAAGTGCTCCTCCTTGTGCCTCACCTCTCCCAGGTAGAACCGATTCTTCAGCATATCCCGCACGCTGTAGTTGGTGAACCGTCGGCCGTCCCCTTCCACCACCTCACCCATGATTACCTGGGGCTTCTTGCTCTTGGTCCGGAACCCCTGCTCGTTCAACCACCCCGCCAGCGTGCTCATCGACTCCACGCCCTTGGCGTACCTCTGGAACATCTCCACCACCGCCTGGGCCTTCTCCCTCTCCACGTGGCACCGAGTGTGTCCCTCGTCAATCCCGTAGCACACCGCATCGCACCGCTCGTATCCGAAGGGCGGCTCCCCGTTGAACATTCCCTGCATAGCGCGCTCTCGCATCCCTTCCTGGTGTGGCCGGACAACGTGTCGGAGAAATACTGCGCAAAGGCCCCCGGCATGGTCATGAAGAGCCTGCCCTCGGGCGTGGTGTAGTCGATGTCCTGCGTGATGGACACATAGGTCACGTTGTTCTGGGAGAAGATTTGGAAGGTGTCGAGCATGACGCTGAAGTTCCGCGAAAACCTGTCCAGCGCATGGGTGATCACAACATCGAACACGTCCGACACGGCGTCTGCCAGGATTTGCCGGAAGGTTGGACGCTTTGCGGTGGATTCCCCCCACGCAGAGCGGCCTTCCTCGTCGTAGGTGCGCACCACTTCCCATCCTTTCTGAGCGCAGAACTCGTAGAAGGCGCGGCGTTGGGCGTCCAGCGAGTACCCTTCCAGCTGATCCTCGTCGCTAACTCGGAAGTATCCCGCTGCTCTCATCTACGTCCTCTTCTGCGTTAGTATCGACCGGCATTATAGATGGTGAGCGGCGTGATTCGAGGATCTCTCACACCACCTCGCCAGCCTCAAACAGGAAGCCCCGTATTTCCGGGGGAGGGTTCGGAATTGACTTTGTATGTCGGGCTTTGCGTGGTAATCGCTGCGTGGCCTCTGTTTACCTAAACGTAGCGAAACACCCGCCGGCTACGGACGAACCCATTCCCACATGAGCGTCAGCAACGGTCCTGTTTGGTGAGACGTTACAGGTAAACCATCCTGACTTCCGCCTCCGTGAGAGGGTAACGAAATAAAACCGCCTGTCCGACGGTCCTGAAAAATGCCTATGGAGGGCACGAATACGAGCTGTGGGCCCGTTTTCAGGGCTTCAAGGACCTAGAGTCATTGGGCCCTCAAAGTGGGTGTCAGAGCGGGTGTTTGCTTTGTGTGGGTTCCGGTCAGTCGCAGAGGTGGTGGTGACATTCACGGGCTTGGCCGAACACAGCACGCACTACTTCGACGCCGTCGTACAATTCGTCGGGATCCACGACACCGGTTTCACACACCACTGCGCGGTTTTCCACCGGTCCCGACGCGCGTGCATTTCCGCACACCACGGCATGGCCTTTCACGCGCGTGCCGCACACCTCGGCGTCGCCGCACACTGTGGCGTTTTCTTCAACGAAGGCGCCGTCCCTGATTAGAGCGTCACCAGACACCCGGGGGTGTCCGCGCACCACAGCAGAATCGGTCACCGCAGCTTTGTCTGCCACGACCGCGTAGCCTCTGACTACGCCGCCCCTGGCGATCTGCGTGTCGTCCAACACCCTTGCATATCCCGACACCTCCGGGTCCGGGCCCACGCGAGCAGTCTGGGCAACATCGGCGGAGTCAGCCACCCATCCTCCGCCGTTGGGGTGTTTGTGAGCAGGGACCGGACCCTCCGCTTCATAGAGTCTTGCGGCGTGACGTCGGCTGCGGGAATGTCATTTGTGTGTTTTGACACGAAACTGTTAGGGCTGTTGTGTGGGTATTAATGCGAGCTGTTTGCGGATGACTTCTGCGTGCCAACAACCCTGTTTGCGTTTTATCCGTTGAAGCGCGGGGCCCGGGTTGTCAAAGTGCGGTGCCTGTGGTCGGAAAACAAGCTTGCGCTCAGGTTCGATATGAACTACGGTGCCGTACTTTGTCGCTGCTGTGTGGAAATAATATGGCGATGCGCGAAAAGAGTGTGATAGTTTGTGTGCCAATTTATGGACACTCTTGGGTATAACGTGCCTTTGCCGGTCTTGCCGGCGCTGGTTGGCTTGGCTTTTGTGCATAAACGAGAGCGGGGTTTTATCGATGGCGGATATGGACGAGCGGGATTTGGAGATTGCGGGGTTGCGGGAGCGTCTGTCGCTGTTGAGCGAGGCGAGCCTGCGCATCAACGACAGCCTGGATTTCGACCGGGTTTTGCAGGAGGTCCTCGAGAGCGCGCGTTCGCTGACGAAGGCCCGCTACGGGGTGATGGTTCTGTTCGATGACGCGCTGCAGATACAGGATTTCATGGCTTCGGGAATGTCGCTGGAGCAGGCGGGGATGCTTTGGAACATGCCGGACGGATTGCGTTTCTTTGGGCATATCGGTGGGCTTTCCGGACCGGTGAGGCATCCCGATTTCCAGAGGTACGCGCGGGAGTTGGACCTGCCCGAGCTCGAGTTCCCGGCACCCGTGAACTCGCCGCTGCCGGTGCTGTTTGCCCCGATTACCCATCGTGGCCGGCCGTCGGGTGTCATATACCTGGGCGACACCGCGGATGGTCGGGAGTTCTCGTCCGAGGACGAGGAAACGTTGTTGATGTTCACCTCGCAGGCGGCGCTGGTCATCGCCAATGCCAGTTATTACCGTGATGAGCGCAGGGCTCGGGCGGACCTCGAGGCACTGGTTGAGACGGCGCCGGTGGGCGTGATTGTTTTCGACGCGAGGACCGGAGTGCCGGTGTCGATCAACCTGGAGACCCGCCGGGTTGGTCGGGAGTTTTTCTCCGAGTCGCTTTCGGTCGAGGAGATCTTGCAGTTGCTCACGGTGCGTCGTGCTGACGGGTCTGAGATGTCGATGCGCGAGTTGCCCATGGCAGTCGCGCTCAGCAGCGGCGAGACGGTGCGTGCGGAGGAGGTGGTGCTGAGCATCCCGGATGGCGGCAGCATCACGGCCATCGTCAATGCGACGCCGATTCGCGGGAATGACGGGGAGATTGAGTCGTTTGTGGTGACGATGCAGGACATGACCCCGCTGCAGGATCTGGAAAGGCTGCGCGCGGAGTTTCTGGGGATGGTGAGTCATGAGCTGAGGACGCCGTTGACCTCGATACGGGGTTCGGCGAATACGCTGCTGGATGAGGGGGCTATGCTGGACCCGGTGGAGATGCGTCAGTTCCACCGGATAATCTTCGAGCAGTCGGAGCGTATGCGCGGTCTCATCAGCGATCTTCTGGACGTGGCCCGCATTGAGTCCGGGAGCCTGTCGGTGACTCCGGCGCCGGTGGAGGTGTCCGCGCTGGTGGAGGAGGCGAAGGGGGTATTCCTGGCTGCGGGAGGCGAGAACAATATCCGGATTGGCCTGCCCCCGGATTTGCCTATGGTGATGGCGGACCGGCGGCGCGTGGTGCAGGTATTGAACAACCTGCTGTCGAATGCAGTGCGGCATTCACCGGAGTCGTCGGTGATACGCGTGGGTGCGGCATCTGACGCTGTGCAGGTAGCGGTGAGCGTTTCGGACCGGGGGCGGGGCATCCCCGCGGATTTGCTGCCACGTTTGTTCCGGAAATTCTCGCGGTCTGCGGATGAAGAGCAGGAGGACACCGGGCTCGGTCTGGCCATCTGCAAGGGGATAGTGGAGGCGCACGGCGGTCGCATATGGGCGGAAAGTGATGGCCCCGATACGGGCGCCCGGTTCACGTTCACCCTTCCGGTGGCGCAAGATGCTCCGGCAGGTCGTGTGGATGGCGCCAGCGGTAGCGCGGTGCGCGCTCCGCTGGTAGGGGCATCAGGGGAGCGTCCCCGGGTTCTGGTAGTTGATGATGACCCGCAGACCCTCCGGTACGTGAGGGATGTGCTTTCCAGGGCTGGTTGCGTTCCCAGTGTCGTGGCTGATCCGCGGGAGGTGCCTCGGCTGGTGGATGAAGTTGCCCCGCACCTGGTTCTGCTGGACCTGATGTTGCCGGGCGCCGATGGGATTGAGCTGATGACGAACGTCCGGGAACTGTCGGCGGTGCCGGTTATCTTTCTGTCCGCGTACGGTCAGGATGAGGTGATAGTGAGAGCATTCCAGGCGGGTGCGGCCGATTACGTAGTAAAGCCATTTTCGCCCAGTGAACTCATGGCGAGAATTCAGGCTGCTCTGCCTCGTGGCCAATCACCGGCGCCTGCTGAGGCTCCTCGTGAACCCTACGTGTTCGGCGATCTGGTCATCGACTATTCTCGCCGCGACGTTTCGCTAAGGGGTGAGCCGGTGTTCTTGACTGCCACCGAGTATCGACTCCTGGCCGAGCTTTCGGCCCATGCCGGCCGGGTGATGACCCATAACCAGCTGCTGAAGCGGGTGTGGGATTCCGATGATGCCAGCAATTCCGGCTCGGTTCGGACCGTAGTGAAGCGGTTGCGGCAGAAGTTGGGCGACGCCGCGGGTGAGCCGGCCTACGTGTTCACCAGGCGTGGTGCGGGCTATTGGATGGCGGGTCCCGGTCTCGAGTAACGTTTGTTCCCGTTGCCTGCTCGGTCTTGGGGTCTATGGGCCGGATACCGTGAACTCCACGCGGTTGTAGTGCTTTCTGCCATCGCTGGTGCAGATTGCGTCGGAGGCGGCGCAGTCCGTGGTGGGCGGCAGTACGATGGTGACGTCGGCGTCGGAATCGGGCCTGACGTCGATTACCCAGTTCTGGTCCGAGCCCTTGGACTTTCGCTTGGCCTTGGTGACGGTGCCGTTGGTCACGTCGAAGGCCTCGTCGCGCAAGGTCCTGAAGCTCAGGTGGGGGTCCTCGGTGAACGAGAGGCCGAAGGTGATGAGGTTGTCGCCGTCGTGGTTGTCGGGGATGCTGTGGGCGAATGCGGCCGGCGGCGGCGCTGCTCTGGTTGGTAGGCCGCCGGAGTCCTCGTGGGGGATGATGCTGACCTGCACGGTGTCTCCAGCGTTCCAGTCCATTTCGTCGTCCAGAGCCCACCGGTAGCGCCCCTCGGCGCCGGTTGACGGCTTGGAGCTCTCGCTGGCCAGGAACTGCTGGTCGCCCACGGTCAGGGTGAAGTCGTTGGGTAGCTCGGAACGCATCATGTTAAGGAACAGGGCGTCGGCCAGCTGCAGCACGGTCATCACGCGGTACCGGGTTCCGTCAGCGGTGAAGTCGCTGCTGGAGATCGCGCCCATCCGGGTCCAGCGGGAGTAACCCGATGCTGGTGGGGCGTTGGTATCGTCCTCCACGCCGACCGTGAGGGTGGCTGACCATGCGGGAGACCGGGTTACCGTCACACCGTAAGTCAGCGTGGTGCTACCGTCCTCGGCCGTGACCGTGGCCTGGATCAGGTTCTCGCCCACATCCAGGTCGACCGTCGCCGCATTTGTCGTGGTCGTGTCGCCGCCCGCGATAATGGATACCGTAGCGCTGGGGTGGTTGTGTGTGGCCGTCAATGTCACGGAGCCGACATTGTAACTGACCGACGCCGAGTATTCAGCAGTCGCCGCCGCAAAAGCCGGCGTAAGGGAGACGGCGCTCCCGTCATCATCCACCAGAGTCAGGGCGCCCAGTGTAGCGTCGCTGCTCGGGTCGTTGTCGATCACGCTGACAGTGGTGGCAGGGATGTCACCGGCGGTCACAGCATTCGGCAGCATGCCCAATCCGATGACGACGCTCTCGCCCTCATCGTCGATTGCGTCATCCATTGGCCTGAAGCCCCAGTTCACTGACGTTTCACCCGACTGGAATGTCACGCTCTCCCAAATCCGCGCGATGTCTGCGTCGGTGAATCCGTTTTGTCCCGTCCTGGTGAAGGGAATAACCACGTCACGCTGTGGGTCTGTGTCCAGGGTAATGGGGACCCGCAGCCCGCCGTCCTCGTTTACGTCGTAAGTTGCTGAGCCAAAACTGACCTTCACCTGCGGTGGATTCGGGTCGGTTATGGTCACGGTGGTCTCGGTAGTGGCGTCGAGGTCAACGCCGTCCGGCAGAGTTCCGAGTCCAATCAATACGCTCTCGTTGTCGTCGTACGGACTGTCGGCGGCAGCGTCGAAATTGAACGTCGCCGTCGTATCGCCAGCCGAGATGGTCACGCCCGCGGGGATGCCGGAGTAGTCTTCGCCGGTTGCGCCGGCCTGATCCACCGTCGTAATGGGGATGGTCACGGCTTCGGTCAAAGCGTTGTCGAGTGAAACGGTCACGACGACCGAGGAGTCTTCCGACACCGCGTAGCTCGCTGCTCCGAAACCGACCTTGGCCAACCCATCATCGTCGTCGGTGATCGATATGGCGGTTTCGGACGTCGCGCCGGCGCCGAAGCCGGAGGACATTGTGCCGAAGCCGATCGCTACGCTGTCGTTGTCATCGTCGATGGAGTCCTGCGTCGCGGAGAACGTGAAGGTTTTGGACGTTTCTCCCGAGTGGAAGGTCAAGCGTGAGGGGACGCCGGAGTAGTCATCGGCGGACGTGTTGCCCTGGGCGGCGGCGGTCAGCGGAACCGAGACCGTCTCACCGGGGTCTGCGCTCAGCGTAACCCCGACCTCAACCGTGGCGCCCTCGGCAACGGTGTAGGTGGCCTGCGCGAAGTTGACGCTGATCTGTTCAGGGATTTCGTACCCGGCGGTGGGCGCTGTTGATAAGGTTGTGCCATCCGCAGTGCAGATGCCGCCAGTGGCGGAGTCGCAGGCCTTGTCCGTCAGCACGGTGAACGTGATGTCACCACTTCCGTCGGGGACCAGCACGAATTTGTAGACGTGCGCGGCCGCTCCGGCCTGGCCGTGATAGTCAACACTCTCGATGGTGGCGCCGGTGACGCTCACCGATGGCGTGTCCTTGGTGAAGTCCACCACCGGCCGGTTGAACGAAAGCGCCACCGCTGGTCGATCCGTTGTGTCGGCGTAGGAGAACGCACTCTCCTCCGTGAGGAATTCAGCCGCCAGTGGCTCCGGCACATCCGTCAGCGCCACCGGGTCCAGTGAGATGGCGCGTACCTTGTGGGCCTGCCTGCAGCAACTTCTAATGCGGAGCGCCTTGAGAGACCACTTTTCGACCCCGGTATCCGGATCAACCTGGGTGGCGACTTCGTCGCGCGTGTCCCGACTGGGGATCAGTGATCCGTCGCCCCAGGACACCAGCCAATCGCCGTTGCTGAGAAGATCGATGTGCCCGCCCGGGCCGGCCGGAATTGAACGAGTGCCATGCAGGGAGTGGTCGCGGACGAATACGGCTTCGCCATGTTCTTCGTCGATAGCGTATTCGACGCCCCGGCCGTAGATGTCCTTCTCTCGATTGAGATGCCCGGTCCACGGGTTGATCAGGATTGGAGTGCCGTTGTCGAACAGGATGAGGCGGTTGCCTGGCAGCACCTGCGCGGCGTGCTGCCCCCCGAACTCTCCGGCGGGGTCGCCGATGAAGGTGAACGGCGCCGGACCTCTGCCCTTCGCTTCCCACTGCTCGTCCGTCATTGCGGTGGGGCCCACCCGCCACACGACTTTGTCCTCGTCCGGATCAATGCGCAGGATCTTGTGGCACCGTCGGAACGAAGCGACGATATCGCCGTCGTCCAGCATCTGCAGGGAGTTGACGTGGGCGTAGTCGTGGAGGACGGACCCCACCACGTCGCAGTCCTCGAAGCCCATGTGGTCGTAGGAGTTCCACCTATAGACCTCCTCGCCTTCCGCGGTCCGGTGTTGGATCACGGAATCGCGGACGTCTTCTTCCGTGCCGTGATCTCCGACCGGCAGGAAGCTGAAGTCGCGGGTTGCCGGTTCGTAGGCCATCAACAGGTAATCGCCATTGGGCAGAACCAGGTAATCGTGATAGTCGGTCTCTCTCAGCGGCGCCACGGTCTGCACGGTTTCCAGGACCTCGAAGTTCTGGTCCAGAACGACCATGCCCCAGGTTGGCACCACCCGGGTACCGTACCCGTAACGCCACTCGTCGCCCTCGTCAATCCGGAACCAGCGGAAGTACAGCCCGTCCTTGTATCCAAAGTCAGGGTCCCGGATAAACCTGGGCACGCCGTTGTTGTCAATGATCAAGAGGTTTGAGTCACCGTTCAGGTACTGCGGGAACATGATCAAGTCTTCAATGTAACCCGCATCCACACGTTTCACCGTCGTCACCTCCAGCATCCAGTCCGGCATGCAGTGGACAACGTAGCTGGTGAGGCTGCCATCGCTGCCAGTGAGGGTGATGCGGACCTTGCTATCTCCCTCAACCGACTGCGAAACGGTCGTGGCAGTCTCCGCGCCGGGGTTTTCGATCTGCACCCCGTTCACTGCCATGCGCGCGTCGGCATCCTTAGCTGCCAGCGTCAATGACATCGTGTCAGAATTATTGCAGCCGACGGAGTAGTGCAGCGTGCCGGAATCGAAGGCCGGCCTGAACTGTCGCCAGTTCGCGCCGCCGTCGGAGTCGTCGGTGGCAGCCGTTAACGAATGCAGCAATTTCCCGACCACCACTTCCTTCGACGAAACCGTTGCCGACTGACCGGTTCCATGCCCGTCTTCATAACTCACGGCAGCGCGCAGGAAGTGACCGGTTGCTCCGGCAGTTGGCGTGTAGCTGGCGGCGGTCGCTCCCGAAATCGTCACCCAGTCGCTGCGGCCGTCCGAGCGTTCCCAGGTGTAGGTGGGGGTTCCAACGACTCCGTCCTCGTCGGTCAGGCTCGCCGTCACCGCTTCTCCCTGCTGAGGCCGCGTCGTGGACAGGGTCAAATCCCCCGCCTCGTTCTGGTCGGTGATGGTCACTTCCACGTCAAGCGTGTGGCTGTCGCTACCGTCTGTGACCTGGACGGTGACTTTGTAAACGCCATCCTCATCGTCGTCCGCTGGGTTTTCGTAGTCCGGCTGCTGCGCAAAAAGGTCTGGCGCAACGGGATCGATGTCGAAGCGCAGCGCCCCACCGGGTTCGTCGATGCTGAAGTGGCCGGCGTCGTCGCCGGACAAACTCCACCTTAGGGCGTGGGCATCGTCCTCCGACGAGGCGGAATAAGTCGCGACCCTGACCGCCTGGTTTTCTTCGTAATTCACCGTCGATGACCCGGCGAGCGCGGTCATCTCAATAACGTTCTCCAGGGTGATCACCAGGTCCGCCGAGTCGGTGTTGGCCCCGTCGCTGACCTCCACCGTGACCTGGTACGAGCCGTCGGTATCGTCATCATCAGGGTTCTCGAAGTCTTTCGCCGAGGCGAATGCGAGCACACCGGCCGAGCTGAGGTTGAACTTGTCCGCGTCCGCGCCCCCCGTTTTTGACCACGTGAGGTCTGAGGTAGCCGTATCGGTGTCGGTCGCCGTCAGAGTGGTCACTTCCGTTGCGCCCTCCGATACTCCGAAGGTATCAGCGCTGGTGATCGCCGGCGCCTCTGAAGCCTGCACGACGATAGGCGAGCCGATGCCGACCACAAGGGCGAGCGCCAAAGACGCCACGAGTCCTGCCCGCCTCTTCGAGAAGTACAACCTTTCCAAAGCGTGGTAACGGATGCCCATTCGGCTATTCTCCTGTATCGGCCCCAGCCCAACGGTTCAGCATGAAACGACACCAACTCGGATAGCCAATACGCTGGATATCGCTGTTAATCAGTCCTGAAGCGCCTGCAGGGCTTCCCGCAGCGAGTCAACCCCGCCGTCGCTGTCACACTGGGGTAGTAGGGCTCAGACGCCCATCCTGTTCCTGTGCATCGCGGCGCGCCCTCGTGTAGTTTGTATTAAACCCAATAGAAATGTCGTGGTGACTTTATTAATCCCACTCAACCCCTCGTGCACGATGTGAGGGGACTCGACATTGCAGACGCGTGTGGTCTCCTGTGTCTGACAAATTATTCCCGTCACAGACTTGTTCCGTATGAACGGTCGTAGACCATTTCGGCCCGACGTGAGTAATCGAGTTGCCTTGGCGCAAATCACAGCGCGGCATTTTAGCGCATATATGTGTCAATAGTGTGACACTACGTCCGGATTATGTGCCAATTTCCGTGTCATTTCTCATTTATATGAGTGCGCGCAACAACGTTAGGCGATACGAATAATAATGTGCTTGCTGCAGGGCGGGGATAAGCGATGACAAGGAATGAAGAAGTGAAGCTGCAGGTCGCGGCTTCGCATGAGCGGTGTAGAGGTTGAGCGACGCGAATCCGCGTATCAATGCGAGCGCGGATTTCAACCGGGTGCTGCAGGAGATGCTGGAGGACGCCCGCTCTGTTACGGGAGCCCATTGTGACGCGATGGGCTCTTCGGTGATTCGCCGGCGATGGAAAACTTCACGGCGTCCGGGCTGCCGTCGGAGGAGGTGGGCCAGTTGTAGAACCTGGCTGGCAGAGTGAATTACTGGTTCGCGGCCCTTCATAACCGCAGTGCCACCGTCCGACGCACCATTTCAACATCCTGTTGGAGGTCTTCTGGCCAGTTTCGTGGCCGGGTTGCCCACGTTCAATCACCCGTCCCGCGCTTTTCGGTTCGCCGACGATTGGCCATCCAGCAACGGGTATCAAATCCCCCGAAACGGGTGCGCCCGCTACCTCTAGGGAAAGGTGAAGCCCAATCGGTGAGATTGGGGCGAACTGCCTGTGGTTGCCGGATTGGATGCGTCCGACAAAACCGCGTCGGGGCCGGCGGAATCGTCATCAGCCAGGACGTACACCACTTTGAGCAGTTTGCCGCCCACGCAGAACACCATGTACACGAACAGGAACATGGCGTGCCACACGTATCCGGAGTCGAGACGCGCCATCACTTCCTCGCGGGTGTAGCCCAGAGCCTCGAAGTCGATCTCCCAAGATCCCAGCAGGTTGTGGTCCGGCAGTATCCGGGGAACATCCGGCGAAACGTACATTATGAAGATGGTGAGCATCCCCGCGATGCTCAACACCAAGGCGGAGGCGAAGGTTGCGGGCAAAAGGAAACGGCGCTGGCCCGGCGTCGGGTTAACCGAAGGGTCCTGCAGCACCATAACGGCGCCCATTATCCCGCCCAACACCGCGAACACCACGGCCGACTGGATCCAGACCGAGATGTTGGAGAGCACCATCACGACCACATAGGACACCAGAATCGGCGGGAGCACCGCCCAGACTGTCCGCCCCACAACTCCGTCCCTGCCACGATTTCCCTGATTTGTCCACCGACCCAACAGGTGAAACATTACCCCACCCAGTCCGGCCGTGGCGAGGCACACCAGGAGGGTCAACATGTACGGCATGTGGGTTCCGTAGAAGTCGCGCATCGCGTAGAACCCGAAGTGGTCCATATCCAGGGGGGCGAACTGCAAAGTGGGAACCGCCAGGGCGAAAAACAGGGAGACCCAGAAGAAGTCGCGTAACCCCGCGGTCCGGTCGGGCCCGAGCAGCCCCTGTGCCAGGACCAATGCCGTCGTCACGCACACGTAGGCGATTGGCATCCAGTTGGCGTTCCAGCCGAGTGCGCCCAGGCCGTGTCCTGCTCCAACGATGAACACTGCCAGCGGAAGGATCCGGAGCAGCATCAGGCGGCCCAGCGAGCCCAGGATTGAGCGCTCGTCATCCGTTCCTGGATCCGGCGACACTTCACTTGCGTCCAGGCGGCTTCCGGCGTCGGCCGGCCCGTTGTCCGTCACCGCGCCCTTGACGACCATGCCAACTTCGCTGCTTGCGGAAGCCATGTCCGGAGCCAGTCCCGCCAGCAGGATGAGGCCGGCGGTTTCCGTGTCCGACAGGTTCAGCGCCGCTCCGAAAGTCTTGATTCGGTCAACGCTCGGTCGGACGGTCCCCGCTTCCCACCGCGAAACGGTGGCGTGGCTGAACCGCTCACCGTAGCCACCGTCGACGGATGCCATGCGCCGGAGTAACCCCTCCTGGGACAACCCCACCCTGCCGTTTTCGTCCGCGTAGGATTCGCGGTACGCACGCATGAGGAATCCGACCTGGGCGTGCCTGGCTCTTTGGAATTCGCGATCTGTAACCACGATGTGCGAACAGCCTCAAATATCGTGCGTAAGGCAACCTGTTTCGACCCGGGGAACTATCTATCCGCGTAATGCGGTTGGTCAGCTTAATATTGCTCGCATGGTTAGGCATGCAGCGTCTTCGTGGTTCGTCATTATACTTGCAGTGAACGTGCGTTGTGAGTCCGGCGGGCGGCAGAGGCACAACCGCGTGCGCGTACGGAATCGACCCCGCCTGGATGGCATCGTCGCCGGTGTTTTCCCACACCAGCCAGGTGACGACTAGGGCCGCTGACACGGACGCGGCGCAGACCTCCGTTGCGGTGGTGAGCCAGACAGTCCCGCTCGACTCGGCGGCAAACCGCGACCATCGCCCGGGACGACAACGTAACCCGACCCCGCCACCACCGGTCATTGATTGTGCCGCTGCGGATATTCAGTCATCCCCTGTCGGGGCAATTCCGTTCCGATTTTTCTGACCTCCGATCTGTGGGCGGTGAGACCCACCCGGGCATGATCGCCGTCGGAACGGCTCACCGTGAGAACTGCGTCGTCTGCACACGCCTTGCATCACATGTGGCGAGACACCGCAAGTGTCATGCACAGCGAGATGGCCCTGCGGTCGGGCGACCCGCGGGCGCCAGGCCGGAACCGGTTGGCGGTCGCCCGTATTGGCGCACCAGAATGCACGCCATTTGCACAATCCTGGCAACCGCGATTCCGCGTCAAATGCGGTGATTGTCAGAGAAAACGGGTGCAAACCTCTGTTTGAAGTGTCCGCAAGTACCCCCGGCTCGCGGACACCGCAAGCACAAGTTCGTCCCTGAGTGGCCTGTCATAGCCTGGATGGCGACAGCGTGCCAGCATCTTGGCGCTGTTTCGGCAGGTAGAACCCGGGCCGCCCGATCATCCTCGGATCCCAAGGCGATGGGCGATCCTTGTGGGCCTCCATACAGCGGATGCAGGCGCCATGTTCTGGACGAACAACTCAAAGAAACTCGGACTCATCGCCCGGTTGCGTGCCAACCTGCGGGTCTCGCTTGCCGCTGCGGCCGTCACTCTGGCGGTGATTGGGATCCTGGCCTGGACGTCGTCCGGGGCGCAGGCCGCATCGACGCAGAAACTGATCGGCAACGTTGACCAGGCAGAAGACGGCGTCATCTATCTGAACCACGGGTCCCATGGATTCGGCCAAGAATTCGCCACGGGCAGCGCCAGGGGCGGTTACCTACTGGACCACATCAAACCGCCCATCAAGAAGAGCCGCGACGGCCGCTGGGTCAAGATAACCGGCACCATCCGCAGGGTGAACGAGGACGGCGGCCCTGGAGAAATCGTTCACACGGTGGAAGACGCCGACGCGTATTACAACCACAACGACTTCACCTTCGTCTCGCGGGAAACCCAGGTATTGATGCCCAACACACGCTATATGTTTGTAATCACCTGCGACAGCGGCTGCGAAGGCGACAACTTTCTGAAGTTCACCAAGACCAGCGCGGACGGCAAGGACGCTGACAGCAGAGACGATTGGTCGCTGGCGGAGCGGGCCGTGCATGACTGGTACGACTGGCTGCCAACGGACGATTACCCCTATTCCCTGATGTTCGACCTGCAGGGAAGGCTGGCGAACGCCGCGTACATAGCTGACGACGGGGTCCAGATCATCTCCGAACCCATCGCCTCCTCAGATGGGTACGGAGATGGCCCCACCGAAATCGTGATCACCACGACTCGGCCCGATCACCCGTCCCGGAATTACGCCGTCAGGGTCGCCCAGAATCTCGTCCCGGACATCACCGAGATACGATTGACCAGCGATCCGGGCGCCGACGGGACCTACGCCACCGGCGATGTCATCAACGTCGCGGCAACCTTCAATGCCCCGGTGGCGGTAGACACCACCAACGGCGTCCCCTATGTGGGCATCTCGGTGGGAGACAATCTCCGGAACGCCTCCTATACCTCCATCGACGCCACCGGTAAGGTACTGACATTCTCCTACACGGTTGTGGAGGACGACAGCGATCAGGACGGCATCTCCATCGCCGCCGATGCGTTGACGCTGGACGGCGGGTCCATCACGGCCCAAGTGGGCGGTGCAGATGCTGTCCTCGACCATTCCGCCCTGACCAGCCAGGCCGGCCACATCGTCAACAAGGTTCCGAAGATCGTGACCGGAGGTGTGATGATTACATCGACGCCATTGGCTGCGAGCGACACCTACGGCAAGGGCGAGACCATCGCGTTCACCGTGACCTTCGATTCCAACGTGGTGGTGGACACCACGGACGGGATACCCACCCTGTCCATGGACTTCTGGCATCGAGGCGGCAACCTCGAGATCAAGGAGCTTACCTTTGTCCGCGGTTCCGGCGGCAGGTCTCTGGAGTTTGAATACGTGGTGCGGCCGGCGGACCGGGACAACTCCGGCCTCGTCGTCAAGCAGAATCAGCTGCGACTCACCGGGGGCAGCATCCAACACGCCACCACGGGGCGCGATGCCGTTCTCGACCACCCCCGCCCTGTCTATGGAGGGGACCACAAGGTGGATGGCCGGCTGACGCCGCCGCGCGCGCAACTGAGCAGCCTGTCGTTGACCAACGCCACGCTGTCGCCTGCTTTCGACCCAGCGACCGCCGAATACACTGCCATGGTGGCCCCGGGCGTCACCGAGACCACGGCCACTGCCACGGTGCAGGCGGGCTATACCGCCAGCATCGAGCCGGCCGACGCCGATTCCAGCGCCTCCGGACACCAGGTGGCCGTCAGCGACGGCGCGGCCATCACCATAACCGTCGCGGCGACCGGCAAACTTCCCATCGAGTACACCGTGACCATAATGGTCGGTACGATGGTGGACAGCGTCGCCGTCACCAGCGCCCCCGGCGCCGACGGCACCTACGCCACCGGAGACGTGATCAGCGTCGCGGTGACCTTCAATGCCCCGGTGACGGTGGACACGACGGACGGCACTCCCTACGTGGCCGTCTCGGTGGGAGACAATCTCCGGAACGCCGCCTACGCCTCCATCGACGCCACCGGCAAGGTGCTGACCTTCTCCTACACGGTTGTGGAGGACGACAGCGACCAGGACGGCATATCCATCGCCGCCGATGCGTTGACACTGGACGGCGGGTCCATCACGGCCCAGGTGGGAGGCGCCGATGCCGGCCTGGACCACGACGCCCTGGCCAGCCAGGCGGGCCACATCGTCAACAAGGTGCCCAGTATCGTGGCCAACGGGGTGGCCGTGATCTCGTCCCCGCTGGCGACTGCCGACACCTACGGGGAAGGCGAAACCATCACGTTCACCGTGACCTTCGAATCCAAAGTGGTGGTGGACACCACGGACGGCATCCCGACCCTGGAGATGGACCTCTGGCATCCCGGCGCTACTCTGGAGACCAAAGAACTGTCCTACGTTGGGGGTTCCGGGAGCAGCACGCTGGAGTTTCAATATGTGGTCCAGGCCGGCGACCGGGACAACACCGGCATCGCGGTGGAGGGCAACCGCCTGAGACTCAACGGGGGGAGCATCAAACACGAGACCACGGGGCGGGACGCGAACCTCAACCACGCCAAACCCGAAAGGATCGGGCACAAGGTGGACAGCAGGCTGGATCCTCCCAGGGCCGAACTCAACACACTGTCTTTGACCGACGTCACGCTGTCGCCGGCCTTCGACCCAGCGACCACCGAATACACTGCCGTGGTGGCCCCGGGCGTCACCGAGACCACGGCCACTGCCACGGTGCAGGCGGGCTATACCGCCAGCATCGAGCCGCCCGACGCCGATTCCGGCGCCTCCGGACACCAGGTGGCCGTCAGTGACGGCGCCGTTATCACCATCACCGCATCCGGGACGGCCAAGATCTCCACCGAGTACACGGTAACCCTGGAGATGGGCATGGTCATGGTGCAGAGTGTCGCCGTTTCCAGCGACCCCGGCGATGACGGCACTTACGCCACCGGCGACGTGATCAGCGTCGCGTTGACCGTCAACCAGCCGGTGACGGTGGACACGACGGACGGCACTCCCTACGTGGCCGTCTCGGTGGGCGACAACAGCCGGAACGCAACCTACGCCTCCATCGACGCGACCGACAAGGTACTGACATTCTCCTACACGGTTGTGGAGGACGACAGCGACCAGGACGGCATCTCCATCGCGGCAAACGCCCTGTCGCTGGACGGCGGGTCCATCACGGGTCAGGCCAGCGGCGCGGATGCCGTCCTGGACCACGACGCCCTGACCAGCCAGGCGGGCCACATCGTCAACAAGGTGCCCAGTATCGTGGCCAACGGGGTGGCCGTGATCTCGTCCCCGCTGGCGGCCGCCGACACCTACGGGGAAGGCGAAACCATCGCGTTCACCGTCACCTTCGATTCCAGCGTGGTAGTGGACACGACCGACGGGATACCAACCCTGTCCATGGAGTTCTGGCATCCAGGCCGCAATCGGGAGATCAAGGAGCTGGGCTTTGTTCGCGGTTCCGGCAGCACGACCCTGGAGTTCGAGTACGTAGTCCAGCAGGGGGACCGGGACAACTCCGGCCTCGTCGTCAAGCAGAATCAGCTGCGACTCAACGGGGGCAGCATCCAACACGCCACCACGGGGCGCGATGCCGTTCTCGACCACCCCCGCCCTGTCTATGGAGGGGACCACAAGGTGGATGGTCGGCTGACGCCGCCGCGCGCGCAACTGAGCAGCCTGTCCCTGAGCGACGCCACGCTATCGCCTGCATTCGCTCCCGCGACCACCGAGTACACGGCAGAGGTCGGGCCGGCCGTCACGCAGACCACCGTCACTGCCACAGTGCTGGTGGGGCACATCGGCAGCATCGAGCCAGCCGACTCCGATGGCAACACCGCCGGCCACCAGGTATCGCTGGCGACGGAGTCGGCCACAATCGAAATCCAGGTGATGCGGGCCGGACGGCTCACCGTCACCTACACGGTCGCGGTGAGCAGGACGATGGAGCCTCCTTCCAAGCCCACGAACCTCACGGCAACGTCGGGGGATGAGACGGCCACGTTGGCGTGGGTGACGCCGCCGGCATTCCCGGCGGTATCCGGCCACGAGTACCGTTACAAGTCATCGTCTGATGCCGATTATCCCGAAGCCTGGACCGCGATTGCCGACAGCGCGGTCGGTGAGGACAACGAAGATGGTTTCACGGTCGAAAGCCTTGCCAACGGAGTGGCCCACTTCTTCCAGGTGAGGGCGGTCAATTCGGAGGGCGCCAGCGAACCGTCGGACGAGGCGGCCGTCCTGGTGGGCGAGGGTCTGGGCATCTGCGACCGGACGCGAACAGTGCAGGTTGCCATCCTCGAGGAATTGGCAGAGATCCAAGCATTGACAGAGATCCAGGACTGCTCGGACGTTACGTCAGCGGACCTGTCCACCATACTCGATCTCTACGTGCAGACTGTGGAATCGGAACTGAAGGTGGACGACTTCACCGGCCTGACGGCCATGACCGCTTTGGACCTCACGTCCCCGTACCGTCTCACCAGCTTGCCCAGCCGGATTCTTGCGGGACTGCCGGAACTCACTCGCTTGACAATAGAGGGCGTCGACGGCGAATTGCCGGAGGATATATTCGCGCCCGTGCCCACGCTGACCTCGCTTTACCTGGTTGCAAACCGGTTCACCGCACTGCCGGAGGACCTGTTCAGCGGCCTGTCATCGTTGTCACATCTTGAACTGGGCGCAAACGGACTGACCGATTTGCCCGAGAATGTGTTTGATGGTCTGACCAGCCTGACGAGCCTTTGGCTGGAGATCAACGAACTCACCGAACTCCCGGGCGGGGTCTTTGACGGCCTCTCGGCTTTGACGCGCCTGCACCTGGACCGCAACCAACTGACCTCACTCCCGGTCGGTGTTATTGACGATCTGACGGCCCTGGAAAGTCTGACCCTTCACCAGAACCAGCTTAACGAACTGCCCGATGGAATGTTCGCCAACCTGAGCAGTCCGCTGACCCAACTTAACCTGCGCAACAATGCAACGAACCCGATCCTGCTGCCGGTGGGCCTGGAATCCGTGGGCACTCTACAGTTCAGGGCCGTTGCTCCAAAGGGTGCGCCTTTCAATATGTGGCTGCCCCTGACTGTAACTGACGGCAGCATCTCCAGCGGCGCCACCGGCGTCACCATCCTTGCCGGGGAAGTGGCCAGCGCCATCGTGACGGTGGAGCCCGCCAGCGAGGCAAGCAACCCCACGGTGGCCATCACCAAGGTGCCCGGGACGCCCAACGAGCATGACGGCTACCGGCTGTCGTTATCCTCACCGACGCCGCTGCAACTCGAGGATCACCGTCCCCGCATCGAGAGCATTGCGCTCGGCAGCGACCCCGTCAGCGACGACACCTACGTGGCCGGCGACGCCATCGAGGTCCTGGTCACTTTCGACAGGGCGGTGCAGGTGGATACCACCCTGGGCACGCCACACGTGGCTCTCACCATCGGGACCGCGACGCGCAACGCCGAGTATGTAAGCGCGGACGCCGCCGGCAAGGCGCTGACCTTCTCCTACACCGTGGTTCTCGACGACGACGACTCGAACGGCGTGTCCATCGCGGCCGACGCCCTTGCCCTGAACGGGGGTTCCATCACGAACCGCACGACCGGCGACGACGCCCTGCTGACGCACCAGGCGTTGGCCGACCAGAGCGGACACCTGGTTCACAACAGCCAGGAGCGCGCCACGCTCACCGCCCTGTCAATGGCCGGCATCACGCTGACGCCCGCGTTCACGTCCGATGTTGTGGACTACACGGCCACGGTCGGGCGGGACACCACGGAAACAACCGTGAGCGTGGCGGCGGAAGCCGGCGCCACCGCCAGCATCCTGCCGGCCGATGCCGACACTGCCACCGACGGGCACCAGGTTTCCCTGTCCCGCGGGGCCAATGAGATCACGATAACGGTGCGCAAGAGGGGTTTGAGGACGCAGACCTACACGGTCACCATCGACCGCATTTGGGCTGAGGTCACCAGCGTCGCGTTCACCAGCGACGCCGGCGCCGACAACATATATGTTACCGACGACGTCATCGAGGTCTCAGTTACCTTCGGGGCGCCCGTTGTGGTGGATACAACCGACGGAACGCCGTACATCGAAGTGCTGATCGGAAACTTCTATAAGCAGGCAACTTATTCGGGGATTGACTCTTCCAACCGCATCCTCACTTTCACCTATACCGTGACCGCCGCGGACAATGATCAGGGAGGCATTGAGATTGACGCCAACTCCCTGACGCTGGACGGCGGGACCATCAAGCCGCAGGGCACGGATTTTGACGCTGACCTGGCCCACGATGCGGTGGACCAAGACCCCAAGCACCTGGTCAATGAGATCCCGCTGCTGATAGGGTTCGGCGCCGTATCTCTGGTTTCCAACCCCCGGGCAACCCAATACACCTACGGTCGAAGCGAGGCCATCACCTTCAGGTTCGCCTACAGCACGAAAGTGACGGTGGACACCACCGGCGGCATCCCCCACCTGCTGGTCTCGGTGGGCAATTCCGACAACACGCCAAGGAACCGGCAGTTCAACTACGCGCGGGGGTCGGGCACCCGAACATTGGAGTTCGAGTATCTGGTGCAAGCCGATGACCGGGACAGCAATGGCATTGAGCTGGGCGAAGGTCGGCTGCGACTGAATGGTGGCGCCATTAGGCACGCCTCCACCGGTCAGGCGGCCAGCCTCTCTTACCAGGTGCCAGGGTCCATCACAACTTTCGGCGCGCACAAGGTTGATGGGAGCCTCGAAAATCAAACGATCCGGGCGTGCGAAGCCGAGGTAATCGATCGCAAGGCGCGCCTGGACATCTGCTGGGACCTGGGGCGGGCTGTGCCCACCGATGCGGACGTGGTCATCGAAGCGTCCAGCCGGTACCTGTGGGAATGGACAGTCGATTTCGACCTGCCGGTCCAGGAACCTGCCCCCGTATGGAAGGCAATTGCGCGCGGGGACGACTACGTCGCGTGCGGCGAAATGGACACCTCCTGCATCAAGTTTTCGGACGCCGACATCTTCCGGGGCGCGCCTTTAACCTATGACCTGCGCATCCGCCGGGGTGATACCGTGCTCGCCAGATCGCCACGGCTCAGGACCCAGGCTCCAAACTGGGATGACTCCTCGTTGAACGCGGAACTGTACAGCGTCCTCCTGCCGGACAAGCTGGAGTCATACCCCGACCAGGTGGCCACTGGCCCGTTCCGCACGGACCTGGAGCTAACCGACCCTGAGGTGTCGGGGGTGATGGTGGAGGCAGTGAAGGACCTGGAGCTCTCCGATTTCGAGGTGACCAACGGCGTCGCTACGGCCATCCAGGTATCCTCCGGCGGCGTGTACGTGATCACCGTCGAACCTACGACACTGGGCCAGTCGGTGACCATCAGCCTGCCCGCGAACCGGGTGACCGGTGTGGGCCAGGGCCTGACGGCCGACGGGGAGAACAACTACACCAGGGGCAATACCGCTTCCAACACCTTTACCGTGGAGACCAGGGAGCCCTGACGGGGTCAGGAAGGTGGTCAAACGGACGATTGGCGTCATTCTCTCCGGAACCTGCCTCCTGTTTTCCCGCATCGAACAGCCTGGCCCGCCCGATTCTGGCACAACTTCAATGAGGGGTTGTCCGCAGCTGTATCGGAGGTTGGTCAACATGCGGACAATGCCCTGTCAAGACGGTCCGTTTTCGCGTTCGGCATTCTCAATCCGCGTTTGCGCGCCCTAAAATATGCAGCGGCGGCATCGCCGACGTCGGGCTCGCAGATACGCAGGACCGCAGATATAAGCATCAAGCCCCCTAAATTAGGGGCGAGTTTGGAGATAAGCAAATGTTGCAAGGGAACACTCAATAACCAGTTGACGGCGGATATTTCCGGATAGGCGGGGTCGTTTCCCGCAGCCGTACCGAGCGGAGCCGTGGTTGTTGGCCGCGAGCGTGTTGTACCGCTCCCGGCGACCATTCGTTCAACCTGCGCACTTTGACGCCGGCGAGGCGTGAACCGGGCACGCATGGTTCGAGTCAACGCGGCATCTAGTATCCCAACGGAGCCTGACCGGCTACGCCTGCAGTTCCGACGTGCGTGCAACCCCTTTCCGTGATGGATCAACACGATCGCCCGGGACAAATACATCGCCCACGCTAACCGTGCGATCCCCGCACAAGGTGATTGCAGCGCTGCCAATATCAAAGGACATGGAGGGAATTAGTACACAACAACCTCGCATCGCATAAACATCAACCGTTTCCACGGAGACCATAACCAACCCAGCGGTTGCAGCGCTCATAACTGCTCCAGCCGGCCCTGAGGGAATTAACCGTGATCACCAGCACGATAAGCAAGATAACCTTTGCCAACAAAACACTGATTTTTTCAATCGCAATCCTTTTTGCCGCTCTTCTGCTCGTAATCGGCAGCCACGACACGGTCCGAGCCGGTTCGTTCGCACCCTTCAGGGGTTTCGACCTGCACAGCGACCACAACACTCCCGAGGGTGTGTGGTCCGATGGTTCCACCATGTGGGTCCTGTCCGACAACGGGAGTTCGAGCAAGCTGATGGCCTACGGTCTGGCGACCGGTTCCCGCCTGTCCGCGAAGGACATCACGCTGGCCAGTTACAACGCCAAGCCCCAGGGCATCTGGTCCGACGGCACCATCATGTGGGTCGTAGACTGGGACGACGAGAAACTCTACGCCTACAACCTGGATGCCGGCACGCGCATGTCGGACCACGACATCGATCTGGACCACCACAATACGGCTCCCCGGGGTATTTTGGGCGGCGCCTCCGTCATTTTTGTGGTCGATGTTTCCGATGATTACGTTTACGCCTACAACCGGGCCAACGGCGAACGCTGGCACTTCATGGAATTCCACCTGCACAGTGGCAACGATGAGGCCTGGGGCATTTTGTGGCAGGACGGATCGTATTGGGTGAGTGACTTCGACGATCAGATGCTGTACCGCTACACGGATCTGGGGTCCGGCCAGTGGGCATCGAGCCCGGCTTTGCGTCTGCCGTTGGAGAACGCCGACGCCAGGGGGATCTGGACGGATGGCGAGGCCATTTGGATCGTTGACGATAACGACTCTCACGTTTACGCCACGCTGCAAAAGGGTTTCAGGCATCCCGATGAAGACGTCAGCATCAGGGATGTGTCCACCGCCACCGGCATCTGGGCAGATGGCGAAACCCTGTGGGTCGCGGATTCCGGTGCGGGCACTTTCGGCCAACTCCAGGGGTACGATTTGAGCGACGGTTCCCGCGACCCGTACGAAATCATCGAGCTGACCGCGACCAACGATGCCCCCGTGGCCATGTGGTCGAACGAGGAGTTCATGTGGGTGGCCGACGATGACAATCGTACCCTGCACGCCTACGCGCTGGACGGCACGGCCGACTACAGCCCAACAGATACCAAGGTGTTGCCGACCGCGAATTCCGACCCCACCGGCATCTGGTCTGACGGCAACCTTATCTGGGTCGCCGACTCTGCGGACGACAAGCTGTACGCCTACGAGCTGGGTCAGATGGCACGCCGGTCCGGCCGGGACATCACCCTGGATCCCGGCAACCAGGATCCGGGCAACATCTGGTCCGATGGCAAAAACATCTGGGTTTTTGATTCGGCGGACCAGCACGCATACGTTTACGGCCTGCGCTCGGGAAACCGGAAACCGGCTAAGGAATTCCGACCGGTTCCGGCCAACAGCGACTTCAGCGGCGGGCTGACCGGCCATGGGCTGCGCTTCTGGGTGGTGGACACCGCGGACGAAAAACTCTTCGCCTACGGCAAGCAGAACACGAAACCCGAATTTGTCGAATCGACGACGCGGTTCACGTTCCTTCACAGCCTGGCCGGCGGCAGTCTCGTCGGGCTCGCGCCCGAGGCGATCGACGTGGACGGAGATTCACTCACCTATTCCCTCAGCGGCGGTGGCGTACGGTTCCAGATCGATTCTGAGACCCGCGAGATTCGCACCAGAAACGACGCTACCTTCGATACCATCGGCGAGCGGATTTCGTTGACCCTCTCCGTCACCGACGGCAAGGGCGCACTGGACGACCATGATAACAGCGTCGATGCATCGATCATTATCCCGGTGACGGTGGTTGCCAACTACGAACCCGAGTTCGCCACCGCCGACGGCGCGATCTTTGCCGTCGCCGAGGGTGCCGCGGACACCGTCGTCATCGCAGACCTGGACGTATCAAACCTGGACAGCGACCCACTGACTATCGCCATCAGGAATCAGAACAGGTACCCCTTCGAGTTGATCGATGGGCAGATCAGCCTCAAGCAGGGCGAGACGCTGGACTACGAAAGCGCTTCCAACTATGAACTGAGGATACGGGTGCGCGACGGCAGGGATGAATTGGGCGCTGCGGATGAAGCCTGGGACGATGAAATAACCGTCACGGTGTCGGTCACCAACGTGGACGAAGCCGGCGAGGTGTCGGTCAGTTCCAACAATCCCCAGGTGGACACTGACGTCTGGGTTTCGCTGTCCGACCCCGACGGATCTGTCGCCAACCTCAGATGGCAATGGCAGAGGGCCGACTCCCCCGATGCCACCACCTGGACAGATATCCCCGGGACCATCTCGGCTCGCTACATTCCGGTTTCCGACGACGCCGGAAAGTTCCTGCGCGCCCAGGCGTCCTACGACGACGGCCAGGGTACCGGCAAAACGGCCCACGACACCGCCAGCAACGCGGTGCTGGCCGCCCCTCCCACCAATCAGCCGCCGGCTTTTGACGATGGAGCGTCGGCCAGTCGCTCGGTTGCGGAGAGCGCGGAAGGCGGCGACGCCATCGGCACAGCCATCGGCGCCACGGACCCGGACACCGGCGACACCCTGACCTACGGCCTGACCGGCAGGGACGCCAACCAGTTCACCATCGACGCAACGACCGGACAGATCTCGCTGGCCGCGTCCGCATCGCTGAACCATGAGACCAGTCCTTCGCACAGCGTCCGAGTTCGGGTGCGTGACAGCAAGGACCCGCACGGCACGGCCGACGCCGAGTGGGACGCCAGCATCGCGCTGACCATCACCGTGACCGATGTGGACGAGGCCGGTGTCCTCGGGTTCACAACCGAAAATCCGCAGGTTGACCAGGAACTGGGCGCCTTCCTCACCGACCCCGACGGCTCCATCAGCAATCTCATTTGGCAATGGCAGAGAGCCGATACCGCCGATGCCACCACCTGGACGGACATCAGCGGCGCAACCTCGGGAGACTACACTCCGGTGTCCGACGACGAGGGCAAGTTCCTGCGGGCGAATGCGGCCTATGATGACCGCAATGGCCAGGGCAAATCCGTAAACGAGGTGGTGACCAACGCCGTGCAGCCGAAGCCGGCCAATCAGCCGCCGGCATTCGACGAGGGCGCCAGCACAACCCGCTCCATCAGCGAGGACTCCCTGACCGGAGACCCAGTTGGGGCGGCGGTGAGCGCGTCGGACCCGGAGGGTGACGGTTTAACCTACTCCATGGGCAGCGGCACGGACTCTGATCACTTCGACGTCGACCCCGCAACCGGGCAGCTGAGCGTTGCGCCCGGAGCCTCTCTGGACTTCGAGGGCAAGCCGTCCCTGGAGGTTGCGGTGCAGGTGGCGGACGGGAAGGACGTCAGCCACAACCCCGACACCGCGGTTGATGCAACCATCACGGTGACCGTCAATCTGGTCAACGCCGATGAACCGGGCAAAATCGCCCTGTCGTCAACCGATGCGGAGGAAGCGGTTGCCCTGACGGCATCCGTAACCGATCCGGACGGCGGTGTCGCCTCCATCACGTGGCAGTGGGCCAAGTCTGAGGACGGCGCCACCGGCTGGGCAGACATATCCGATGCGGCCACGGATACCTACACTCCGGCCGCCGTCGACGCCGGCGCGCATCTTCGAGCGACCGCGCAGTACACCGACGCAGAGGGAGCGGCCAAACGGGCATCCTCCTCCGCCACCAACCCGGTGGTCGGCGTCGATAACGAGCCACCCCGGTTCCTGGAGGGCGAAGGCGCCGAACGCTCCATCGCCGAAAACGCGCTTGCCAGCGCCGCGGTCGGGGTGCCAATTGCCGCGTCCGACCCCGAGGGTGACTCGCCGACCTACTCGTTGGCCAGCGGCGGCGATTCTGACCAGTTCACTGTTTCAACAAGTTCCGGTCAACTTTCGGTGGCTACGGGCGCCGCCCTGGACTACGAGAGCAAGTCGGTCCTGGAAATAACGTTGCAGGTTTCCGACGAAAAGGATGCCGACGACAACCAGGATGCGGCTGTCGATGACACCATCACCGTGACCATCAACCTCACCAACATTGACGAACCTGGAGAAGTGAACCTGTCGTCCGCGCGACCGGAGGTCGGTAAGTCTCTCATCGCATCACTCACCGACCCCGACGGCAGTCTGACCAACGCCACCTGGCTCTGGGAAAAGTCTGGAGACGGAGTCGGAGATTGGGAAAGCGTCAACGGCGGAGCAACCGATACCTACACCCCGGTTTTGGAGGACCAGGACATGTACCTGCGGGCGACCGTCCGCTACACGGACGGCCAGGGCACTGGCAAGAGCGCCGCAAAGACGTCCGGCAACCGGGTTCAAGCCCCGCAGCAGGTCTCAGTCAACCCGGCCCAGGCCGCCCTCAGTTTCTACGAGCAGTGCCGGAGCGATGCCCGTCGAGACCTCGCGGCGCGATGCGGGATGAACGAATTCGCCGCTTTCCGGGTCGAACTGGACGGCAGCTATACCATCGACTGGAGCGATTGGGACCGCCAACATCCCAACGTGACGGGCTACACCATCGTCCTGGGCAATATGGTTTACCGGGCATACTTCCAGGACAACTCCCAACTGACGCACAGCGACACTGAGAACGTTTACGAACACTGTGAGTTCGTGAACGGACGGTGGGATTGCCGGGGTCGCCTGAACAGCGTCTACGATGAAGATATGAGCGGCGAGCCGACTGAAAGTGGCGTTGTCGCTGCCGGGACCGACCAAACGCAGTGGACCTCTGCCCTCGACAAGCCGGGCCTGTGGGTGTCCGAGCACACGTTCCATCGATGGTCCGGAGATGCTACCGACCCCGCCAACGAGCCGACTCCGGTTACATACGTGACCAAAAAGTTCGAGATGGACTTGTACCGCTTCATTGCGCACGGAGTTCCCGGAGGCTACGGCACCGTATTGATCGACGGAACCAACGGTTTCTTCGAGGTTAGGGAGTAGAAGACGAAACCGCCGCGCTCGATCCTCCGATCCTCCGGTGGTGAGGGCACTCTGTGACCAGCCCCGCTGATCTCGTCCGTCACCGGGGCTGCCTCCCTTCAAATATCCGCTTCACGCACCTGGCACACTGACACACAGTCCCGTTCCGCCGGGATCGACGCTCTGCCTACCTGCCCCTTTCAACTCTCATGCCTCGTCTGACCAACCTCACCCGTCCCTTGGGCGGATTCGTGCGTAGCAGGGTGTGTAACCAATGGGTTCAGGCGGATTGGCTGCATAGCCACCCGGTACGCCGGCGGCGGACAAATCCGGGAGTGTGTCGAGCGCGTAAGGGGCGGCGGCACACCGCAGGGCCGGGACTCAACAATGTCTGTGACCGGTTAGTTCCCGTACAAATGGGGCTGTGCCGTCTGGGCGAATGACTGCGTTCGGGCATGGGTAAACTTGCGTTCTGTGGGCGAGAATAAATTTACCCTTGGCTTGGCCGAGGCTCCGATTCCGTGGCAGAGTAACCGTGTCATTGATCTCGTATGATGTACCGCGTCCTGCTGGGACGGACTGAGGGCAGATTTCCGTCCTGGTGTCCGGCCTTGTGCTCTGGCTTTTTTCTGCCCGGCGACGATCCTCACTCTGGTGGTGTTGCGCTGCCATTCGGCGAACACCAGCGACATCTGGAGTTGGGCCTTCGCGGCCGCGCTGCCGTCGGATGTGTCGATGGGATCGCGCAGGCACTTGATGTAGATGCCCAGGCATCTGTCGGTCAGAGACCGGATGCGGCGCAAGTTGCAGACCAGGCGGGGTCGGCACGCTACGCGTTGCGCATCTAGACCGTGGAGCGGGTTTTGGCCAGATCAAGCGGGGTCGGGACTTCCGGCAGTTCCTGTTGCGGGGTTTGGAGAGGGTCCAGGAGGAATGGTCCTTGATCTGCACCACCCACAACCTGCTCAAACTGTTCTGCTACTGCCGTATGTCGGTCAGTCCGCCGTCGCCCATCTCCCAAACGGTGTGGACCCTGGTCAAAACATACTCCCAATCAGCAGCGAAACCTAATCGTCAGACGGACTGCTAGCCGCAACTTGGCGTACCTTGATCACCTCCGCCATATCGCAAAACATCCCAATTCAACATCCTGCTAGAGATCTCGACCACCGCAACCATGGCGGCAAGGCCGGTTTCCCCCGCGACTATGCTCTGCTGGCGTTTCTGTGATTCACCGACACTTAAAACGTCATATCGCTGTTCGCAACTGTCGCTGAATACCGCGACTGCGCAGGCGCCATTCGCATTTTACCCGAGCGCCTGCGCAGGTCGGCATTAGCCACGTTATCGCTGCGTCCCAGATACCGAGTTGAAGGAAGCCACGCCGGCAACCGTTACCGTGTGACTATCGTGCGCAGAGCCTCCCGATTTTGGCGTGAAGACGTAACGGTCCACTTCCACGTCTTTGAGGGCGTAAGTTACCGCTGTGGGTTCCGTCTCAGGATCTCCATTCCACCGGAAGAGCGTTTGCTCGCCCGATACAGATCCCAGCGTTTCCAGGGCGGAACTCCACTGGGTCCGCTTGAGGTTCGTCGACAACGTGCGCGTTTCCGTTGGCTCCCCGGAACCGTCCACATGATGGACGTGGACCACCGGATCCTGACAATTCCAAAGCCCGTCGGATGACTCGCAACTTTCGTACTTGTTATCCAACCGGGAGATGCTGGCCCCGCCGTTGCGCCTGTGATAAGTCCGGTACACGAACTGCTCCAGGCTAACCGAATAAGCGTTAACGCCAGGATGCTCGGATGCCCAGTCGCTCCAGTCGATGGTGTAGCTGCCATTCAGTTCCACCCGGTAGTCGGCGAAATCACCGGCGCCGCAATGGGACACCAGGAACGCCGACAAGTCGCTGTTGCAACTGGCCAAAAGGGTTTCCGAGGAACCGCGCCGGTCGATCGCTATCACGTACTCTGTGGACGCATCGCCGTTGTCATCGGAGACGGTAATGTTGATCTCGTTCTCGCCTTCCGACAGGTCGACCTGGTGCCCCTGCTTAGTGTCGCTGCTGTCGACGGGTGAAATCGCAACCGTCACCCCTGACTCAGCTGAGGCGACCGTTTTCACCTTGATTTGGGAGGTCGAGTTGGGCACGCTGAGGGTGTATTCCAGCGTGGCGCCGTTCAACGAGAACGGGATCCTGTTGAATCTGAGCGACTTCAGGGTCGTGTCGACGCCGGCGAGCGTTTGCACTGTGTTGGAGGACACCTTCGAAGCTGATTTGCCCGAACCCTCGCCGTCGGTATAGGACGCCGTGGCCCGCAGGAACATTCCACCGTCGTCCGACACCGGCGTGTAGGTGCTGGAAGTGGCGCCCGTAATATCCGTCCATCCGCTTTCCTCGATGGCAGCGCGGGCCCATTGCCAAGTGATGCCAATCAGGCTTCCGTCCGGGTCGGTCAGGGTGGCCGTGAGCGCTTGGCCCTCCGATGGCTCCGTGGATGACAGGTCCACCAGTCCCTCCTCGTCCACGTTGAGCAGGTTGATCGTAACCGTGATGGAGTCGTCAACGGATCTATCGTAGTTGTGGTGGGCGTCCTTGAGGTCGGATACCCGCAACACCACCTCGAGGGATGGCCGGGTTTCGTAGTCCAGAACGGCCCCGTCCACCACCAACAACCGTCCGTCGGTAGTGTCCAGCAGGAACTGGTTCGAGTCCGGCCCTGTGGCCAACGAGTAGGAGAGGAAGTTTCCTTCCGGGTCATTGGCCGCGACGGCGGCGCCCACCCAGGTTGCGGTGGTTGCATCCTCGCTCAGAGACCGGGTGGCGCTGTCTCCCTCATAGAATTCGGGCGGCGCGTTGGCGTCACGATCCAGCACCGGGCTGGCGGCGGTGTGTTCAGCCGTACGTCCAGCGCCCAGCACATCGTCGTAGGAGGCGACCGCCCGCAGGAACTTGCCGACATCGGCGCCGACAGGGGTGTACCTCGCGGTCGTGGCGTCGGCGATCTCGGCCCAGTTGTTCGACGGGTTGCTGTCGGCACGCTCCCACTGCCACATCAGGTTGGTCACCGATCCGTCAGGGTCGTCCAGACGCGCGGTCAGGGTATGGCCTTCCTTCGGAGACTCAGAATCCGTGGCGACGGTTCCCGGTTCCTCCGCGTTGGTTATCCTCACGGTCACGTTGATGAACGAGTCCCATGAGATTTCCGATTCCGCGTTGCCGCCGGTGTCCTTGCCGTCATGCACCCGCATTCGGAATTCGTAGGAGGCCTTGTCCTCGAAGTCCAATTCCACGTTCGCGCCCACGCTGATCTGACCGGTGGACGCGTCAACCTGGAAATAGCCCGCCTCCGCGCCGATGATACCGTAGGTCAGGGAGTCGCTCTCGGGATCGGTGGCGGTGATGGGGTCACCAACGTTGCTGCCTCCCGCCGCATCCTCGGCGACCGAACGGGACGCGGAGTAACCATCGTCGAAAGCTGGCGCCCGGTTGGTTGGCGGTTCAGCAAGGACGGGGTTGGCAGTGACGACGGTGGTGACCTGAAGGGTGTCGGAGTCGTGGTTATCCCAGTAGCTGGCCCGGAACCGCAGGTATTGCCCCACGTCGTCCGCCACTGGCGTGTACTCCAAAAGCTTGGTGTTGCGGTTTCTGTTGACGACGGCTTCCCAGGTCGTAGCGTTGGGATCGGCGCTCCGGCCCACCTGCCAGTTGATCTGCCGGCTGTTCCCGAAGTCAACGCCGTCCGGTTCCATAAGCGTGCCGGTTACAGCCTCGCCGACCACGGGCAGTGAGCTGCTCAAGGTGATTTCGCCCGCCTCCGCAACGTTGTTGACCTGTATTGTCACGTCGATCTGGTCGTCCCACGAAGTGTCCGCGTTGTCGTCCGGGTCCAGGTTGTCCGACACGCGGATGGTCAGGTCGTAGGTCGTCTTCCTCTCGTAGTCCAGGCTTTTTCCGGGCTGGAGCTTGATCGCCCCATCGGTGATGGCGAACGGGTTGCGCGGGCTCAAGCTCAGGTCGTAGATCAGCGGGTCGGCGTCCAGGTCCTCAACCCCGAGTTGGGCGATGACGTCGGCATTCGTGATGCCCTCGTTCACCGTGAACGTCGATCCGCTGGCGGTCGTGAACACGGGGTCAGCGTTGTGCAGCACCCGGACGTTGGCTATCAGCGTGTCGTCCACGCGGTTGTCGGTGTGATTGAGTCCCCGCTTGCCATCTTTGACGGTAATGGCGACGTGGAACTCGTCGCCTCCGCTGAACCTGGCGTGGTTGGCGGTATGCAGCGCGCCAGTGTGGGAGTCCACGGTGAAGTGATGCGAGTCCTGCCCGTCAACGGAGTAGGTCAGGGTGTCGCCGTCCAGGTCGGTGGCCTCGGGTGGCAGTCCAATCAGGCTGCCACCAGCGATTGAATGATGCACCTCGAAGTTGACGAAGGCGCTGCCGAACTCGGGTGGAGCGTTCACCTTGCGATACGCGAACAGCTTGTCCCGGTCGGTGTCCACCACCCAGATGATCCTCCGGTGGCCCGCCATGCCCCCGCTGTACTCGTCATTCGGCGGCGCCGGCCTGAATTCGACCTCTTCATTGCGACTTCCCGTCGCGAGATCGTAGGCATAAGCGTGCTTGTCCTTGGTGTCCAGGACCCAGAGGTTGCCGCCGTCGGACCAGATTTCCGTCGGGTCCTCATTGCCGGGATCCAGATCGAAATCCCTGCCGGCGTCCCGCAGCCCGTTGAGGAAATTGTAGGCATAGACTTTGAGGTCTTCGGAGTCGGCGATCCACATGGTGGCGCCGTCGGACCAGACGCCGATCGGGTCCTCGATGTCGGCAGTCAGGATTATTGGAAAATCCCGCGAGACGGGTTCTCCGGTGGCCAGGTCAAACACCTTCAGGGTTTGACTGGAAGAGCCGGTTACCCAGAGTTCCGTTCCATCCGACCAGATGGACACTGGGTCCAGCGAAGAATCATTGAGCGTGATGTCTTTGGAGGCGTCCCGCGACCCGTCGCCCGCGTTGTAAGCGCGCAGGGTCGGGTTGCCCGCGGAGCCCGCGTCCGCGACGTACATCGTGGTCCCGTCCGTCCAGATACCCCGGGGAGTATCCGCTTCGCTGATGTCGATATCGGACGCCGAGCGGCGGAACCCCTGGGCGTACATGGCATAGACATGCTTGTCATCGGCATCCACGATCCACATGGTCTCGCCCGAGAGTTTGCCCGCGATCCCCCGCGCATCCTTGTTCCCCAGCGGCAGGCGCAGGTTCTGAGATGGTGCGGGATGGAGCGGCCCAGCAACAAATAACCCCCCTGCAGATGGTTGTACGTACGCGTAGGCCATGTCGTCGTTGGCATCGGCTACCCAGAGAGTGTAGTCGGTGGTCCACATGCCCCAGGGATGGTCATTGTTGTCGGCAAGGTCGAACTCCCGGTTCCGCTGGCGCGCACCGTCGCTTTGTCGATACGCGTAAACCTTCTTGTCGTCCTTGTCCACGACTATGATGTTCCCGTACATGATCGATATTCCCCGGGGCGCGTCGTTGGCGCCGGCCAGGTTGATGTCACGGTTGGGCAGGCGTTGTCCGTCGCTGAGATGGTACGCATAGAGCTTCGTGTCGTCCCAGTCAGCGACGAACATGATGGAATCGCGCGCCACGATACCCTGCGGATCATCGTTGCCGCTGCCCAGCGCGATGTCTCGGTCCTCGAGGCGCGCGCCCGTGGCCAGGCTGTACGCATACAGCTTGTCGTCGTCTTCGGACACCACCCAGATGGTGGTGGTGTTGGACCAGGCGCCTTCAGGCTTGTCGTGACCCGCGGCGAGATCGAAACCTCGGTCCGGTTGGGGCACTGACCCGTAGGCCGTGCCGTGGCCGGCAAGCAGGAAGATGACGATGATCAGCGATGTGATTGTTATGGCGATGGTGATGCGATACGGTTTCGAGAATGGCTTTATGAACAGCATTGCAGTTCACTCCGTGTATGTGCGGCTCTCGAATATGCCGGAGCCGGATGGGTAAATGTTTATGGGTTTTCGGTGAACGAACGCGGTTATGGAATTGGTCAGAATGCATTTATGAGTTACCCAGGGACCGCTTCGTTATGTGCGCGTCCCACGTAACTCGCGTCGGCTGACCCCCGATGCCAAATCGCCGGTTGCGATGCAGGTCCCAAGATCGGTTTCGGCTTGGGACCTGCGGTATCCCACGGAAAGCCTCTTGTCGCTACTGGCGGTAGTCGAACCCGTTGCCTCCGTGCACCAACACTGCTCCCCTCTCGCCGGACACGCCCTGGGGTTGAAATTGGTAGAGATCCATTTCAAATTTTTCCACCCGGTAGGTCACCGGAGTCGGTTCGTTGTCGGGGTCGGTTGCGTCTCCGCTCCAGCGGTAGAAAGTCGGGTTCGACACCCAACGTCCCGGCGCTTCCAGCGCGGATGTCCACTCGGTCAGGTCCACTCCCTCGGCCAACACGCGGGTAGTGGAAGGCGTGCCATCCATGTGCTCCCAGATGTTGCTGTCCAGGGTGCCCTGGCAGTTCCACCGGTCGTCGACGAACTCACAACTCTGGTAGACATCGGCCAACTCGGCGGAGTTCTGCGAATCGCCGTCCAGGTAGTAGAACGCATAAACGAACTCGTTCAGACCGATGTCGTAGCCGGTGACGTCGGGGTGCGCAGCGTCCCATTCAGCCCAGTTGATGGTGTAACTGCCGTCCGCCGAAATACGGAAGGACGCGAACTCGTTCGTGCCGCAATCGACCACCAGGCCGGCCGCCTTGTCCTGGAGACAGGCTTCGTAGAAGTTCGGCAGGGTCGATGGCTCGCTGTTTTGGGACCCGACTGGGTCCTCAGTGTTGGTCAAACCAACCGAGCCGTCGTTGCCGCTCGCAGGCACCGGCTGGGATGTGGTGGCGCCGGCGCTCTTGCCGGGACCCTCGCCGTCCGTGTAATTCGCCTCCGCGCGCAGGTACATGCCTTCGTCGTCGGCATTCGGCGTATAGCTGCTCGCGGATGCGCCGGCGATGTCCTCCCAGTTGGTGGCGCCGTCCTCCGACCTGGACCATTGCCACACCGCGGCTGACAGGCTCCCGTCCGGGTCCGTCAGCGATGCCGTGATCTCGGACCCGACCTCCGGTTGGGTCGCATCGAGCCTCACGACGCCCGGTTCATCAACGTTGACCAGGTTGACAGTTACTGCAATGGTGTCGTCAATTACATCATCTGCGCTGTGGAAGGCATCCTTGTTGTCGGATACCTGCACCGTCAGAATGATGGAGGCATTGGCCTCATAGTCCAGCAGCTGCCCGGTGGTTACCATGATTTCGCCGGTGGCCGGTTCGATGGAGAACAGGTTGGAACCCGCTTGATCGGCGATGGAGTAGGTCAGGTCGTCCCCGTCGGGATCGGTGGCCGTTACCGCCGCGCCCACCGGCGCTCCGACGGACGCGCCTTCGCTCACAGAGCGGATCGCGGACGCGCCTTCGTCGAATTCCGGTGACCCGTTGAAGGCCTGCATCACCGCTGCGGTGGCTGCGCTGGCTGCCTGTTTGCCGGTCCCCGCACCGTCGTCGTAGGACACCTGAGCTCTCAGGTACTTGCCAACGTCGGTGGATACGGGAGTGTAATAATCCGAGTTCGCGCCGCTGATGGCGGTCCATGAGGTGTTGCAAGAAACGCTGTCGGCCCGCTGCCACTGCCAGGAGAGGTTGGAGACGTCGCCATCCGGGTCGGCCAACGTGGCGGATATTTCGACATTTTCCTCCGGCGTGGTCATGGTCAAATCCACGATGCCTTCTTCATCCACGTTGGTCACGTTCACCGTGACGGCGATGTACGCGTCCCACGCCGTGTCCGCATTGCCGTCCGCGTCCTTGCTGTCGCGAACCTGCACCGTGACGGAATATGAGCTCCTGGCCTCGTGGTCCAGAACCGTGTCGCTGCCCAGGGATATCTGGCCGGTGCTGGCGTCAATGCTGAACGAACCTGCGTCATCGCCAATCAGACCATAGGTCAGGGTGTCCCCGGTGTCGGAGTCTGATGCGGCGACCGCGGCCCCGATTGCTGCGCCGCCCGTCGCATCCTCAGCCACGTCTCGCGTCGCTGATGCTCCGTCGTCGAAGGTGGGCGCTGCGTTGGTTGCGACCGCGTTGGAAACCGCGTTTTCAGAGACCAAGCGGACGACCCGGTCGACGCTGCCGTCCTGGTGGTCCTTGTAGGTGGCGGTGAACCTCAGATAATGGTCGGCGTCGGCAGCGACTGGCGTGTACCCGAGCAAATGGGTTGTGGTGATCGCGCTGGTTAGCTCGGTCCACGGCCCTGAACTGGCATTGGCGCTTTTCTCCACCACCCATGCGACCTCGGTGACGCCGTACACGTAAATGCCGTCCGGGTCGCGAAGGCTCGCCACGATCTCCGTGCCCACATCGGGTTGGGCATGGTTCAGGGTGACATACCCGGGCTCATCGACGTTGTTCACCTTCACCGTGAAGTAGACCCAGTCATCAACCTCTTCGACGGGGGCGCCGTTGTCGTCCTTGCCGTCACTCACGAACACCACGAGCGGATAGTTATGGAAATACTCGTAGTCGAGCCATCCAGCGGGTTTGATTTTGAGCTGGTCACCGTCCATTTTGAACGGCTTGTTGTGAAGGCTGTAACCGTTGAACCTGACCCAGTAATCAAGCGGGTCACCATCCGGGTCCGAGGCTTCGATCCGGCCGATGACGGTTCCCCCCGGAACATTTTCGTCGATGGTGAATAGCGTCATGTTTGGTGTCGAGATCACGGGGTTCGAGTTTTCCAATACCTTGACGGTGATACCGATCACATCATCAGGACCGTAATCAACGCCGTCCAGGCGGCTCTTGCCGTCGGAAACCTGCACGATGAGCGAGTAGCTGTCGCCCTGCTGAAAGCCGGGCGACCCCGCTGCGGTGTATATCTTGCGCGTTTCCCGATCCATCGTGAACTTGCCGACATCCGAGCCACCGATGCCATAGGTCAGGCTGTCGCCGTCAGCATCCGTGGCGGCGGGGACGGTGCCCACATAGCTTTCGCCGGCGATGGTGTGATGAACCTGCAGTTCGGTGGTCGAAGTCTGGAAGGCAGCGGGCGCATTGGGCCGGCCGTAGGCGTACAGCAGGTCGTCGTCAGCGTCGGTCATCCAAAAGCGCAGACCGTGGCCGGTGAATCCGGGGCCGAGGCGATCGTTATACGGCGAGGGCCGGAATTCTGCTGATTGCTTGCGGTGAATTTGAACATGGCTGTAGTCCGAGTCGCTGTATTTGAGCTCGTACGCGTAAACGTGCGCGTCCGCGGTATCCAGCACCCACATGGTCTCGCCGTCCGACCATATCCCGCCGGCGTCCGTGTTTTCCGGGTCCAGTTTGATATCCCACTGGAATCGCTGGTCGAGGTAGGTCATGGAGTAGGCGTACAGCCTGGATGTGCCAGGGCGGGTGATCCACATGACGTCGCCATCCGACCAAATTCCCTGGGGATTGTTGAGCTCGGACCAGGTTTCGAACTGTTTGGCGGAATGGGTGTCCCCGCTATCGTCGCCCAATTCGTAGGCGAAGATTTTGTTAACATCGCCGTCGGAGACCCAAACGTGGGTGCCGTCTGACCAGATGCCCCGCGGGTCATCATTTGCCGAGTTCAGGACGGTGTCTTTCCCACTCTGGCGAGCGCCATCGGACAGCCGGTATGCCAGAAGTTTCCGGTCGGGGCTCGCGCCGCCATCCACAACCCACATGGTCGACCCGTCGGTCCAGATGCCGCGTGGAGTATCCGCCGCGCTGACGTCTATTTCGTCATCGGTGTGTCGGAAGTGCCTGTAATAGATGCCATAGAGATATTGGTCCTCGTTGTCCACAACCCACATGGTCTCGCCGTCGGACCATATGCCCCGGGCATCCAGATTGTCTTTTTGCAGCCGGACGTCGCGTTTTGAGTCGTGATCGCCCGAGTACATGTTGTATGCGTACAGCCTGTTGTCGTCGAGGTCGCTGACCCAGGCATACCCGCCGCCTATCCAGACACCCCAGGGGTGGTCGTTGGACCCGTGCAGGTTGAATTCGACGTCCCGTCGCCTTGAGCCGTCATATTGGCTGTACGCGTAAACGTAGGAATCATCCTTGTCTACAACCAAAATGGCGTTGAACTGGCCGGTAATTCCCCGGGGAGCGTCGTTGCTGCCGGCCAGGTCGATGTCCTTGTTCGCCAGACGGTTGCCGGTATCGAGGTCGTAGGCGTAGATCTTGGTGTCATCCCAGTCCGACACCCAGATTGTGGCGGTGTCGGACCAGATGCCCCGGGGTTTGCCATTGGAGCTGTGCAGTTCAATGGACTTGTCTGCCAGGTGATCGCCGCTGGACAGGTCATAGGCGACCAGTTTGCCATTGGCATTGTCCACCACCCAGATGGTGGAGCCGTCGGACCAGACGCCTTCGGGCGTGCTGTCAGTGTCCAAAGGTGCAGAGATGTCGATCCCGATGCCAGGTATGTTGTGCGAAGCGTCGACCGTGTCGGACGGGATCATGCTGAGCAGCGCGATTGCGATGAGCGTTGCGAGTGTTATGGCAAGCTTGGTATGGGGCGGTTTGGTTTTATTCTTCAGGGTCATTATCACGGTTATATCCCTCTCGCAGCCTGGGCATTTATGGCTGCCCAAACCGCTTTTTCAGTTATGGTTGCGATTGCTGTTATTCAGTTGTTGTCAACGATGGTTGTTCGATCGTGACCTCCTTGCCTTGTCCGGTACACCCGGCAAACCCGTGGGGTTGGGCAGTGTCCAAAGGGTGTCCCCTCGGCACGCCGTCGAACCGCATACGCCATCCCTGGCCGTCATCTGTAAAACCGGACGTGTATTGGCGGAAACGGCGCACACCGCATGGCGCCACGTCGCCCATTGCGCCGGTACAGCACGCCGGAGGCTGGACAGGGAACTCTGGTGGAGAGCCGCCAGCACGGGGGTATACCCGCCTGGACGCCTGACGCCGTCAGCGTTGCCCCGAAATCAGGGGCGGCATGCGACGGGCAATACCGGAATGCCCGGGTCTATTGACTTATGATCACGCTTCTCATGGTGAAATCGATGGCCTCTCTATCATTTAGCCCCCCTATGTGGGAGGCGTTATCAAATGCGGGCGGGCGCCGCGTCGGCACGGATGCCACGAAAGCGTGATCCACCTGATTCCATCCTACGGGGCGTTACGGGAAAAGGGTGTGCGTTCGCACAAAACGGACGCCAACGTGCTCAGTGCATCCGCCGCGTGCACACGCGCTTCCAAGCCTGATGGACACCGGAATGCTTACCGAGTGCGTCGTCAGCGGGACCGGGTCGCAGCGGCGGCGATAGCGCCGGCAACACCGACAATGGTTGAGCCTCAATCTTCTGGGGCTGGGAACGATCTCGGGGCGAGTTGACGGCTCGCCCGCGGCGCTTCTGGCAGATTACCCGGTGTTCTCCGGATCAGGATCTTATCCTGAAACCGGGCGCGACCGGCGCTCGCGGCCGCCGGCAGCGTCAATCACTCGCGGTCCACGTACCCATCCAGAAGTCCGTTCCGCACGGACCACAGCACAAGTCCCTGCATCGTCCCCACGTTGAGCTTTTGTTGAATGCCATAGATCGCGTTCCGGACGGTCACCGGCTTGATCCCCCTGGCTTCCGCGATTTGGGCGTAGGACATACCAGTAGCGAAAGCGGTCAGAATCTCGCGTTCCCTGGCGGTCAGTTCATCGGCAGATTCCGTTCCGGGCCGTCCACGGATCGATGCAAAGGTCCTCTGAACCAGGTCGACGGGCAGACGAAGCTCGCCACGCGCCACGCCCCGCACCGCCGCCAGGAATTGTTGCCGGTCCGTTCCTTTCTGAAGGTACCCGGTGGCGCCGGCGGCCACGGCATCCACCACGGCGTCCTCCTCGGTGGAGGCCGTCAGCATGATCACCCGGGTATTGGGCGCGGCTTCAATGATCTCCCGGCACGCCATCGCGCCATCCTTGTTCGGCATCATCACGTCCATAACCACCAGGTCCGGCGACACCTCGGCGGCAATCCTCACCGCTTCATTGCCGTCCGCCGCCTGACCCACCACCTCAAACTCGCCCGATTGTTCGAGCACCTGCTGAAGGCCGATCCGCATTATGGAATGGTCATCAACGATCATCACCGTGGTTCGCTGCTGCGATGGCATTGCGGTCCCCCTCGCTACCGGTCCACTGGCGCCAGGCAAGTTATAGTCGCGCCGCCCATCTCGCCCTTCTGCTCCACCGAGAGACGGCCGCCCGTCCGCTCGGCTGCCATGCACATGTTGGCGAAACCATGACCGCGCTCCGCGTAATTATCGGGAAGCCCGATCCCGTCGTCCGACACCCGCAGGCGAATGTCCTTTTCGCCAAACTCCAGACCGACCGACACCCGGCTCGCCCCGGCATGGCGGAACGCGTTGGTAAGCGCGTTGTGCGCAATTGAGAAAAGACTGCTCTTCGCCTCAACTGAAAGCGAAGGCTCCACCCCCGTCTCGGTCATATCGGCCACCACCGACGTAACGTTGGTGAAGCTGCTCACATGGGAACGAAGGGCCCGGCCCAATTCCCGTCCCTCGTAGATGCCGGCGATGTCGATTGGACGCCGCAGCTCCCACATCGTGGACCGCGACAGCGCGGAGGTCGCCTCAAGCGTGGCGATCAGCTCGGGATTCCCGTGCCCGGCCAGTTCTTTCGCTGTGTCGATACCCATCCCGATGAGGAAAACCGACTGGGCAGCCGTGTCATGGATCGCCTGCGACACCTCTACCCGTTCACGCTCCAGGGCGCGCTCGCGCTCCACCGACTGCTGCCACCGGATGCGTTCAAACCGGGAAGCTACGTTCACCGCGGCAACGACGGCATACATGACCGCCACTCGCGCCAGCAGCGTCTTTTCGTCCCGGTCCCCCAGGTCCAAGCCTGCCCCCGCCGTCAGCGATATGCCCAGATAGACCAGGGACACCATCGTCACCCAGAGCATGTTGAGCCGAAACGAAGTGAACATCGCCGCGAATGCGGCCATGGCAGGGTAGTAGAACAGGTGGAAGAAGTCGTGGCTGAAACCACCGCTGATCGCGGTGCCGGCCGAGACCAGCAGCACGTCGAGCCCATAGAGCGCCAGGAGCCAGTGCCAGGTGACTGGCCGGTTGGACCGCAGACGGTAGTGAAGGAACGCAGTGAAGCCGATCAGCGCCGCCATGATCACCCCATAGGCGGCAAATTTGATCATTCCGTAATGTGGACGATACACCAGTTCGATCAAGCATATTACGGAGATAAGCCAGTGTGCCCTGACCGAGACGGTCGTGAAGTACTTCAACCCGTCCGGATCAAACTGGTTCACCGTGATCTTGACCACCCGCACGGCGTTGGCGGCCTTGGTGGCCAGCCTTGGTACCATGTTGCGTTCCGATACGAGAGACATCCGCTATGCCGAAATACTGCGTTTGAGTGCGCTTTGCGGTGGGAGCGGGCGGGCGTTCCGTGGGGACACCGCTCATCAATCTACACAGTGGCAGGTATGGCCGCAAGGTACGCTTGCCAGCGATGAACAGGGCAAAAGTATCTGGGCACAAATACCCGATTCGCAGGGTTGGTGTTTCGTCAGAGTGTTGAGCAACGTCCGCACAAGCTCTGCAAGCAATACGCGGGGCGACGGGATTGGGATTGATTGCACTCAGGTACACCTACCCTGGGATGTCGTGTTTTTCATCCCACAATCTCCAGGGGCAAACGCCCTTGCCAAATGGGGCGTTTGGCAATTGCCACAATCAAAGTGAATGGGCGATTCTGGACTGGGTAGTCCGTCCGGGCCTCAACCGTGCCACCGACCGCATGATTGTCTCCCTGGCGCGGTTTCTGGCCTGTTTATTTCGGTCTTACTCTCGACGAAACAACCTGGAGCATTGGCGAAACCGCATTGGATCACTCAATCGTAGACAATGTGTTACCAATGAATTCCCTACGTGTGTACCTACGATGGCCATTCGTGATTCGCAGAAACCCAGGGCCGCGCAAGCGGGTTTCCTCATGCGCGCCTACCGGGAGTCGTTCCAACGGAAGGACGGTCGTAGAGGGCTCACGCAGGATGACCTGCTCCGTCTCATGGCCGAGGTGGACGTGGACGGCGAGTACGGTGAGCGGTACAGCCACGCGACCGTGTCCCGATGGGAAACCGGACAAACTTCTCCCAGCGTGGAACGGTTTCGCACTTTCGGGAAAGCCCTGGAACTGTCGGACGATGAAGTTGCCGGGTTGATATTGCTGTCCGGTCTGGCGCCGGACTACGCTGCCGCTGTTGGCCAGGCCAACGGGAAAGCTGACGCACCGAGCGTTCGACGCGCACCGGCCGACGAGGCGGAGGCAAGTTCTGCCGGTGCGGATAGGCAGCAGGGTGAAACAATTCTTCGACCTCTTGCATTTGGGAAGGACGTGGTCAGGTTCCTGCTATTGAGGTTCCTGCCGCTGGCAGTCGGCATCGCGGCCCTTGGACTCGTTATGGAATTTCTGGGCGGCGACCTCGCCTGGGTTCCGGTCACGTTCGTAGCTTTGGCAGTGTGCCTGGCGCTGGGACAAGGATTCCTGCTCGGGGATCCTGAAGCCGGGCTCCGGGAGTTCTTCTGGGTTACGTTGTTCGTCTTATTGACGACGCCACTCTTGCATTTCGCTCCGCTGAGCATGGACCACTACAATTTCTACAGTATCGTTGAGTGGGGCGGTACCTCCATCGCCTACATGCTGGCCCTCCTGCTCAACCTGGCGCTTTCGGCATCCGCCGGGTTGGCTTTCCACCTGCTCTGGAGATGGCAGAATACCGGCGCCCGGAGCAATCGCAGCGCCCACCTGAGAGCGGCATGGGCGGTATTGCCGCCGACAGGCGTCGTCTTTGTGACGGTGGTCGTGCTGTCCAACGCGTGGGTGTGGATGCAATTGGCGGCGGTGATGCTGATAACGGCTGCAGTCTTCGTTGTATTGCTGGTGATCCGCGATCCGATGATCAATCCCAGCGAAAGCGACCGGCGCTTTGTCTTGTCCACGGTGTTCACCGTCGCCGTGGTTGGAACCGTGCTGGGCATGGCAACTGTCCTGGCGATTTACCTGGCGCCCAACGTCCCGATGGTATTGCCCGACCACAACCTGGTGTGGTCCTGGGATCTCAATTACGAGCAGTTGGGGTACACCAGGCAGGAGGCCCTGGATTTGCTGAAGTTGGGGTACCTGTGGCATGCGACTTCCCTGTTCGCATACATGGCTTTCGTGGTTGGCGGCACGCTGATCGTTGCAGTTTTTCGGATGGGCAGCGGGAACGTACATCAAGCGGAAGACGCGTCGGCCCTTGATGTGAACCCCGACGGGGCGGTTTCCGGCGAGCGGCGCAAAGCGCGCGCATCATAGCGGCCGCGCGGTCACTGACATCTCGTCATCTGGCGCCTGTCGCCAGGTTCTGGTGAAATCGCCTCCATTTCCAGGCAGGTGAACCGCCGGCCCGTGGATGTGCAGAAAATCGTTTGTGCACATGGCAAGCGGGGTTTTCTCACCTGCCGCCGCTGACCCCTTGGACGCTCGCGGACGGCGGGTTCGGGCAAGCGGCATTTTGCCCACCCGGCTAGCGGCATTGCGTCCGTTATTTGCCCATTCACACGCTTTGCAGGCATGGGCGGCTAGCATTTTTGCACCCAATACTTTCGCGGCCCCATATGGCGGAGTTTGGTTGGGATCGAGAGGTGCCCCGCACCGAGCGTTTCGTAAAACGACGGTTCGATGGAGGCCGCATCCCTCGTTCACAGCCAGTTGCGTCGGTGGCACGCCGGGCCGTGAGCGGAGCCTTCCATGCCGTTGCCAGCCCACCTCGACCGGATCCCGCACGCGCGCGCCATCCCCGCCGGCGCCCTGCTGGCCGCTGCGCTGCTCACCTCGATAGCCATCATGCTTACCGTCACGCTGGGCGCCGCCCCAAAAGTGGCCGCCCAGGAACCGGTGACTGACGAGATCCAGACCCTGGTTGCCAACGTGGACGCCGGGGACGTCGATGACGACACGATCAACGTAAACCTCAACGGCACCGCCCAGGTCTTCCGAACCGGAACGCAACTCGGTATCAGGCTTCACTCCATCGACGTCAAGTTCGGAACCAGCGTCGACAAGAAATACATCGTGCTGAACGCCGGCCTCCACGCGGTGAACGACGACGGGAGCCGCGGCGCGAGGCTCACCGGATTTTCGTACGGCGACAAAAAGAACAACCAAATGAACCGGTTCTGGGCACGCGACCAAGTCGAACTGGAACCTTCAACGGCGTACATGTTCGTAATCACGTGCACCGCCGGCTGCGCGAACAATAACTACTTGAACATCCGCAGGGTCAGCGGCAACGCAGAAGACGAGGGATCCGCCGAGGGCTGGTCCATCGACGACGGGAGAATACTCCCCAGCGACAACTGGACCCCGAAACCCCGCATCCACTCGCTGAAAATGAGCGTCCAGGGCACGAGCGGCCATCCCCGGGTTGTCGAGGACGGTTTCGAGATCATTTCCAGTCCGGTCATCGGCGACGTGTACGGCAACCGGGAACTGATCCGGGTTGGCGTCACATTCACCGATCCCGTGACCGCCAACGACGATGCGGGCACTCCGACTCTGAAATTCTTGCTTGGCGACCCCGACAACCCGGCGCGCACGGAGCGCATGCGCTACGCCAGCGGCTCCGGCACCGACACCCTGGTCTTCGAATACCGGGTGCTGCCCGACGATCAGGACGCCAACGGGATCTACATCCACTCCGACAGCCTCCAGCTCAACGGCGGAACCATCAACCGCACCGGCTATGACCTCTCCGCGCTGCTGAGGCACCCCATACCCACGGGCTACGGCCGCGCCAAGATCGACAGCAGCATCGTGAGGCCGGTGGCCAAGCTCACCGACCTGAATCTCACGGACCTGGACTTCACCGACGTCGTCCTGCAGCCAGACTTCTCGCCGGACCTGATCAATTACGCCGCCACTGTGTACGGCGATGTTGCGGCGATCACCGTCACGGCGACCCCGGAAGTCGACACCGACGTGAAAATCACGCCGGCCGATTCCAACGAATTCCAGCCCGGCCACCAGGTGGCGCTGGAAGAGGGCGACAACGTCATAGAGATACTGGTCACCAAGCCGGGACACATCGACGTCCCCAACACCGTGGAGATACGCCGCGAGCCACTGGTGATCCCACGAATCACCGGGGTCAGGATGATCAGCCGTCCGCTGAATCAGAACACCAACATCTACGGAAACGACGAACCGGTCGAGTTCGAGTTCACCTTCGATCACCCGGTGGTGGTCGACCTCTCTCTCGACCGGCCCACCCTGGCCGTGGACATCTGGCTCAACGATTCCCGACAGAGCCCAAACGACTTCCCCTACGCGCGCGGATCCGGCACCAACGCCCTGGTGTTCCAACGGCTCAACAACGAAGCCGGGCTGCTCGAAACGGTTATACGCTTCGGACTCTCTGCCAACAGCATCAGCGCGCCCGAAGGCTCCATCACGCACGCTACCGGCGGCGGGAACGCCAACCTCAATCACCGCGCCCTCAACCGGATCCCAAACCAGTACCTCGACGACCGCCGGAACTCTCGGCTGGCCGCCCTTGACCAGGTCCATCTGACGAACGTCACATCGGACCAGCGATTCAGATCCCGCAAAACGCTCTACAAGGCGACTCCGGACCTCGGGACCACCGTCACTACGGTGACGGTCACGCCCAAAGACGGCGTGTCCTACACCATCATGCCCGAAGACGCCGACGACGTTGCCGACGGCCACCAGGTGACACTCAATCACGGGACCAACGAAATCATCATCGTAGCGTCCAAGGAGGGGGCCGCCAAGATGACCTACACTATCGCCGTCGTCGTGCCCATCATACCCAGCATCGAATCCGTCGAAGTTATCAGTCAACCCACGGACGGCGAAACATATGCCTTCGGCGACACCATCGAGATCGCCGTCACCTTCGATCTCCCGGTTCTGGTGGACACAACCAACGGCACGCCCATCATCCGTGTCCAGTTCGGCTCGGACGAGCAGCAGGTCGACTACTCCGAGACCACCGACGACAGCCGCACCATCATCTTCTCGCACACGGTTGACCAATCGCTGAGCGACAACGACGGCATTTCAATCCCCGAAAACCCCCTGAACGCAAACGGCGGCATAATCAAATACCTGCGCTCCGACGCCACGGCCGCCCTCAGACACTCCGGGTTACCTGACCAGACGAACCACCGGGTCAACTCGACCCCGATGATCGCCGAAAACGGCGTGCAGATCACGTCCAGTCCCGCCGCGGACGACACCTACGGCCCGGCCGAAACCATCACTTTCACTGTCGAATTCGACACCACGGTCACGGTCAACACCAGCGAAGGTACGCCCTACCTGCAGTTCACGATGGGCAACAACGCCAGGCGGGCCGGCTATACCCCAATCAGCCCCGACAACCGGATACTCACCTTTGCCTACACCGTCGCCGTTGGAGACGAGGACGACGATGGCATTTCCATGACTGCCAACGCACTGATCCTCGACGGCGGCGCGATCACTGGCAAAGTCAGCGCCAACGACGCAGACCTCGAACACCCGGCGCCGGGAACCGGCGGCCTGTTTTCCGGCCACAAGGTTGACGCGACCACGACCGCGCCGGTAATCGCCGGCGTGGCGCTGACCAGCGACGCCGGAACCGACCGCACCTACGCCACGGGAGACACGATAACCGTTGCCGTGACCTACAACCAGGCAGTAGAGATCGACACCACCGACGGCACGCCGAGCCTGGCTGTCACCATCGGCGACGACGCCCGCGCCGCCACCTATGCGGGAATCAACTCGGCCAAGACCGTGCTCTCCTTCTCCTACACGGTGGTCTCGGAGGACAGCGACCAGGACGGCGTTTCCATCGGCGCAAACTCGCTGGCTCTCAACGGCGGCTCAATCACCGCCGAAGACGACGGCGCCGACGCCTTGCTTGTCCACGCGGCCCTGCCCACCCAGGCCGGCCACCTGGTCAACAAGATACCGCTGATCGTCACGGACGGCGTGCAGATCACCTCCACTCCCGCCAGCGGCGACACCTACCAGCTTGGCGAAACGATCACGTTCACCGTGACCTTCGACTCCGACGTGGAAGTCGACACCACCGACGGAACCCCGTCATTGGCGGTCACCCTCGGCAACTCCAACCGGCAGGCCGCCTACACCGCAACCGACGCCACGAAACGGATCCTGACCTTCTCCTACACCGTCGCATCCGACGATCTGGACGAGGACGGACTGTCCGTGCCCGCCAACGCCCTGGCGCTGAACGGCGGCACGATCAAACACACCACCACCGGCAAGGACGCCGACCTCAGCCACGGTCTGCCCGGCACCAGCGGCAGCTTCCCCAACCACCGGGCGGACGGATCGCCGGTCGCACCCGCCATCGCCGCCGACGGCGTGACCATCACCTCCACCGCCTTTGCTGACGGCGACACCTACGGCCGTGACGACATCATCGTCATCGGTGTCACCTTCACGACGCCGGTCGTGGTTGACACCACAGACGGAACGCCGACCCTGTCCGTCAGGATCGGTGACGCCGGCCTCCAATCACGCAACCGTAAAGCCGAATACCAGCGCGGTACCGGGTCTTCCACGCTCCAATTCGAATGGAGAGTTCGCTCCAACGACAGGGACAACAACGGCGTCCAAATCCTCGCCGATTCTCTCGAACTGAACGGCGGGACCATCCAGCATGCGACCAATGGCACCGACGCCCTGCTGACGCACCCGCTGCCCGGCGGTAACGGCATCTTCGCCGACCACAAGGTGGACGGCCGATTGCTTCCCGCTCTCGCCAGTCTATCCGGCCTGTCATTCAGCGGCGCCACCCTTTCGCCAACATTCGAACCGACAACCATCAGCTACACCGCCACGTTCCCGGCAGACGCCGCCAGCACCACCGGGACCGCCACCGCAGAGTCCGGCACCACCATCACCATCGAGCCAGCGGACTCCGACAGCGAGACCGACGGACACCAGGTGGACCTGACCGAGGCGCCCGACGAAATCACCGTCACCGCTTCCAGGGCAGACTCCACAGACCGGGTGTACCGCGTCAACATCGCGCTGACCAGCGCCATCATCACCGCCCCTGCCATCGCCGACGGCGGCGTGACCATAACCTCCATGCCGCTAGCCGCCGCCGACAAATACGGGCGCAACGAGATCATAGTCATCAGCGTCGCCTTCACGTCCCCGGTCGTGGTGAACACCGCAGACGGCACACCCACCATGACATTCAAAGTGGGTAACGCCGGATTACGCGCGGCCAGCCGCAGGGCCGAATACCAGCGCGGCTCCGGATCTTCGACCCTGCAGTTCGAATGGCGAGTCGGTCAAAGCAGCAGGGACAACAACGGCATCCGCATCCGCGCCAACGCTCTGCAACTCCGCGGCGGGACCATCCGGGACGCAGCCACCGGCACAGACGCCCTGCTCACCCATCCCGACCCTGTCGCCGAGATAACGTTCGGCAACCACAAGTTGGACGGCAGGCTGCTGGCCGATTTCACCAATCTGTCCGACCTTTCGCTCAGCGGCGGGACCCTGACGCCTAACTTCGACCCAACGGTCCTCCGCTACACGGCCACATTCCCGGCGGACGCTACCAGCACCACCGTCACCGCCACCGCGCCGTCCGACCACGCTGTGACCATCCAGCCGGCCGATTCGGACACCGAAGCGACCGGCCATCAGGTGGACCTCACCCAGGAGCCCGAGGAAGTTGTGGTCACGGTCACGACAGCGACCGCCGCGACCTACACCTACCGCGTCAAGATCGTGGTGGCCAGCCCGGAAATCACCGCCCTCGACATCACCAGCGATCCCGGCGCAGATGGCACCTACGCCACGGACGACGTGATCACTGTGGCCGCGACCTACAACGTGCCCGTCACAGTGGATACCACCGACGGCACACCCAGCCTCGCGCTCACCATCGGCAACAACGTCCGGGACGCCGGCTACACGGAAACCGACGCCCTCGGCCGGAAGATCACCTTCTCATACACCGTGGTCTCCGACGACAGCGACCAGGACGGCATCTCCATCGCGGCCAATTCGCTCGCCCTGAACTCCGGAACGATCAGAAACGCCGGCGACACCATGGACGCATCCCTGGACCATACGGCCCTGGATATCCAGAGCAACCACCTGGTCAACAAAATACCGCTGATCGTCACCGGCGGCGTGCAAATCACGTCCAGCCCCGCCAGCGGCGACACCTATGAACTCGGGGAAACGATCACGTTCACCGTGACCTTTGACTCCGACGTCGACGTCGACACGACTGACGGAACCCCGTACCTGGCGACCAATCTCGGCAACGCCAACCGGCAGGCGGCCTACACCGCCATTGACGTCACGAAACGGATCCTGACCTTCTCCTACACCGTGGCGTCCGACGACCTGGACGAGGACGGTCTGTCCGTGCCCGACAACGCCCTGACGCTGGACGGCGGCACCATCAAGCACACGACCACCGGCAAGGACGCCGACCTCAGCCATGGGCTGCCCGGCATGAGCGGCAGCTTCCCCAGCCACCGAGCCGACGGAGTCCCCGACGCGCCCGCCATCACCAGTGTCACGCTGATCAGCGATTCCGGCGACGACGACACCTATGCCACCGGCGACACTATCACCGCAACCGTAACCTACGATGAAGCCGTCGCGGTCGACACCACCGACGGAACGCCCGGCCTGACGCTCACCATCGGAGACAACACCCGCAACGCCGGCTACACGTCGCTCGACTCCAGCCAGACGGTCCTGACTTTCTCGTACACAGTCGTTGCCGACGACAGCGATCAGGACGGCGTTTCCATCGCCGCCGACTCCCTGGCGCTGAACACCGGCACCATAAGGAACAAGGCCGACACCGTCGACGCGTCCCTGAGCCACGCGGCCCTGCCCTCGCAAACCGACCACCGGGTCAACAAAATACCGCTGATCGTCACCGACGGCGTGCAGATCACCTCAAATCCCGCCACCGGCGACACCTATCTGGTCGGAGAAACGATCACGTTCACCGCCACCTTCGACGCTCCCGTCACCGTGAGCACACTCGGAGGGTTCCCACTGCTGGCGTTCACCCTCGGCAACACCGCCAAGAGCGCCACCTACAGCTCGATTAGCTCCGACAGCAAAACCCTCGGCTTCGCCTATACCGTGGTTGCCGGCGATCTCGATACCGACGGCGTATCCGTCGCTGCCAACGCCCTGTTACTCAACAGCGGCACGATCAAGCACTCCACCACCGGCAAGGACGCGGATCTCAACCACGCCCTGCCCGGGACCGACGGGGTATTCACCGGCCACAAGGTCGACGCAATCCCGGACGCGCCCACGATCACCGGCCTCACGCTCACCAGCGACCCCGGGTCCGACAACACCTACGCCACCGGCGACACGATCACCGTGGCCGTGACCTACAGTGAAGCTGTCGCCGTGGACACCACCGACGGCACACCCAGCCTCGCGCTGACGATCGGCGACACTGCCCGCGGCGCCGGCTACACCGCAACCGACGCCACCGAAACCGTGCTCACCTTCTCCTACACCGTGGTCTCCGACGACAGCGACCAGGACGGCGTATCCATCGCCGCCAACTCCCTGGCGTTGAACACCGGCACGATCAGGAACAAGGCCGACACGGTCGATGCATCCCTGACCCACGCGGCCCTGGAAACCCAGACCGACCACCTGGTCAACAAGATACCGCTGATAATTGCGAACGGCGTAGACATTACGTCCACTCCCGCCAGCGGCATCCTCTACGCGCCCGGCGAAGCCATCACATTCGGCGTCACCTTCGACTCCGACGTTACCGTCGACACCACGGACGGAACGCCAACCTTCGCGCTGACGGTCGGAACCGCCGTGAAGAACGCCGCCTACACCGGTACTGACTCCACCAACCGGATCCTGACCTTCTCCTACACCATCGCATCAGGAGACCAGGATACCGACGGCGTGTCCGTCGCCGCCAACGCTGTGTCCCTAAACGCCGGCACGATCACGCACTCCACCACCGGCAAGGACGCGGATCTCACTCACCCGCTGCCCGGCGCCAACGGAGTGTTCCCGCAGCACCAAGTCGGCCGGCAGGACATCACCGCCCTGGCCATCAGCAGTGACCCGGGAATTCATGCCACCTACGCCACCGGCGACACCATCACCGTGGCGGTGACGTTCGCCGAGCCGGTGACCGTCGACACGACCGGCGGCACGCCCTATCTGCCGCTCACCATTGGCAGCAGGACTCGCAACGCCGCGTACACCAGCACCGACTCATCCGGCTTGGTGCTCACCTTCTCGTACACCATCGTCGCGGAAGACCGGGACAACAACGGCCCGTCCATCGCGGCCAACTCCCTGACACTGGACGGCGGCACGATCCGGTACGCGGGAACCACGGTTGACGTCTCCCTGACCCATTCGGCGCTGCCCAACCAGACGAGCCACCGGATCAATCGGGCCCCGGCCATCGTCAGCAACGGCGTCGGCGTCACGTCGTCTCCCCTGGTCGGCGACACCTACGGCCTGAACGAGACCATCACCGTCAGCGTCACCTTCAACTCCGTGGTCATCGTGGACACCACCAACGGCACGCCCAGGGTCGATGTGCTGTTCGCGGCGTACCACAATGACGACGACGACAGAGCCCGCTTCCGCTACGCCCGCGGCTCCGGTACAAAAACCCTGGAATTCGACTACACCGTCCAGTCGGGCGACCGGGACAGCAACGGCATATTCATCAGCCTCAACCAGCTGTCCCTGGACGGCGGAACCATCACCCACATCACCACCGGACGGAACGCCAACCTCAGACACGACCCGGCCGGCGACAGCGGTACGCTCGCCGAGCACAAGGTCGACGGCAGCACGATCAACATCCGGCCGCCCATGATAAGCAGTATCGAGTTTGGCACCGATCCCAGCCGGCTCCAGACCTACATCACCGGCAGCACGATCAACGTCATCGTGACCTACGACGAGGAGGTGGACATCGACGAAACCAACGGGACGCCGACCATCGCGCTGACCATCGGCGACGCGGTGCGAAACGCCGCATACGTCGGCTCCGTTAGCGGAACCATCGACATGCACTTCAATTACACCGTCGTCGCCGAAGACAGCGACCAGGACGGCGTATCCATCGCCGCCAACGCAATATCGCTGAACGGCGCAACCATCAGGAACAGTGACGACACCGTCGATGCGTCCCTGTCCCACGCGGCCCTCCTAGACAATCCGGACCACGTGGTCAACAAGATACCGCTGATCGCCACGGGCGGCGTGCAGATCGCATCCACGCCATCCTCCGACGATACCTATGGCCAGAACGAAATCATCACCTTCATCCTGGCTTTCGATTCCGACGTGACGGTCGATGCGACCGACGGCGCTCCGTACCTGGAATTCACCATCGGCGACAACCTCCGCACCGCCGCCTATGACGCCAGTAGTTCATCTGACCGCAGCCTGGTGTTCTCGTACACCGTGGTCCAGGGCGACAGCGACGACGATGGCGTATCCATGGCAGCCAACGCCGTCAACCTGGATGGCGCGTCGATCACCCACTCCCAGATCGGCACGGACGCCGACCTCACGCACCCAGCGCCCGGCACATTCGCCGGACACAAGGTGGACGGATCTACAATCGCCGCCACTCGGCCGGTGATCACCGGGCTCGCCATCAGCAGCGACCCGGGCGCGGACCGTACCTACGCCGCCGGGGATGTGATCACCGCGACCGTGACGTTCGACCAACCGGTCACCGTGACCTTCGAAACCCCGAGTGGCGAGCTCTGGTTGCCACTCACCATCGGCCAGCGCGAGCGCGAAGCCCATTATTCAAGCACTGACGCATCCGGCCACGTCCTCACCTTCGCCTACACTGTGGTCGAACAGGACTCGGACCCGGACGGCGTTTCCATCCCCCGAAACTCGATCTCGGGCCAGAGCGTCAGGGTCGACCTGAGCGGCCAAACACTCCACGCCAACCTGTTCCATCTGGAACTGGACGACCAGCCAGACCACCGGGTCAACGCCGTACCACGCATCATCAACCGGGGCGTCGGGATCGCATCCAGCCCCCGGAATGGCGACACCTACCGCATTGGCGAGACCATATCGTTCAGCGTCACGTTCGACGCCCCGGTCGTCGTCGACACGACGAACGGCAGGCCACACATGCGCCTGCGCGTCGACGAATCACCCGGCGCCGGCAACGCGCCCTACCTCCGCTACTCGGGCGGCTCGGGCAGCCCGACCCTGTACTTCTCATGGACCATTCCACAGAGAACCAGGGACCATAGTGGGATCTACATGGGCGCCAACCAGCTCCACACGGGCCGCGGATCAATCCGCCACGCCTCGACAGGCAGAGACGCAATCCTGGAACACGAACGGCCTGGTCGCCAAGACGGCGACTTCCCGGACCATAAAATCCTGCCCAGACATTACCGCTACATCGACAGGTTGGCCCTCGCCAGTCACGCCGGCGACGACCGCAGCTACGCCACCGGGGACGTGATCACCGCGATCGTGGGGTTCAACAACGACATAGACCTCAACACCGCAGGCGGAACCCCCACGTTCCGGCTGATCATCGGCGAGACGCTGCGTCTGGCCCAATACTCGGCCCAGGACTCCACGCGCAACACGCTCCACTTCCACTACACCGTCCTAGCCGACGATTACGACGACGACGGAGTGTACATGCGCTCGAACGGCCTGCAGCTGAACGGCTCGGTTATCACCGCCGCCGGCGAGACTGACGAGGCCTTCGTCAAACACCCCTGGGTCGAGGACCAGCGAGACCACCGGGTGAACGCCCCGTAACTCGCCGCGACCACGCCGCAAACCGAACGCCCCGGAGGACCCTGCGCATAGCCCGTCCCCGTGGCGTCGATGCCGACGATTCAACACCACACCGCGAGCGGCCGACGCCATAGGCGCGGCGCCGGCCGCATAAGGAACCCTTAATGTCATTAACAACCCAACGGGACCGAATCCCCCGCGCACATGCCGCCGGCGGCGCTCTGCTGGCGGCCGCGCTTCTCTCGATAATCGCCCTGGTTCTGATTGCCAGCCTCGTTTCCGCTCCGGCAACCGAGGCCCAGGCGAATACGCAGCTCGTCGGCAACTTTGCCACCGGCGACGACGGCTCGGTGCGACTCGACAAGTCTGAACACGCCGTAGGCCAGGAGTTCCAGACCGGTCCCGAACGCGGCAACCGCCTCGACTCCGTCGCCGTGAAAATCCAGCGCAGCAACGACAAGAAATATATCCGCCTTCAGGCCACCATACGCACAAGGAACGGCAACAACCTGGGCGAAGTGCTCACCACGCTCACGCACAGCACCCAGTTCGCCAACCACGCCGACCACGTTTTCACCGATCCCAACAACATCGCGTTGGAAGCCTCCCAACGCTACATCCTCGTCATCGAGTGCGTGCAGGGTTGCGGCAACGACAATTTCATCGAGATCTCTACTACCGAGGATCCGAGCCAGGACCCCGGCGGAATAACGGGCTGGACCATCGCCACCGGATACACCAGTAGATCAATCGACTGGATCAACAATCCCTTCAATTCCCACACCATACGTATGAACGTGGTCGGATCGACCAACCATCCCTACATCATCGACGACGGACTCCGTATCGAATCCGTTCCGGCCAGGTCCAACACGTACAGCAACCTGGAAACCGTCCGGATCGACGTCGCTTTCAACCGCCGAGTCAAGGTCGACACCACCAACGGCGTGCCGCGCGTGGTGTTCTCTTTGGGCGATCCCCAGAACCCGGCCCGCACCGAACAATTCGACTATGCCGGCGGTTCAGGCACCGGCGTCCTGTCCTTCGAGTACGCCGTTCAACAAAACGACCGCGACGCCAACGGGATCTACATCCACCGGAACGCGCTGCGACTCAACGGCGGCGCGATTCGACCCGCCGGCATCGACGTCGCAGCGATTTTGGACCATCCAACCGTCGGCACGGTGAGGACGGCCAGGATCGACGGGAGCGTAACCCTGCCACTGCACCAACTCTCCGACCTGGAGATCGGCGATACGGCCCTGGCGCCCGCGTTCGCGCCCCAGACGACCCAATACGCCGCCACCGTGGCGTCCCACATAGACTCGACCTCAATAACGCCGACCACAACGGCCGACGGCTCATTCGTCATCGAGCCGGCGGACGCCCACACGGGCATACCAGGCCACCAGGTCAATCTGGACGACGGCGACAACCCCGTAACGATCACGACCTCCAGACCCGACCATCGGCCCCGGACCTACACGATCAACGTCCATCGCACGCCGCGCGACCGTCCGACCGTTTGGGACATAGAAATGCTCTCTGAACCGGCCAGAGGCAGCCGCAACACCTACGGCGTCGGCGACCAGATCTCGATGCGCGTGATCTTCGACCACCCGGTCAGCGTGGACCTGTCCAAGGGACGACCGATCCTCAGCGTAGACACCCAACCGGACGTAAGCGCTCACGAGACCTTGGACTTCCAATATTCGCAGGGGTCCGGCAGCCGGAGCCTCTACTTCCAGTACATCGTGCCCGCGGACCTCCACTCGGGACCGAACACCCGGCTAAAGCTCTACCTGGGCGCTAACAAACTGACCGCCTCCGATAACTCGATCACCCACGCCACCAACGGCAGAGCCGCGCGGCTCAGGCACTTCGCAGTGGGCGTAATCCCGGATCATCAGATCGATGGCCGCCAGCACAACTCCAGCCCCAGGCTGCAGTCCCTCTCCCTGACCGGCTTGACCCTGGATCCGGAATTCAACCCGTCGACACCGCTGTACATCGGGTCCACAGACCTCGGTACCACGACGACCACCGTGGCCGCGACGACCGCAGACAACGCGCGGCTGATAATCAGTCCCGTCGACGCCGATCCCGGCGCCGACGGCCACCAGGTCCAGCTCGAGCACGGTTACAACGAAATACGCATCACCGCAGTCAAGCCCGTCAGGTACCGGACCACCTACGTTGTTGAAGCGTTCGTGCCCGTGACGCCCCGCATCGACAGCGTCGAGATCACCAGCAATTCCGGTCCCCACCTCAGCTACGCCACCGGCGACGCCATCGAAGTGGCCGTCGCCTTCACCGAACGCGTCTCCGTCGACACCGCCGGCGGAGTCCCCTACCTGCCGTTGCAGATCGGCCGCGATATCCGCAACGCCACGTACTCCGCCATCGACTCCAACCGGCACATCCTCATCTTTTCGTACACCGTGACCGATCTGGACCGCGACCAGAACGGCCTGACCATCGCGGCCAACTCGCTGTCGCTGAACGGAGGCTCAATCACATACCCAGGCACCGCGAACGCGGCTTACCTGGCACACGAAGGGTTGCCCACCCAGGCCAACCACGTCGTGAACAAGGTGCCCCAGATCGTCGACGACGGCGTCCGGGTCACGTCCACGCCCCTGGTCGGCGACACCTACGGGCTGGCCGAGACCATCACCGTCAGCGTAACGTTCGACTCCGCAGTCAGGGTCGACACCACCGACGGCGTCCCGGGAGTAGTCGTACTTTTCAACACGCATCACGAAGATGACGATGACGCCGACTTCTATTATGTCTACGGCTCCGGCTCCGACACCCTGGAATTCAGTTACATCGTGGAATCCGGGGACCGGGACAGCAACGGCATATTCGTCGGCTTCAACCAGCTGTTCCTGTACGGCGGCGCCATCAAGCACTTAACCACTGGGCAAAACGCCAACCTAAGATATGATCCGCCGGAAAACAATGGCCGGTTCACCGAGCACAAGGTCGACGGCAGTATCGTATCGATCATCCCACCCCGGATACTCAGCGTCGGCTTCCCCAACCTCCCCGACCAAGCCGGGACCTACGTAACGGGCGACGCCATCATCGTCAACGTGCTTTTCGACGAACCTGTTTTCGTAAGCCACTTCAACACCACACCGGTCGATGACCCAACCATCGACATCACCATCGGGACCACCACACGCGAGGCCGAATTCTTCGGCCACAGCCACAACCGGACCGTCCTCTACTTCGTCTACTATGTGACAGCGGAAGACCACGACGAGGACGGCATATCCATCGCCGCCAACTCTATCTCAATACACGGCGCGTCCGTGAGAAACGCCGCGGATACCGCCGACGCGTCGGTGGATCACCGCGCCGTGCCAGACCAGGCCGACCACCGGGTCAACGCCCCGTAACCGGGCCCGGCTCGCCGACGAGCAAACGCCCCGGCGTGCGGGCCTCAGCCCGGCTTCGCCGGGGCGTTATCCGCATCCGGCCCACCCCCGGGGTCAGGGCTACGTCCTGTCAACAGGCGTAAAAGGCGTCATCCTCGTTGATGTGGTTCAGGCAGCGGCGTCCAGGACGCTGCTTGCCGGTAGGGTTTCGGCGTCGAGATCGTCGGTGAAGGTGAGGTAGCGGCGGCCCTCGGCCCATTCGTCGCGCTGCTCGGCCAGAACCGCGCCCACCAGACGCCGCGTTGCTGCCCTGTAGGGAAAGATGCCCACCACTTTCCCTACAGGGACAGGCTCTACGCCGGCGCATTTCTTTGTTCAGTCGTTCCAGGGAATTGTTGGACCAGTGCTTGTGCCAGTGAGACACCGGGAAGGCGGTGAAGGCCAGGATGTCGGACAAAGCGTCTTCCAGCATCTGGGCAGCCTGGGGGGAAGTGGTTCCTGAGTTGTACCACCGCTCGGTCGGCCTGGGCGTGGACATCTCCCAATGATCGCCCTGCCTGCACTCCGCCGGACGTTCGTGCACTGCTATGCGACACCAGGCTTATCCTGTCGCAGTTGTGGCCAGCGCGATCCTGTGCGAGACCTGCCACCGGGCCCACTCATCAGCCTCACTCCCGGCAAGTCCATCTGCCTGGGGCTCGCTTCGGAAAGTTCCGGCAATGGGCCTTCCTGGGCTTGCGGGGATCTCCATCGACCGCGTTGGGTTAGAATGAGGCGAATTAACCTTGAGACAGCCATAGCCGGGAGGTGATTCCATGGTGCAAGGCCGAGCAGAAGCGCCAACGACACCGGGAGCTTTGTCAGGAATCCGGGTGTTGGACTTCACCTGGGTGCGGGCGGGTCCCTGGTGCACCCGATGGCTGGGGGCGCTGGGAGCCGAGGTTATCAAGGTTGAATGGCCCCAGATACCCAATACCCGGGGCGACAACATCGCGACGGGCGCGGGTACTCCTGAGGGCTTTCCCGCCAATCTCAACACCAACGGCCATTTCAGCGACACCAACTCCAACAAGCTGAGCGTCACCCTGAACACTCGTACTGCCCAGGGCATTGACCTTACCCGGCGCCTGGTGGCCATGTCCGACATCGTCATCGAGAACTTCGCCTACGGTGTATTGGAGAGGTGGGGCCTGGGCTACGAGGACATGAAAAATCTCCGGCCCGACATCATTTACCTCTCCATGTCCGGCTTCGGCCACACGGGTCGGGATCGAGACTATCAAACCATGGGAGCCATTGCGCAAGCTCTGTCCGGTATGACCTACACGTCGGGCCTGCCGGACAAGCCTCCCGCCGGTTGGGGCTGGTCTTACCTGGACGACACCGGTGGCTTATACGGGGCCATGTACGCTCTGAGCGCCATTTACCATCGCAACATGACCGGCCAGGGACAGCATGTCGACAGTTCCCAGTGGATTCTCGGTGTCCCCCTCAATGGCCCCGCTTTTCTGGACATCCAGGCCAACGGTCGTTCCACCATGCGAGAGGGTTACCCGCCGGGCAACCGCGCTCACTGGCCGGGCACGCCCCTGGTGAACAACTACCGCGGGCGGACCGGGGCGCCGCACAACGCTTACAGGACCAGTCCGGCGGAACACAACGACTGGTGCGCCATCACCTGCTTCTCCGACGATGAGTGGCGGAAGTTGGTGGAGGTAATGGGTTCTCCCGGTTGGGCCACCGGCGAGAAGTTCGCCACCCTCGAAGGTCGCCTGGAGCACCAGGAAGAGATGGATCAGGGGATCGAGGCGTGGACCACGACTCTGGGCAAGTACGAGATCATGGAGCGCTGCCAGGCGGCGGGAGTACCCGCCATGCCCGTCCAAAGCAGCCAGGACCGGGTGGAAAATGATCCCCAGCTCCGGCATCGAGAGATATACCGGGACATGAAGCATGCCGCGCTGGGGACGTGGCCCCTTCAGAACGCTCCCTTCAAGATGTCGGAGACGCCGGCAATCAACAGCCGGTCAGGCCCCCTGATCGGCGGGCACAACAAAGAGGTGTTTCAGGGGTTGTTGGGCATCAGTCACGAGGAGTTGGTGAGCGGCTTCGCCGACGGCGCCTTCTGGCCAACGGACCTCAGTATGGAAGATTATCCCTACTTCCAGGAGATGATGGAGGATGCCGCGCCCGTACAGTGGAGTGGGAATGCGCCGATCGCCAATCCCGCGCCGGCGCCGGCGCGGACGCCGGACCAGAATTCTGCGGGAGCCTTTGGGGGGCTGCGGGTGCTGGAGCTCGCCGATGAGAAGGGGCAGTGGTGTGGCAAGCAGATGGCTGACATGGGAGCAGACGTCATCAAGATAGAGCCGCCCGGTGGCGAGGCAGCCCGGGCCGTGGGCCCCTTCTACCAGGACGTACCGGATCGGGATAGGAGCCTTTACTTCTGGCATTACAACACCTCCAAGCGGGGGGTTACCCTGAACCTGGAGACGGAGGACGGGCGCCGGCTGTTCCGGCAAATGGTGGAGAAGGCGGATGTGATACTGGAGACCTTCAGGCCCGGTTATCTGGACTCCCTGGGACTGGGGTACGAGGATCTGGCAAAGAGCAACCCCGGGCTCATCATGTGCTCACTGACCCCCTTCGGGCAGACCGGGCCGTGGCAGGACTTCCAGACCAGCGACCTGTTGCATCTGGCGGCGGGCGGACAGATGGCCAGGTGTGGCTATGACGACGACGTGGTTCCAGGTGCGCCGCCCATCGCTCCCGGAGGAGGGCAAGCCTGGCACATCGGAAGTCACTACGCCTACATCGCCATCACTGCGGCGCTGGTCAGCCGGTCGGTGACGGCCCGGGGGCAGTACATAGATGCCTCGGTGCATGATGCCTGCGCGCTCACGACCGAGGGCCATGTGAACCAGTATATTTACAAAGGAGATGTGGTTCCTCGCAGAACCGGAGGTGGTAACGCCGCCACCGGGCCCAACGCCCAGGTCCTCTGCAAGGATGGAAAATACGTGAATGTCGGTCAGATTACCCCGGCGCGGGTGCTGACGCTTGCGCCGTGGATGGATGAGCACGGCCTCGCCGGCGACCTGCTGGACGAAAAGTATCGGGACCCGGCGGTCATCGCCGAAAGCCAGTCACATATCCGCGGAATTTTCGTACACTTTCTCGCCAACATCCCTCGGGACGAGGCCTACCACGGCTTACAGCAGCGTGGCTCCAACACGGGGGCGATCCGTTCCCCGGACGAGGTCATGCAGGACCCTCACCTGGAGGACCGGAAGTTCTGGACAGATGTAGAATACCCCGAACTTGGCGAGACATTGCAACACCCGGGCCCAGGGGCCATCTTCAACGGCTCACCCTGGAGGATATCCCAGCGTGCGCCGCTCATCGGGGAGCACAACGAAGAGATTCTGTGCGGGGAGTTGGGACTATCCAAGACGGAGTTGGCCGCCCTGGTTGAGGGAGGTTCGGTGTAACCCCGGTTTTCCTGCCGCAGCCGGCCGGGACTTGGCACAAAAACTAGGCGCATGAAAAGGCGGGGCAGGCTGGGTCGACCCGACATCTCACCGCAGGTCGACCCATGCTCATCGCTCCCGGTGTAGATTCACATCCTTTCATCGTCGCTCCCCGTCAATAGCATTGGGGTATAATCCCGGCACAATATTTTGATTAGCCAGGATCAACCTGTGGCGCGTCCTCGAAAATCCACCACCAAGTCCACGTCTCGTGATCGACGGGCCAACGTTTCCGAGCGGCCGTCGCCGGTGACGGAGAACTATCTCCTGTCGCTGTACAAGATGTCTGAGGTCTCCGAAACTCCCACCCTGACCCAACTGGCGGAAGCGTTGCGACATCTGCCGCCCACCGAAGGCCTCGGCACCTCCGTTCCCTCGGTTGCTGGAATGTTGCGGCGGATGCAGGAGCAGGGTTTGGTGGACGTCGGAACCGACAAGCGCATTCGTCTAACTGACCGGGGAGTATCCGAGGGAGAGAACATCGCGCAACGCCACCGGCTGGCGGAGTGGATGGTGGTCAGCCTCCTGGAAATGGATCTGCACGAGGCACATGTCGAGGCACACCAGCTTGAGCACGGTATGTCCGAGACCTTGGTGACCCGGCTGAAAGAGCGTCTGGGCAATCCCACCCATTCGCCCTTCGGATGGCCCATACCCGGCAGCGGCGCGGCCGGGTCAACGCCGGGCGCTCTGACGCTGGACAACGCGGCGGCGGGCGCGCCGCACGTGGTTGACCGGGTGCCCGAGGAAAGCGCCGAACTGTTGCGGTTCCTGGCCGAGGCCCGTTTGGTGCCTTATCACCGCGTCACGGTGCTGGAAGGCATGCCGTACCTGGGCGTGATGCAGGTGGAGACTGAGTTGGACCGGGTATCCATCGGCTACGACGTGGCACGGCAAATCGTCGTTCGTCCCCACGAACCTGAGTGCTGACCCGATAACGTCCATTTCCGGTTCAGCCTGGCCATGAAAGCCAATCCGACCGGCTGGCTCAAAGTCGTTAGAGAGACGGCGAGCACCCAGGTGGATGGCGGGTCAATAGTAGCGTTTCGGGTAATATTCGGGCTGATTGGCGTCCTGGTCGTGGCCCGCTTTTTGGCCCACGGATGGATCGGCCCGCTATACGTGGAGCCCGACCATCACTTCACCTACCTGGGGTTCGGTTGGGTACGGCCCTGGCCCGGCTGGGGGATGTATGCCCACTTCGCTGCTTTGGGTTTGCTCAGCCTGAGCATCGCAGCCGGCTATCGACCACGGCTTTTCGCCGCGCTGTTCTGCATCGGGTTCACCTACGTCGAGCTCATCGACCGCACCACCTACCTGAACCACTACTACTTGATGAGCCTGGTCAGCCTGGTGCTGGCGATCCTGCCATCAAGTCGGGATGCGGCGCCGCTATGGACCATCTGGGTGCTGCGCGCTCAGATCGGCATCGTGTACGTGTTTGCCGGCATGGCCAAGCTCAACGCCGACTGGCTGTTCCACGCGCTGCCCATGCGCATCTGGCTGTACCAGCATGGCGATCTGCCGCTGCTCGGCCCAATGCTCCAGGAAACGTGGGTTGCATACGCTTTGAGTTGGGGCGGAACCATGTTCGACCTGGCGATCGTGCCCTTGCTGTTGTGGCGACGCGCCCGACCATTCGCCTACGCCATGCTGGTAACATTTCATCTGGCGACGTGGGCGCTGTTCCCCCAGCTTGGTGTGTTCCCCTGGTTGATGATCGGGTTGTCGTTGGTATTCTTTGACCCCGACTGGCCACGCCGGTTGCTCCGGTTTCTGCCACGACGGCGGGTCGCTCCGATCACCCAGGCCGACGCCGGGCGATGGCAAATTCGCGCCACGCTGGTGGCGTTGGCGCTGTTCGCCGCGGTGCAGTTGGCGCTGCCCCTGCGCCATTTCGCCTACCCGGGAAACGTTCGGTGGAACGAGGAGGGTTACCGGTTCGCGTGGCGGGTGATGCTTTCGGAAAAGGTCGGCTTCGTGCGGTACCGCGTTCGCGATCTCGCCACCGATCAATCCTGGCTGGTTGATCCCGGAGATTACCTGACGCCGCTGCAGGTCGAACGGATGTCGTTCCAGCCGGACATGATCCAGCAGACCGCGCGCATGATCGCCGCGGATTTCGCAGAACGCGGGTATGGCGACGTTGTCGTGAACGCCGATGCCTTCGTTGCCTTCAACGGCCGAACCAACGCGCGTCTGATAGACCCCGACGCGGACCTGGCATCGGTCAGTCCCGGCCTGGCTCCGAAAACTTGGGTGCTGCCCTACGAGCCCGACGTTGCTACGGCTGGAAACAACCCGGACGCAGGCCAGCCCTAACCGCCGTCGCCATCGGTGTCGGCAAACCCCACGGTGACGCCCAACAGGCTGACTACCTCCGTGTTGAGGGCGCGCTGCAATTCCTGCATCCGCCGGTGGGCGAGTCGTGCCGGCTCGGGATCCGAAACAACGGTCGTGTGCAGTGGTTCCCGCAAGCCGTCGATCGCCGCTAGCGTCGCGGTGAAATGACCGCGCATGCGCTCGTCCGCATCTTCCGACACTCCTCGTACCAGCGCGCTGATGCCCAGGGCACCGTCCGTGCCGGCACCCAGGTACACGTCCTGCATACCCAACACCTGGTTGCGCAGGTCGGAAACGGCGTTGTTCCCGCCTACGCCGGGTATCGCCGACGGATCGGCCTCGCCGCCATCGGAGCCCAACGCCTTGCCCAGCTTCATATCGGCGATGCTGCGGGTTATGAAAACCGACGTGCGCGCCGCCTCGTCGATGGCCTGCTGTTCCACGAGGGAAATGCTGGCGGTGCCTTTGAAGTAGCCGGCGTAGCCGCCGTTCGAGCCGTCGCCGGTCCAGTCAGCCAGGACGCCAGCCGTTTCTTCCGCCACCACGTCGCCCAGGGCGGTCAGGTACTGGCAGCGTATCCCGCCGGGCTCTCCAAACGATGCCAACACCGTGGCGTCTTCGCCAAAGATCACGTACTCGATGGCTCCCAAGCCCCGTTGTGTCGATCCGAAAAACTCCCATACATCGTTGGCAGAGACGGATTCCCGCTTGGCCAGCGTCGCCTCAATCCGCTCCGGGTCCACCGGAGACCAGTCCACCAATGAACGCGAGCGGCGGTCCATCACGGGGCCGAACCACGTTGCCTGGGAACGCACCCAAGGGGCGCGAGCCTCTCGCCATGCGGTGCGGGCAGTTGCGAGCGTTTCGGCACCGGGATTCGCGCACAGGTTGACCAAGGCGACGTTCAGGCCGTCCATTTCCCGGGCGACCTCCTGGTATCGAGGAACGATCAGGTCATCGGACAGACTGGTGAGGACCTGCTGGCGGGAAGGGGGCGCGGCCTGGGCGCAGGCGACCGTTGCCATCAGCACGATGAAGATGAACAGCGATAGGATACAGCGGGTCGCGTGTACCCGGTTTGTCATCGCGAGGAGCGGAGCAACGCGGCGAGCTCGTTCCCGCTGTAGCGTTCCTTGCCCCAACGAGATTGCCGCGCTGCGCTCGCAATGACGGTTCCTGTGAAACTGGGTACGCGTGATGATATGGCGGACCGGTGGCATCAGAGGGACTCCAGGAAGCGTATGACCGCCTCCCTTTCTTCGCGGGACATTTTCCGGAATTCCTCGCGTGCCGCCAAGCCCTCGCCGTCGTGCCACAGGATGGCCTCGGCAATGTCGCGGGCGCGTCCATCGTGCAACAATCGCGTGTGATTGTTCACGTTTTCGATCAGCCCGATGCCCCATAGTGGCGGCGTGCGCCATTCCCGTCCGTCGGCGAGGAAGTCAGGTCTCCCGTCCGCCAGCCCTTCGCCCATATCGTGCAGCAGAAGGTCGGTGTAGGGAAATATCGTCTGCCCGGCCAGCGCTGGAACCGGATGCTCGCCGGTGGTGTGGCTGGGAGTATGGCACGCAGCGCATCCGGCCGCGAGGAACAGGCGTGCGCCTTCCCGGACCTGCGGGTCATCCACATCACGCATGGCGGGAACCCCAAGCGTCCGGTTATAGAACAGCACCTTGGCCAGACGCGCGGCGGGGATTTCAGGCACACCGCCGTTGAGGGCGTCCTGGCAATCGGTTTGCGACGGCGGGCAGTTTTCACCCTCGAAAAGCGGCGACGTGATGCCGATGTCGCCGTGGAATGCGCCGGCTATCTGCTGCTCCAGGGTGGGCACGTTGGCTTTCCAGCCGAAACGCCCCATCCGGGTGTCCCCGTCCCGGACACTCCACACCATGTTGGCGCGCCCGGATATGCCGTCCCCGTTTGCGTCGTCCGGGTCAGCGCGCGCGAGAATATCGGCCTCCGGGATTGCCTCGAGGAGGCCGCCGCCGAACACCGCTGGAGCGATCCGTGGCGAAAAAAGCAGATCGGGGTGGGTGGGACCGAAGGCCAGATCTGCAAAGGAGTACTCGGGCTGCAGCAGCGTATAGGGCGTGCCGTCTTCGTAAGTTCCGGGAACTTCGCGGTAGCTGATCAGGAACCGTCCCTCGGGCGGGACGGTGAGTATCGCCCTGTCCTGAAGCTGGCCGCCGTAAACGGGATCGGGCAACGGCCCTCCGGTGTCGGGATCAACACCGGGTATGCTGAACCGAAACAGCAAACCCCGTTCCGGGTCGTCGTTGTCGGCTGGCGGCTGCGCGCGTCCGTCCAGGGTGTGGCACGACGAACAGGACTGAGCGTTGAAGGTGGGGCCGAGGCCGTCCCGGGCTTCGGTGGAAGCGGGCGCGGTCACCCAGTTCTGGGTGAAAAAGCTGTCGCCGATCTCAAAGGTGAGCCGTTCCCGGCTATTCAGATTGGCGGCGGCCGGCGCGAAGGAGTTGCGGTTGGTGCTGATCACCGTCGTGTCGCCGCCGAGTTGCGTTTGCAGAATCGCAGCGACCTCCGCGTCGCTGGGGCCGGACGTCGCGTCGCGCCACAGCAGCCAACCCAGCGCCGCCAGAGCGACCGCGCCCAACACAACCGAAAGGCCGTACCGCAGCAGGACCGACTTGCGGACATTCACGGTACGGCCGGAAAGCATTTGCGGTCGAACCCTAGACCGAGGTATTGATCTGGTATCCGAAGGCCGCAGCCCCCGCCACAATGGTTTCGGCCTGCTTGTTCAGGGCATCGATGGTGCCCTTCACCTGGGTGCGACCAAACGCGCTGTCCGAGGCAGTGTCGGTCAGATGCTGGTCAAAGGGATCCGGGATATTGTGGGCCATATTGACAGCCATCCGGGTCTCATTGGCCAGTTGTTGGGCTAAAGCCTCGTCCTCGGCTGCGAACAGGTCGATGATGCCGGGTCCGGAAACCACGCCGTAATCGCCGGTGAGCACCATGCGCACGCCGATCGCGTTGCCAACAATGTCCGCAACGGTATTGTCGGAGAAGCAGGAATGCTCGTCTTCCTGAGAACGCTCTTCGTAGGCGACGTTGATTCGTTCGCCAGCCAACTCGCCCTGGCTGAGGGCGCCGGCGCCGGTGATGATGTCGACGAGCGCGTCATCGGCAGGCATTGCCAGGAACTCGGCACGGTAGTTGCCGCCGCCGGGCGCCCAGGCGTCAACCATGTCCTGCATGTGTCCGATCAACGTGTCTGAGGCCACCGCGAGGTACTGGCCACGCCGGTCGGCGTTGTCGTTGGTGGTGTAGTCAGTGAACGGTCGGTCGCCGGGACCATCGTCGTTGAGGTCCTGTCCCCACAGGAGGAACTCGATGGCGTGCCAGCCCGTGGACACATTCTCCTCGCCGCCTTCTTCATTCAGCGAGACGATGAGGTCGGCGTCAATGGTGGGGTACTCGTTGGGCATGTTGATGATGCCGGCCGTGGCGTTGCCCTCAACGTAGTCAATGTACGACTCATCCATGGGCCAGGCGTTAGTCAGACCCTCTGGGCCGTCCTCCTCGTTGTCGATGGGGCCGCCGTAGAACCGGAACACCTCGGTGGGTCCGTAGTCGTCACGGGCGCGCAGCCACGCGCGCTTCGCCGCTTCGAGGCTGGCCGGGTTGGGGTCGGCCAGGAATGCACCAATGGTCGCGTCCATGACCCTGGCCGAAGCCAGGCTCTGGGAATAGAGGCCGTGCACGCCGTTGGCGTAGTGGGCGACAACCTCAACCTTGAGTGCATCCACGTCGACCTTTGGCTCCTCCATCATGGCCGCCGGAGGCGGCGCGGGCTCGCTGGTGCAGGCTATTGCCGCCAGCGCGAGACATAGCGCCAAACCCGGTATCACGATCAGAGTACGTTGCCATTTACGTTGCATTTGGTTCTTCCCCCAGGTTGATCTAAATGTTCGTCGTTCTACCGAATACCGGCACTACGCAATAACACGATCAGGCCAACGGCAGCCGATGTTATGTATATCATAATTATCAGTGTCAAGTGAGACGTGCATAAAATTACCTGGCTGCGCATGACGCCGCTCATTGTCCGTATTGACAGAGCTTTAGCCTATCGTATAACCGAATCCGCAGAGCGCTAACGGCTCCTCACGCGGTCAGTATCCTGGTCGTACCCGGTGCGGCCTGGAGCGCTGCGGATCTACCCGGGCGGGTTGAGGAGAACCGCAATACCCACCAGTTCCATGCTTGCCCGGCCCGTCAGTGTGTCCAATCGCATCGAAACGGTCTTCGTTCACAATCGGAATGTGAGTCAGTGCGGCATGATCGGCGCACGCTCCAGGACCAGGGTCAAAAGGGATGCCAAATACCGGAGCGTGTGTGGTATTGACAAATGATTACGTCTGCACTAAATTAGCGTAGCCACATACACACAAACAGTTAGTGGCAATGGAAATTGAAAAACATCGGTGGGTTGCTATAGCGGCAGTGATCCTCCGGTAATTCGCCCCTCCTTGGCAAACGGCCTTGTCGGATCCCTCCTCCTGACAAGGCCGCGTTTTTGAATTTCGTCTCAGAATCCCAAACGGAGGGCAAAGCCCAAAGGAAGCGACGAGCGCCATACGGCGGTTCACAGCAACGGAAAGCCGAGCCATGGGAAGTCGTCCCCAAACCCACGGCGACAATCACCTCGGTCAGTGGCTGCCCACCGGTGGCAAGGCCCCGCGCGTCTTGATTGGAATGGCCCTGACCGTTTGCGTTGGGTTACTGTGTGGCGGGTGGCGGACTGGGCCGAAGTGGCCGACGCATTCAAAACGCTGACCCAACGACCCGAATTGCTCTCAGCCCTTCTGGTCAGCTACACGGCGGCGTTTGTGCCGCGGGCAGTCGCCTGGGGGCAACTGATGACGAGCAAGGCTGGGGTATTCGACCTGTTCACCTACCCGCAGGCGGCTTTGTTGGCCAAACACCTCCTGCCTTTCAAATTCGGTGAGGTCGTCCGTCCGTTGCTGGCGTCCCGCCGGGGAGATTCTCTATCAGATGCGGCCGCCACCACGGCAGTGGCGCGGCTCCCGAATTCCGCCTCCCTGATCGTCATTGCAGCAGCCGGTGGACTGCTCTTGTCGTTGCCGGCAGGACGGATATTGTGGCCGCAGAGCCTGGCGCTGCCCCGGCAATGATATGCGCAGCGGCCGCACCGGTTCTGTTACGCGTCCATGCCCGGGACGGGTTGTTACCGCTCCTGGCACAGCGCCGGCCGAAACACGTGCGCGAGCAATTGGCAACGATGTCCGCCGGCCGCATCGCCAAAGCTGCGTTGTGGATGCTACCGAGCTGTATCCTCGAAACCGCCGTACTGCAGGTAACGGCCCAGGCGCCGGGAACCGAACTCTCCTTGTCCACCGCCATCGCCGTGACCGCCTTCACGATCCTGTTCCAGGTCTTCCGCATGACGCCCGGTGGGTACTGCCATCCCCCGAAGAACCGGGAGATCTACGAGAAGATCTCCACGGACTACCAGGAGATCGCCAAGCTGACCAACGTCATCAGGGACGGCCAGCCCTTCCTCGCGGTGAAGATCTGGTTGCTTTGCGAAGCGGGTTCACACGTCCGGCTCTGCGGGCCGAGCCGGACGCTGCGGGCTTTCACGGCCGGCCCCACTGTTGGTACGTATTTTCCGGACTCGGCAAAGATCTTCGGGTCAGCCACCTTCCTCGATTATCCGATTGAGAACGTCATACTGGGGCGCCGGGAAGCCGAGAATTACACCGATGCACAGAAGCGACAGGCGGTCAACAAGGGAATGCTCCGCATCCTCTACCACTGTTTGAAGTTCTACATGATCATCGGCCAGGACCGGATAAGTTCCCGTCTGATCGACGAGGCCCGGGCCGTGTACGTGTGCGAGGTAGTGGACAGGGCATACCCCAACTCGCTGGCTGCTGTCGCCCAAGCGCGCGAGGGCAACTTCGGACGTCAGGGCACCGTTGACATACCGCTCCGCGAGGCCATGTACCAAGCCCGGCAGCCCGCCGACAATGGCAATGCTGCGGCTCTGAAAACGGCCACCAACGAGGTCTCTTCCGCTTCAACGCCATGTTCTACCTGGCCACCGTGAGATACATCGGGCGAGTGGCGGATGACTCAGCGGCCGGCGACCGCGACGCTCGGGGAACCCACCAGGTCGAAGCCCTGGCGTTCTACCAGTCCATCCAGCCCGAGGTCGCCAACGCCGACCCGGCCGCCGACGAGACCATCATGGCCTACGTCACGGCCGACCCGGGTGACATCACCATCACGTCACGCGACGCGGCGCTGGCTGCCCTCAATCGGGTTTCGTCGGCGCTGCTGTTGACGCGGAGCGATCTGGTCACCAGCTACCGATGATAGACTCGGCAGCCCAACACAGGAGACCCGAAGCATGAAGAGTCTGTCACGCCTGGGCGCAAGGGCTTTCTGGTTGCGAGCCGGCTTGTTGCTGTTGGCGGTGGCGCTGGTTGCGTGCGGCGGGGGTGGTTCGACACTTCCGCCCGCCGCCGCCTCACCGCCACCGGCCCCAACCACGCCGGATCGGGATCGCACCCTGACCGTGTATTCCGGTCGTTCGCAGACGTTGGTCCATCCGTTGCTGGTGACCTTCGGCGAGCAGACCGGGATCGACATCAGGGTCAAGTATGCCGGCAGTTCGTCCACGGCGGCGACGCTGCTGGAAGAGGGTGACAACACCCCGGCCGACGTGGTGTTCATGCAGGATCCCGGCTCCCTGGGCATCCTGGCCGACGCCGGGATGCTGTCCCAGATACCACAGGCGTCACTGGACAAGGTGGATCCACGGTTCCGCTCGCCGGCCGGTCTTTGGATCGGCACGTCGGGCCGGGCGCGCACCATAATCTACAATACCGATGCCATCAATCCCGTAACCGACCTGCCGCCGTCCATCCTGGACTTCACGAGACCAGAGTGGCGTGGGAGGGTCGGCTGGGCGCCACGCAACGGTTCTTTCCAGGCGTTCGTTACGGCTCTGCGGCTCACCCTCAGCGAGGACTCGGCCCGAGAATGGCTCATCGGCATGCGGGACAACGACGCGGTGGACTACCCCAACAACGTGACCACCGTATCGGCAGCAGCGGCCGGCGAGGTGGATGTGGGTTTCGTGAACCACTACTACCTGGAACGGTTCCTCGAAGAGCACGGCGAAGTATTCGGCGCGCGCAACCATTACCTCGGCAACGGTGACCCGGGCGCCCTCGTACTCGTGGCCGGTGTGGGCATACTGGACGCGTCCGAAAACAAGGACATCGCGGAGGAATTCGTCGACTTCCTGCTCGGGGAGCCGGCGCAGACCTACTTCGCCCAGGAGATCAAGGAATATCCGGTGTCCGCCGGCGTGGAGCCGGCGGGCGACTTGCCCGCCTTAGAGTCGCTCGATCCGCCCAACCTCGACCTGGGCAGCCTCAGCGACCTGGAAGGCACCCTCGACCTGCTGCGGGACACCGAAGTGCTGCCGTAATGGCTCGCGACGCATCGCGCCACGCCCGTCAATTCATCAAGGAAGGGAGCTGCTGACCACGTAGAGCCTCCTGGCGGACGGCGATCTGGACCTGTACTCCATGAGGATATATCCGGAGTGTCCAGCAGCGTTGGCGCACGCCGGGCAGGGTCCAGGCGCAAACTGGCAATGAGGGTCACCGTCTTGCGCAAGAACTGGCAGCGGTGGAACAGGTCTAGCGTTGCAGCCGTAGTCTCCCACCAGCGCCAGAGGACGATGGGGCACCAGCGGCGCAGCAGCATGATCCATCGACCGTCCCCAGCCACCCCATCCTGCTTGACTGGCGCCTTCAGCCCCAGTCAAGCAGGATGCGATCCACGCGCAACGCGTAAAACTCCAACCATGCGACGCTGCGCGATCGTGACCTAATCCGAGGTAAGGACCTGTGCCGGGAGCGAGGGTGTGCCCTCTCCGCCGTCGCCCAGGGCCCGAACCCGATAGATGTACTTGGTTCCCGAGCTCACGTTGTTGTCGGTCCAGGAAGTGCCGGTATCGGCGATGTCGTTGACCACGGTCTGGAAGCTGCTCTCGCTGTCCGGCGCCCGTCGCAGGATCCGGTACCCGGAGACTTCCCCGCCGGCGCTGGGAGCGCTCCAGTTCAGGGCCACCGAGTCACTGGCTCCCGACGCTGACAGACCGGTCACCCGGCCCGGCGCCGGCGGCTTGGGAGTGACGGCTTCAGCCGCGTGGGAAAGTTCACCCTCTCCGCCGTCGCCCAGGGCCCGAACCCGATAGATGTACTTGGTTCCCGATCTCACGCTGTTGTCGGTCCAGGAAGTGCCGGTATCGCCGGTGTCGTTGACCACGGTCTGGAAGTTGCTCTCGCTGTCCGGCGCCCGTCGCAGGATCCGGTAACCGGAGACTTCCCCGCCGGCGCTGGGCGCACTCCAGCTCAGGGCCACCGAGTCGCTGGTCCCCGACGCCGACAGGCCGGTCACCCGGCCCGGCGCCGGCGCCTTGGGGGTGACGGCCTCGGCCGGGAGGGAAAGTTCACCGTCTCCGCCGTTGCCCAGGGCCCGAACCCGATAGATGTACTTGGTTCGCCACCCCACGTTGTTGTCGGTCCAGGAAGTGCCGGTGTCGCCGGTGTCGTTCACCACGGTCTGGAAGTTGGCCTCGCTGTCCGGCGCCCGCCTCAGGATCCGGTATCCGGATACATCGCCGCCGGCGCTGGGCGCACTCCAGCTCAAGGCCACCGAGTCGCTGGACCCCGACGCCGACAAGCGGGTCACTCGGCCCGGCGCCGGCGCCTTGGGGGTGATGACCTCGGCCGGGAGGGAAAGTTCACCCGCTCCGCCGTCGCCCAGGGCCCGAACCCGATAGAGGTACTTGGTTCGCGACCCCACGTTGTTGTCGGTCCAGGATACACCGGTGTTGCCGGTGTTGCTGACTACGGTCTGGAAGCTGCTCTCGCTGTCCGCCGCACGCCGCAGGATCCGGTAGCCGGTGACATCCCCCCCGCCGCTGGGCGCACTCCAGCTCAAGGCCACCGAGTCACTGGACACCGACGCCGACAGCCCCGTCACCCGGCCCGGCGCTGCGTACTTGTCCCTGGTAATTGTGACGGCAACTCCCAGCGAAGACGAGCGGGTAACGCCCGATTCGTCAGCCTCATCCGTTGCGGTGAACGTTACCGAGTAAGAGTTTTTGGTTTCATAGTCCGGCGGACTGTTGAACCTGAGCACACCGTCACTGAAGCTGAAGCTGTCCGCGTCGGTGCCCCCCAGGGTCAACGTGGCAGTTCCGCCTTCCGGGTCCGCTGCCGAGTAGGCGCCCACATCCGCAAAAGAGCCCTCAGGGTAGTCCACCGCGGCCTTGCCGGAAATTACCGGAGCCTCGTCCACATCGGTCACTGTTACGGTTATTGGCAGTTCCGTCGTCAAGGCCCCGTCGGAGACTTGCACAATGACGCTGAATACACCGTCCTTATCGGCGTCGGTGGGCTGTTCGTAGTCAGGCTCACGGCCATAGTGCAGCAGGTTCAGCGCCGCGTAGCACATCGTACCGGTATTAAAGATGTGCTCATAGGTGAACACCTCGCTGTCTGGACCAGCCAGGGAGAAGGTGATCGTATCTCTCTGAGGGTCTGAAGCGCCGAAGTCGAACAAGTAGTGCGCATAGCCTTCTTCCAGCATAATCGCTTCATTCTTCTGGATGAAGTGCGGGGGATCATTGCCATCAGTGACCGTAACGGTAACCAACCGGGTGTCGCTCTTGCCGTTCGTCGTCGCCCTCACCTTCACCAGATAGGTGTTGTTGTTGTCGGCATCGCTGGGAGCCTCGAAGTTGGGTAAGGCCTTGAAACTTAAAGCGCCGCCCGCGCTGATGTTGAACTGTGCTGCGTCAGTGCCCTCCACCGACCAGACGATACTGTCGTTCTCCGGGTCCGTCGCTGTGTATATCCCCACGATGCCCGTGCCATGCTCAGGCAAGTTGCGAGCAGGGGGGTGGCAGAGTCGGCCTTTCTGGCAGCATTTGGATCCCGGCGTGCCGCGCTCAGCAAAGCTGGGAGCGGTAGGGCCGCCGGTGATCGTGGGCGCCTCGTCCACGTCGTTCACCGTTATCGTGACGGCCCGGGTGTCGCTCTCGCCGTTCGCGGTCGCCTTCACCGTCACCAGATAGGTGTTGTCGCTGTCGACGTCGCTGGGAGCCTCGAAGTCGGGTGAAGTCTTGAATCTGAGACCGCCACCGGCGCTGATATTGAACTCTGCTGCGTCAGTGCCCTCCACCGACCAGGCGATGCCGTCGTTCTCGGGGTCCGTCGCCGTGTACGTCGCCACAATACCAGTGTCGCGCTCATCGAAGCTGGCAGCGGTGGGGCCACCGGTGATCGTCGGCGCGCCCGTGGGCGGACTGTTCTGCAATTGCCAGCCCACCGTTTGGCCAGCGTCGTGGTCCGGCCTCGAGCGCGACAGCAACGCGTTTGTGCCAATGACGGAGCGGATCGCGCCGCCACTGAGTTCCAGCGAGTTCGCCAACACGGAGATGCCCTGAGTGGAGATATTCGGCTCCACCACCTGGTGGACGAAAGTCAGGTTAGGCGTGCCGATGCCGCTCCCGTAGTTCGCCCGCTCCTCGCCCCGGTTCGCCGAGTCCATGTCAATTTTCAGTCTCGGCGTGCCAATCACGTCCACCGACTCGCTGGACGTCGGCGTTACCCGGATGTTCTCACCCAAGGCGTAGGTAGTGTCCGCCGGCCGAGCCGAGGAGCCCGCCACCCCGCTTTGACTGGACGCCGCCGGGGGGCCGACCAGCAGTGTCACCATCAACGAGAACACGATTGCGAACGCGCCGGTCAGATGCAAAAAACGATTGAAACGCATTTATCCCTTCTCTGCCAGCCATGGTTGAGGGCCCCGACGCTGGCGGTTTGAGAAGCTATTCAACCCGGCGGCGTCTGCCCGAACGCCGTAGCCTCGGCCCTTTTAGCTCTCGTCCACCAGCATCAGAGCATCAGCGAGCAATGCCCTTACTCAAATGCCGGAGTAGTGAATCGCTGGGCTGGTTACAAGACCAACGACTCTGGCACGGCCAACTGACGGTGGCTAGGTTCGATGGTGTATTCGTTGATTTGACTTTGCGGCGTACTCGCTCCTCATTCTTTCGAATCACCTTGTACGTGACCCATAGGTATAAAGTGCTGCCGGAACGTACAGCCAGTGTGTCTTTGCGAACCTAGCGTGAGTGGGCCACGCGCGTTACATTTGCTGCGATGGCGCTGGAAAATTGGTAATCTTCCCCCACGAGTTGGCGCCTGGCCCGGGCCGGCGCGCGAACCCCCAACCTTGATCATCGAATTTTGCGGCGTTCCAAATTGAGCCATTACCAGCGATTGCAACGGTTCGTCTGGGTCGAGCCCGACGTGGTGCGCCCGGCGGTGCGGGTCACGGTCTGGGGACGCTGGTTCCTGCTGCTCATTGGCGTTGCTCACCTCGCGTACCCTCTTGAGTTTTCGTACCCCCATGACTTGGAGCACGCGGTTCTGCACGTTCCGGTAGCCGCGCTGAACGGCTTGGTCCACCACCGGTTGCTCACCAACCGGTCGGTGACTTGGGGCTGGGCGCTGGCGTCGAGCGTCATGGACTTCGCCTTCACCACGTCCCATATCCTGATCCACCAGGGCGGATTTGATAACTACACCTTCCTCTACTACTATCCCGCCCTGGGCGCTTTCGTGGTCATCTTTTCCTCGTTCTCCCTCGTACTGGCGTGGACCACGACCGTCGCGGTCGCCTATGCCCTGGTGTGCCTGTTCGTGGGGCCCGGTCTGGACATCGGCGCCGGCGACGTGAAGGAGTTGGCGGCCCGGCTGGCGACGATGTATCTCATGACCGTGGCCATCAGCCTCATCGTCCGCTTTGAGCGCGCTAGGCGGCAGGCGGCGATGGAGGGGGAGCGGCGGATGCAGCAGGAACGCATCGATCTCTCGCAGTCCATCCACGACACCGTGGCCCAGACTGCCTACATGATCGGTTTGGGGATTGACGGCGCCATCAGGCTGGCCGGGGATTCTAACCCGAGGTTGGTCGAGCGCCTCGCCGCGACGCAAGAGCTGTCGAAGTCGGCAATGTGGGAGCTGAGGCGACCCATCGACGTGGGCCGTCTCTTCGAGGGGCAGCAACTCGGACCGGTGTTGCGGTCCCACACCGCGACCTTCTCGGCCATCACCTCGGTTCCAACCGAGATGGTTCAGTCTGGGGTGGAGCCGCCGCTGGCTGCGGAGGCGCAGGCCGGTCTCCTCACCATCGCGCACAACGCTATGACCAACGCCTTTCTCCACGCGCAGGCGGGAAGGGTTGAAGTCAAGCTCGACTTCGGGACCGACGCCGTGCGCCTGTCCGTCTCCGACGACGGGGTGGGGCTGCCGAGCGACTACGCCGAGCGGGGTCGTGGTTTTGGCGGTATGGAGAGAGACGCCCGGCGGCTGGGCGGCAGACTCATCGTGGAGACGGGCGAGCCGGACGGAGGGACCACCGTCACCTGCGTGGCTCCCTATTCGACAGTTCGAACAGGAGACTATGATGGCAGCGACTGATGTGACCCGGGCAGATGTGATCCGGGTATTGGTGGTGGACGATCATCCCGTCACCAGGCGGGGGTTGCGCGACACCCTGGCAGACGAGACCGGCTTCGAGGTTGCGGGACAGGCTGCGAACGGGGTTGAGGCCGTTACCGTGGCGCGGGAAACGCGGCCCGACGTCGTCGTCATGGACCTGTTCATGCCCCACAAGGACGGAGTGGAAGCCTGTAGGGAGATCACGGAGCTGCTGCCCGACACCAGGGTGCTGATGCTCACCGCCTCCGCCGAGGAGGACGACGTGATCCGCGCCGTGGCCGCCGGCGCCACGGGCTTCGTTCAGAAGTTCACGGGGAGCGAGGAGTTGGTCCACGCGGTGCACCAGGTGGCGGCGGGCAATCTGATGATCCCGGGAGACGCGGTGAGACGGGCGTTCCGGCTGTTGGGCGCGGGCGGCGCAGTGCAGCCGACTGCGGACGTGCTGTCAGCAAGGGAGCGGGAGGTGCTCACCCGGTTCGCTACGGGAAAAGCGTATGCGGAGATAGCCAGGGACATGGGCATCAGCAAGGTGACCGTGCGCAACGCCATCTACCGGGTTCAGAACAAGCTCGGGCTCGGGTCCCAGCAGGAGATCGTGGTGTGGGCGGTCCGCAACGGTCTGCTCGAGGAGTAGCAGCTCAGGCACAACGGGGAGCGGCTCGGATTGACGACGGGTCTACTCTGATTATAGAAGGGCCGGGGCAGAAGCGTTGAAGTTCAATCTTGGCGTCGTCGGTTCCGAAGCGCCAGTTGGTCGGGATGCGCGCGGCGTTGCGCCGGGTTTCGTAGGCGGTGCTTAACGACACTGAGGAATGCCTCCCCGCTGCGCCATTGAGAAATATTGCCGAAAAATCAGCGTTTGGGGATACCCACAGACGGCAAGTTTTGGGAGCGCCGCCGCTAACCGTACGCAGTGATGTTGTGTTCGTGCGCCGTTCCGAAGCCATTCGCCCTATTGACACCGACTCTGGAGCGCTCAAGTTCATTACGTAAACCATCCCGTGCGGGAGGTGATCCCGCCGGTGCTATGATGCGTCAAACCCGGGCGCCGGCGGCCGGCGCGTTGGTCGCCAGATCGCCGCCGCAGTGAGGGCAAACGCCGGCTGAGTGGTCTGCATCGCTTTTGCCCTCATCGGCTGCGTTTGCCTCCATCATGGCGGCGCTTAGTATGCCGGCCGGCAGAGCGAACAGGCCGATGCCCAACACCGCAATCACGGCGGCCAGCATTCGCCCGATGCCCGTTACGGGCACGGTGTCACCGTATCCGACCGTCGTAAGGGTTACGACGCTCCACCACATCGCCGAGGGGATGCTGTTGAAAATCTCCGGCTGGGCCGCCGATTCCGCAAAATACATCAGCGCGGCGGCGATGACCAACACCACCAGCAACCCCGCCACTGCGGTTAGCAACTGCCCCGCTTTCAGCCGGAGCGCCAACCCCAGCCGACGCCCGCCGGGGAAGTAACGGGCCAACTTGGCCGAACGAGTCAACAGCCGTATCGCCAGCAGGAAAGAAAGGCTGAAGCTGTCGCCGAAGATCAGCAGCATCGCGATAGCAACCAGCGAGGGCAGGATGGCGGCCGCATCAATCAGCCCGGTGGGAGAAATCACGAATCGCAAGCGTTGCGGCCATGGCTTCCCTTCAGGGTTGGCCTCGGGGGACGACCACAAGCGCAATCCGTATTCCACTACGAACACTAATACGGTGCAATACTCCACCAGGTGGAACCAGAGGGAATAGGAGGCCTTCAGGGTGGGAACGGTCCAGAGGATCAGCGACAAGGTGTTGATCAGGATGACGCACACCAGGAATATCTCCGGAATCACAGAACCCCGCAAATGCGGTCCCTCACCGGCGCCACCCTGCCGCAGCAGGTCGGGTGCTTCCAACGACGCGTACACTCTACCGCGCAAACCTGCCCGGCGGTCTGGGCGACTGTCGGAATTCGTAAGCGTGTCCATTCTGTTACCATCCTTCACTGGGAGAATTGGGTATCCGCGCTGGTGTGGGTCAGCCCGTTCACTGTACGATTGCAGCCCGCGTCGCGGCAAACGACGTCGGTCCAGCGGCACCCTGATTCATCAATGACAACTGAGCAAGATGGTCGAGTTGAAGGCAGATGAACGTCGCCTCAGTGTGGTCTGAACAACTTGAAGCCGTTGTCTCCGGCGACGTAGCGTTGGAAACCCCTGCCTTCATCTACGACGAATCCGGCATCGTCCGGCTCCTGGGAAGGGCAACAGACATCAGGGAACGGACCGGCTGCCGCGCGCTTTTCGCGGTGAAATCCTTCTGCTTTCGCGACGCGTTGGAGTTGATGGTTCCTTATCTGGATGGATTGGCCGTGAGTTCGCTCTTCGAAGCGAAGCTGGCGCGATCGGTCTTGGGCGACCGGGGCACGGTGCATTTCACCACTCCCGGCCTGCGGCCCCGGGATGCAGAGGAACTGGCCCGGCACTGCGACTACATAGCCTTCAACTCCGCCGGTCAGTGGCGTGCTTATCGAGACGCCCTGCACCCGTCGGTCCGGTACGGTCTGCGAGTTAATCCTGGATTATCTTTCATCGGCGATGCCCGTTATGACCCATGTTCGCCCGGTTCCCGACTGGGCGAGTCGCTGGCGAGCGTTGCCCAAGTCCTCGATGAACCGGACTCCGTCTCGGGTCTACTGCTCCACACCAACTGTGACGCCACCGACTTTGGCCAATTGGAAGCCACCGTGAGTAAAATCCGTTCCTCTCTGGGCAACCGGTTGGAGGACGGCCGGCTGCGGTGGGTAAACCTGGGCGGCGGGTACCTGTTCGAGGATGAATCCACGGGCGACGTCCCCGACTTTACGCCCTTATACCGTACGATAGATTTGCTGCAACGGCGCTGCGGTCTGGAGACGATCATGGAACCCGGCGCCGCCCTGATACGCGCGGGGTGCTATCTCGTAGCCACTGTCCTGGAAGTCCAGACGCGGGACGGCCACCGAACGGCGATCCTGGACACCACGGTGAACCATATGCCGGAAGTGTTCGAATATCAATACGAGCCGGACGTTCTGGGGCACCGCGACACCGCGGAGTGGGCCTGCACGCTGGCGGGATGTTCCTGCCTCGCCGGGGACGTGTTCGGGGAGTACCGCTTTGACGACCCATTGGCGGTGGGAGACCGGGTCGTGTTTCTCAACATGGGCGCCTACACCCTCGTCAAGGCCCATATGTTCAACGGCGTCAACCTGCCGACGATTTACGCTCTGGACGCGGAGGGAAATCTGATCACCAAACGACGGTTTACTTACGACGATTTCGCGTCGCGATGGGGAGCGTGAGCAAGGTCATGACGACTGTCGAACTGTACGAACGGGAGCTGGTGGTCCCCACCGTCGGACTTAACGCTGACCTGCTCCTGCAGTTGCGCGAAGCGGTGACGGAGCAGCTGAAATCGGACGAGATTCCGATCAGGCTCGCAGTGACGGGTAGGGCGACGATCCCGAATTCCGATCGGGAAGGGAAGCACTGCGAAATCGGCCTGCTGCGGGGATTGGAGGGTTGTCGGCGGCCGGCGTCCATTTTTGACTTGGATCGCCGGCCCGTGGAAAACCCCGAGCAGTTCAACGCCGTTCTGCTGGTGCCCACCGGAGTGGGGGCAGAGATCGGTGGCCACGCGGGAGACGCGATGCCGGTGGCCGCCCTGCTCGCCGCGGTTTGCGACACGCTGGTCACCCATCCCAACGTGGTAAACGCGTCGGACGTGATCGAAATGCCGGCCAACTGCCTGTACGTGGAGGGCAGCGTCATTGCCCGGCTGCTGCAGGGCCAATTGGGTTTGCAGAGGGCCCGCAACAATCGCCTGCTGGTGGTGCTTGGTCCTCATGACGACGAGCTGTTCGTCCACGCTGCCATCAACTCCATCAACGCGGCCCGGACCTCCTATGGCCTGGCAAGGCCCCAGGTTCTCCGGCTGGAACAGGGCTTACAGATGGACTCCCGGTATGCGCGGTCGGGGCGGGCGGCCGGTCGGGTGCGCGGGCTGGAGCCCCTGTTTGCGGAACTGGACCGGCGGCGAAATCAATATGACGCGGTGGCCATCACCTCTCTGATCGACGTGCCGGCCGGCTACCACTTTGAGTACTTTGACCGGATGGGCGAAATGGTGAACCCCTGGGGAGGCGTGGAGGCGATGCTGACGCACACGGTCTCGGCTCTTTATGACGTGCCGTCGGCCCACGCGCCCATGCTGGAGAGTCGGGAGGTAGCCAATGCTGACCCGGGCGTGGTCGATCCGCGCATGGCAGCCGAGGCCGTGTCGCTGGCAATGATCCAGTGCATCCTGAAAGGGTTGCAGCGCAGTCCCCGGCTGATCACCGACCCGGAAGCCCGGCGTCACCACAGCGTACTCAACGCGGCCGATATATCCTGCCTGGTGATTCCCGACGGATGCGTGGGTTTGCCGACTCTGGCGGCGCTGGAGCAGGGTATTGCTACCATTGCGGTGAGGGAAAACCGCAACCTGATGAGCAACGACCTGACGGAACTGCCGTGGGGCCCGGGCCAGTTGCACATTGTGGAGAATTATTGGGAAGCCGCCGGCGTGATGGCCGCACTACGGGCCGGCGTAGACCCGGCGGCAGTACGCCGGCCGCTGGCCGGGGCTGAGATCACCGGGCCGGCAGAGACAACCGGCAGCATCTGACGGAGCAACCAACGGCGACGCGCGGGCTGCACGTCGCCCATCTCGGCTGCTTCCGCCGGACCGTTAGCCAGCCAGCAGGCCATCACCGATAAAGATGTGCTCCGCTTCGTCCAGCGTGAGATCGGTTTCAGGCAGGATAAGGTCCGATTCTACCAATTGATCCAGCGGCAGCGGCTCGCCCCGGTCGCGCACCAGCTGGAACATCTCATCCAGCAGCGATTGGAATTGAACCTCGTCCTCAGCGGCCACCGCCTCCACCATGCGGTTATCAATTTCGTTGAGGTCATCGATGACCGCCCCAGGCAGGTTGAACTGCCCCTCGCCAAGTATCCGTACAATCACGTTTTGCGCTCCAGTGCTGGGGAAAAGGGTGAGGTGATAACCGGGGGCTATCGGCGACTGCGCCGCGGCAAACCCTCGGTCAGGCGCTTCCACCGCTGGGCGGAGTCGTCGCGCCGGAGTTTTTCAACGCGGCCAGTTCGGACTCCACGGTGCTGGAAGTGGAAATCTGCGCCAGTTCCCGGTCGATGTCGTCCCGGGGTCCGGTGATGTCGTCAAGCACGCCTGACTCCACCAACTCGTCGATAGCGCCGGCCTTGGCCCGCATCTGGTCCGTCTTGTTCTCGGCGCGTTGCACCGCCAGCGAAACGTCGCCCATCTCCTCGGAAATGCCGCCGAGCGCGGCGCCGATGCGCACCTGGGCCTGGGCCGCCGTGTACTGAGCCTTGATGATTTCCTTCTGGTTGCGGAAGGCGTCCACCTTGGCCTGCAGGCGTTGCTCGGCCTGGGTCAACTTCTCCTGCTCCCGTTCCATGCCGGCGATCTGCTCGTCCAATCCCTCCAGTTCCATCAGAGCAGTCTGCTTGCGTTGCAGGGCCAGCCGGGCCAGGTCGTCCCGATCCGCGTCCACCGCTTGACGAGCCTGCCGGTCCAACCGGGCGATGTTTTCGTTGACCCGGTCGGCCTGCTGCTGGATGCGTCGCTTGGCGGTAACCATCTCGACCACGCCACGCTTCACGTTCTGGAGCATCTCCAGTTGTTTTTCATAGGAGTAGTCCAGCGTTTCCCGCGGGTCCTCCGCGGAATCCAGCATGCGGTTCATTTTTGATTTTACAATGGTGGACATCCGGGAAAACATGCCCATGATCTCACTTTACTCCTTAAGGTATTTGGGTACGAAGTACCCCGGGTTCGGCCAGTCTATCAAACGGCAGTTCAATAGCCGCGTCTCGAACCGAAGAAGGCCATCCCCAACATCACCACCGCCGCAAGGATGCACAGCACACCGGCGATGCGGAGCAGGAAGTCCAACACGCCAAGGACCATCAGGATGCCCAAGGCCAGCATGGCCAGTCCCAAAATAATTAAAGCCGCTTTACTCATACCACGCATCCCGCAGCCTCCATCGGAGGTTGATATAAACAGAGCATAATGGGCGTCGCCGGCGGCGGTCAAGCCGCGACGACCTCAAAGCACCGTGGCCCTGGGCTATAATGTGGCCCCTGACGACCACGCCGCTGCCTGGTTGCATTCGTTTCCATTCTTCCTCCGGCCGAGGAGGCCGCCATGAGCAAACAATCATCGTTGGGCCGGCTGTTCGGCCGACTCACGGGCCGCGGAAACAGCCGGCCATCCGGCCTCGCCGATCGCCTGGCCGTCGACAACAGCATCCACGCGGCGCGGGCCGGAGACGTCGTCGTAGTGCAGGGTCTGAACCTGGACGTAGATGATGCCTATCTGGTGGTGGAACAGGTCCATCGGTACGCCGGCAGCGGCGTTGAGTGGCGCGAGTTGGTGGCCTCGGACAGCCGCCGGCAGGTCTGGCTGGAGTGGTCAGGGAGCGGCGACAACCTGTTCGTCACCGCGACCACGGAACGCCGGCCCATGGGCCTGGATGCAATCGGTTTGACCGAGGACGACCTCATCGCGCTGGACGAGGAGCACTCGATCGACAACGGCGTGGTCATCGAAGAACGGCGTTACTCTTACCGCAACAGTTTCGAGGCGTTCTATTACCCGGGCGACCGCGCCGGCGAGGGAGAGGGCTTCTACATGTGGGAGTTCCTGGCGGACGATGGGCGCGATATGCTGGCCATTACCAAGTTCGAAGGCCTCCCCTTCGAAGCGCACTTCAGCGAAATAATTGACCCGGACAACGTGCTGCTATACCCGGGAGAGCGACCAGAGGTTCAATAACGATACGACTGAGTGTGGAGCGTGCCAGGTGGACATACTGATTGACATATTGACCTACCTTCCCCGCGGGCTGATCTACGTGGCGTTGGGGCTGGTGGTATTGACCCTGGCGAAACTGGCCCGGGACGTTGTCACTCGCCATCGCATCGAAGAGGAGATCGTAACCAAGGGCAACCTCGCGGTGGCGCTGCGCCTGTCCGGTTACCTGATGGGCGTCATCCTCGTGTTCCTCGGCGCCGTGTACGAGCCGATGGGTGGAGATGGCTATGTGGGGTTGGGAATCGACCGCGCCTTCGGCCTGGAAGTGCTGTGGGTTTTCCTGTACTCACTGGCCGGAATCGTCGCGTTGAACCTGATGCGGCTGGTCACGGACCGGTTGGTGCTGTATCGCTTCGAGCTGGAGCGCGAAATCATCCAGGATCAGAATGCGGGAGCGGCGGCAGCGGAGTTTGGCGTAAACATCGCTTCCGGCCTCGTCATCGCCGGAGCAATTGCCGGCCAGGGTGGCCCGCTCAACGCCCTGGCGTTCTTCGGCTTGGGCCTGGGCGTCCTGATCCTGTTCGCCCTGTTCTACGAATGGACCACGCCTTTCAACATCCACGACGAAATCGAGCGCGACAACCCGGCGGTGGGCATCGCCCTGGGAGGCAACCTGATCGCCATCGGCCTGGTCACCTTCAAGGCCACCTTCGGGGACTTCGTCGGTTGGCAGTCTGGAATTTTGGAGTTTGCCGTCTACTCGGTGGTGGGCTTCGTTCTGTTGTATGTCCTGCGGGTGGCGGTGGACCTGGTGTTGTTGCCCCACACCCGGGTTTCCCAGCAGGTCGCAGGTGGGCGCAACGTGGGCGTGGCCTTCGTCGAAACTGCGGTGGTGGTCAGTTCCGCCCTGATACTGCTCATTGTCATCTGAATCGGGACGTTGACGATGTCGCCGAGGCAGGCCATTCGGAGCGCCGGGCTCAATCCTCGGCATCAGTCTCGGCGGCAGATCGATGGGTCAGCAGGCGACGCTGAATTTCGGACTGTGCCTGGCTGTCGGCAGCTACTTCGGCCCGAGTTTCCAGCAACGAGTAGCCGTCCTCCATGATGGCCGTGAGCACCGCGTCCGGAGGCGGCGGCAGGGCGCGGTTCACCACCGGCTCCAACAGCCGGTCAAAACACGCCGGGTCGCCCACCAACTGTTTCCATTGGTCGGCATAGGGGTCCAGGGTGCCGTCGTAGAGCCGCAACAGGAACACGGCGCGCACTGGATCCAGACCCTCAGCAAGGATAGCTTCAACCCGCAGGTCGGCGCCACGCCCGCTGTCGAACTCTGCCTCCTGCGCATCCTCGTTCCAGCGAGCATCCTTGAACAGGTCGAAACTGTCGATCAGCGCCTCCGTCTCCGCCAGCAGAGCGCCGATCATCTCCCGGCCGGCCGGCGCCAATTCCGATCCAGCGCCGTCTTCGCGAGGTCGCAGGCAACGGCGGCGGTACAGGCCGGACACCACGGGCAGGCAGGGGTCCGACCGGATGAGGTCGGCAGGCAGCGGCACGGCGCAGCTGTGCTTGTCCACGAAGTAGAGCAACACGCAGGACTGCATCCAGTCCAATAGCTGGTCTCGATTCGCCGCATACCCCCGCGCCACCGCCCAGTCTACTGGGCGATAAGCGGGAAGAATCGTCAGCGTCAGCTCGGCGTCGTCCCAGGCGCCGACCCGGCGACGCAGCCACGGCGCTCGCAGGTGGGCAGACACCGGGTCGTCGAGGTGGGCCGGCCTCCCCCAACCGCGTCCCGAGGTCAGAGAGATCCGGCAGAGGCCGGCTCGCCACTGTTCCATCAGCGTCAGCAGCTCCGCGTAGCAGGCCGGCAGGTCGGGATTGGACCGCCGGTCCAACCGGGCTACGATTGGAGCGCGTTCGTCGACATCGGGCGGGAAGAGCCGGCCCAGCAACCGACGCAGCGTGAGGCGGCGGGATTCGCCCGGCAGTTCAATCTGCAGGGCGGTATCCGGCGGGAACCGGTTTGTCCACACCGATACCGAAAGGCCGGCGGCGTCACCGCCGTTCATGGGTTCAGGCCAGCCAGGCGGGACGCGTCGCGTCGTCGTCCTCCAACCGGTCCCGGAAGTCAACCCGGCCCCCGCCGCCGCTGAAACCACCAAAGCCGCCGCTCCGCGATATGGTCGATCCGGCGCCTCCTCCGATCGTGGAACTGCGCGAAATGGACGAGCTGCCGCGCGTCAGCGAACTGCTGCTGCGGAAGGCGCCCGACGACCTCTGGGTCTGCTGATAGGTCTGACGCCCCGAACTCACGTTGCGTCCCGCGTTCTGGTAGCTGGAACCGGCGTAGGTCTGCTGGCGGGAGGTGTACTGCCGGTTACGATTCAGTTGAGAATCGTAGCGACTGGAACCCCGGTACGAGGAGCGGTCCCTGCGGATGTCCGTCGCCCGGCCCGGAACGGTCTGGTAATAGTAGGGACCACGGCTCAGGCTGCTTATTATCAGGTAGGTGAAGAGGAAATCACCGGCGCCGAAGTTGCTATGGTAGTACGAATTGGCGTGGTAGCCCCGCAGTTCGTGCTGATCGTCCTGTTTGACGATGGCAAACAGCTGGTCGTCCACCGCATCTTCGATCTGATTGTTGGCGTCAAGGTCTTCCCAGCCCTCCAGCGTGAGGCTGTCGCCATCCTGGCGGGCGCGGATCAGAATCAGGCCGTCGCCTTCGTAAATTTCATTGACCCGGTCTTCGAATTCGGTGGCGCTGCTGGACTCCATGAACGCCTGCTGCACATCGTCCAGGTTAATGCGGCCGGCGGCGCCGTCGGTAGACGCCCACTGGCTGTAGCTGGCACCGCTGTCGGAAGGTCCGCAGGCGGCCAGCACCGGCGCACCCGCCAATAAACTGCCGGCGGACACTGCCACAACGATTCGGCCGATTCGTGGCGCCATATCAGTCAACTCCTTGGTGTTCGACGGGGTATCGGGGGGTGCGACTCAAGATACGAGCTCGGCAAGCCGCGAGTCCACGGCCAACCGCGAGAGCCGTTCGGGGCTGTCCTCCGGTGCGTCGGTCAATCCGGCGAAGGGAAAATGCAACATCCGGGACAGGAAGCGATCAGATACTTCCTTCCGGAAAAGACGCCAGGCATCGGCGGCGGCGATTATGTATTCGGCTATCGCGGTCTTCGGCCCATGCGCATCCAATTGAGATGCGAACGCCATGCTCCTCAGGTCGGCCCGGTGATTTTCCCACAGTTCGTCCCCGGCCTGCAAAAGCAGCAACCGGACCAACTCGCCGAACTGTGCCGCCCCCAAGCGTTCCCGCCGCTCCGCCAGATGCTGCTCCATGAGCTCGGCCAAGACGCCGGCCAATGCAGTCAGGGGGTGGCCGCGCGCCGGCTCGGCATCCACGCCATATCGGACGCTCAGCTCCGTCGCCAGGGACGCGAACCGTCGCGCATAATCGTCAGCGGCCAGATTGGGGAAATGCCTGTCAACGAGACCGGCTGCTGCGGATCGTGCGGCGTCATGCACCCATTGGCCGAGTCGATCCGGTCTGGCAACCAGCGTCTCCTGCCGGGACCGATAGTAAGCGTCGGCGTGGGTGTCCAACACCGCAGCGTATTCCAGCAACAGCGCCCGCGCGCTGGATGCATCCTGCTGGGCTTCCTCCCGCCGGCGCCGCAACTGCCGTTCCAGGTCCGGCCCTTCCCAGCAAACCCGACCCGCCGAGTCCCGCGACGGACGTCCGTACTCCAGGCCGACCAGCCATCGATCAGATCTGACCAACAAGCTGCGGGTGGAGCCGAACGCGCCCTGCCGGCCGCTGCGTCCCTGCAGTTGCGACGCAACTCGAGGCGAATCGTTGAACTCGATGATGACGAGGTGAAGGCCCAGTCCAAACTCCAGCGTGCCAGTCTCCGGGAAGGCCGGCGTCATCGCGCGTGGGTGCACGATCAACCCGTCTCCACCGGCGCGGTGGGCAGACAGTTGGGGGTTGGCCTCAATGGCCTGGGCGAGCAGGTCGGCTTCTCCCGACGTGTTCGCCCGCACATCCACCGTCCGGCCGTCGGGGCCGGCCATTATCGTCTGTTCCAGCGCAGAGACGAAGCGATGCAGGACGTGCTGGTCAAGGCCGGACGGTAAAATCACGTCCGTGCCGCGTCCGGCCATGTTGGTTGCTACGGTGACGGCGCCAGGCTGTCCGGCCTCACGAACAGTGTCCGCTTCATCCTGAATGGTGGACGCGTTGAGCAGACGATGGACGATTCCGGCTTCCGTCAATCGTTGGCTGATCATCTCCGACTGGGAGACCGTCCGTGTTGCCACCAGCGTTGGTCTTCCCCACTGCTGCCAGTAGCGGGCTTCGTCGACGACGGCGCCCAGCTGGTCGTCGGGATGAGCATACACCCGGCTGGGCAGGTCCCGACGGCCGAAATGCTCGAGCGCTGGGCGCCGACCATCCGGAACCACCCGCACCTCCAAACCGTACAGACGGCGGAACTCCTCGGCCGCCACTTGGGCGGTCCCGGTCAGACCGGCGACGCTGCGGTAGCGCTTGACGAAGCCCGGGACGCTGATCTCCCCAAGGTTGCGGTGGTCGGGATGGATTGGCACCCCTTCCTTGGCTTCCACCGCCGGATGCAATCCGTCCTGATAGTGAGTGTCGGGCCGGGGCCGGCCGGTGTCCCGGTCCACCAGCGCCACCTGGTCATCTTCCACCACGTATTCGATGCCACGGCGCAGCAGGAGGTGGGCCCGCAGCAGCTGGTGCACCTGGTTGACCAAGTTGGCCCGCCGAACGGCCCGGCGAGAGCCTCCACCGACGTCCGCGTCGGCAGCGTTGGCGGAATAGAAGTCACCAAGACCAGTTTCCAGTAAAGCGGCGCCCTCGGGCAACAGGCTTACCGTGCCTCGCTCCGCATCCACCGCGCAGAGTAAGCCTCTCTCAATCTCAGGGTGGGGCCTGCCGGAGCCGTCCACATCCACCAGGGACAATGCACGGCGACGAAGGCGGGGATGGGCAGCGGCCAGTCGGCGTGTCGCTTCGTTGTCGGGCTGGGACAGCATTGCACGGGCCAAGAGCATTGCCGACCTGCCGTCGGCGTGGCCACCCGCGACACGTCGTTCCAGTTCGTGCCGGCATTCGTCCGCCAACCTGGCCTGCTCCGCCACCAGATTCCGCACCGCCCGGTTCGCCCGAATGATCGTCCGCCGGCCCAGGATCGGCGCGCCGGCTATGACCAGCGGGGTGACGGCCTCATCCAGAAGCGTCTGGTCCGCTTCGTCGATGATGGCGACGTCCAGCGGCCCCTGGGTTTGCTCGCTGGTGGACATGACCAGCCGGTCCCGCAGGTAGTCGAAAGCGAACTCGCGTAAGGTGCCATAGACTATCCGGTGGGCGTAGGACTCCCGCCGCTCCGGTCCGGCCATGTGACCCAGAACCGGTCCCACCGTCAACCCCAACGCGTGATACACCGGCGCCAGCAGCCCGCAGTCCCGGCCAGCCAGGTAGTCGTTGGCGGTGACTACGTGAACGGTGCGACCCCTCAGGCCGTACAGCGCCGACGGGAAGGCGGCGGCCACGGTCTTCCCCTCGCCCGCAGCCATTTCCACGATTCGACCGTTGTACAGGTGCAGGCCAGCCAGCAATTGCTGATCGGTGGGGCGAAAGTGCAATCCTGCGGTGTCGCCACCCTCCCGGCGCCGGGCCGCCCGATAAAACTCTGCCGGAAGGAGCAGGTCACTTCCCGAGTAACGACCCCGGCCGGTGGCGGCCAGCTTCCTGCGGGGCTCTGCGATGCACGGTTCGTCGCACGAATCCGGCAGGTTGAAGACCTTCCATAACCCCAGGCGGCGGCGCATCGTCTCGTCAACCACCGCGAACGCGCGGACCAGCACGTCCTCCGGTACGGACTCCGAGGATGCAGACCCATCACTCAGACCACTGACGGCCTCTCGTAGTTCTCGGTCTGACCAATCAGCGATCCGGCGCTCGCTCCGGAACGCCCGGATGCGGCCCAGCATCCGGTCTTCCCACGAGCGCACGCGCCGCATTCCGTGTACCCGAAGTCGCGACTTCTCCCGACCAACCTTCATGGCGTTTGCCCTGCATCTGGGGCCATGGCAGACGGTTTCAGAGCGATCACGGCCAGGCCGGCCTGATGGCCCGGGCCATCCCACCAGTCGTAGCGGGCGATCAGTTTGTCCCGCGCTGCCAGCACGCGTGCCACAGCCGTGGGATTGTCGGCCACCAGTTCCCGGCCCAGCGGCCCGTCCAGGGTCCAATCCGCACTCAGGTCAGCCCGCAAACCGGCTTTTCGACAGAGTTCCTCGTACCGGTGTGTCAAACGCCGGCATTCCCCTTCGCTGCGGTAGGGCAGCGGCATCACGTAGTGCCGATCGGACAGGTAGAGGCCAAGTTCGTTCTCGAAAACTTGCACCAGGTCGGTGTCGTCCAGCCAACCTTCCAAGGCGAAAAACAGGTTTTGGGGAATGTCCTGGTCGACCCGGTGGTAGTGGTAGTCTTCCGCCTCCGCCACCATCTGCACCGGCACGCTCGGGCGGTTTCCTTCCGCGTCGTTGGCCAACAGTCGGCTGGCGGCATCACCTCGGAGAAAGAGGAAGGGAATGTTGCCGTTGGTGGCGTCCACCAACAGAGGCTCGCCATCCACCCAGTACAGCAGGGCAGCGTGTTGCCAGTAGCGCATATGGCGCTTTGCGAAGCGGAAATCGAAGGTGTTCAGCATTTCCCGCAACCGGCTGGCCGGAAATGGTCCCGGCGCATCGGGGCCGCCCAGCAGGTATTCCGCCTCCAGTTCGTAATGGTCGGTGAGGAACTTCAACGCCTGTACCTTCTCGGTGCAGATTCCACCGGCGCCCGCCGCAATGTTGCGCACTGTCTCGTCGCCGGTCCTGAACCGCAAGCCATCATCCGAGAAACGGGAATAGCTCTCGAAATCGCTGTTCCAGATGTGCAATGCCAACGCGTGGATCAACTTTCGTTGCCGGCAGGGCGTATCCGCGCGCAACACCAGGTCGGCTTTCCTCGGACCGTAGGCCGCAGCCACCGCGTTGCGGACGAAGTGTTCGTAGCAATGGGAGTCGTGGTTCCAGCGGCGAAGGTGAAAACCGGTCCAGTTACGATCGTAACCAGCGTCGGTGCGGTCCACCGCCACATCGATCAATTGCAGCTGCGTGTCGCCGGCTGCCGCCGACTGAATTGATGCCGGCTGGGTCAGGCAAGCTGGTCGGTCCTCCTGGAGAAACTTCACGCCCGCGAAAACATCCGTCAGCCGGCCGGTGTCGTCGGAACGGTACACCAGATCCTGCAGGTTTCGCATGGCCAGCAGGCCGTCGGTCGTAATGGCGCCGGTGCGAATCAACTGGTCGTCGTTGGGCACGTTCTTCAGGTACCGTTCCAGCAGGCAGCCCAACGGCGCCTCCTGGTCGGCGGGGTCGTCCAACCGCAGGGCAGCGGTTCGGCCGGAAACCGTATCTGTAATCCGCAGGATCAGGGATGGCGGCATGGCAACGGGGAGAACATCCCCACCATCTTCGAAATGTGTCGTCAGACAATAGTGAAATGCACCATACCACACTGCACGAATAGCGGGTTGGCGCGCTTTTGGCTGCGAGCACCGCGTATCGTCAGGGCTCGCGCATGTTTGTTTCCCGTACTATCCGCGGGCAGTCGGGCCAGGACAACGAAAGTGAATGCGGAATGGTTCAGATAAACACGCAGGGGGATCGTGCACCCATCATCCAACGTGCGAAAGGCGAACTCAAAGGATCCCTGTCAATTTCCAGGGACTGGCTTGTTGAAACAGCCGCCGCGATTGCGGCGATATCAGCACCGGCCGGTGGACTCACGGGCAAATGTCCATGCTGATCCCGGGAACCGTGATCCGCGATCCGCCTTCATCGGGCTAGTTGTTGTCCTGAAAATGATGACGCGGTGTCAATCCTCTCCATGACGGCGATCATGATCAAATGAGCGGTTATGCGGCGATGCTCTGTTCCACATTTTGGGATAATGGTCGCCCAAAACGTTAAGGCAGTGCAAATATGAAACCTGAAGACATCGTACAGAAGGCATTGGATGCGGGGGTCCGATTGGTCACCTTCGCCTACTGTGACAACAGCGGGATCATCCGGGGCAAGGCGACTCACATTGCCGGACTGGAGCGCAGGCTGGATTCGGGCATCGGCGTGACAACGGCGATGCAAGCCATGGGCGATATGGACCGGCTGCAGGTGGTGGACGGCATGGGGCCGGTTGGCGAGTTTCGCATGGTCCCCGACCTGGACACATTCACCATGCTTCCGTATGCGCCGACCCGTGCGTTCGTAATTGCGGATATGATCACCATGGACCGGAAACCCTGGCCAGCCTGTCCGCGAGATTTTCTCAGGCGAATGCTCGCAAAGGGCGAGGGTATGGGCCTCACTTTCCAGGCGGCGCTGGAACCCGAGTGGTACCTGGCGCGCCGAGACGGCGATGCGTTCGTCCCCATGGACGAGAGCCTGGACAATTCCACCCTGGGGGCCACCCACGCACAGGAAGTGATCGACGAAGTCGTGTCGGCGCTGGAAGCCCAAGGACTGCAAATTGAGCAATACCACACCGAGGTCGGCCACGGTCAGCAGGAATTGAGCATCACCCACGCCGGCGCGATGCGGGCCGCCGATAACCATGTGGTCTATCGCGAGACGGTGCGCAACGTGGCGTGGAAACACGGCTGGCTGGCGTCTTTCGCGCCCAAGCCGTTCCCTGACCAAGCCGGCAACGGTTGCCATACCCATCTCAGCGCGTGGGATGTGAACGGAGAGCGCAACCTGTTCTACGATGCCAGCGACAACCTGGAACTTAGTGAATTGGCATACCACTTCATCGGCGGCATTATGGAGCACCTGCCGGGCCTCACCTTGCTCACCTGCCCCAGCATGAACAGTTACCGTCGCATATCTCCCGGATCCTGGAGCACCGCTTACATTTGCTACGGGCCGGACAATCGGGAGGCGGCAGTGCGGATACCGTCGCGCTTCTGGGGATCCGAGATGGCTTCCACCAATCTGGAATTCCGGCCCGCCGATTCCAGCTCCAACCCGTACATAGCGCTGGGAGGCATCATCGCCGCGGGGCTCGACGGCGTCCGGCGGCGATTGGCTCCGCCCAAGGGCCTCCTGATTGACACCGACCCGGGCCGGCTGATGGTCGATGAACTGGCCGCCAGGGGGATCAAGCGGCTGCCCGCGACCCTCCAGGACGCCATCCGGGAATTGGAGGCCGACACCACGCTGACCGACGCAATGGGCCCCTTGCTGGCGAACTCGTACCTTACCGTTCGCCGGTCCGATTGGGAGTTATTTTCGCAGCACGATGCCGATTACGAGATCCGTCACCACTTCTACAAGTACTGAACAACGACACCCCCGTCCGCCCGTTCGCCATCGCCTTGCCCAAATGACAACGATTACCGTAAGACGCCATACCATCCAGGCCCCAATGCCTGGTCTCCTGAGGCGCCGGAGAGGCGCTCAGTTGAGGTTGAACCGGTCGGCGGGTATGGATCCCAGGACTGCCTGATCCGGCAGCGACCAGGCCCGCTGCAATGAGTTCTGGCTCGTGTCAAAGGGCGGGCGCGGTTGCGGTCGGGCAGCCCGAATGGGACCATAAAGGAGATCAGCAGCCGCGGTAATGGCGTCAACATCGGCGTTGGAGCGGTTGACTACGATGCCCTTTTCCAGCGAGGCCACCGGGATACCATCGCGGAACACGATCCGGTTGCCCGGCTGGGATGGGACCCGCTCGCCGGGCGTGATGATTCCCACCAGGTTCAGCGGATCGCAGGCGGAAACGACCTCCGACGTACCCGTGGCTGGAGCGCGGTGCGCTTCCCGCAGAGCGGTGACGGCGTCGGGCAACGCGAACTGCTCGCCGACAAAACCGGACACGAACCGCCCTCCCCGAATTTCTCCTCTGGCTTCCAGGCGGCGGTATATCCGCACCAGATCCCGCCAGCGGGGAGCCATCCGCTCCCTCGCCATCAACTCGGGGAAAACCACGCCATACCGGTGGAGCAGTTGCATGGCTTTGGCTTCCAGCGGGTCTTCCACTGGGTCGAGGGCCTCCAGCAGGGACCACCGTCCCGCGCTGACTCGGCGTTGCGAACGTGGCCGCTGGGACGCCGGAGGTTGGCTCCCGTTGGTGTGGGTGCGCCGGGTATCGGATTCACGCTTCGCGTTGCGGCGAGAGCGATTGCGGTCCGGGCGGCCCCGGTTTGGTTTTCCGCCGATACGGGCACGGAGCGGGACAACGCTGTCCGATGTCACCAACCCGTTGGCCACCAGCATCCATAACGCTTCCTCCACGTCGGACGGCAGGCGCCGAGTACGGGCGATCAAGTCGCTCTGGAAGCAGGCGCCCCGGCTGGACAGGATTTCCAGTATCTCCGCCGCGGCTCCCTTGAGATTGTTGGCGCTCTCGGAAGCGGGATCCAACAGCCAGTCCAGGGACTCGCGTAGCGATATGGTGATCCCCGAAGCGCGGGTCAGGGGAGCGGAGCGCGGAACCGCCCCGACGGTTGATGCGGAGTTGCTGCCGCCGGACAAACGTCCCCAGACCACATCCCCCCCGGTGCACAGGCGATCCAGCAGCTCCGGACCGTAGTCGGAGACGCGGCGAGCCAGCAACTCCGACTCCCACACGGCCGCGGGCGTCTCGAATCCCTGGAGATTGTCGATGACGTCCAGCAGACCGCCCTCGCCGTTGGCCTCCCAACCGGTCGCGGCTTGTTGCCATCGGAACAGGAAGCGCATGAACGACGCTTGCGAAACGGGCTCGATCTCCCGCCGTAATCGGCCCACGGTGGCGCGGTGGATCCGAGCGAGTATGCGCCGATCACAGAACTCCTCCTCGTCGACGCCGGAACGAAAACTGCCCCGCAGCACCAACCCCTCGTTTTCCAGACCGGCAACGGCGGCCTGGACATCGGACCGGGACAGGTGGAGCAGCGCGGACATTTCGGCGACGGTGAAGGGTCCAGAGGACTCTGCCCATCCGCGCACGGCGTGCAGCACGGCTGTTTCGCGATCTATTTCATCCCCTCCACGTCCGCCGGCCGGAGGCATCAGGCCGACCTTCCCTTCCAGCGTGGCGTGCGGGTAGACGGAAACTGCGAGGTCGCAGTGTTCGGCGGCCAGCCAGAAGGTCGCTCCATCGGGTTGGACGATGCGCAGCGCCCGACCCGCCTGGGCCAGGTCCTGCAGCCATCCCCGGAGCATCTCTCGGGAAGCCATCTCGGTGCGCGACGCCAACTCGTCCTCTGGTACGACGCGCAGCGTCAGCAGGGCGTCGTGCAGTTCGTCCGCGTCGCGGATGGCCGGCCAGGCGAAGGCCGACTCGTCCCGGATGGCGTCCGGATCCAGCGCGGACAGGTCGCGGGCATCCTCGGGCAGAGCGCGGCGCAGGGAGACGGCCCGGGCTCGCCGCTCCTCCAACGGCGCATCGTCCAGGAAGGCATAGGGCATGGCGTTGAGAATCTGGTGGGCAAACACCGAAGGCTGCACCGTGTCCTTGGCGAACACCTCGATCGCGCCGGATCGGATGGACTCCAGGACGCTCTTCAGTCCTTCGAGGTTCATGGCCTCGGTGAGACAATCGCGGGTGGTCTCGAAAACCAGGGGGTGGTCCGGCGGCTCGATGTCCCCCGGCTCCGCGTTGTCCTGGCACTGAACCTGGGCGGGGAACACGGCGGCCAGCAGGTCATCTGAACGCATCCTCTGGAGCGGCGCCGGCACCTTCTTGCCCCCGGTGTGCCGCAGCAGGGCCAGAAAACGGGAAGCGTTCCAACGCCAGCGGGTGCCGTACAAGGGGGCCTGGAACACCGCCTGGGTCAGCACCTCGTCCACCGTGTTGGGCGAAAGGTAATTGAACACGTCGCCCAGGGGGAAGGCCATGCTGGGACCCAGCGAAAAGTTCAACCCGTCGTCGGTAGCCGTGGCCTGAAGCTCGAAATCAAAAGCCCGGCAGATCCGCTTGCGCAGCGCCATGCCCCAGGCCCGGTTGATGGCCGCGCCGAAGGGAGCGTGGATGACCAACTGCATCCCGCCGCTCTCGTCAAAAAACCGCTCGGCGACCACCTTGTCAGCGGTGGGAACCACGCCCAGGACTCGCTTCCCTTCGATGAGATAGGCGACCAACTGCCGGGCCACCTCCCGCGACACGCCGGCTTCGGCCAGCAGCCATCCTTCGGCGTTCGCCGGATTATCGAGAAGCCGGTCAATGCCGTTCCGGAGCTGCGTGATCTCGTCGGAGAGTTCCCAGGTGCGGCCAGGGGCCTCGCCCAGCCAGAATGGGATGGTGGGCAAATTGCCATGGGCATCTTCGACCCGCACGCGCCCGCTTTCCACGCGGCGGACTTTCCAGGGAGTGTTACCCAGCAGGAAGATGTCGCCCGCCATGCTCTCGATGGCAAAGTCCTCGTTGACGGTGCCCACGAAAGTTCCGTCCGGGTCGGCCACCACGTCGTAATCGGCGTTGTCGGGAATGGCCCCGCCGCTGGTCAGGGCGGCAATGCGCGCCCCCCGGCGTCCCTTCAGCCGATGATTGATGCCATCCCGGTGCAGGTGCGCTCCGTTCCGACCCAGGCGTGGCGCAAATCCTTGTGAGAGGGACTCGACCACCTGGTCGAACCGGTCCCGGGGCAGATTCCGGTAGGCATAAGCCCGCCGGCACAGTTCGAACAGAGCATCTTCGTCCCAGTCTTCAGAGGCGCAGGCGGCCACCATCTGCTGGGCCATCACGTCCAGCGGCCAGGACGGAATGACGAAGGTATCCAGGTTGCCCCGCAGTAGCGCACGGGACAGCGCGGCGCACTCCAGCATTTCGTCCCTGGTCAGAGGGAACAGCCTGCCTTTCGGAACGCCGCCGACAGTATGTCCCGACCGTCCCACCCGCTGCACCAGCAATCCGATGGATCGGGGAGAACCAATCTGGCAAACCAGGTCGATGTCGCCAATGTCGATGCCCAGCTCCAGCGAGGCGGTGGCGACGCAGACCTTGACCTGCCCGTTTTTCAGCTTCTGCTCGGCATCCCACCGGGTCGCCCGCGACAGGCTGCCGTGGTGGGCGACGACTGCTGCTTCGCCCAGGCGTGAAGTAAGCTGGTGGGACACCCGCTCCACCAGCCGGCGGGTGTTGACGAAAACCAGCGTGATGGCGTGGGTCTCGGTGAGCCCGGCGATGGCGTCCAGGGTCTCGCCCCAGATTTCGTGGGTGGCGATGGGACCAAGTTCCTGCTCCGGCAGCGCCACGGACAGGTCAACCTTCCGGCGGCTGCCCGTGTCCACCACCACGCAATCCGGATTGCCGGCGGCATCGATGTGCCGGTTGCTCACCAGGAAGCGGGCCATCTCCGACAGGGGCCGCTGGGTGGCGGACAAGCCGATGCGGGTGATTGGCTCCTCCGAAAGCTCGCACAGGCGCTCCACCGAGAGGGCCAGATGCGCGCCCCGCTTGTCGTCGGCCACGGCGTGGATCTCGTCCAGAATCAACGTATGGACATGCTTCAGCCCCCGCCGACCGCTCTCCGAGGTCAGCAGGATGTACAGCGACTCGGGGGTGGTGATGAGGATGTGGGGCGGCCGCTTGGCCAGCTTCTGCCGTTCTGATGCCGGGGTGTCCCCGGTGCGTACCGCTGTGGTAATGCGAGGTATCGGCGTACCTGTCTCCTCAGCCAGCGCCGCTATCTCTTCCAGCGGAGTGGCCAGGTTTTTCTGGATGTCGTTGGACAGGGCTTTCAGTGGCGAGACGTAGACCACCTGCGTGGCGTCGGGCAGGTCTGCATCCATCCCCTGCCGCACCAGTTGATCGATACAGGTCAGAAAGGCGGTGAGGGTCTTGCCCGACCCGGTAGGGGCAGCGATGAGCGTGTGTCGTCTCTGGGCGATGGCCGGCCAACCCGTGGCCTGGGCTTCCGTGGGGGCGTCAAACCGGCTGCGGAACCAGCGTTGGATGACCGGATGGAATGTGGACAGCGCCATGGCCGGATTTTAACACAGCGCAGCCGGAGCGCATCCCCCGGAATGTCAGTATTGGAAACCGTTGAGGCTGCACCGCGCGCGCTCCGCTCCGATTTCCAGCCACGGGCGGCCCACGTTGACCGCTTCGAGTTGGAGTCCGACGGACAGCAGCGCGCCGTCGTCAACTGCGCGGGACGACTCCACCGTCAGTGCCCGGCAGCGGTGGTGAAACCCGGAGTCGGGCGGTCGCTGGAATTGCGCAGGCGCGTGTCTATCCCGTTGCGCTCCACCCTCTCACGCCGCATCGGGCTACGGATGCCGATAACGGCGCGACGCATGGCGACGGGGGCAAGTGCATTTGTTATCCCGTCGTCGCCAGCCCGGTCGAGGGGACGTTCAAGACCGTTGACTTCCTTTTGCTTTGTCGTGGGACCGCGCCTATCGATAGGCGCATTGGACTGATTCCAGTGTCAAGTCCGGCCACACTGTCCCGCGCGCCGCCGAACAATCGCACCAGCGCGGCCCGAATATTCGCGAAACACCGCCTCATTTCAAGAATGTGGTCACAATAAATGAAAAGTAAACTATTGGCCAGGATCGGGCGTTACACAATGTTACGGTTGCCAATCCACCGCACTTCAAACGTGGTATCGACGAACGGGACCAGAATAGAGGCTCAAATCGTCGACCCATGGGAATGCTGAAGTGACTGTCGTCAAATCCATGAGGTTCAATATCCCTGTGTTCTTGGGTATCGGCGTAGCCTGCGCTGTGGCCCTGTTCGTGTTGGCTGACACCAGCCACGGCGCCAACCTCCCGGATTGCCCATCCGATTGGCCGGTGGTGGAGAGCGACGATACCGTCCTGGAAACCGACTACGGCGGCGGCTCGTTTGAAGGATTCCACACCGATTCCAACGGCGACGAGTGGTACATCATCCGCAGCGTCGACGACAACGGCTATTCCCTGGTTCGCGCATACCCTGCATCAGATCAGCACGATTCTGGGTACGTGACCGACCAACCCAGCAAGGTCTGCTACCTCATCGTGCGAGGGCCCGACGAAACCGAGGACCGGGATCCTCCCACGCAGATTGACTTCCCCAACGAGTCCGAGCCCGACATATCGACCACGACCAATTCCGGGTCGTCTCAAAACGGCACCGGCGGCACGCCGGGCACGGGCGGTACCGGTGGGAGCGGTACCGGTGGTGGAGGAACGGGCGGTACCGGTGGGAGCGGTACCGGTGGTGGAGGAACGGGCGGCACCGGGGGCGGAGGTACTGGAGGCGGAGGAAGTGGCGGCACCGGAGGCGGAGGTACCGGAGGCGGAAACTGGCCCGGCTCTGGTCAATACCCCGGATGCGGAAACGCGGCAATGGGCAGCTCCGGAACTCCAGGCACCCCCACCGCTCCCACACTCACCGGCACGGTGGTCGCGACGTCCATAGGAGTCGCGTGGACCGCTCCGGCGAACAATGGCAACCCGATCCTGCATTACGCCATCATGTACACCGCCCAAGGTGGCAGCAGCACCAAGGTCAGCGCCGGTGGAGACAGTGAGATAGTCACCGGGCTGAGCCTCGGAACCACCTACGAGGTCCGTGTGGCAGCATGCAACTCGGTGGGATTCGGCCCATGGTCCGGCGGCGCTACCATCACCACCTCCGGCACTTCCGGCGCGGGCGGCACCGGTGTGACGGTGGGCTCCACGCCCAACAACGGTTGCGGCATCGCCGGACGGGGCACCGACGGAACCCCGGCCGCGCCGACTCAGCCCAGTGTCGAGAGGCGAATGGATACCCAGGCCTTCGTCGAATGGACCGCTCCGGACAACGGGGGTTCGCCGATCCTCGATTATTCCATCAAGTACACTCCGTCGGGGGGGACCGGTACAGAAGTATCTGGGAACGGCGTAAGTGAGATCATCACCGGATTGACCGCAGGTACGGAGTATCTGATCCAGGTGGCCGCGTGTAATGCTGCCGGTTGGGGTGACTGGTCCCCGGGGACCATCCTTTCCGGCACGGCAAGTTCATCCAACAACGGCAACAACGGGAATAACGGCAACACTACCACTTGCGGAGACGCAGCGCCTGGCAGCACCGGCACACCGGACGCGCCCACAGTTCCCACGCTCACCACACCGACCACTACCTCCATCGGCGTGACTTGGACGGCTCCGAACCAGGGATCCTCTGCCATCATTCGCTACGCCATCCACTACCTACCCGAAGGCGGATCCAGCAGTTGGACCGACGCCACCGGCACCAGCGCGACTCTCACGGGCCTGACGGCCGACACTCAATATCACGTGCGCGTCGCCGCGTGTAACGCCACCGGCTACAGCGACTGGTCGCCTACCGCATCGACACCAGCTAGCGCCAACGGCAACGGCGGCAACGGCAACAATGGCAATAACGGCAACAACGGCGGCAATAGCAACAACGGCGGCAATAGCAACAACGGCGGCAATAGCAACAACGGCGGCAATAGCAACAACGGCGGCAATAGCAACAACGGCGGCAATAGCAACAACGGCGGCGGCACCAATACCGTGATCAGCGAGTGCGGCGATGCTAACCGAGGCAGCAACGGAACACCCGACCGTCCCTTGGCTCCGAGTCTGATCGTGACTCAGGACAACACGAGGGTCGGCGTCGAGTGGGTTGCGCCTGCCGACAACGGGTCCGACATCATTGGTTACTCCATCATGTATGTGCCGACCGGCGGGACCCGTGCGGTAGTCAATGCCGGTGGATCGAGCGCGATCCTCCAGGGCCTGTCCGCCAACACTGTCTACGAGATCAGCGTCTCGGCGTGCAATGGGGTCGGGTTTGGGAACTGGTCGCCGGGCGCGACCATCACAACCCAAAACACGGGCGGCACCCCAGGCACCAACAGCGTAGGCAACACTAACAACGCCTGGTGCGGCGTGGCGATGGCGGGGAGCACGGGAACACCCGGCACACCCAACCCGCCGACCCAAACCAGCAAAACCGACACCTCGATAACCGTGTCCTGGACGGCCCCGTCGAACAGCGGGGAGTCAGAGATCAAGATGTACGCGGTCCAGTGGACGCACAACGGCACTAGCCAAATGGAAAAGGTGATGACCGGGATGAGTTACACCATTGCCGGTCTGGAGGCCGACACCCCTTACACTGTCGCCGTGGCGGCGTGCAACGCAGTCGGAATGAGCAGCTGGTCCCCCAGCCTCGTCGTTCGTACCGAGCCAGGTACGGCGCAGTCCAACGTAGTTCCTCAGTCCGAACCAGCGTCGAACGACAGCAACGGAGACGGTGACGGCGCCAGCGGCGCCAGCGACGACGCCGACGAAGACCGGGACCCTTACGACATAGTAGTCTACGGAACGTGCTCGGCTGGCGAGTGGCAGGGTCATACTCATACCAACACCGTCAATTACTGGGGCGGCACCGTCGGCTGCTTGGCGGAAGATCTAATAGACTCGATAGACCCCGCAGACGATGTCGATGGGCGCGGCAGGATGTGGACCAAATCGAAGATGCATGATCACAAACACCCCGGTTTCACGGACGCGACTCATAGTGGCAACAGCTGCAATGCGCAACATGTTGCCGCCCACGCCAACCACACGCCGCTGTCCTGCTCGTCACAGTAAGCACTGAACAGACGATGGACACCATGGGGTGCCGGCAGCTGCCGGCGCCCCATCTGGTTTCCGACTGATCCACCGGTGCCCTGGAAACTGCGCTGCCGAAGGGTCCCGGGCGGTCGGAGCTGACTGATTGCAGTCAGGGGCGCGCAGGCAACAATTGGTCGATGGTCCCTCACACTGCCAACTGGAAAAACGGACCAACGCTACCCCGAACAAACGGCAAGGAGGCGCCCGGAATTAGCCGAACTCAGGAAAGGCAATCCGCCTTCTCAAGGTCCCTTTCAAAGTCGCCGAGGCCCTTTTCCAACTTTTCCAGCCCGGACATCTGATCCTTGGCGTCCTCGTCGTCGTAGGGCATCGCGTCAACCTCATGCTCTTCGGCGAATTCGGCGGCCAACTCGCGGCACTCCGCCTCCGGAGAGAAACTGGCTTCGAGCATCAACTCCTGCGTCCGCGGCACCACTTCCTCGGCTTTCCGCGCGATTTCGAACCTCGATGGCTCCCCGGCACAACCAACAAGGGACACCAGCGACAGGCCTATGATCAAGGTGAGTAGCAGAGTCTTCACGGTAGCCCTTCCACTTCCAGGTGAGCGAATCATAACATTACTTGCCCGGGCTTCTGCGTGAGCCACACACGAGGTTACCGGCAGTGTGGTTCGTTTTCAAAACCACTGGCGGATGCTTTGACGTAAGCCCCTCACATCTACATCACCCGTGCGCGGGCGCATCGGTTTGACGTAAGCCCCTCACATCTACATCACCCGTGCGCGGTCGCATCGGATGGAATATCCCGGCGATGGTATACACTGACCGGGCGCAAGGTCTTGCAGAAGTCTGATATGACCAACCCCATGAAAAGGTACCTCCGCCTGGCAGCGGCACTCTCCGCCCTGACGTGCCTGTTCTGGTTCGCCCTCGCCTGCGGCGGAGACGAACCGGAAACTGCGGACGCGCCTGACTACGAAGCAACCGTCGCGGCTGCGGTGGCGAATGCCAGCGTCTTCGCTCCAACCATTGAACCGACGGCCACCGCGGAACCGACACCGTCTCCAACTCCCACCGACATTCCGCCCACCCCAGCTACCCCCACTGCCGCGCCGGGCGCGCAATCCACCGGCGGCGCCGAACCGTTGGCTCCCCTGGCCATCGACGACGCGAACGCTTTTCTGGCGGATCTTTCCGAGGCGGAGCGGAGTTGCCTGTCCGGAGCAATGGCTCCGGAACGCCTGGCGGCCGTGCTCTCGGATCCGCAGCTGGCCGACGACGCGGAGCGGGCCACAGTTTTGGACTGTCTGCAGCACGAAACGTCGTTGCGACTGTTGCTGACACCCGTCCTGAGCGCCACCGGACCACTGAGCCCCGAATCATCCGAATGCCTGCGGAGCAGCTACGCGGCCACAGACCTGCGTGCGCTCATGGCCACCCTGACCGCCGCAAGCGACCCGGGCAGTCCCGGAGAAGCTTCGCAAGTGGCCGGCATGGTTACCTTCGTGGTCTCGCTGTCCTGCCTCAGCGAAGAGGAGTTCCAGGTGGCGGCGCCCGCCATGGGCATCGCCCCCGGGGAGCGCGAAAACTTCCAGTGCGTCCTGGAAAAGGTGGGCGGCCAGGACGCTCTAACGCTGCTGCTCACACCAGCAGCGGCGTTTCCGGCCGAACTGTTCGAAGCAATCGGACAGTGCCAGTTGCAGTTGGCAGGTCCACCGCCGGGATAGGGGATCGCAAGGGCGCCAGGACGCCAAACAAGGAGCATGAACATGGCCCGTCTGGACGGAAAAGTAGCTTTGATAACCGGCGCCACCGGCGGCATCGGTCGCGCGGCGTCCCGGCTGTTCGCCGACGAGGGCGCCCGGCTCACGCTGGTCGACCTCGACGAGTCGGCGCTGCGGGAAGTTGCGCAGTCGATCGGCGAAGATCGAGCCAGCTACGTCTCCGCCGACGTCACCTCGGCCGAGCAGACCCAGGCCTACGTGCAGGCGGCGGTGGACCGCTGGGGCGGCGTGGACGTCCTGCTGGCCAACGCCGGAATCGAGGGCTCGATATCTCCCATCCCAGACTACCCGCTAGATGTATTCGACCGCGTGATGGCGGTGAACGTGCGCGGGGTGTGGCTGGGGATCAAGTACGTCGTTCCGGTCATGCGGGAGCGCGGCGGCGGCAGCATCGTCATTACGTCGTCCACGGCCGGCATCGGCGCCGGGCCCGACATGTCAGCCTACACGACCAGCAAGCACGCGGTGATCGGCCTGATGCGCACCGCCGCCATGGAAGGCGCGGCGTCGGGCATCCGCGTCAACACGGTCAACCCGGCGCCCATCGAGACCCGGATGATGCGGTCCATCGAGGAGATGCGGGTAGCCGCGCTGGACGACTCCGACATCACCGTGGAACAGACCTACCGGGCGACGTCCGCCCGCATTCCGCTGGGTCGTTATGGAAACCCAGAGGAAGTGGCGCGGATGATGCTGTTCCTGGGCAGCGACGACAGCAGTTTCTGCACCGGCGGGGTGTACATGGTGGACGGCGGAAGGTCGGCGGGAGGCCGGTAATGGACGCCGACGGCCGGGGCACCCTGGCGCGTTGACCGGCTGAGGCCATTCGACATGTGGCAGGCTACCGAAAACGAACTGGAGTCCATCGCTATCGGCGCCGGAATCCTCGGCACCGGTGGCGGCGGAAACCCGTACATCGGGCAACTGCGGGCGCGGCAGGCCATCCGCCGGTGGGGACCGGTGGACGTGCTGGCGCCGGACGAGTTGCCGGAAGACGCCCGGGTCGTGTGCGTGGGCGGTATCGGCGCGCCAACAGTAGGAATCGAAAAGGTGCGCGACCTCCAGTCGTATCACGCGCTGCGGGCCATCGAGGACTTCACCGGTGAGCAAGCCACCGCACTCATCTCCAACGAGATCGGCGGCAGCAACTCGATGGAGCCGTTGATAGCGGCGGCCATGGCCGGCCTGCCGGTGGTGGACGCCGACGGCATGGGCCGGGCGTTTCCAGAATTCCAGATGAAGACGTTCTTCGTGTACGGCGTGCCGTGCTGCCCCATGGCGGTGGCCGACGAGAAGGGCAACAGCGTGGTGATACGGGAGACGATAGATCCCCGGTGGGCCGAACGACTGGCGCGGTCGGTTACGATTCAGATGGGCTGCGTGGCCTGCTACGCCGTGGCGCCCATGTCCACGGAACAGGTACGGCGCACGGCGGTGCCCCTGACCCTGTCGCTGGCGCGCGACCTGGGGGACGCGGTCAAGTCGGCCCGTCAGCATGGCGACGACCCGCTGGATGCCATACTCAGCGTCTGCCCGGGCCGGGTGCTGTTCAGCGGCAAGGTGGTGGATGTGGAACGCCGCACCACGGCGGGATTCGCCCGGGGCGTGCTAACCATCGACGGGTTGGACGCCAACGCCGGCGAGCGCATGGTCATCGAGTTTCAAAACGAAAACCTCGTGGCCAGGCACGACGGCGCGATCGCCTGCGTGGTCCCAGACCTGATCTGCGCGGTGGCAACCGACCTGGGAGAGCCGGTCACGACGGAGTTGATGCGGTACGGCCTGCGGGTCACGATACTGGGTTTTCCGGCTCCCGAGCTGTGGACAAGACCGGAGGGGTTGGCGGTCGCCGGGCCGCACGCGTTCGGTTACGACGTAGACTACACGCCGCTCGTGGTTTAGCGAGAGCACGTAATGTTAGTCGGGGTCGACGTGGGAGGCACGAACACGGACGCCGTCCTCATGGACGGACCGCGGCTGATCAACGCGGTGAAGCTGCCCACCACTCCCGACGTTACCACCGGAATTGTCGATGCCATGCGGGAATTGCTGGCCGAGTTGCCCGCCGGTGCACGTGCCGACGCGGTGATGGTGGGCACCACCCACTTCACCAACGCCCTGCTGGAACGCCGGGAACTGGCTCCGACCGCGGTACTCCGCTTATGTCTCCCGGCCACCCAACTGCTGCCGCCGTTGGTAGACTGGCCGGACGATCTTCGCGACGCCATTGGGGGCTTCACCTATATGGTGGGCGGCGGCCACGAATTCGACGGGCGGGAAATCAGCCCGCTGGACCGGGGCGAGATACGCCGCGCGGTGGCTGACATGCGCCGGCAGGGGGTGCGCTCGGTAGCCGTTTCGGGGGTATTCTCCCCGGTCAACGGAGAGCACGAATCTGCAGCGGCCGCGATGGTGCGGGAAGAAGCTCCCGACCTGCGGGTCTGCGTGTCCCACGAGAACGGGCGCACCGGGCTCCTGGAGCGTGAGAACGCGGCAACCCTGAACGCCGCACTGGGTGAACTTGCCCAACGCACCATACGCGGCATCGAGCGCGCCATCGAAGAGTTGGGGGTTGACGCCCCTCTCTACCTGAGCCAGAACGACGGCACCCTGATGGACGCGGATTTCGCCAGCAATTTTCCGGTGCTCACCATTGCTTCGGGGCCCACCAACAGCATGCGCGGCGCCGCCTGGCTTTCGGGGATACGCGACGGCATCGTGGTGGACGTGGGCGGCACGTCCACCGACGTGGGCGCCCTGGTGAATGGCTTCCCCCGGGAAGCGGCCGTGGCTGTGGAGATGGCCGGCGTACGAACCAACTTCCGCATGCCGGATACCGTGTCGATACCGTTGGGCGGAGGCACAGTGGTGGAATCGGACCCACTGCGCATCGGCCCGGAAAGCGTTGGATACCGACTGTTGGAATCCGGGCTCGTGTTCGGCGGAGGCACCCTCACCACCACCGACGTGGCAGTCGCCAGCGGCAGGGCACAGTTAGGCGACCCGCAATTGGTGGCTGGCATGGACGCATCGGTGGTGCGCCGGGTGAATACGGAGATCCAGCGCCGGGTGGAGACAGCGATTGACCGGGTGAAACTGAGCCGGGACGACGTGCCGGTGGCGCTGGTGGGCGGCGGCAGCATCCTGTTGGGCGACGAGCTGGCCGGAGCCTCTGAAGTGCTCAGGCCGGAAAACTCCGGCGTCGCCAACGCGATAGGCGCGGCCATCGCCCAGGTTGGCGGACAGGTAGAACGCGTCTACTCACTGGAGGGCATGGGGCGCGAGCAAGCGATCGCGGACTGCTCCGCCGCTGCCGTTGCCCGCGCCGTGTCTGCCGGAGCCGATCCTGCCACCATAGAGGTCGTGGAGATCGACGAAGTGCCGCTGACCTACGTCCCCAGCAATGCCACTCGGGTACGGGTGAAAGCGGTCGGCGATCTGGCCGGACTGGGCGGCAGCGCCAGGTGAGGCGCGTGCAGACCTGCCCCGGCGCATACGACCTGCCCGACCGCAACCGGTTCGGCGCTGAGGAGCGCCGCGGCGGCTCCCGAGGGTCCACCCAAGTCCCGGAATTGCCAAGCGGGCGGTGAACCCCCAGCCTCCATCAGACCGGATCGACTACCACTCGAAGCCAAGTTGGGCGTAGCGCACGAACACCGTGCCGAACGGATCGCCCAGGGGTCCATTCACGGCCAGAACGGCGATGGTGTGCTTGTCCCCGGGTTGCGCGCTGGTGGTCACCGGAACGCGCTGGGACACATTGAAGCCCTGGACGGTGCCGCGGTCGCGATTGCATTCGCCGTCGATCCATATTTCGCCGTAGTCATCCACGCAGGTCTCAAACTGGACCCGCATCCCGCTCGTCGGTTGGCCGTTGATGGTCTCGGGTATGGTGACGGTGGCTCGATACCAGGCGAAGGTGAACCCGCCCGATACCCGTCCCGGCAGGTCGTTGCAAACCTCCCAACCGGAGTCGTCGTAATCGGGAAGCCGCGCCGGGCTGCCGCCCTGGGCTTCTCCCTGCAGACCGAGGTTGGGCTCGCCCGGAATGTAGCCGACGGCATAACGCCAGGTGGTGTCGGTGATCGCCTGACCGTCCGGTTCAGCGATATTGATGGTTGCTCGTGGCATGTGTGCACCTGCCTTTTTGAGTTTCACCGGTGGAATTGACGCGCCAATGGTACCGCAAAAATGGGCCTTACACTTCGCGGCGGGGTCAACCCGTGCTGAGTCCGGCAGGCCCGACCACAATCGACCGGGAGCAATGACTCCGAAATGACCGTTGCACGCTTGACATGTAAGAACATGCGCTCTAATATAGGACACACGTTCCGAATATCAGTTTGCGGAGGCTCGAACAATGGTTGCCGCCGAAGTCACCGAAATCCGATGCAAGTCCCTAATCAACCGCGTCAACGCGCCGGACTTTCCTTTTCGCTGGACGATCAATCCCTATCGCGGTTGCCGTCATGCCTGCCGCTACTGCTACGCCAGATCGACGCATGAGTACTGGGGCATGGGCGCCGGCGCTGATTTCGAACGTCAGATTTTCGCCAAGATCAACGCCCCGAACGTGCTGCGCCAGGAGTTGTCCCGCCCGAAGTGGTGCGGCGAGCCTATAGCCATCGGCACGGCGTCCGACCCCTATGAGCCGGCGGAAGCCCAATACGCGCTGACCAGGCAGATCCTGGATACGCTGGTAGAGTTCAGGAACCCGGCCTCGGTAACCACCAAGGGCACGCTGGTGCGGCGGGACGTTGACCTGTTGCGGCGGCTGAATGACGTTGCCGGCGCTCAGGTGGTGTTCAGCGTCGGGTCCATCGACGAAACTATCTGGAGGCAAACCGAGCCGGGGGCTCCGCATCCCATTGCTCGCCTGGAAGCCATGCAATACCTGGTGGAGCATGGCGTCCCGGCCGGGGTGTTGGCCGCTCCGCTATTGCCGGGATTGTCCGACAGCGCGGCCAGCATCGACGCCCTGGTGTCAGCGGCGGCCGAGCACCGGGCCCAGTTCCTGTCCGGCAACCTGCTGTTCCTGCGCCCCGGCAGCCGCGAATGGTTCATGCCATTCATCAGGGAATCGTATCCGCACCTGGCTCCCGGCTACGCCCGTCTCTACCGGAGCGAACACGCGCCGAGGGACTATACGAACTCCGTACTCGCCCTGGTCGACGACGCTCGACTCCGCTGGGAGTTGCCACGAATGCCGTCAGTGAAGAACTTGCAGCCAGCCACATTGCCCGGATTTGCAGAGGCAACCCAATCTGATATCGGAGCGCTTCCGATGGAGACGGCGCCTGGCGCGCCAACCCAGCTGGCGCTGCCCTTGGCTGCGTAGCTAGCCGGTCTCGGTCCACACCTGCCCACGCTGGCGGACCGGTTCCAGCAGCGATTCGTCGAACGGCAGCGGATCATAATCCGCGCGATTGGGCGGGCGATAACCCAGGACGCCACACACCGTCTCGTTGGTGTAATAACCCCGATAGGTCTGGGTGACCAGCTCCTGGAAGAACTCCGGGCTTGACGCCTGGACCGCCCGCAGCGCATCGGTCTGGTCAGCATCCGCCAGCGCAGCGAATGATCCCCCGCGTTCGCTTGCGGCAAGCTCGATCCGCACCAGGCCTTCCATCAGCAGCCTGCGCTTCCCGGTGGAGCCGGCGGCAACCGATTCGACGAAGCTCGCTATACCCAGGTCGCCGGCGCCGGGAAATTCTCCGGCAGGCGGGACAATACAGTTCAGCGCAGCGCCAAGCAAACCACGTTGGGCGTCGCTGAGGATTGAGTTGTTCGAAGTCATGATCGCGTCAGTCCTGATCCCGAAAATACGGCGATGATGATAGCACAGCGGAGACCCCCGCCAGCACGCCGGTGCTACCGAGTGTGCCGGTCAGAAGATGATGCTGAGCGCGACGTGGTCGGACAATTCTTTGAGGTCGAGGACGGTGCGCGTCCGGCAGATTTTGAGGCTGCCATCCACGCGGCGCAGGCGCAGGTCGCAACGTTGCACATAGGGTGACGCCTCCCCCGCGCGGAATCGCCATACCCCATCGAAGCGGTCGCATCGAGGTCGCTGCATAGTTCGGCGGTCACCATCACGTTGGAAATGAACCGGCGGGTTCTGGACCAGGGGTAATCCCGGTGAGCTGAAGGCTCTGCAAGCGCACAACCCGGACCTGATTACGCCGGAAGTCATCGTCGATGAACACCAGGTCAGACGCCGGGTCGCCGTCAGGCAGGTCGGTGGTGGCAACGATGTGGCGAGCATCGGGCGTTTAGAGCGTCAGCCGCGCGTCGAGATTCTTATCGTCCAGCAACCTGGCTCCGAGGTAAAGCAATTGTTCCACTTCGTGCTGGAGCAACAGGGAATCAGCCGTCGCCGGCAGACCCACCGCGCAGGGCTCGACTGGGATGTTCTGGGCAACCGTGTAGGTCGCGCTCCTGCGGCTAATCCTCGGCGGCGACGGTGAGTTCGGGCGAAGGCTGCACGTTGGGGACTTCGCCCGGCGTCAGGCCGCGCTCATACTGCTCAACGTGGGGGCGGTCGGCGACCAGCGACTGCCAGCGGCGCCAGAAAGAGCGCATCTGGAGCTCGTCGTTGCCCCGCGGATCCCGGTGGAAGCCGCGCGACAGGTCGGACCATTCCACACCTCCCGAACGGAACCCCTGCTGGCACGATTCCAGCGCCTCCATGTCGTCCGGCGTGGCGAACCCGCCGGGCCCGAGGAAGGTGAGGAAGGAGTCCAGGCGGCGGTTCAGCCGCGAGCCGGTCTCTCCGCCAGGCACGATTTGCCACGCGGTAACGTCCATGCTGTCCGGGCCCGTGGGCTGGAACACGCGGATGGTCACCGCCATGATGTCGTTGATAACCAGGTTGGGGAAGATCACCAGGTTCCGGGTCTTCTCGCACATCCGGAGGGCCTTCGTGGGGCCGTGGCGGGCTATCAACTCGTCCTTGATGGTGTTGATCTCGTCGCGGGCCGCCTCGCCGAAGTAGGGGTGCCACATGGCAATCGGGCGGCCGTAGATCGCGTCGTTTTCCATGACCCCGTGCCCATTGCCCAGCGCCCGGCCGAAACCGTGGCGGCGGTTGATCGCTGGAATGTCGCTGCCGGCTTCGCTGGCCATGTAGTCGAAATAGGTCTGGTGCGTGGGTAGCGCGTGGTAGCCGTCGATGCTGTTTTCGGCGAGCAGTTTCCAGTTGGCCTTGATGGTGTAGCGGTTGGAACCGGGGATCACCCTCATACCCCCCGGCGCCTGGTCGGCCACCAGGTCGAGGTATTCGGCGGCGCCGGCCAGATAATCGCGCAGGGATCCCGCGTCATGGTCGAAACACACGAAGATGAAGCCCTTGTAGCTCTCGTAGCGAGGGGAGCGCAGACTGTAATCGGCGCGGTCGAAATCAGGTCCGTAACCCTCAATATCAGGCATCCCGATCAGCTCGCCGGAGGTGTTGAAACTCCAGGCGTGGTAGAAACACTGGAGCACTTGGGCGTTGCCATGGTCGGTGCGGCAGATGAGCGCGCCGCGATGCGGGCAGGTGTTGTGGAACACCCGCAGCGCACCATGACGGTCCCGGGCGAAGAACAGGGGTCGCTCGGCAACCATGCGGCGGGCGTAGTCTCCCGGGTTGGGCACTTCCGACTCGTGCCCCAGGTAGAGCCAGCAGCGATCAAAGATGCGTTGTCGCTCGAGCTCGTAGATGTCGGGCGACGTCATACTCGAGCGGTGCACCTGGAACTTGCCCAGGTCCGGCCGGTCATACACGAGGTTTTCGACATCCATGGAAGGCCTCCCCGGTTATCTCCATCAAAGGGCCGCCGCGATTCGCAAACTCGGGACGTATCAGCGCGGGATCACGGGGAGCGTTATGTGCGACGGGTAGCGGGCGGAGTGATGCACCGTCTGGCCTGCCGTTTCAAGCCGGGTGTCCACCCCGAGGGCCGCGCCCGTGTTCGGGTTGCGGTCGAAGCGCGGGAAGTTGCTGCTGGAGATATCCACCCGGACGCGATGGCCGGGCTTGATCACGTGGCTCGTGGCCCACAGGTCGATGGTGTAGCGATATACCTCGCCAGGAGTTACGAAAGATGGTTCGCGGACCGAAGTGCGATAGCGGGCGCGGATGATCCCGTCCTGCAGGTTGTGGGCGAACCCGTCTGGCCGCACGTCGACCAGCTTGGCCGTGAAATCGGTGTCAACTGCAGTGGTCGCGGCATAGAGCGTCACCGAAATGGGCCCGGTCAGCTCCAGGTCGGACTCGACCGGATCGGAGGTGAACGACAGGACATCCGGCCGGTCCTCGGCGGGAGCCTGATCAAATACGCCATACTCGATGATCAGGGTGTTGCCGCCTAGTGTGGGCACGGGATCCGCTGGATCGTAGGTGAACTGGTCCGCGGGTTCGTCCGGCGCCGGCGGCACCGTGGACAGTGAACCGTCGCCTCCGCGGGTGTTGGCGCCGCCTCCGGAGTGGAAATACCACTTCGTGTACTGGGTTCGGGCCAGGGGCCACTCGTTTTCGTCGCGCCACTTGTTGTCGCCCATGACAAACAGGCGGACCGGCGGATCGTCCATGATGCCGCTCTCCTCGCCCTTGAGCCAGTAGCCGTACCAGCGCAGCAGATAATCGTGCAGCTCGATGGCGGCCTCGGAGCCGAAATCGATGTTGCCGGCGCCGCCCGTGGTGGGCTCGGTAAAGGGACGCAGATGGGCCCACGGGCCGATCAGCAACTTCTGGTTCTTCCGGGCCGTTTCGCTGCCTCCGTGCTTCCCGATGGCCTGGTAGGCGTTGAGAGCGCCCTCCAGGAAGATGTCGTACCACGCGCTTACGTGGAACATGGGAATGGTCACGTTGCCGGCCTGTCGCTGGAGGTTGATGCTCCACCAGTACGGGTCGTCCAGCTCCTCATCGAAGTACTCGTGAAAGTACGGGGCCGCCTCTTTGAGGCGATCAATCCAGTCACGCAGGGGCAGGTGCCGATACCATTCATCGGACAGTGGCTGTCCAAAGTTGCCGGGCTCGATGACGTATTCGTCGATCTTGGCCAACAATGCCTCGTGGCCACCGCGAGCCAGGGTGTTCCGTCCTTTGAGGATGGCGTACGGAACCGTCCAACCCCACTCCATGGCACCGCCGGTGTGGTAAACCCAGGACTGGTGGAAGTCGGACGACGCGGAAACGACGGCCATGGTCTGCAGGTGTGGCGGCAGCGGATGCTTGCCGGCCAGCGTGTACTGCGTGGCGCCGAGGTAGCTCTGGCCCGTCGTGGCGACCCGGCCGTTTGACCAGGGTTGTCGCGCCGCCCACTCCACGGTGTCGTAGCCGTCCAGGGCTTCCTGGAACAGCGGGTCATAGTCCCCTTCGGAGTTGAAGCGCCCCCGTACATCCTGGCTCAGCATCACGTACCCGTTGCGCGGAAAGAACCAGATGGAATGGTCGGGGTTGTCCAGGTAGCTGTCTTTGCTGTATGGCCCCCGGTTGATCAGCACTGGGAAGCGGCCCGGGGCGTCGGGGCGCACCACATCGGTGGCCAGCCTGGTTCCATCGCGCATGGGCACCATGACGTCAGGCTCGCGTATGACCTGGTACTCGGTTCGCTGGGCGGTCATGGGTGACACCTCCGGAGGCGGGCAGGCGGGCCAGGCCCGCGAAGACTGGTGGTCACGATAACCGCCGGCGTACACACCGTCAACAAACGTCATCTCCTACACTCACGCCCTCTTCCGGGTTTCCCATACCGGTCACAAGCGGCGCACCGGAAGCCATGTGAGGTCCAACGGGCGATACGAGCGATTGACACCGGATAAGGCGGCTGATAGGATTTTGGCGCTTTTCAACACCATCATGGAGTAGTTGCAGCCGTGCCTGAACTTAACGATAGCAGTCGACCGGGACCTTCCCGCCGCCGCTTTTTGGGCGTGCTGGGTGCGGGCATTGCCGGAGCCGCGGTTGTGGCTTCGATACTCCCCTTCGGTCGGCGCAACAATACGGCCGAAGCTACGAACGAGTTCCCCGGGCCCGGGTCGATGTTCCATCCGGCGCAGGACCCGAGAACAGACCCCCGCCGATAATCGGCCAACCGACATATGCGCAATTCACAGGGCAGCCGGGATGGCTGCCCTGACAATTTGGCCGGATACTCAGCGCCTGCCGAACTCGCGCTCCAGCTGGTACTCGGTGAAATGGACCACCGTGGGACGGCCGTGGGGGCAGTGGTGCGGATTTTCGGTGGCCCGCAGTTGGCGGAGCAGCGCATCCATCTCCGCTTGCGCCAACGTCATCCCCGCGCGCACTGCCCCATGACACGCGACCGTCGCAGCCAGCGCGTCCTCTCGCTCCATCACCACCTGCTCCACGGCGACGGCATCCAGCAATTCACGCAGAGCAACGGACGCATCCGGGTTGGCGCGGGCGGCCAGGCTGGCCGGGAGCGCGCGAACCAGCCACGCGCGATCCCCGAAGGGTTCCAACACGAAACCGTAGTCCGCAAGCAGACTGACGTAACTTTCCAGCGTACCCGACTGAGCGACGGACAATTCGGCCGTCTGAGGGACCAGCAGGGGTTGCGAGGGTCGCGCCTCTTCTTGCATCCGCTGACGGATCTGATCAAAAACCACGCGCTCATGTGCCGCATGCTGGTCGATCAGGTACATGCCGGATGGGCCCTCGGCCACGATGTATGTCTGGCGGATCTGGCCCACAACACGCAGGTCTGCCAGAACATCCCGTAGAGAGCCTTCTGCCGGCGCCAGCGCAGTGGCAGACAGCGCCAGGCCGTCAGGCACCGGCACCGAAACATCCGGGGTCCACGGACGGGGTGGAGCCGGGGAGGTCGCCACCGGGGAAGGCGCGTGGGTCGGGGAAAATGATCGGGTCGCCGTCCGTACCGGGGCGTGGGCGATGAGCGCCTCTCGTACCGCCCGTTGCACCAGGGAGAACAACCGGTCCGCTTGACGGAAACGCACCTCTCGCTTGGTGGGATGAGAGTTGACGTCAACCTGCTCGGGTGGCAAGCATAGGTTGACAATGGCGAGAGGAAAGCGGCGTTCGGGCAATGTTCCCTGGTAGGCCCGCTCAATGGCGAAATAAATGGAGCGGTCGTACACCCAGCGACTGTTGACCAGGAGGGTCGTGTAGGAACGGTTTCTCCGGTTCAGATCCGGGGCGCCGACGTACCCATCGACCGACACCTCACCGTCAGCAAGGGAAACCGGCAGCATGCGGCCGGCCACTTCAGAACCGTAAAGGGACAGGATGGCATCCTGCAGCCGGCCGGAGCCCGGCGCATTGACCGCTTCCCGTCCATCGACTGACAGAGTGAACCGGACCTCAGGATGAGCCAGCGCGTAGCGGGTGACCACTTCCTGAATGCGGGACGATTCAGCCGCAGCAGAGCGCAGGAACTTGCGACGAGCCGGCAGTGCCCCGAACAAATCCGACACCTCGACCGATGTGCCCGGAGGGCATCCTTCGGAGCGCTCGCCGAGGCTATTTCCGTAGCGAAACTCAATGCGGGCTCCCGCTTCCGAATCGGGCGTACGCGTGGCGCAAACCACCCGCGCAACCGCCGCCACGCTGGGCAGCGCTTCGCCACGGAACCCCAGGGTGGAAACGGTCTCCAGGTCATCAACCGTGGAGAGTTTGCTGGTCGCGTGATGGGTGAACGCCAGGCCCAGTTCGTCGGCGGCGATGCCGCGACCGTTGTCGGTGACCCGGATCTCGGCGACACCACCTTCGCGTATGGAGACGGAGATGCCCTTTGCGCCCGCGTCCAGGGAGTTTTCGACCAGCTCTTTGACCACCGATGCGGGACGCTCGATGACCTCACCGGCCGCGATCTGGGCCGCGACGTGCGGCGGGAGCTGTTGAATGGGCATGTGACGGGGGAAGCCGCTAGAACAGGGGTATCTTGGTGCCCTTGGCGCGATACTGACGGTCCTCGGAGTCTCCCGTTTCCTGGAAATCGCAGATGATCCTGTAAATGCGATCCATCTCGTGGTCGACGCTCCGGGAGAAGAAGTAGGGCGGCACCCAAACCCCACCGAAAGCCGCAACGATTTCGGGATAATCGTCGATCACAAACTCGGGTTCCACCGGGATTTGCAACTCGGGCAGACGCTCGTGGAAATGATGCGTGGGCTTTTCGTACACGCCGGATACGAAACGATGCAGGTCATGCTTTTCGATCACCTCCCAACGCTCTCCCATCCCGGACCAGATGTAAATTTCATGCCCGTCGTCAAGGAGTTTCTGGAAGGTATCCACGGTGCCGGGGCGAAGGGTATCGTCCAGGCCCAGGATGGTGTAGTCCACGTCAAAAAATATCTTCATGATCGGTTCGCTGTCCTGGCGGCGTTGGAATTACCGGCAATGATCGGATCAAGAGCTGAGCGCTTCGGTCATGGCTTTGATGCTGGCCCCTACGATCAATCGATCTCCCAGGCGTACGATGGGGCGACGAACCAGCCGAGGTTCTTCAAGCATCAGGGCGAGCTTGCGCTCATCCGAGAGATCCGCCGCGTTCAGGCCCATCTTTTTCAGCGATGGGCTGCGGGCGGCGAACAACCCGGTTACGCCGGGTTCTCCCACTTCAGTGACCAGTTCGCGAAGCTCCATTTCCGTGAACTGTTCCTTGAAATAGTCGCGTTCTTCAACCGTGTAGCCGTTTTGAACGAGCAACTCTCGTACCTTGCGACAACTGCTTCAACGCGGCCACCAGTACATTGTTGCTGTAGCGCCCATGGGACCCTCCCGACGTATCCAGTGAAAATATGCTGCGGCAATGGCTATTTTATAACGAACCGGGCTTTGACATAAGTGGGGAGCACGTAAATTTTGTGTAATGTCCAGGGCATTCCACGGCCCGCGGCACGCGCCAGCGTACGCTATGCTATAATCTGCGATACCAACAGAGCAGGGAAAGAATCATGCAGTGCCAGATATGCAACAAGTCCGGCATGACCGGAAACAACGTGAGCCATTCCAACCGCAAGACCAAGACGCGGTGGAAGGCCAACGTTCACAAGCAGACGCTAGCAATCGACGGGAAACCCACGCGGGTCAAAATCTGCTCGCGGTGCCTGAGGACGATGTACAAGCCGCCCCGGGGCAAGAAGGCGCGAGCCAGGGCCGCCGCGTAGCGACGGGGAATCGTATTCAGCAGGCATTCGGGGGCGAAAGATTTTTCGCCCCTACTCATTTCCCGGAGACATGCCGGACACCGTGTCGCGCAGCGCGGCCATCGCCTCCGCCACCGACTGTTCGCGGTTGAAAATCGCGGTGCCGGCCACCAGGATACCGGCGCCGGCAGCCACTGAGTCGCGGGCGGTATCGTCGGCCTTGACGCCCCCATCGACCTCCAGTTGCACACCGTAACCGTTGTCGGAGATCGTGCGATAAAGCCGTCGCAATTTCCCGAGCGCCGCTGGTATGAAGGACTGACCGCCAAATCCCGGATTGACGGTCATAACCAGCACGATATCGAGGTCGGGAAGCACCTCTTCGACTGCGGTCAGCGGCGTTGCGGGGTTGATGGCGACACCCACCTGGCACCCCTGTTCCTTGATGTAGCCCACAGTGCGGTGCAGGTGCGTACAGGCCTCGGCATGCACCAGGACCTGATCGTTGATGTCCTTGACCAGGCCCTGCAGCAGTCGATCCGGTTCGTGGACCATGAGGTGGAGATTGAGCGGGAGGGACGTGGCTCCACGAATGGCGTCCACCACCACCTCGCCGAACGAGATGTTCGGGACGAAGCGTCCATCCATCACGTCAACATGGATCAGGTCGGCGCCGGCCGCCTCGGCATCCGCCACCTGTTGCGCCAGGCGTCCAAAGTCGGCGGCGAGAACCGACGGCGCGATCTGGACGTGGGCGGCGGTGGAGGTCACTGTGCCCCGGCAGTCGCAAGGATGTTCTTGGCACGGGCGAGACCTTCGGCGACGCGGTTGGGAGCCGTGCCTCCCGGGTTGTCCCGCGCGGCCACCGACGCGGCGGCCGTTATAGCGTACACGTCATCGTCGAACTGCGGCGCGAAACGCCGGTACTCGTCAATGGGGAGATCGGAAAGGGACAGCCCGCCGGCCTCGCAGTGCTGGCACAGCCGGCGCATGACGCCGTGGGCATCACGGAAGGGCACGCCCTTGCCTACGAGGTAATCGGCAAGGTCGGTGGCGAGCATGTAACTCTCGCCGGCCAAAAATTCGACGCGATCGGTGTTCAACTTCATGCCCGGCAGCATGTCGGCGAAGACGGACAGGGTCGACAGCAGCGTGTCTACGGTGTCGAAGAACCCCTCCTTATCCTCCTGCAGGTCCCGGTTGTATGTCAGAGGCAGTCCTTTGAGAACAGTGAGGATGCCCATCAGACTGCCGTAAACCCGGCCCGTTTTACCCCGGGCGATCTCGGCAAAATCAGGGTTTCGCTTCTGCGGCATGATGCTGCTGCCGGTGGTGAACTCGTCGGCCAAGCGCACGAAGTCGAACTCGCGGCTGGACCAGATGACGATCTCCTCGGATAGTCGGGACACGTGCATCATCGCGATGGCGGCGGCGGAGTGGAACTCGGCGAGAAAATCCCGATCAGCCACGGCGTCCATGCTGTTCGGGCTTATCTCCGAAAATTCCAGGACCGAAGCCACCGCATTGCGATCAGTGGGGTACGGAACGCCGGCCAGGGCGCCGCTCCCCAGAGGCAACACATCCATACGACCGGCACAGTCGGCGAACCGGCCGACGTCACGTTCCAGCATTTCGAAGTATGCCAGCATGTGATGGGCGAACAGGACCGGCTGAGCGCGCTGCAAGTGCGTGTAGCCCGGCATCACAACGTTGATGTATTGCTCCGCCAGGCCAACGAGCGCACGCTGTACGGATCGCAGACCGGCAACCGTGTCGCCAACGGCGGCGCGGGTGTACAGGCGCATGTCCAGGGCAATCTGGTCGTTGCGCGAGCGACCGGTGTGGAGCCTTGCCCCGGCAGGACCGATCAGGTCGGTCAGCCGGCGCTCGATGTTCATGTGCAGGTCTTCCAGAGCCGGATCCCACGGAAATTCGCCCTGCTCGATTTCCTCCTGCACCGCAGAGAGCCCGCTGATTATCGCGTCGGCATCTTCCCTGGGGATAATGCCCTGCGTCGCCAGCATGTCGGCATGGGCCTTTGAGCCGGCGATGTCCTGCCGGTAAAGCCTGCGGTCGTAGTGTATGGAGACGGTGTAGTCGCTGTGATCCTGCATTGGCGTAGAGACCACCGCCCGACTGGACGGTCAGACAGTCTGGTTGGACGTGCCGGGTAGTTCAGGCGTCCAGGTAGGCGAAGGATGCGGCCAGGTTCTCGAAAACCGCGTCGTGCGGGGGGATTTCCATCACGGCCGGGCCGTCATAGGCCTTGCCCTGCAGGATCCGGCGCATGGCGCGACAGTCGAGGTCACCATCGTCAACGCTGCCGATGGCGACACCGTCGCGGGCCTGCTTGAAGTGGACGATCTTGATGTAATCAGCAGGGAGGGCCGCCAATTCGTCCAACGGTAGGGTGTCCGGATGGCGACGCAGTTGGTTGGTTGGGTCGGGGCAAAGTCCGAGATACTGCCCTTCGGCCTCGGTCAGTTGAGCTCGGGCCTCGCTGACCAGCAGGGCCATCGAGCGCAGCGGCTGGCCCGAGTTTTCCATCGAGAAGATAACGCCCTGACGGGCAGCCTCACGCACCAGGGGAACAATCCGCCCGGCTGCCTCGGCGACATCATCAGCCGTCTCCCAAGGCGTATCGGACGCTCCGGGATCGACGGTGCGCAGGTGGGGCGAACCGCCGCCCACCAGACGCGCTGCTTCCAGCTGGGACTGGTAGAGCCCTCCCTCTGGATCAATGTCGGTGGTGATACACGGCAGCGCGACCGCCAGGTCGAACGTGAGATCGGGGAACCGGACCACCACGTCGGCGAGGGAGGTCAGGTTCGGACGCCAGTCCTGGCCTTCGCCAGATTCCGCGAGACCCAGGCAGGTCTGGCGCAGTTCGATATGGCGCGCGCCGTGATCCTGGGCGGTGGCGATGAGATCGGCAAGGTCAGCGTCGTCGAGTTGGTTGCGCCAGGAATTGGTAATTGCGCCGTAGATCATGGTGGTCTGTCTCCCTCGCAATTTGGCGTCGGTAGCCGTGGCCCGGAATCATTGCTGACGGGCGATCGATGCATCGCCAGCCGAAACTATACCGCAGCAAGGGATTGCGCTCAACAGCGCGTCTGCTGACACTTGCGCCGGCGAACTCAAAAATCGCTATGCTAGAATTACGATGCGAACAAATGCCCACCAAAATCAGCAGGAGGCTATCCGATGGCCGAGTTGTACAGCGAACGATGCACCGCCTGCCGGCGCGATTCTCCCCACGTCACCGAAGCGGAGGTCGCGGAATTGCACCCGGCGGTAAACGATTGGTCATTGGTTGACGAATCGGGGATTCCGAAGCTGGACCGGCAGTTCAAGTTCCGGAATTTCGTTCAGGCGCTGGAATTCACCAATGCGCTGGGCGAGCTGGCGGAATCTGAGGGGCACCATCCCCGGCTGACCACCGAATGGGGCCGGGTCAGCGTAACCTGGTGGACGCACAAGATCCGCAACCTGCACCGTAACGATTTCATCATGGCCGCGAAGACGGACCAACTGTACGCGGAGCACGCGCCGGCGGAAGGGTAAGCAAGAAAGTCGACCAAATTTTTCCGAGCGAACGATGGACTCTAACACTCGCAAAGAAAGGTTCTCATTAGCGTACATCGGCGCTGTGGCATCGCACGCAGACTGTGAAGTTGTTGAACCGAAGGTGGACCGCGGCAGTGTCGACGGCATGCTCAAGAGAGCAAGTATCACGGAGCTGATCGGATTCCAAGCTAAGGCAACGTCTCGGGATCTAATTTCCTCGTCTGCTGATCACATAAATTTCCCGCTGCCCGTAACCGATTATGACAACCTTCGAAACGCAGGGCGTCCATTCATTCTGGTCGTTGTCCTGCTGCCGGACAAAGAGAGCCAATGGCTATCGCAAAGCAACGAAGAACTTTGCTTACGATATTGCGGGTACTGGCTCTCGCTTGAAGGTCGGTCAGGAGTGACGAACACTAGCACTGTGACAGTGCGTCTCCCTTTGGCAAACAGGTTCGGCAGCGTTCAACTCGGTACCTTAATGGACCGGGCCGCATCAGGGTCCTCGCTATGATAGTAGAAATCCGTGACACGGCAGCGTTGTCGTCATTGACCACGCTAAATTTGCGGGCGTATTTGCAGTCACGTGACTGGAACAATGTTGGCCGCTGGGGTAATCGTGCAACAGTTCACAGCAAAGCGAGTGGAGGCCGCACGTGGGAAATTTTGATACCTTTAAGTGATGCGATCAGTGATTACGCTGAGTTCATGGGAGAAGCGATCGGCACTTTAGCTACCGCGGAACAACGATCCGAACTGGACGTGTTTAATGACGTGACCGGCGCTGGTGCAGATGTCATTCGCATAACCTCTCTCAACGGTATGGGTAAGGAACCCCTGTCCTTGCGACAAAGTGCAGACATGCTTAGAGATGCGAATGACCTGTTGTCGGCAGCCGCAAGGGCCGTGACCAAACCACAGGCTGCTTACCGTGGTAGCCTGAGTTCCGAAATCGCTGAATATTTGAGCAGGATCAGGCCGCTGCCAGGCTATTACCAAGGCTACGGATTGACCCTGCATTCGCCGGTTACGCCTGGGATCGGACCACAACCGGACTTAGGCGATGACGATTTGTACGCACCATTCCCAAGACGCGCCACCATTCGCCTTTCAGAAGCTTTGCAGTCAGCGAATTTGGCGGTCAATGAAGCTTCCGCGACAAGTTCGTTGGACACCTTTGAACAGGCAGTATCGGATGGAGTCAGTGCCAACCTATGCGACGCAGTAGCCAAACTGGCCAAAAACGGCCATGGCGTAGAGATCGGCGTTGGTTGGGCGATGGTGCGATCGGCGAAAGGCTCTAGCTCAAATGTGCGCTTCACCAACAATTCTGCCGGTATTTTGGAGGAGGCAGCGAGGCATTTCCGTCAGAGATTACCTTCATTCGACGAACGAGTTACAGCCATTGTGGTGAGATTGGACAGAGAACCTGACGAATTTGACGGACGAGCGACCATTAGGCCAATTGGAGATGATCTCCCGCCACGAATGCAGGTCGAATTTGAGCCGGTTTCTTACAACGCGGTCATTAGTGCTTTCCAGAATCGCTCATTATTGACTCTGGACGGCGACATCTTTCCGGTCGCCAACGGTCACCAACTGCGCAATCCAAGAAATATAGCAATAACGGCCGAATGAATCGGCCAGTTCCGATGGGAGTTACCGTATGCGAGTTGTTTATTCCCTGCGATCACGAGACCTCAACGCCGTTGCCGCCGAGGCAGCGTGGGCGGAGTCCATGGGCTACGACGGCGTTTCCACTAACGAGACGGCCCACGATCCCTTCCTGCCGCTGGCCGTGGCCGCCACGTCGACCAGTCGCGTCACCCTGGAAACGCACGTCGCAATCGCCTTCCCCAGGTCTCCCATGGTCGTGGCCAACACGGCGCGCGATCTGCAGGACAACAGCGGCGGGCGGTTCCGCCTTGGCCTGGGCACACAGGTGAAAGGCCACATCGAGCGCAGGTTCTCCACCCGCTGGACCGGGTCCGCCGGGCCCCGTCTGCGGGAATATGTCCAATCGTTGCACGCCATCTGGAACTGCTGGGACACCGGCAGCAACCTGGAGTATGCGGGAGACTTCTACCAGTTCTCGCTGATGACGCCGTTTTTCAGTCCGGGACCCAGCGAGTATCCTCATCCGGAGATCTACACCGCAGCGGTCAATGGATACAACTGCCTGGTGGCCGGAGAGTGCAGCGACGGACTGATGCTGCACAGCCTGGTGTCTCCAGAGTACGTGCGGCAGGTTGTACAGCCCAACGTCGCCGAGGGCGCCCGTCGCGCCGGCCGCAATGCCGAGGATGTATCCGTGGTCGGCGGGGGGTTCATCGTCACCGGGCCGAACCGGAACGCCATCGCCGAGGCCGCCGAGGAGACCAAACGCCGCATCGCCTTCTACTCGTCTACGCGAACCTATTTCCCGGTTCTGGAGTGCCACGGGTTCGAGGACATCGGCCGACAGTTGCACGTCATGTCGCGAGAGGGCAAATGGGACGAAATGGGCGATCTGGTCCCAGATGAGATGCTCAACGCCTTCGCCATCATTGGCGAGTACGACGAGATCTCCGGCATGTTCAAGGAGCGGTACGGCGGGCTGGTGGACGAGACGCACTTCTCCATCCAAACCTCCAATGACGCGGAGCAGGGGCAGTTGCGACGTATAGTCCGGGAGTTGCAGGAGCAGTAGGGTTCTTCGATGGACGAGGCGCCGGCGGTCCCATCACTGGATCCGACGCGGTTCAAGCTGGGCAGCGAATCAGAGCAAGCCTACCGGCTGAAATGGGAAGCCTGGGAATGGCTTTACGCTGAAGCACGTTGCCGGTGCATCGGTCTCGAAGTGAGGCTGCAGGGCCCGTGGGGCTCGGTGGTGGACGTAGTGGGAGTGGGACCATCCAATACGATCTACGTCGTCGAGGTTAAGGCGTCACGGTCGGATTTCGCCCGAGACAACCACTCCGAAGCGGACATTGACCGCCTGCGGCAGCGTCAGGATGCATTGGACCGGCGCATTACATTGACCCGTGCCCCGGGTTACCGCTCCTCGAACGGCGACGCAAGTCGGCTGGAACAGGAAGCCGAGCGATTGCGCGAGCGGCTGGCCACAGTCTCGACCAAATTCCACGACGGGCGTTTCCTGAGCATCGCCGACTACCACTACATCATGGCGCCGCAAGGCGTGGTGCTGGCGGAAATGGTCCCACCCGGATGGGGTCTGCTGGGGCCGGGTCCCAGCGAAATTGTCGAGGCCCCGGCCAAAGCGATCCGCAAGAACACCGGCATCGTTTCCAACGTGCTGCGCGCCATCGCCCGCGCGAATACCACCGCCATGATGCGGGCGCATGGTGTCAAATTTGGTTCAGCCGGGCCTGCGTTTCCTCATTCCGTTGACCGCGCCGTTGGGGCCGAAGCAACCCCGGCGACAATTGAAAGCACGCCTGTTGAATTTGCCATGGAGGAAGAACATGCCGGAAATCACCATTGACCCCACGAACACAGCGCTGCTGATTCAGGACATGCAGAACGAGTTGATCAAGGGCGGCGGGATGCCGGTCCAACCTCTGTCAGGCTCGGAAATCATTGCCAACAGCGCCCGCCTGCTGGAAAAAGCCCGGTCGTCAGGCATGGCGGTCATCTTCGTGGTGGTGAACCGCCGGCCCGACCGTCGGGACGCTCCACGGCCTCCTTTCGGAGCGCCGGCCACCGCCGCCGATTCGGGTCCCCGGCTGACCGCGGGAACCCACGACGCCGACGTGGTCGAAGAACTCTCCCCACGCCCAGAGGACCCGGTCGTCATCAAGCACACAACAAGCCCGTTCAACACTTCCGACATCGAGGTCTATCTCCGACGGTTCGGGATAACCACGCTTATCCTGACGGGATACTCGACCACCGGAGTCGTGGAAGGATCACTGCGGGACGCCCGGGACAAGGACTACGACTGCATCGTGGTTCGGGATTGCTGCGCCGCCGGCACGCCCACCGAACATGACGTGTGCATGGACATCATCTTCCCACGCATGGCCTGGGTGGCGACGGCGGACGAGGTGATCGCGGCCATCGTCTAGCCCCTAACCTCCCGGCCTCGGTGTCCGGTCTTCGAGCTCGTACCAGTACACCTGGCCGTTATCGATAAGGTTCTGGATCTCCCGGTCGTTACGGATGCTGGCGACGGCCGGGTGGGCAGGATCCCCGGTGAACCGGGTCAGGAAGCCAGCGTTGCGGATGGCGCGGCCTGTGTCACGCCCGTCCGCGGTGTAAGAGACTTCCATCGCGATGTAATGGGTAGCCCCATCCCCGTCGGTGGCTTCGATAACCAGGTCGGCGAGGCGGAAGCTGCGCAGTTCTCCGGTTTCCAGATCGATAGTGTCGTTGCTGGTTACCATCGCGAGCAAATCGCTGATACTGAGTGTTCTGACAAATTTATAACCCATGTCGTGAGCGATACCCTCAGCATCTCTAACGGTTTTGCTAATGGCATGGGTGTCTTTCATCTCGGAAATATCGCCCTCCATCCTCGCAAAACGTCGGTCAGTTCGGGCCATAAAGCCTTGCACCGAGGTGTTGAATTAGTGCTGCCCCTCGTTGAACTGACGCTGCTCGTCTATGGACTGCTCGGTTCTCGCCGCGAACCGGTCAAACCGGGCCGGCAGGCTCATCAGCTCCTCGGTAAGTATTTCCCTCCGGACCGCCTCTCTCCACTCCGGGTTATCCCGGAGCGCACGCAGCAGATCCTCAGATGTATTGATCGTCACCACGGCAGTTTCTCGACGGGTCCATTATACGGCGTCCGGTCGACGCCTAACGATTCAGCAGCCACCATTCGTCGGTACCGAGGTTGAAGTCGATGCGCCGGAAACCTTCGGCGAAGGGCACTCCACAGCGTTCGCCCTGGAGACGGCAGCCCTCGGTCATGCGGTCCAGGCGCTGGGAGCGGGTGCGGGCGCTGATCTGTGACGCGTGCTGGCTCAGGGCTTCGGCCTTGCGGTGGATGTGCTCCTCGGTTATGGAGATAAAGGTGTCCGGCCGCTCCGAACCCCACAACAGCGCCTCCCTAACCCGGTGCGGCTCCAGTCCTTCCTCTTCGATCTGCTCCGGAAAATCCTGCCAGCTCCAGGCATACGAGAACGCGGCGTCCAACGCCGCCTGACCGCTGTGACGGTGGTCACGATGAGTGTGCGAGGTGACCCGGTAGGGGTCGATACCGAAAACCACCTCGGGTTTGTGCCGCCGAATTTCGCGGACGACCTGCCCTCGATAGGCGTGGGTGTCTTCCAGCTCACCGTCGCCGTAACGGAGGAACACCACCTCCGCGACTCCGAGCACGTCGGCGGCGTTTTGCTGCTCGATTTCCCGCGTTGCAGCCAGCGACTCGGGCGTGAACGAGCGGTCGCCGGTGCCTTTGTTGCCGTTGGTGCACATGAGGATGACCACCTTGGTCCCGGACTCGGCGATCCATTTGGCCATGGTGGCTCCGCACCCGCCCTCGGCGTCGTCGGGATGGGGGGTAACTACCAGGGCGCTGCTTGGCGCTTCAGTCATCACTCTAGGCTCCGGGGCGTACTCCTGATTGGGGTATCCCCAGCCGTCGATTCCGTGCGGTCTGCTGGTCATACTGGCGCTCCCTCGTGCTGGAATGGGTAGGGGCGAATGATTATTCGCCCCTGAGTGGTCTGGGTCCGGGTTTTTCGGCGCGAACGCGCCTGCGCTAGCCCCCGAGGTGGAACACGACCATCTTGAGCTCGGTCATTTCCTCGATGGCGTAGGCGGGACCTTCCTTCCCCATACCGCTGTCCTTGAGCCCACCGTAAGGCATGACGTCGGCGCGCCACCCTGGGGAGGAATTGATATGCAGGTTGCCCGAATGAACTTCCTGGGCAAACTTCATTGCCCAGTCCACGTTCTGGGTGAAGATACCTGCCGACAGCCCGAAGCGGGTGTCGTTGGCCTTGGCGATGGCGTCATCGATGTCGTCGAACGCGCTGACCGCGACCGCAGGACCAAACAGTTCTTCGCGGGAAATCAGCATTTCCGGACGCGCATCCGCCACTACGGTGGCCGTGTGCATTGTCCCTTCGCGCCCACCGCCGGCGATGACCCGGGCGCCCTGACTCACGGCTTCAGCAATCCAGCCTTCGACACGCTCGGCGTCGGTTTGGCGGATCATCGGACCCATCTTCACGTCTTCGTCGAAGGGGTTGCCGACGCTGAACTCCTGCGTGGGTTTGACCAGCGCGTCGAGCAGGTCGGCGTATATGGTGCGCGCAGCGAAGACGCGCTGCGTGGAGATGCAGACCTGGCCGGCATTGGCGAAGCCGCTGGAAACCGTGGCGGCCGCCACCTTCTCGATGTCGGCGTCAGACATGATGATCAGGGGGCTGTTGGACCCCAGTTCCATCGTCACCTTCTTGATGCCAGCATTGCGGCAGATCTGGTCGCCCACCTCCATGCTGCCGGTGAACGTGATCTTGCGGACGTCGGAAGAACCCGTGATGGCGTCACCAATCTCCGCGCCGGAGCCGGTGATGGTCTGGATGGCTTCTCCGGGCAGTCCGGCTTCCAGTAGTATCTCGGTCAGCTTCAAAGCGGACAGCGGAGTGTCGCCGGCGGGCTTGAGGATGACGGCGTTGCCGCCCGCCAGGGCGGGCCCCACCTTGTGGCACACCAGGTTGAGCGGGAAGTTGAACGGCGCGATGGCTGCCACAACGCCCACGGGTACGCGGATGGTGAAGCCGAACTGATTGACGACCCCGGGAGCCGAGTCCAGCGGGACCGTTTCACCATGCAGGCGCTTGGCTTCTTCAGCCGACAGCGTGATGGTCTGGATGGCGCGCTGGACCTCAACGCGGCCTTCGGCAATGACCTTGCCCTCTTCCCGGGTTATGGTCTCCGCCAGGTCGTCAGCGCGTTCTTCCATGAGGTCGGCGGCGCGCTTGAGGATCGTATATCGTCGGTGGGAAGGCAGCTTGGCCATCACCGCGGCGCCGCGCACGGCGCTGGCGATGGCGGCCTGCACGTCGGCCGCCGAACCGCGCGGGACGGTATCGAACGCTGACTGATCGAAGGGATTGATGACGGGCATCTTTTCATCGCGGTCGACCCACTCGCCGCAGATGTACATGCGCATGGCGAAACTCCTAATACGAGAATCGGAATAAAGGCGCCGACGCACTTCTCACGGCAGCGGCCATAATTGTACTACACGAGCCGGGGCCGATTATTCGGCTTCGGTCTTGACCTCGCTCTCCCCGAGGACGATGCTGCGGCCGGTATTGGTCACCTTGTAGTGGCCCGACAGGCCGGGGATGCGCTCCAGCCACCGGAACTTGGTGCGCGCAGCGTTGCGCAGCGTCTGCACGAAGCTGTGCGGGATGGGCCATCCGGCCAGAGTGAACAGATTTGCCAGACTGTCGGGATCGACGCTGCTTATGTTCAGGTATCGGTGCGCTGCTTCTGCGGCAACCACCACGCGGCGCATGTCGCCCAATGGGTTGACGCGCTGACAGAATGCGATGTACTCGTGCTCCGAAGGGGTCATCGTCTCCGGCGTGGTTACAGAGGACGGAGGCAGTGCGGGTTCGCCATTCCGGGCCGCGGCGGGCGGAGCCGCTGCCACGTGTGCAACGGCCACGGCGGGTGCGACTGGTGGAGGAGCATGGTTTTCGGTGGTTGCGATCGCGACCGGTGGCGTCTCCGCAACGTGCTGGGCAGCGCCATTGTTCGTGGAATGACCGTTGGCATGCGCCGGCGGATCCACCGTTTTGATGACGGCCTCCTCCACCACCGAACCGTTGGATCCAATGAGCTGCGGCATGAACGAATACAGGACTTCGCGAACGAGTCCGGCATCGTCAGATTCGATGCAAATCTGGCTTCCGGCTGGCAACGTGATGCTGAGCTTGTTCATCCTGCACATCCCAGGGCACGCCTGCGCCCGGTTCAATAGTAAAGTAACGCCGGGATTTATGGCAAGGCGGGAGAGCGGCGGGGTTAGACAGATCCGTCACCCGAGCTCCCGGACCAGGAAACCACCAGCGGCGAGGAATATCAGGAACCCGAATACATCGGTGAACGTGGTCACGAACACCGCGGAAGATACCGCGGGATCGATGCCCAGCCGGCGGAGCAGCAAAGGCACGCCGGCGCCAGCCAGGGCAGCCACCAGGAGGTTGCCCACCATGGCGATAGCGAGGGCAACGCCAAGCCCGATGCTCCCCTTCCAAACCCAACCCAGCAGGCCGGTTACCAGCGCCAGGACCAGGCCGTGTAACAAACCGAGCAACAATTCCCGCCCGAGCAGGCGCAAGCCGGCGTGGCGGGGAACATCTCCGAGAGCCAGTCCACGCACAACCAGGGTCACGGTCTGGGTCCCAGCGATACCGCCCTGCCCGGCTACCACTGGCAGGAACACTGCCAGCATGGCCACAGCGGCAATGGTGGACTCGAACAGATTGACCACTGCAGCCGCAGCCAGGACCGTACCGAGATTAACTACCAACCACGGGAGACGGTGCTGGATTGACAGCCGAAGGGGACCGAATACCCTCTCGCCAGGCGCGGACGCGACGCGCAGCATGTCCTCGGTGGCCTCCTCTTCGCCGATCTGCATCGCTTCCTCGGCGCGAGCCACGCCCAATACCCTTTGGTTCTCGTCGACCACGGGGATGATGCCCATCGAGTACCGGGACATCAGGTGGTGGACCTCTTCGCGGTCGGTGTCAGGCGAAACCGATACCAGACGATGCCCATACTGGTCAGCGAGCTCGCCTGCAGATCGTGCGGGGCTCGCCAGAGCCAACTGGGCGATGCTGACCGCGCCGGACAGGCGCCTTTGATCATCCAGCACGCACACCCATCCGAAGCCCTCCGCGTCCTCACCGAACAACCGCAGCGCGTCGAGAGCATTGCCTGCGGTGATGCCCCGTCGGACGCGCGGAAAATCTGGTGTCATCATCCCGCCGGCGGTGTCCGGAGGATACTGGAGCAGCGACACCACGTCCTGGGGGCGGTGCAGCGCCCCGATAATTGCGGCGGCTCCTGCGTCGGTCAACCCTTGGAGAATATCGGCGACCGTGTGGGAATCTACGTCGTCCAGTAGCTCCGCGGCTCGCGCCGCCGGCAACTCGCTGACGATGGTGGCGGCCGCCTCCGTGGGGGCCTCGTCCAGAATGTCCGACAGTTCGGCGGCTGACAACTGCGAGACCAGAACACGCCGCTCGGCGCGTGAAACCCGCGCCAGAAGAACGCCCTGGTCCGCAGACAGCATCTCGCGGAGCATCGCCACCGCGACCCCCGCACGACCTTGGTCCAGCAAGGCGCGAATACGCTCGCCGGTGGCGTTGGGGTCCGCAGGGGAACCGGCGCCCGCGGGAGCAGCCGATACGCGAACGAACTGGGCAACAGGTTCGGGGTCGGTCTGGCGGTTCATGGGATCACCTCTGAGACCGACACCTGATGCGGCGGTCCGGTCAGATGGTCTGTTTCAGTCGGACCGCGAGCGACCTGGTCAAGCCGGGCACGGCGGCTATCTCCTCGACGCTGGCCTCCTTGATGCCCTGGAGGGAGCCGAACCGACGGAGCAGCATGCGCTTCCGCTTGGGGCCGATGCCGGTGACCATGTCTATGGGAGATTTCAGGCTGCTCTTGGATCGCAGGTTGCGGTGGAAACTGATGGCGAACCGGTGCGCCTCGTCGCGGATGCGTTGCATCAGGTACAGCGCCTGGGAATCCCTGGCCAGGACGATGGGTTCGGGAGTATGCGGAACGAATATCTCCTCATTCTCCTTGGCCAGCGAGCACAAGGGGATCTGTTCCAGTCCCAGGTGAAGCATCACCTCCTGAGCCGCCGAAAGGTGGCCCTTCCCGCCATCGATTATGACCAGGTCCGGCACAACTCCCCACGTATCAACCTTGCCATCGGGATCAGGGTTGGCGATGGCCTGGCTCAGGCGCTTGAACCGGCGAGTCAACATCTCCTTCATGCTGGCGTAGTCGTCCACGCCGTCCACCGCCTTGATCTTGAACCGACGATAATCGCGGGTGCGGGGTTTGCCGTCATCAAAGACGACCATGCTGCCCACCAGGTTGCTGCCCTGGATGTGGGAGATGTCGTAGCACTCCATGCGACGCGGCGCCGTGGGCAGGCTCAGTTCCTCCTCCAACTCCGTCAACGCGCCCTGGATGGCATCGGAGCGGTTAAGCCACTTGACCCGATGCTGCGCGAGGCCCTCGGCGGCGTTCGCGGCCACCACTTCCATCAACTGGCGGTTCTCACCGCGTTGGGGCCTATAGAGGCGAACTGCGCCGCCGCGTCGGCCACGCAGAAACTCCTGGAGGAACTGGGCGTCCTCGGTGGGAGGATCGTGCTGCACCATGACGACGGGGGGTACTTCAAGCGCAGTGGCGTAGAACTGTTGGACAAATTGAGCAATGATCTCGCCGGCCTCGCCATCCTGGGGTCCCTCCATGAAGAAGTGATCGCGGCCAATCATCTTCCCGCGCCGGATGAAGAACACCTCCACCCAGGTCTCGTTGGCAGCGACGGAGATGGCAATGGCGTCGAGATCCGTGGAACGGCCGGAATCCACCTTGACGGTACGTTCCTCCTCGAACTTCTGAATGGCGCCCATCTGATCACGGAGCACGGCGGCGCGCTCGAATTCCAACTCCTCGGCGGCGGCTTGCATCTTGTCACGCAGTTGGCCCGTGACGGTTTCGGTGTTGCCCTCCAGAAACAGGATCACCTGCTTTACAACCTCGGCGTACTCATCCTGGCTGGCAAGACCGGCGCAGGGTCCGACGCAGCGATGAATGTAATACTCGAGGCAGGGCCGAGGATCGGTCCCCGTAATCTTCTTGGTGCAGGAGCGGTAGGGGAACAGTTTCTTGACCAGGTCCATGGACTGGCGGACGCTGCCGGCGCTGGCGAATGGCCCGAAGTAACGGGCGCCATCCTTGTGGACCCCTCGCGTGATGTACACCCGGGGGAAATCCTCGGACAGGTCCACCTTAAGGTAGGGATAGGTCTTATCGTCTTTGAGACGGACGTTGAAGTAGGGCCGGTGGCGCTTGATGAGCGTGTTCTCAAGGATGAGCGCCTCGGCCTCGGTGTCCGTGACGATATACTCGAAGTCGGCCAGTTCGCTGACCATGCGTCGGGTCTTGCGATCCAGGCCAGACGGGGATCCGAAGTAGGAACGCAGGCGATTCCGCAGGACCGCGGCCTTGCCGACGTATATCACCCCGCCAGCGGCGTTCTTCATCAGGTAGACGCCGGGGCGTTCCGGCGTCACCAGCACGCGATGGTCGAATTCCTGCCGAACCACGATCCGATCCCTGCCTCGTGCGGAGGATCTAAAGTACGAAGGAAACTGCGACGAGCACTACCACCAACACGCCGGAAAAGATGCCGATCCGCGTGAGCTCGGAACCGACGTAGTTGTACGCCGCGGGTCGATCGAAACGGCGCCCTCTGGAACCCGAAGCGGGCCGTCCAATGGCGGCAGTTGCCGGAGCCGGAGCCGTGGCAGTTGTCGCCGGACGATCATTCTCGGCTTCGGCCACCGATGCGGCCACTGGCGACGCCGCGGCGGGATTTCGCACCGCAGTCGCGCGGTTGGCCCCACCACGACGGCGGCGCAGGTCGTTCTGTCGGGCCGCCACCCGTTTGCCCTTGCTCGGCATAACCCACCTCCTGGCGCCGCGACCCGGCTACCGACGTCGTCAGCGCGGCATTGGACTTTATTGTCATTCGAACCAGCCGCTCGCGGCCGGATCGTACCTGAATCCATGATACCAGCATGGTCCCGACACACGGTCCATACCGAACCACAACTTATGTCAATTTACCTCTGATAGTCGGCGTCCCCCGGGGGCGTCACCCGATTGAGATCCCCAGTTCGGCCTGCATATCGGCGACGGCCTGGTTGCGGCTCTTCCGCTGCCACTGCGGACGGGCGTTGATGGGCTCGTTGATGATTTCGGGGTCGATTTTCAAGGCGACGAACACCGGGCCAGGCTGGCTGAGGATCTCTTCAATCTGGCTCGCGAAATCTTCCAGGTTGTCGATGGCATAGGTGGCGGGGTAGCCGCAGCCCTGGGCGACCACGTCGTATTCCATCTGTTCAGAGTTGGGCACCGGCTGCCCGCCGGTGGTGGCATAAACGCCGTTGTCCAGCATGAAATGGTACAAATTCGACGGCGCCTTTTCGGCGACAGTGGGGAGAGCGCCCATGCCCATCAGCACGTCTCCTTCGGAATCGAACAACACAACCCGCTGGTCCGGGATGGCGAGGGCAAGGCCCAGCGCGAAAGAAGCGTGCCCACCCATAGCCGGGTCGCCCAGGGGCAGGTCTCGATTGGGTTGCTCGCTCATCTCGACCCAGAACCGACCGCCGCGGCCGGGTATCACCACAGCGTCGCCGCGATGCCTGTTGAAAATTTCCAGCATTTCCGCCGTTTTCATCATGATGGTCACATCCGTTATCTGCGTTGATCAGCGGCTGACGTTGAAGCCGTGGTACTCGTCGCCAACGAGGACGGCCACGGGGCGTTTCTCCCGTTGCGCCTCGGCAAAGGCAATCGATATCCGGTCGGCGTCCTCGTCGGACTCGACCAGGTAATAGTTGATGTTGAACGCGTGAAGGAAGCGTTCCGTGTAGAAGGCGGCGGTGTCGGTGATAACGCCGTGTCGGGTCCAGCCCCGATACCCGACCATCATCACCACCGGAACGTTCATGCCCAGGCCCCAACCGCGCAGCGAATCGCCGGACTCCATCATGCCGGTATTCTGGATGAGAATGACCGGCTTCTGGCCACCGGCGGCCAGCCCCGCGGCAGTGGAGAAAGCGTGACCCTCCCGACTGACGGGCACGAGGTCTATGCTGGGCTCCTCGCTCATCAACACGTACAGGAAGTTGGTCTCGCTGTCGGGAAGCCAGACAACATGGGTAGCGCCATTGTTCTTCAATTCCGCCAAAATGCGGGCGGGACTCAATTCGGCCATGGGTGATACCTGCCTCGAGATGTTTGGGGCAAACGGCAGCGCCGGGTTGCCGTCAACAGGTATACCCGGCGCGCTATTTGGCGTCAACCGGTCGTGCCGGCGACGCTTGATATTGAGATGTTCGACGTAAGGAGCCGACCGGCTGTGTCGGCGCTGCCGCCCGACTAATCGTCGGCGGCGACGGCAGGTTCAGCCAGGCGATTGTCCACGAGGTCGGCGCTGCAAGCCGCTCCATCCAGCAAGCCCCAGCGCACCATCCAGTGGTAGGTGTCCTCGACTATCTCGTCGGTGTAGGGGGTGTTGTAGGAGTAGCGCAGGCGCGGCAGGTGGAAGTCTTCGGGCGTGATGCCACCGTAGCGGGCCGCCACCGCCGCGAACCGCGGTTCGTCAATGAGATACCGGAGGTACTTGCGCTTGTCGGCATTGATCCGGTCCACCGCTTTCGCCACGGCGCGATTGATGGCGGCGAACGTTTCCTCGTCCATGTTGTCGCTGGCGTTCTCGGCGCCCAGGTAGTGGCCCTCGCACACCGGACGGCAACCCAGTTTTTCGGCCAGGGTGATCCAGGGCTCCATCAGCGCGGCGGCCGCGACCTCGCCGTTCATGAGCGCTTCGAAACGGAATTGGGGAGAGCCATAGTGGACGAGTTTCAGCTTGTCCTCGGGCAGATAACCCGACAGCAGCCTGATCGCAACGTAGTGGGACCCGGCGTGAAACTGCACGGCAACCGGTTTGTCGCCCAGCGTACCGGGGTAATAGTGCGGAGAGTCCGGATGCACCAGGATGGCCTGAGTGGCAACCGCGGAACGGAGGGCGATGATGCGCGCGCCCTGTTTGCTTTCATAGGCCCGACGGACCTGACCCTCTTCTCAAGCGCGGTAGATTGATACCTGCGCATCCTCGAAAGCCACATGGCCGAGGATCGGGTTGACGTCTTCCGGGTTTTCAGTAGGGGTGACCCGTCCACTGCTCAGTGCGGTGACGAATTCCATGTCTATGCCCTCGGCTTCGAACAGGCCTTCGTCTCGGGCCACCATCCAGGGCAGACTGAATACCACGCCGCTGATTTCGCTTACGACTTTTTTCATTGCGGACGCTCCTCGGAGTGCAACACAGAGTGCGGGGCAGTGTAGCAAAATCACAATGCACCGTCTATTTGAGACCCTGACAGTAACTGTTCAGAGTTGTGGGGGAAGTGTCATTGCGAGCGAAGCGCGGCAATCTCGTTAGCGCCGGGGAGTCCTTCAGGACAGACGTTGCTGCTACAGCATCGAGATTGCCACGGCGCAAGCGCCTCGCAATGACAACCTCTTGAATTCTGAACAGTTACCCCTGCCACTGCAGGGCAATCGCATTTCAATAATCCACACCCGTCACTCCGGCGAAAGCCGGAGTCCATTGATCGTAAAGAGCATCCATCGTCGACGAGGCTTGTCATTTCGACCACTGGATTCCCGCTTTCGCGGGAATGACGGGAGACAACCGTTCCAAATGCGATTGCCCTGCCCGCCACTGCATTCGCAGCCGTTGCAGCGCCCAACCGACTTTCGAATGAAATCGGGCCGACGTTCCGGTTTGCCGGTGGCCCGCCCTCCCACGGCAATCGCGTCTTCAATAAATTGGATACAAGGCTCTGGATTTAGTCCAGGCAAGCCATAACGCGCTGACATGTCCCCGCCTGAAAGTCCCAGAAACCCCTCATGCGTACCCATTCTGTGATCGCTCGCACCCATTCTGTCATCGCGAGGAGCGCGGCGACGTGGCGATCTCGTTCCCGCAGCAACGTTCCCTGCCCCAACGAGATTGCCGCGCTTCACTCGCAACGACACTTCGAGTGAAACTGGGTACGCGTGAGCCGAAAATCCTCCCGTTTCTCAAAAACCCGCGTCGAAATATCCGGTACATCCCGTCCATCCTGTTTATCCCGGTAAATTTCACCGTTCACTGCTGCCAATCTCAACTCCAGCGCCATCGCTGATTATGACGCGATTGACCTGCACGCCCCCGCACCGGGTAGGGTCGCACGCCCTATGCTATACTCCCGCCAGACCCCAAAGCCTGTAGATTGGGGCCGTTACCGGCCCTTCAGAGGTGTTGATCATGCAGTGGGCTTCTGCGCTATCTCAACAGAACAGCCTGCGCGCCGCTCTCTCCGAATGCGCAGCTTCCATACGCGAGAACATGGGAGACACGGCGGCAGACCTCGTGGTTGTTTTCGCATCGTCGGAATACTCTTCGGACTACGCCAACCTGCCCGAGCTGGTGGCTGAACTCTACGGACACCAGGCCCTGGTACTGGGTTGCTCCGGCGGTGGGATCATCGGCGGTGGAACCGAGATCGAACAGGAACCGGCGGTGTCCGTAACTGCCGCCAGCCTGCCGGGCGTTGCCATCCACCCGATCCGCCTGGAAGGCGACGATCTCCCCAGCCTCGACGCCGCTCCGGACGACTGGCACCAGGCGTTGAGCGTGGATCCGGCGGACCAGCCACAGTTCGTACTGCTGGCCGACCCGATGTCGTTCCCCGCGCAGAACCTGTTGCTGGGAATGGACTACGCCTATCCCGCCGCCGCCAAGATCGGCGGATTGGCCAGCGCCGCACAGGGCGCCCGTCAGAACGGGCTGTTCCTGGGCCGCGACTACCACGACTCCGGGGCGGTAGGCGTGGCGCTGTCGGGAAACATTATCGTCGAAACGGTGGTGGCCCAGGGGTGCCGGCCCATCGGCTCCCCGATGCACATCACTCGCAGCGACCGCAACTTCCTCGTCGAACTGGACGGACAGCCTCCCATGAACGTGCTCCGCACCCTTTTCCAGGGCGCAGACCAACGTGACCGGGATCTGATGCAGAGTTCCCTGTTCCTGGGTGTCGTGATGGATGCGCTTATCGACGAGCCTCAGCAGGGCGATTTCCTGATACGCAACGTCATGGGAATGGACCAGAGGAGCGGTGTCCTTGCCATCGGCGAGATGTTGAAGGAAGGCCAACTGGTGCAGTTTCACCTGCGGGACGCCGACACCTCGGCCGACGACCTGTCTGCAGTGCTGGAACGCTACGCGGTGGACAACCGGGAGAATCCCGCTCACGGGGCGCTGCTGTTTTCGTGCCTGGGCAGGGGAAAGTACCTGTACGGCCGTCCCAATCACGACACCGAGGTGTTCCACGACAAGGTCGGCGCGGCCGTGCCGCTGGGCGGTTTCTTCTGCAACGGAGAAATCGGGCCGGTGAGCGGGACCACTTTCCTGCACGGTTACACCAGCAGTTTTGGGATTTTCCGCCCGCGCGCGTAGGAGATCAGGTCGATGGCGGCAACCGTTAAAGCCGGGATTTCAGCATCGCTGACCGGTCAATTCTCTACGCAGGGCCAGCAGGCCCTGGCTGGCCTCACCGCGTGGGTTGATTACGTTAACCAGCAGGGCGGACTTGCAGTGGGAGACGCCAAACTTCCGGTTACCCTGGTCAGCTACGACGACGGCAGCACGGCGGACAATACACGGCGGGCCACGGAACGGTTGATCACCGATGACAACGTTGACCTGTTGTTCGGACCCTATTCCGCCGGATTGACCACGGCAGCGGCGGAGGTCGCCGAGTCCCACGGCAGGGTCATCTGGAACCACGGCGGCGCCGGCGACGCGCACTACGCCCGCGGGTTTCGCAAGGTGATCAGCATCCTGACGCCGGCCGACCAGTACCTGGTAGGAGCGCCGGAATTGGTTCGGCAGGCGAACCCCGAGGCCAACCGGCTGGTGATACTGCGGATAGACACGGGCGCTTTTGCCCGGCTGGTGGCGCGGGGAGCCGAAACGGCGGCTCACGACCTTGGGTTCACCACGGTACTGGATCTGCGCTACCGTCCGACGCAGGTGAGTTTTACTGAGATAGCCCGGCACGTGGCCGAACAGCAACCGGACCTGGTCGTAACCGTGGGGCGCATCCGCCACGACATTGGCACCGCCCGGGCGCTGGCGAGGCTCCCGAACCGGAGCAACATCGGGCTCGCCGCCGTGATCGCGACTCCCATCGCCGGGTTTGAAGAACTGCTGGGCGAAGCAGCCGACGGGTTCGTGGGCCCCAGCCAATGGGAACCGGCCTTCAGCATACCTACGCCCGACGTGGGCCCCGGCGCTGCCGACGCGCTGCGGATGCTGAACGACGGGGCCTCGGCCGCAGACGTACCGGTCGACTACGCGATGGCGCAAGCCATGGCGGCGGGACTGGTCGCCGAGCGTTGCGTCGCTCTGGCGGGAGACCTGGACGACGACGCGCTCTTGAACGTGGCGGTGAACGCGGACTTCACCACGTTCTATGGTCGCTTCAAGATCGACGAGGCGGGCCGGCAAATCGGCAGGTCGGTAGCGCTGGTACAGCGTCAGCACGGCCGCAAAGTGGTGGTATGGCCGCAGGAGTTGGCCGAAGGGGAACTGCAGTACCCGTTCTGAATTGACGAAGCCTCCGGGTCCATTGGATCCCGGAGGCTTCTTGCATCAGCGGGGTTTGCCCTTTAGTCGGGGCGCTGGATGATCTCCAGGCTGACCTTGTCGGGCGCCTCCACGAACATCACCTGAGAGCCTGACGGCATGGTCCACGGTTCGCAGATGATATTGGCTCCATTGGACTTGAACCTCTCGAAGGCTTCCTGGATGTTGTCGGTCTGGAAGCCGAAATGGTCGAGGCCAAAGCGCGGGTGGGTCGACCCGGCCACGGCGTTTTCGCCTTCCGCCTCGCCGGACACCGTGAGCAGGGGCTGCCCGTCCAACTCCAGGGTGTGAGAGATCGTGTTGGACAGCGGCCTGGTGGAGACGATCTCTGCGCCGAAGTTGTCAACGTAGAACTTGGCGGCGTTGTCCGGATCTTCGCTCCGCAGGTGCAGGTGGTTACAAACAAAAGCCATGATTGCTTTCCTCCTTGAATGTTGGTGACCGATAGATTGCCAGCCGACTGATTAATTCAGGTAATCAGCAATTTGCTGGTCGTAGTCGTCCTTCCGCGTGACCTGGGCGATCAGTTCGGTGGAGGCACACTGGTCACGCAGGTCTCCGGGGGCGACGCCGTCACGCAGGGCCTTCATAACGTCGTACACGGCCTTGATGGAAGCCTGGAATGAAAGGTGGCCCTGCAAGGCAACGCGCACACCGTTCTGGCCGAGCCATGCCTTGTCGGACAACTCGCCGCCGGCTCCGCCAAGGAGCAGCGGAATGTTCAGCTCGGCATTGACCGCTTCCACTTGCGCTTTGGTGCTGGCTCCGGCCAGGAAGAGGGCGTCAACGCCGGCAGCCTCGTAGGCCTTCGCGCGGCGGATGCACTCGTCGAGCCCCTCGCTGATGCTGCTGGTGCGACCGGCAACCACCAGGTTCGGATCGGTTCGGCCGGAAAGCGCGGCTTTCATCTTGCCGACGCCTTCCTCAAGCGATATGTAGCGAGGGCCGTCGCCGAATTGCATCGGGAGCACGGTATCTTCTATGGTCAACGCCGCGACGCCCGAGGCTTCCAGTTCCTCAACCGTGCGCTTTACGCTCAGGGCGTTGCCGTAGCCGTGGTCAGCGTCGACCATCAGCGGCAGTGTGCCGGCGCGGCAGATGCGGTAGATCTGCTGGGCGAACTCGCTGAGTGTCAGCACCACGTAGTCGGGTGCGCCGAGCACCGTCCCGCTGGCGATGGAGCCGGCGAACATGCCGACCTCGAAACCCAGGTCCTCGGCAACACGGGCCGAAATCGGGTCAAACACGGAGCCGGGATGCACACACACATCCCCGCCCAGAACGGCGCGATACCGCTCCCGTCGCTTGGTGTAATCCATACGCTTTTGGCTCCTTTGATTGCGCGAATGAGGGTGACCGGTGACGGTGTGCTAACATCCGCCCCGTGTATTCTAACCAATTCGTGCGGGGGCGCAACCTGCGGGCGACGCTCCGCACAGCCGCCACCATCGGCCGGCGCGGCGCGGCCTCAGCGCTACGATGACCACGATAATCGGCGTTGACTTCAGCGGTCATCGGGACGACCGCAACACGTGGCTGGCGTCGGGGAGCCTCGCCGACGATGGGACGTTGCTTCTGGACAGCGTCCAACCGGTGCGGCGCGACGACCTCTATCACACGCTGGTACATGTGCCGACGCCCGCGGTGGCGGCGTTGGACTTCCCGTTTGGCGTGCCGCGAGCGTTCGCCGAATTCCTCTCCCACCAGCAATCTCCTCGGGATATGGCCGACGTCTGGCAAGTGGTATCCGGCCTGACCGCGGCCGAGTTCGTCGACGGGCGAGATGCATTCGTGGATCAGCAACCTGGCCTGCCGCTCTCCGAGCGCGAACCCAAGCGCGCCGGGGATCTGACCCATCATCGGGAAAGCTATTCGCCCCTGCATACCGTCAACCCCAATATGCTGCCGATGACCTTCGAGGGGATCAAGATGCTGCAGCGGTGGCAGGACGAGCAGCCGAGCCGCTGGCACGTGCCGCCGCTGGAACCCACGGGCGCACCTTCAGAAAGGGTAACGCTCCTGGAGCTCATGCCGGGTGCCCTCCTGAAATCGATTGGGTTGCCGTACAAGGGATACAAGAAGGGGCGATCCGCTCTGGAAAGGCGTGACCAAATCCTGGGCGCCTTGGCCGAGGCGTCGCGGGTTGCCTTGCCCAATCTGGACCGGGTACGGATGGCGTGCCGGGCCAATGACGACTGCCTGGACGCGGTGGTCGCGTCCGTCGGCGCGGCAGCTTGGGCCAGGGATCCGTCCCGATTTCACCATCCCAACAGAGATGAGCTGCCGGACGCCGCTTTGGAAGGTTGGATTTACGTGCCGAGACGCGACGGTTTTAACGGTTCAGCCTGACTGGCGGCCGCGCAGCACGACAACCAGCCCAATTGCGATGCCCGCGCCGATCAGCTGCATCACGATGAAAATCGGGGCCGATGCCGGGTAGATGCCGGCGAAGGTGTCCGAAAACATGCGAGCGACCGTGACCGCGGGGTTGGCGAAGCTGGTTGACGAAGTGAAAAAATACGCCGCACCGATGTAAGCGCCCACCGCCACCGGGATGACCACCGCTCGGTGCCTCGGGATGAGGAAGATCACGAAGAGCAATCCCAGCGTGGCGATGACCTCTGCCAGCCACAGATCCGGTCCGCTGCGCACCTTCGTCGACCAGGTGACCGGCGGCAACGCGAACATCAGGTTGGCCAGAACGGCGCCAACTATACCGCCGGCAACCTGCGCCCCGATGTAAGCGATACCCTCGCGAACCGACCGACCATGCAAAACTACGTCAGCCAAGGTCACTGCCGGGTTGAAGTGTGCGCCGGAAACCGGCCCGAATGCCCAGATCAGGGCCATCAACCCGAATGCGGTGGCGACGGCGTTTTCGAAAAGCTGCAACCCCACATCGCCGGGACTGAGTCGCTGGGCGGCGATGCCACTGCCGATCACCGTCATCAGCAGGAAAGCGGTGCCCACCGCCTCTGCGAGGAGCCGTCGGCCTAGCGCGGGCAAGGAATATCTCCTATAAAGGGCGGGCCGTCAGACATACAAAAAGGGCGGAAAATCCGCCCTTTCCATCGGCTCGCGCTTCCGCCATGTCCCCATGGTAGATCATGAGAAAGATTTTACCCATGGGTCGTGGGACGGTCAACCGCCCGCGTTGACGCTCCGGGCCGGCGCTTACTATAATCCGGGACATCAACCGAAGACTGAAGAGGTACCAGAAGCAATGAACCTAAAAACTGGACAACGTTACGTGGGGCCGGGCGGCGCTGAGATGATAGTCAGCAAGGCCAGCGGGGAAGGCGATCTCACCGACGGCGAGATTCCCCTGCAAATCAAGGGCGCCAGCGTCGATTTCGGCGGCGCGAACACGGCCGACGACGCGCCGGAAGTCACCATGGGCAAGCGCCTGACGTCATCGGACGGCAGCGTGTCCGTCCTGATCACCAAGGCGGGCAAATGCGACCTGCGACTGAACGGCGAGTCGATGGAGTTGCAGGAAGCGAAACAATTGCCCTCGTCTGACTAACGTGCAACTTCACGGCGAAATGAACAGGGGGCGGGTTCTGGACCCGCCCCCTTGCATTGTTCTCGCTCAGCAGCTGCACGAAAATCGCACTCCCAGCCTACAGGAAGTGCGGAATCACGTACTTCCCAAAGAGCCGAATGCTGTTCATGATCTTGCTGTGGGGCAGGTTGCCCATCTGCATGAAGCAGAGGATCTGGTCGACGCCGGCCTCGCGGTACTTCTCGATCGTCTTGATCACCGTTTCGGGTGAGCCCATGGCGAACGCCCCCGATGCGATGTGATCGTCGGCGGTCTTGTCGACGCGCTCCTCCTGGACGGCATTGACGGCGAAGCGGTAGCTGTCGGGCACCGCGCGTCCAGCCCACGGCGCATACAGTTCTTCGGCCTTGCCGACGAACCACTCGCCCTCGCGAGCGGCGGATTCATACGCCTCTTCATCGGTGTCGGCCACGTGGACCATGCACAGCGCGGCGATGTTGTCGTTGACCATGCGGCCGATGGGATTGGCGTTCTTCACCGCGTCGCGGTAGATCTCGACCCTTTCAACCAGCTGTTCGTGTCCGCCCAGGTTGAAGCACAGCACTCCGACGCCCAGTTCACCGGCTTCGCCGAAGGACGTCGGTTGGCTGCACGCCATCCACATGGGCGGGTGCGGGTCCTGCACCGGCTTGGGGATCACCGAACGGGGCGGGATGTTGTAGAACTCGCCCGAATGGGAGAACGGGTCCTCGGTCCACATGCGCGGGATCATCTCGATGGCCTCACGCCACTGGGCCTTGGTGGTCTCCGGGTCGACCTCGAAGCCGTCCATTTCGATGAGGGTGGTGGACCGACCGGTTCCCAGGTCCATTCGGCCGTCGCTGACGATGTCCAGCACCGCGGCCCGCTCGGCGACCCGAACCGGGTGATTGTATGCGCCTGGCAGCAGGGCCACGGCGTGTCCGATGCGGATGCGCTTGGTGCGCTGGGAGATCGCGCCGTACAGCACCTCAGGGGCGGAACAGTGGGAGAACTCCCGCAGGAAATGGTGCTCCACCGTCCAGAAGTAGTCGAAGCCAACGTCGTCCGCCAGTTCGACCTGGGCCATGACCTGCTTGTAACGCTCGGCTTCGATGCCGGGGTAATGGGGCTCGGGGACCTGGATTTCGTACATCAATCCGAATTTCATAGCGTGTGCTCCTCTGGCCGCGAGTTCAGTGAGACGAGGCTCGGATCCGGTGGATATTTGGCGCGAATGTTACCACAGGGCGCGAATTGCCCGGCCCGCAGGCAGACACGAGCGTCCGCGAAGCGACTCTCCTTGAAATGTCCTTGCTAATATATACAATATAGATATCGAAATGGAGGATCCTGGATGGCAGCAAAAACACGCATCGCAACATGGGGCTCCAGCCTGGCGGTACGCATCCCCAAGCCGATTGCCGAGCAATGGGGCGTGCAGGAAGGTTCGGCGATCGAGATCGTGGCAGACGGCGACACGCTGATGCTCAAGAAACAGGTTTTCGACCTGACTTCGTTGCTGGATCGGGTGACACCGGACAATCTCCATGAGGAGACTGACACCGGATCGCCCCAGGGGAAGGAGGCGTGGTAGCCGACGAATACGTCCCAGGTCGTGGTGACATCGTCTGGATGAGCTTTACGCCGCAGGCCGGACACGAACAAGCGGGACACAGGCCGGCGCTCGTGGTGAGCCCGCGTGAATACAATGCGGTCACCAGCCTTGCCTTGTGTTGCCCCATCACCTCCCATGTTAAGGGTTATCCGTTCGAAGTCGATCTGCCGCCCTCCGGCGCGATCACGGGAGTGGTACTGGCAGACCAGATCAAGAGCCTTGACTGGCGAGCCCGTCATGCTCGGTTCGAGTGCCGTTGCAGCAGTGCTGTGATCAGAGAGGTGATCGGAAAGGTTGGCACACTGTTGGGCTGACTACGAATGAGTGCCTGGACGGTAGAACCAATTCGGCCGCAACGCGCAATAATAAGCCCGCCGGCAGTACCGACGGGCTGGTTTTTGCAACAGTCGCAGAGCCGGGCTACGGCACCAGCATCGCCCGTGTGATCTCGGTCTGGCGCTGACTCCACTCCGCGGCGGCGAAGGCTTCGTTGACATCGGCCAGCGGGAACGTGTGCGATACCAACTTGTTGAACGGCAGCCGGTCCTGGTTGCGCACCAGGAAGTCCAGCAACTCCGGCAGCAGCGACGGACGGTACATCAGGCTGCCCACGATGTTCTTGCCCTGCAACAGCTTCGACGGGTCGATGGACACTTCCTGCCCCCGCACGATGTCGCCGATCTCGACGAAGGTGCCGCCGTTGGACAGCATGTCGATGCCTTCCTTCAACAGGTCGGCGCGGCCCACCAGCTCCATCACCACGTCAGCGCCGCGGCCGCGGGTCAGCTCGCGCACCCGGCGGACGCGGGTCTCGGGGGTGTTGAACTCCTCGATGTTGATGGTCTCGTCTGCGCCGAACTCCTCGGCCAGAGCCAGGCGGTTCTCCAGCCGGTCCAACACGATGACCCGGTCGGCGCCGCGCTCCTTGGCCATGGCGGTGGCGTGGATTCCCAGGCCACCGGCGCCCATGATAACTACGGACTGCCCGTGGCTCATGCCGGCGCGCTCCAGGCCGGTGGTCACCGTGCCCATGGCGCAGTTGACCGGCCCGAGCAGATTGTCGGGGAGTTCGTCCGGGACTCGGAAGAATGGATGACGCGGCGGCAGGTAGAGAAAGTCGCCGTAGGTGCCGGTGAAGTAAGGCCAGTTGCCGGCGGCGGGATACTGGCGGTTGGCGCACCAGTTCGTGTTTCCGCGCAGGCACATGTGGCAGTGGTAGCAGGGGAACACGGCGGCGTACACCACGCGGTCGCCTTCGTTCACATCGGCGCCCCAGTAGTCGGTAGCCACCCCGTCACCCAGGTATTCGATGACGCCGGTGCCCTCATGTCCCATGACGCGCCCAGTTTCGGGCAGAGGATTATGCTCCTGGGTCTGGTCGCCGCGCCAGGTGTGCAGGTCGGAGCCGCAGATGCCTGCCTGGGTCATGCGGAGGAGGACTGCCCCGGGCTGTGGCTCCGGAACGTCATACTCCTCGATCTCAAAAGGCTTGCCGTATTCCTTGACGACAACGATGCGTCCTTTCATGGTGGTCCCTCCGATTGAGCGTGATAATGGCGTCAAATCGCCGGTATCGTAGCATACGCGTTCGGGTTGGGTAAGAGCGCCAAACCGGAGCAACCACTGTGATAAACTGCGCTCAGGGACAGAAAATGACACGCCGATAATCGCGGGAACAGCCATGAAGATTGCTATCGGTTCCGACCACGCCGGGTTCGAGTACAAGGGGAAATTGCTGTCCCTGCTGGCGTACCTTGGCCACGAGGCGATCGACTACGGAGCGTATTCCGACGAACCCAGCGACTATCCGAAATGGGTCCGGCCGGTAGCGGAAGCGGTGGCGCGGGGCGAAGTCGACCGGGGCATCGTCCTGGGCGGTTCCGGCAACGGCGAGGCCATAGTCGCCAACCGCGTGCCGGGAGTCCGTTGCACGCTGTGCTGGAACGCGGAGTCTGCCAGGTACGGCCGCCAGCACAACGACTCCAACGTGTTGTCCATGGGAGAACGCATGGTGTCCTGGGAAACCGCTCGGGAGATCGTGGACGTTTGGCTGACCACCGAGTTCGAAGGTGGCCGTCACCTGCGCCGCATCAACCAGATCGACGAAGAGCCGCAGCGCCTGACTTCATGATGCCGGACGGTGGCGTACCATTAATGACACGCGAGTACGCGGCGAACTGGGACCATGGCTACTGACCACCTCAACAACGAAACGAACCAACGGCTGGAACGTCTCGAATCCGGGCAGGAAGACCTGCGGGCCGGGCAGAAGGAACTGAGGCAGACGGTAGCTCGAATCGAGCGCAGCGTCGAAGCCATTCGCAACGACATAGGCCCGTTGAAAGCCGCTCATGCCCGCAATAGCGCGCTGCGGGTGAGTTACCGCGTCTGCGAGGATCTGGGCTTGGATGAAATCAGAGTTCTGGATCGCAATGCCCTGCGCGCCATGGTCCGACGATCCGATACGTTAGACCTTCCCCGCAATCACCGCTACAGTTTTATCAAGGCGGATGCCGTCATCGAGGCCACCAACGACGCCGGCGAGACCCATTACGTCGCAATGGAGGCTTCATTCACCGCCGACGAGCGTGATACCAACCGGGCGGTGCGCAACGCCGGATACCTGACCCAGTTCACCGGGCAACCTGCTCACGCCGTCGTTGCCGCGCTTCGTATCGACAACCGCACCGCTGATGTCTTCACGTCCGGACAGGTGCATTGGCGCCGCCTGGACGAGGAAGACTAGCAGATTGACTGACTGGAAAATGCCTTACGGCGCCAGCGCATCGGTCACGCCGATCATGCTGTCACGGCTCACCAACGCGGCCAGTTCCTCCTCGCTCATGCCCTCGGTTCCAGCAGGCCGGCGCGGCAGTACCAGGTAGCGCAGGTCAGCGGTACTGTCGAGGACGCGCACCTCGGCATCCGCGGGCGGCGCGGCGCCAAACTCCGCCATCACCCCGCGCGGGTCGCGCACGGCGCGGGCCCGGTAGGCCAGGCTCTTGTACCAGTCCGGCGGACGGCCGAGCAACATCCGGGGGTAGCAGGAACACAGGGTGCAGACCACCATGTTGTGAACATCGTCCGTGTTCTCCACCACCGTCAGATGCGGGGTCTCGGCCGGGATCTCGATGCCCATCTCCGCCAGGGCGGAGCGTGAATCTGCCAGCAGGCGCGCCTTGAACCCAGCGTCAACCCAGGCGCGAGCGACGACTCGCGCGCCGTCGGCCGGCGTGCGACCGTCCATCAGGTTTACCTGGCGCCGCACTTCATCGTCCGTGAGCAAGCCTTTCTCGGCGAGCAGAGCTTCAATTGCCACCGAGCGCAGCGCGACCTCGCTCATAGGCTCGTCGTGGATGTGATCGACAACATGGGTTGCGGTCATGTTTCCCTCTCCAAATTGGTACGCGAGCGGTTATGGGTGCCTATCGATCATACCTGGCGAGCAATTGCGTTTGGAGGCTAAACCTCTAATTGTGACAGCCCCTTGCCTCGATCTCCCAAACCGCCTCCACCTTTCCGTCGCGTATGCCGATAAAACGATCCCACCGGCTTACCATGGCGTCCTGCTGGCCGGGTAGCAGCACAACCTGGTCACCAACCTCCAGTTCGGCTCCCTCCGCCGCTTGGAACACGGTGCGGTCGGTGTCCATATCGACCGCTTCGACCCCGGGGCGACCCTCCACTCGAGGCAATCCCTTCATGCCTCCCACGGCGCGAGCGCCGGCATCGCCTATCGCCGTTCCCGGACGCGGGACGCTGATAATCGAAGACAGCACTTTGCCGGCCAGATGGAAATCCTCCATGTACTCGTATGAGGTTTCCATGACCAGGTAAGATCCACCCTGGATTTCGGTAACCTCGGGCATGTCTCCGGCGATGTCGTAGCTCCAGGTTTCGCCCGTCGATACGATTTCAACCGGCAGTCCGTCGGAGATCATGGCTTCCCTGAGGTCCAGAACCGGCTGGATGAGGCGGTGAGCTTCGGTAGCCCGATCCTCCAGATCCCCAGAGGGTTCCGCCATCATCTGGTGGCTCATCACGCCCTTCAGCGAAAGTCCGGGCAGCGAATCAATCAATCGGGCCAGAGACAAGCCGCCGTCAACTTCCTGCACCCCGCAACGGACCAGCCCGGTTTCCTGCTCGATGACCACGCCCAGGTTTACGCCCTGGGCGGTGGCAGCATGGGAAAGGTCGCGGGCGTTCGTTTCGTTTTCGCAGGCCACCAGGATCTCGGCCTGGTCCGCCAGGGCGCAGAGCCGGTCGATCTTGGGTGGCGCAACCACCTCGCTGGTGACGAAAACGCTGGCCACTCCACCCTGCACCATAACCTCGGCCTCGGCAACCTTGGCGGCGCACACGCCGCCGATGGTGCCGCCGCGCTGGATCTGCCGCAGCGCCAGGGCCGGGCTCTTGTGGTTCTTGCTGTGTCCCCGCAACTTGCTGTGCCGGTCTCCGTAGAAATCCGCGATCACATCCATGTTGTGGTCCAGCGCATCCATGTCCAGGATCAGGCATGGAGTATCCAGTTGCCCAACCGGAGTGCCGGGTTGGGGTTCATACGCTTGCGGCATGGACGTACCTCCGAGGTTCCTTCATGTCAAATCGGTTTTCGCTGTGAACACTGACCGGTAAAATCGCGGCAATGCAGAACTATCCCAATTGCCCCCGGCCGGAAACCCGCCAATACCCCACCAGCTTGCCATCTCGTACGGCGCGGATATAGTCATACTGATTGACGCACAGTGCCAGGTTGTACGGAACCAGGTGCACCTTGTCATTGGGCATCAACTGGTCGGTGGCCGGCCCCTCCAAATCCAGGATGCCGTGCTCCGCGCTGAACCTGGAGGCGACGGCCCCCTCGAACGCCTCCAGAACGGGTACGCCGAAATCAGGCCCGGTGGTCTTGTGACCGGCGTCCACCACTGCCCGGCCCGCCACGGGATGGCTGATGACCGTGGCCAGAACACTGGCCGCCGGCTGTAATTCCGGGCGAATGCGCCGGGTTTCCATGTCCATCAAGGGGTACACTCCCGCCTGTACCTCGGTGATGCCCGCCAATTGGCAGACGATGTCATAGTTGTAGGTGCTGCCCGCACTCACCTTTGAGACTTCAATGCCGGCCTGCTCCAGCGCGCCGCGCGTGTCCAGAATCGGCTGCAACCGGCGGCGCGTTTCGGCCTCCAGTTCCGCCCGATCCGTTATGGGCAACGGGCCTTCGTAGGTCATTATCCCTTCGAAGGTCAACCCGGGCGCACCGGCAACCGTTTGCGCTAGGACAACCGCATCCTGCACGGACGCCACACCGCCAAACCCGTACCCGGCGTCCATGTCCACCAACACGCCCAGAGTGGCGCCAGCGGCCTGCGCGGCCTCGGATAGATCCTGGACGTTGCGGGGGTTGTCGACGGCCACGCTCAACGTGATCCGGCCGGCCAGGTCGACCAGTCGGCTGATCTTGGCGGAGGTGATCACCCGCCCCGCTATCAGTATGTCGTCAATGGCGCCGGAAGGCGACGCCGCCCCATTATCGGCGGCGGTGTCTTCGCCGGCGGCGGCAAATGCCTCGGCTTCCGCCAGTGAGCTGACCGCCACGCCGCCGGTGCTGCCCGCTGCGGACAGCTGGAACTGCACGATTTCAGGGCAGCCATGACACGAAACATGTGGGCGAACCGAGACGCGTCCGGCGCTGGATCCACCGTCGGAACCGCCAATAGCGTTGTGCAGGACCGCGATGTTCTGCTCCATTATCCCCAGGTCAACCACCAGGGCCGGCGTATCCAGTTCCTCTGCGGGGGAGCCAATGGCCTGAAATATCGGTCGCTCCACTGTTTATGTACCTCTCAATTGCGGCGGTTGGGGCAAGATAGCACAAATGGCGGCCCGGGCTGATCGATATATCGCCGGCGCGGCAGCAAACATCAAGCGGTGTTGCTCGACGCGGGCCTGTCGACGAAGAAACTGTGCAAATGCCCTGTCCGATCCTGCGCCAATCAGGCGGGTTCGAGCCAGTGCTGGTAAACGTCGACGAGCAGGGTATCTGCCGGATCGCCGGCGTAGTCCGGCCACAGATCCGTTTGCTGCAACCGTATGCGATACAGCGGCTGACGGGGCAGGCCATCGCCTCCGTGGGCCAACGTCTCCGGATTGGGAAAGACCCCGCACAGCGCGTCAACCGTGCCGGTATGTCCCTGGATATAGGCCGGCGTGCGGAAGTGGTGCGCCGGCGATCCGACGCGGATACGGACGGACGCCCCATCAGGATAGCGAACAGTTTCGGCCGGTGTCGTCATCAGAGCCCCTGTGCCCGCAACTCGGCGGTTTTGGCGTCGATCTCCTCGCCGGTGAGGATGCCCTTCTCGATCAGCAGTAACTCCAGGGCGGCGGTCCACTTTTCGTAGTACGACAGTGCTTCGTAGCGTTCCGGAGGAAGGCTTTCGATGGCGCGGCGCATCTCGTCGGTCGTGCGGATGCCCTGCTGGCCGAGAACCTGGTGTACGGCGTCGACACGCCGTTCCCAATCGCTGTACTCGTGCTCGGAGCGGTCAATGGGCGTGTCGTCGGGCCATCCGCCACGATCGTGTGCTGCAGGCATGGTCCTACGCTCCTTTTTCCCACATCGTCGCCACGTCCACTGAACGCATGAAGCGAACGCCGGGGAAGGTCTTGATGTACTCAATCAGGCGCTCCAGCATGAGCAGGCGCCCCGGCCGCCCGATGTACTGCGGGTGCATGGTGAGGTTGAAGCAGCGACCATAGCGGTACATGCCACGGAATTCGGCCGCCCAGCTTTCAAACACCTCGTCGGGGTTCCGCATGGGTCCGAGACGGTTTGCAGAGGGGGCGTAGGCGAAGTGCGGAGCATCGTCCAGTAGCCAATGGATGGGCAACTCAACCAGGTTGCGCGGCGGGTCGCCGCCCTGCACCAGGTACGGCGCGTCGTCGCCCATCAGGCTGCTGTCGTACTGAAAATTGTGCTTCGCGAGCAGATCCAGCGACACCGGGCTCAGTTCCCAGCTGGGCGAACGATAGCCGACCGGCGCATCACCGGTGAGCTCTCCCAGGATGCTGATGCCCTTGACCAGCACTTCCTCTTCCTTCTCGGGCGTCATGGTAGCCGGCGGCTCGTGGATATAGCCGTGGTGGGCCACCTCGTGCCCGCGCCCGGCGATTTCGCGCACCAGGTCGGGGTGGGTTTCGGCCACGTAACCGGGGATGTAGAAGCTGCCCGGGATGCCCTGGGCGTCCAGTATGTCCAGTATGCGCGGCGTGGCCACGCTGGGGCCATATTCTGCCATGGACAGCAGGCTGGGGTAGTTGATGAAATCGGGGTTCCGATTCAGCCAGGAGGTGATGCCGTCCACGTCAAATGTGATGAGGGCAACGCAGCGAATGTCGTCGGGCCAAATTCCGGCCATTGTGCTCCTCCTGTGTAACTTGTGGGCGGTGGCAGTTCGTTCCGACCGGTCCGTACGGCGTGACAACCGGGCTACCCGGCCGGGATCGTATCGAAGCCGGTGTAGGGGCGCAGGACCTCGGGAATGACCACCGACCCGTCGGGCCGCTGGTTGTTCTCCAGGATGGCGATTATCACCCGCGGCAGGGCCAGGCCCGACCCGTTCAGGGTGTGGACGAAGCGCGGCCGCTCACCCACCCCGGGCCGGTAGCGCACGTTGGCGCGTCGGGCCTGGAAGTCGGTGCAGTTGGAACAGGACGACACTTCGAGCCATTCCTGCGAACCGGCGGCCCAGACCTCGATATCGTAGGACTTGGCCGAGGGGAAGGAGATGTCTCCGGCGCACAGTTGCAGGATTCGGTATGGCAGGTTGAGGCGCTGGCACACCGCCTCAGCGTTTGCCAATAGCGCCTCAAGTTCGTCGAAGGAGGTGTCCGGCTCGACAAACTTGTACATCTCCACCTTGTTGAACTGGTGGACGCGCTTGATGCCCCGCGTGTCCCGGCCGGCGGCCGCCTTTTCCCGGCGGAAGCATGGGGTATGCGCGACGTAATAGAGGGGAAGATCATCGGCGGTCAGGATTTCATCCCGGTGCAGGTTGGTGACGGGCACTTCCGCGGTGGGAATCAACCAGAGGTCATCCTCCTCGTCGTGGTAGAGATTGTCGGCGAACAACGGCAGATTGCCGGAGCCCTCCATGATCTCGCGGCGCACCAGGATGGGAAGCGCAACCTCCGTGTAGCCGTGCTCGCCGCTGTGCAGGTCCAGCATCCACGAGATGATCGCCCGCTCCAACCTCGCGCCGTAGCCATTCAGTGTGTAGAACCGGCTCCCGGATAACTTGACCCCGCGCTGGAAGTCGATGATGCCCAAACTCTCCGCCAGGTCCCAGTGCGGCTGAGCTTCAAATTCCAGGGAGGCCGGCTCGCCCCAGTGCCGCAGTACGATGTTGCGTGTCTCGTCCAGGCCTTCGGGCGTGCTGCCGTCCGGCAGATTGGGCAGGGCGAGCATGGCGTCGTTGATCCGGGCGTCCAGATCACGGACGAGATCTTCTAACTCGCTGATGCGCCGGCCCACGTCGCGCATCTCCGCCACGATGCTCTCGTCGGGCTGGCCACCCTGCGAACGCGCCTGGCCAATCTCGCGAGATACCGCATTGCGGCGGGCACGAAGTTCGTCGCCGTCGGTGATCGCGGCACGCCTCCCGGCATCCATGTCCAGGATTTCGTCCAGGCAGTCCTCGTCCTCGGCGCGGCGAATCAGGGCAGCGCGAACCGCGTCGGTATCGCTGCGAATTTGTTCGAGAGAAAGCATGCCGATCCAATTACACCAAGTCGAAAATCAGTTCCCGAACGGCAAATGTGAAACCGGGCAACACGCCTTCGCCGTCGAGCGCTTGCGGGTCATCCAGAATCTCGGGTTCAGCCACCCCGGCGCGGTAGATGCGCACGGTGCGTTCGAGGGGGTCGATGAGCCAGCCGAGCTTTACGCCGTTGTCCATGTACTCCTGCATTTTGCGGAGCAGGGGAGGCAGGGAACGCTGCGAAGATGACCTGATTTCCACCACGAAATCTGGACAATACGGCCGCCCACGGGGTTCGCCTGCCTGTCTGGACCGGACATTTTCCCTCGCCGTCCAAGCCGCATCGGGCACTCGCAATGCGCCGTTGGGCAATCGATACGCTGCTGTGGGACCGGTCGGCGCGCCGAGAAAACCCTGCTGTTCGTCCCACAGGTACACTTTGCTTGACGTTCGGTTTTCGTGTACGTCCGATGGTTCGTCCGTGGGCGGCATTATTTCAAGCACTCCGTCGGCGGTGAGTTCCATCTGCCAGGGATGGTCGTCGTTGGCGAAACAGACCTCCCAGAACCAGTCAATACAGGCATCAGGGCCGGCAGATACTACGCCTTCGGGCAAGCGCAGTTTGACGGGAAACAACCCAACATCCGGCGCATCACCAAGCGGTGATCGTCCCGTTGAGGCGTCCGGTTCATTTCCCAATAAAGTGATAGTCATGGCAATCGCCTGCTACTGGCACCCGCGGTTCAAGCATTGCCCCCATCGCCAGAGAGGGAACGCATCTGCGGAAATAGTAGCACATCGCGTATGGTGGACTGGCCGGTCAGCAGCATGACCAGGCGGTCGATGCCGATGCCCAACCCGCCGGTGGGCGGCATGCCGTATTCGAGGGCGGTCAGGAAGTCGTCGTCAGTCCGGTCGGCTTCCTCGTCGTTGTAGGCGTCACGCTGGTGCTCCTGCGCGGCGAACCGGGCTCGCTGAACTTCAGGGTCGTTCAGCTCAGTGTAGGAGTTGGCAATCTCCATGCCCGCGGCGAAGGCCTCGAATCGCTCGACGTATCCCGGCTTGTCGGGGTGCCCCTTGGCCAGGGGCGACATGTCCTCGGGGTAATCGATCAGGAAGGATGGCTGAACCAAACTCGGCTCGACGTACACCGACAGCATCTTGTCGATGAGGCGCCCGCGAGCCTCTCTCGGCGCGGGTTCCAAACCCAGTTCGCGGCATTTTCCGGTGAGCGATTCGGCGTCGGGGTAGTCTTCAATGTCAACGCCGCTTCGCCGTTGCAATTCCTCACGCAGCGACAGTCGAGGCCACGGTGGCGTGAAGTCGATCACTTCGTCTCCCATCGCGATCTGCATCGAACCATGCACATCCTGGGCCAGCGATGAAACCAGCGATTCCACCATCTCCATCACCGCGTTGTAATCGGCGTAGGCTTCGTAGGATTCCAGCAGGGTGAACTCGGGGTTGTGGTCCTGATCTATGCCCTCGTTGCGGAAAACCCGGCCGATCTCATACACCTTGTCCAGACCACCGACGATCAGGCGCTTGAGGTACAACTCCGTGGCGATGCGCAGGTACAGCTGCTCGTCCAGGGCGTTATGGTGGGTGATGAAAGGTCGGGCGTGGGCGCCGGCAGGGATTGGCACCAGTATCGGCGTATCCACCTCGACGAAGCCGCGGCCATCCAGGAAACGGCGGATGCCGCTGATGATGCGGCTGCGCTGCACGAAGGTGTCGGCGACCTCGGGGTTTGCGATGAGGTCGAGGTAGCGTTGGCGGTAACGGGTTTCGACATCCCTCAACCCGTGCCATTTTTCGGGCAGGGGCCGCATGCCCTTGGCGAGAATGGTCAGGCCATGGGCCTCAATGGTCGGCTGGCCGGTGCGGGTGCGCATCATGTCGCCGTCGACACCGAGAAAATCCCCGAGGTCAAGGTCCTGCAGCACGGCGTATTCCTCACCCAGAACATTCTGCCGCAACATGGCCTGCATCGTACCCGAAGCATCGCGCAGATCGAGAAAAGCCGCGCGACCCATCACGCGCATGGACACGATGCGCCCGGCCACGCTGATACCCGCGGCGCGGTGAGGCGCCTGTTCTTCCTCGGCGGCCTGGAATAGCTTGATCGCCTCGTCAGCGGTGCAGCTGCGCTGGAACCGCGGCGGATAAGGATCTACGCCACGCTGCCGGATGCGCTGCAGTTTCGCGCGCCGGCTGTCCAGGTTGGCCTGGAGGCTACCGGGATTTTCGGATTGAGCGTCCTCGATGGTTTCAGGTGTTTCTGGCATCAGCAGTTGAGTGTGGGGAATGGCGCCGAGGCACGTCCGATGGCAACGATGTCGACGGGCCCGCTGCCTGTGAAGGCAAGATCATGTCGCGATACGCGTTCGCCGCAGTTCGACTGGTCTCTCCCATCTTGCCGGATTGCCTGGGCTCGGATGGATCGCAACCCGCGGTTGGCGCCACGAAGGCTCGACATTAAACCGGGGAGAGGCTGCATCAGCCTGCTCCCTGGGTTCGAATTGTAATTCTGCGCTCTCAGGTTGTAAAGCGAAACCGGGACAACTTTGCAATCATGCGCACAGACAACCCTGAAGCATTGCGTTTAAAATCCAACACGATTGACGCCCGCCATAGTCGGCCACCATCGATATACAGTCAGGCAACAATTGAGAGAGGTGAATTGATGATCCAGAGGATGATCGGAGCGGCGCTGTTCAACGCCGAAACATACGAGGAGATCGAAGCCGATCCGGGAGCAATAGGGCAGGCTGTACTGGTAGTGCTGCTGGTGACACTGTGCGGCGCTGTCGGCGGGGTCATAGGCGGTCTTTTGGGCGACGCCTCGGCGCTCAGAATTTTGTTTGGTGTCATCGCCGGCCTGGTGTTCGGCATCGTGCGCTGGGCGATCTGGGTGTCCGTGCTCAGCCTGGTGGGCGGCATGATGCTGCGCACCGGAAGCACCCACACCAGTTGGGCCGAGATCGGCCGCGTGGTGGGCTTCGCGTACACACCGGGTATTCTGTCGATCTTCAGCTTCGTGCCATTCATCGGCTGGCTGTTCCCGCTGGTCGCCTGGTTCTGGACCCTTGCTGCGGTGACCGTGGCGGTGCGCCAGGCGCTGGACTTCGAGTCGACGGGTCGGGCAATCGCTGTGGTACTGGTTGCCGCGGTGATCGGGTTCATTCCGTGGATCATAATCGTGATCGTCCAGGCGACACTGCTATAAACCAGTCACCAGCAGCCCTCCTCGCCAGTGGGCATTTGTCGGGCCGGCCATCAGATGGCCGGCCCGATGTTGTAACCATCTATCACGCGAATCCTCCGCCGAGCCGCAGGCGTCGCGGTTTTCGATCAGGCCGCCCGCCGGGAAATCCTCTCCCCCACTGGATTGTCGGTGATCAGTCGCGGCGGCCATCCGGGGCAGGGGCACACGGTTCGGCACGCGTTTGTTTCGGAGTCCACTACTGGGGCGACTATTTTGGTGGCGGCTTTTTGGGCATAGGAGACCGCCATCGGGTACGTCTTATAGTTCGCGTCCATTTGCTGTAATCTTGCCTACAAAGGCAACCTCAAACAGGCGGTGAGATGCGCCATGCGTGACAAGTGGGCAATTCGCGAATCGGTCTGGACTGCGCTGGAAACGGCTCGCGTGGTCAGGGGAAGGTCGGTACACGACAAGATCCCAAACTTCATCGGAAGCGAAGCGGCCGCCGACCTGGCGTCGGAGCTCCCGGAATGGGAAGCCGCCCGAGCCATCAAGAGCAACCCAGACCAGGCGCAGCGTCCCCTGAGAAAACTCGCCCTGGAGCAGGGCAAGCTCTTGTATATGGCGGTGCCCAGGCTCAAGGACGAGCGGGTGTTTATCGAGCTGGACCCGGCCCGCGCCGAGGTCGTGCCGGCCAAAGCAGCGACGATCTCCGGAGCGTTCAAAGTCGGCCGCCCCGTGTATGTGCACGAGATGCAGCCCATTGACCTGGTGGTGTCCGGATCGGTGGCGGTCAACGGTCAGGGCGTACGGATCGGCAAGGGCGGCGGGTTTGCCGACCTGGAGTACGGACTCGCCGCAGCGGCCGGCGTGGTCAGGCCGGGCACGCCGGTAGTCAGCACGGTTCACCCCATGCAACTGCTGGACGAGGACCTGCCCTGGACGCAACACGACGTGCCATTGGACATCGTGGTAACCACCGACGCGATTGTCCGATGTAGCAGTGGCCGGGAAGAATTGCCGCGCCCCAAGGGCATTTACTGGGAAGATCTGGACGAGCGCAAGATACGGTCAATCCCGTTGCTGGTTAAACTGCGAGAGGAGAGCCCAACCAACGGTTGACGCAGACCTCAACAGCGCAACCCGCAAAGCAGAAGGGGCGACCGATTGGCCGCCCCTCAATTGCAGTTGGTCTTCCCTCAGGGATTCGAGATCAGGACTCCAGCTTGACCGGATTGCGCAGCACGCCGATGCCGCTGATGTCGATCTCGCAGACGGCGCCGTCGGCCATGTCGGACGTGGTGCCCGGCGTGCCGGTGAAGATGCAGTCGCCGGCTTCCAGGGTCACGTACTTCGTGATGAACTCGATCATCGTGGGCACGTCGAAGATCAGGTGCGCCGTCGTTTCGTTCTGCTCCTCGTTGCCGTTGACGCGGGTCCGCAGGTGCTGGGCGTGAGGGTCGGCGTCAGTCTCTATCCAGGGCCCCATGGGCGAGAAGGTATCGGCGGACTTGGCGCGCCACCAGTCGGAGTTGTTCTCCCGCCGGTCCTTCTGCTGCCAGTCGCGCGCACTGACGTCGTTGCCGCAGGTGTAACCCAGCACGTGGTTCAGCGCGTCGGCCTTGGAAACGTTGCGGCACTTGTCCTTGATGACCACGACCATCTCGCCCTCGGCGTCAAAGCGCTGAACTTCCTTGGGCCGGACGATGGCGTCCTCGGGGCCGATGACGCTGGTGGGGGTCTTGTGGAAGATCATCGGGTATTCAGGCGCCGGCCGGTCGCCGATGTGGCTGGTGTAGTTCAGGCCCATGGCGAGGATTTTCCCCGGCATCACCGGCGACAGCAGTTTGACATCTGACAGTACGTGGATGTGGTCGGTCAGCTTGATCTCAGAGTCGAAGATGCTGCCGTCGATGGCGGTAATGTTGTCGCCGTCAATGACGCCGAAATGCTCGGCTCCGTGGGCGAGGTAGCGTGCAATTCTCATAGCAGGGATGCCTCCGTTGGGATGTGATGACCTTTTTTGGCGTGCGATATTGTACCAAAAGCGTCCGACCGCTCAGTGTTCGATGACCAGCTTTCCGAAGAAGTCCCGGTCGTGCATCACCTGATGCGCCTCGCCGACCTCCTCCAGCGGGAAGGTGCGGCCGACGATGCCGCGCAGCGCCCCCTGGTTCACCATCTTCATGGCGTCGGCCATGGTGCGCCTTGAGCGGCCCCCGCTGCCCATGAGATGCAGGGGGCGACCATGCAGGATGGACAGGTCCATGGGCGTCTGGCTGCCGGAGGTCACTCCGGTGATGACCAGCCGGCCCTCGTGTTTGAGGCTCAGCATGTTCTCGTGCCACACGTCCGCGCCCACGCAGTCGTACACCACATCCACCCCCTGCCCGTCGGTCAACTCCCTGACGCGCTCGCTGACGCTGTCCACCTCGCGGTAGTTGATGACCTCATCGGCGCCCCACTTCTTGGCCTCTTCCAGCTTCCAGTCGCTGCCGGCCGTCGTGATCACGCGGCAGCCCATCATCTTGGCGATCTGGATGCCCATGCTGCCCACGCCGGAGCCGCCGGCCTGCACCAAGACGTCGTCCCAGGGCTGCAGCTTGGCCTGGGTGATGAGGCAGTGCCACGACGTATGCAGGGCTATCGGCAACGCCGCCGCCTCGGCGAAGGACATCTCGTCCGGGATGGTGTAGGCGTTGACGGCCGGCGCGACGACGTACTCGGCGTGTCCGCCATCCAGATCGACGCCGATGCGCTGCTGGCGAGCGCACCACTGGTCGTGACCGGCAGCGCAGTGCTCGCACAGGTTATGTCCGCCGCACTTCACCCGGTTGTCGATCAGGATACGGTCGCCGACCGTGAGGTGGGTGCCGGAGTCGGGGCTGATCTGCACCACCTCGCCGGCCAGGTCGCAGCCGAGGATGTGCGGAAATCGGCGGCAGCTGCCAGCGCGAAGGTTCAGGTCCAGGTGGTTCAGCGCGCTGCCGCCGACGCGGATCAGTATCTCGCCGGGACTGATTTCAGGGTCCGGTCGGTCTCCGTGCATCAGCACGTCGGTGCCGCCGGTTTCGTTGATGTAAACGGCCTTCATAATGGGTTCCCTCCGAATGGCAATGCTAACGACGGCAGTGTAAAGGCGCGGCGTATTGCGAGCAAATTGGTGATAGAGTTGCGGGCGCGCAACCGGTCTGATGCACAATAGTGAACATGGAATTTGTGACAAACCCCACGGATCACCAGTTGGCCGAGGTCGAGCACGGTCTGAATGAGTACAACGCCGGCGTGGTCTCCGCTCGCTCCGTTACCCCGGTGCAAGCCGTCTTCGTCGAATCGGGTCGCGCCGTGGCTGGGGTTGTCGCCGCAGCGTACTGGGGAAAGCTCCATGTGAGGTTGCTGTGGGTGCATTCCGATCATCAACACGAGGGGCTGGGCACCCGCCTGATGCGCTGGGCCGAAGACCGTGGCAGAGATCTACACTGCGTTTCGATCATGGTCGATACGATGTCGTTCCAGGCTCCCGAATTTTACGCCAAACTGGGTTACGGACAGTTCGGAGTGTCCGGAGGATATGAGGGTGGAGCCAGCCGGCACTACTTTGAGAAGACGCTGTAGAGGCCACAGCGTGACCGAGCATGATTTAGCGCCATCACAAACGCGGGCGTCCGCGCCACCGCAACGACACCCGCGCGCAGTATCCCGATGGCAATTCCTGCTACAATCCCACTCATCTTGTCTGTCCATGCCAGCATAACCCCACGGAGGCACCCCCATGCCCGTCTTCACTCCTGAATACCTGGAAAAGGCCGCCTATCACATCTACGTGGCCAAGGGCACACCGCCCGAAGAGGCCGAGATCGTCGCCAGGCACCAGGTTATGGCCAACCTGGTCGGCCATGACTCCCATGGCGTCATCCACATTCCCGAGTACTGCGAGCGCGTTGATCGCGGGCACATCGTGCCCGGCGCGCCTTTCGAGGTGCTCAGCGAGACGCCCACCACTGCGGTGGTCGACGGCCACTGGGGCTTCGGGTTTGTCGTGACCGAAAAGGCCACTCGGATGGCTATCGACAAGGCCAAGGAAAACGGCGTCGCCGCATTCACCATCCGCCGCCAGAGCCACATTGGGCGCCTGGGCGATTATCCCACCATCTGCGCCCAGGAGGGCATGATCGCCCTGCTCACCGCCGACTCCGGCGCCGGCCCCAAGGCCGTGGCTCCCTTCGGCGGCCGCGCCCGACGCCTGGGCACCAACCCCATCTGCATCGGCGTTCCCAGCAACCTGCCGGGCCAGGTGCTGCTGGACATGGCGACCTCCGCCGTCGCCGCCGGCAAAATCAGCCTGGCCCGCAACCGCGGCGAGCAGGTGCCCACCGGCTGGATCGTGGACAAGGACGGCAACCCCACCAACGACCCCAACGACTACTCCGCCGGGGGCGCCATCCTGCCCGTGGGCGCTGACCAGGGACACAAGGGCTTCGGCCTGTCCTTCATGGTTGAGATGTTCTCCGGCCTGCTGACCGGCCTCGGTTTCGGCATCGACCCGCAGGCCCGCCACAACGACGGCTGCTTCCTGGCCGTGTTCGACGTCGCGAAGTTCCGCCCCCTGGAGGACTTCAAGCAGGAGATGACCGAGTTCGCCGAATTCGTGAAGACCTCCCCGCCTGCCCCCGGTTTCAGCGAGGTCTACTACCCCGGCGAAATCGAGTACCGGACCGAGCTGCAACGTCGTGAAAACGGCATCTTCATTGAGGACGAGACTTGGCGCCAGATCTCCGAACTGATGGCAGAGGTGGGCGTCACCGAGGCGGTCGGGCAACCCTAGCCAATCGCCCTGCGCGTGGGCGGAGGCCGGGCGGGATTAGCGCCGATGCTCCTCTCCGACTTTGGCGTGCCATCGGACCTGGGAGTGTGGCTGGCGGCACTGCTGCTGGTGATGTCTCTCCTAGTTGGCGTTCTGGGTGGCCTAATCGGCTCGTCCCTGGGCACAATGAGGCTTCCCGCCATGCTGATGCTGGGAGTGCCTTTGCCCGTGGCGGCCAGCGCCAACATTTTCGTCAGCAGCGCGGTGGGCATTGTCGGGAGCTACCGGCACCTCCGGGACGGCCGGGTCAAGCTGCCCCTGGTTTTGATAATTGGCGTCCCAGCCTTCGCCGCCGGTTTCCTGGGCGGCTATTTCAGCAACCAGGCTCCCGCCAACCTGCTGATCGGCCTGGCCGGCGTTCTAATCCTTTGGCAGGGATTCGAACTGATCTTGCTGGCATACCGTCGCCGTCGCGGCTCACGCTCAGGAGAACCGCCAGAGGATGCACTGGAGGGTTCGGAGGGACAGTTCACGGTGGCGCGAACCATCGGAGGAGCCGGAGCCAGTTTCGGGATCGGTCTGCTGGCCGGCGCCATCGGACTGGTGGTGAGTACCATTCGCCTGCCGCTGATCATCCGGGTCCTGCGGGTCGACCCACGGATCGCTGCCGGCAGCAATCTGTTCATTGGGATGACCATGGGCGCGCTGGGATGGATCGGGCACCTGCTGCATACCCGAACCGACGTGTCACTGCTGGTAATATTGCTCGCGCCGGCCGTCGTGGGCAGCTACCTGGGCGCCAAATTCACCGGTCGGATCAGCGTCAACCTCCTGCTGCTGCTTATGGGCATATTGCTCACCGGGTCCGGCTGCATGATGCTGTGGCGAGCCGCAACCTCGCTGCTGTAGGACACTGTTGACGTCTCGCGACCCTCACCCCACCTCATGATCCTCGCCGACATAGGCCTGCCATCGGACGTGCTGATCTGGCACGCCGTCCTGCTGGCGGTGATCTCATTTCTGGTCGGCATTCTCGGCGGGTTCGTGGGCTTGGCTCTGGGCACCATGCGCCTGCCGGCCATGCTGTTGCTGGGGATGCCGGCTCCTGCCGCCGGCGGCACGAACATCCTGGTCGGCAGCCTGGCGTCGCTCGCCGGAACCATACGCCATCTGCGCGCCGGGCGGGTGAACCTGCGCATCGTGCTCACCATGGGCGTGCCGGCCTTCATCGGCGCGTTCATCGGCGGGTGGTTCAGCGACGTGACTCCCGAGCATCTGCTCATCGCCCTGGCCGGCGGGCTGGTCTTCTGGCAGGGCGTGGAGTTCCTCATCATCGCTCGGGACCGGATCCGATCGGGTCAATCCGGCGGCGCCCTGTTCGGCCAGGGACTCGAGGGCTCGCCGGGCCTGTTCACGCCCACCCGCATGGCTGCGGAGGGCGGCATCGGTTTCGCGGTGGGCATGCTTGGCGGCGCGGTCGGGTTGATCCTGGGCAGCATCCGCCTGCCCGCCCTGGTCCGTATCCTACGGGTTGACCCGCGCATCGCCGCCGGCACCAACCTGTTCATCGGGTTCGTGATGGGCGCGGCCGGCTGGGTGGGACACCTCATCCACGGCCAGGTCGACTGGGTGGTCCTGGCGCTCATGGGGCCAATGGCGATGATCGGCAGCTACCTGGGCGCCAACCTGACCGGCAAGGTCAACCTCAACCTGCTGATCCTGGCCATGGGCCTGACGCTGTTGGTGGTGGGCGTCCTGCTGGTCTGGCAGGGAGTCGCCGGGTTGTTTTAGCCAGGCCCAGGCTCCGGCCGTTCGCCTTCACCTGGGTGCACGGGGCCGATCAGAGGCCGGCAAAAAAGTCGGCCGGGACCACCTCGCCGTCAGCAACCGGCGGCTCGGCGCGAATGAAGTGCTCCACTCCGATGACGGAGGCGGTCACTTCCCGGGGGATGCGCTCGTAGGGCCAGTCCGGCTGCAGCTGCGTGAAATGCCGCTTGATGCAGGCCATCTTGGCGTCCAGGCCATCCGATGCGTCCACGGTCAGGTTGATGGTAGCGGGGTCCGCGCCGTCGTTGGTGCGGTCGGGCGCCGGCATGGGGAAGTCTACGCCGGCGGCCTGCAACGACTCGGCCATGTGGACACGGAAGCCGCGGGGACGCACGCTGTAAAACAGGCGATCAGTCTGATGGGGCTGGATGCCGATGGCCATGTGGTGCGGGAATGACGACGGGTCGGCGGCCAGCCGGAAGGCGGTGGTGGCGTGCATGCAGATGGCGATGTGGTCGGGGTGGCCATACAACCCGTCCATGCCGAAGGTGAGGATCACCTGCGGCCGGAAACGGCGGATTTCGAACACCAGGCGGGCCACGACCTCATGCTCGTCAGCCTGTACGAAGGCTTTCGGATGATGGTTGTCGTCCCAGCCGGCCATGCCCGAGTCGCGATACTGGAGCACGTCGTGGGACTCGATGCCCAGCTCCTTGATTGCCTCGGCCAGCTCTCCACGCCGGACCTCGCCGATGGTCTGGCGGGTCGCCGAGCCGGGTTGTCGGATCTCGCCGAGCTCGCCCGAGGTGGCAGTGATCAGACGGGCGGTCACCCCGCGTGCGGTGTGCATCGCGATAGTCCCGCCGACGGGGAAAGCCTCGTCGTCGGGGTGCGCAAACAGGATAAGAAGACGATGATCTGGCATGGGAACGTTTCTGCCGAATGTGTGGTGCGAAGGGCGACATGTAGGGGCGAATGATTATTCGCCCCTACTGACACGGTTCGGAATCGAAGCGATCTATTCGACGACCTCGAGCACTTCCAGGATGATGCCCTGGGGGCCCTCGAAGAACATGACCCTACGTCCGCCGCCCACGGTGGTCTCTTCCAGCACGGTAGCGCCGCCATTCTTCAGGTCGGCGATGGTGCCATCGATGTCGGTGGTGTCGATGGCAATGTGCTCGAACCCGTAGTTCTGCGGGTGGGTCTGCGTGACGATGTGGTCGGTTACGTTCAGAGGCAGGCCGTGGAGGTCCAGCCGGAACCCGCCGTTGGGAGTCTCGGCGGTGACCGTGGCGCCCAGATTCTGGACGTACCAGTCGGCTGTGGACTTGGGATCGGGAGTCTTGAGGTGAACGTGGTTGAGTGAGAATGCCATAGCGCTAAATCCTCCTACGAATGGTTCCAGGACCGAGTGCATGGGTGTGTTTGGCGGATTGTAACACAGGGTGCCGGTGCGGCCGGCGATGATATACTTGCGCCGCATTTGAGCACGGAGGCGATATAGATGCTGGCGTTTTTGGGAGGCACCGGACCGGAAGGCAAGGGATTGGCGCTGCGCCTGGCAATGGCGGGAGAATCGGTGGTCATCGGATCGCGGGACGCGGGGCGCGCCCAGGAAGCGGCGGACGAGTTGCTGGCCCTGGCTCCCGGCGCGGCCATATCCGGCGCGGTGAACCAGGAGGCGGCGGCCGAATCTGAGGTCATATTCCTGACGATGCCCTACAACGGCATGTCACCGACCATCGCCGGCGTCGGCGACGCCCTTGACGGCAAGGTCGTGGTGACCGTGATCGCACCCATGCGGTTCGAACGTGGCGTGGGCGCCATTGCCGAAGAGGTCGAGGCCGGCTCGGCTGCGGAGGAGGCCCAGGCCGCCGCCGCGGGTTCCAAGGTGGTCGCGGCCTTCCAGAACGTGTCCGCCGAGGAACTGCTGAAGCCCGGCGCCACGCTGGATGAGGACGTGGTCATCTGCGGCGACGACGCGGACGCCAAGCAGGCGGTCGTCGACCTGACACGAAAGATACCCAACCTGCGCCCGGTGGATGCCGGCGCTCTTTACAACGCAAAGTACGTGGAGCAAATCACTCCTTTGCTGGTGAACATCAACCGGCGTTACCGTACCCATTCGGGGGTTCGGATCACCGGCGTGTGATCGGGTAGAACTGGCTCCTCACAACTCGGACTGGAGGAATTAACATGCCGCGAGCTACGTTAGATTTACAGAATGCCGGCGACCTGGCGGCCGTCGGCGGCCAGTGGAAGGTCGCCCACGGATTCGTGCCTGACCAACCCAACGAGGGCATCGTCAGCGAGGTGGAAGGGTCACCTTGTCGTCTGCTGGATTACGACGACTCCGGCTGGGAGGCCTGCGAAGACCTGGGCGCCTGGCGGCGACGCGGCGTGTCGTTCATCTGGTACCGCATCAAGGCGACGCTGCCCGAGACCGTGGGCGGCCGGCCACTGGAAGGCGCGCGCTGCCTCTTTGAGTCCTGCATCGATGACTACGGCGAGATCTGGATCAACGGCGAGTGCGACCGAGAGCGCGCCACCGTGCAGGGGTTCAACGTTCCGCAGCGGGTGGTGGTGTCCACTGAGCCCAAGCCGGGGGACGAGGTCACGGTGGCAATCCTGGCGATGAACGGCCCGTTGGCCGCGCCGGGCGGAGCGGTGTTCGTCCGTTACGCCAACCTGGCCTTCGAGTGGCGGGAAGCGGGTTACTGACCTTCGCCGCACACCTTCACAAAACGTAGGGGCGAATGATCATTCGCCCCTACACTATTGAGTCAACGCCGGCGGGTCAGGACAGCCAGTCTTCCTCGTCTTCTTCTCCGCCCTCATCGCCGTCGTTGGTAACCACTTGGCCGGGGTTGTGCACGTAACCTTGCGTTTCCAGCTCGGCGCGGATGGTGGACGCGAAGTCGGCCGGGGCCTGGCTGGCTGGCAGGGTGATTTCCACCTTGCCTCCATCCACGATGACCTCGCCCGGATCCTCACGAGCCAGATCGACGCTGACGGACTCCCGGTGGATGCCGAAATCATCGGTCACGGAGAAGACCACCGCCATGTCCTCCATGGTAATGATGGTAACGCTGTCTTCGGACATATTCGGAATTACTCCTGTGGCGGCCACTGGGTGCCGCCCTCTGCCGGTCGTTCCGAGGCCGGCAAGGCCATGCCAGACGCCACCACCTGCTGGAACTCACCGAGTATCACCGAGCCCCACTCCGCCGCCTGGCTGACCCGGTGGGCAGTGCGACGGCCTCGGGTCTGCTGGCGGCGTTCGCCTTCATCGGACACGGCGGCCGCCGCCTGGGCGACCATCTCGTCCATGGCATCGATCGTCGGCACCAGCGACCGGGCCGTCTCGATGAACCGCGCGATCTCGCCCATCTCGCTGTCGAGAACCACGAACACGGGCACGGTTCCGGCCCGGTGCTCGGGCAGGAAACTGTTGGTCAGCTCCAGCTCGTCGTCCCGGTTGAACACGCTGAGCCGAATGTTATCGCTGGCGTCGGCGAGGCGCAGGATGGCTGGCGTCGTGGACATGGCGTCGCCGCACCAGTCCGAGGTGAAGACGGCCAGGTTCACCGGTTGTTCCAGCCCGTTGAAATAGGCCAGCACGTTCTCGGGGATGGCAACGCCGTCATGAATCTGGCAGAACGGGTCCTTGTTCACCTTGATAATGTCGATGTATTGTTCGGTGGTCATTCCCTGGCTGAACTTCTCTGCGGATAGTGTCATCTCGCACCCCCTGATGTCCCGAAGGCGTTTTTGCCGTGGTCTGTGCCCGGTGCTAAAATCGTGGCCATATATTACCAGCCCCGCGTGGGCCCGAATGGAGCCGTGTTGACTACCGAACGAGGCGGAGTGTACCTGAAATATGCCCTGTTCTGCCGCGAAACCGAGGAGGGGGACGCGGACGACCTGAGTTTCAAAAGCGTTATTGACCTGGTGGACATCCCCATGCCGGAAGAGCCTCCCAGCGGGGACGGGCCGAGAGTGCTGGCCGAGGTCGACGCGCAACTGGCATTCTGCATCGCCGGGGCGACCGCCGGATCACACACGCTGGAAGTCACCATCCGGGCGCCGGGCGCGAGCCTGTCCAGCCCGCCGCCCCAGGAAGTCACCTGGGACGAGGGCATTTTCTTCCAGCGCTGGATCAAGCCATTCCGGATACCGGTGACCCGCCTCGGCCGCCACGTCGCTGCGATCGCATTCGACGGCATGCCCCTCGGGGAGGCCAGCTTCCTGGTGCGGCTCAAGCCGTGATGCAGGAGTCCGTACTGCTATACTCCGGCCCGGTCAATCGCACTACAGTCTCTTCTGACGCAGCATAAATGAAATCTCTCCTGTGCGTCATGGGCGTTCTGCTGCTGGCCACGTTTGCCTCTGGAGGCGGCATCAACCTGGCATCTGCCCAGAGCGAAGTCGCCCCTACCTCTAACATTCGGGTAGCCGACGGCCAGAATCCCGGGGAGGTCGTAATCTCGTGGGATTACGTAGAGCAGGCGACGTATTACCGCATCGGCTACGTCAATATGGAAAGGGACTACCCCTTGGCTAAGGCCAGCAGGACCGGCAACTGGATGGAAGCCTTTGTCTATGTTGACTTGGAAACGCGGAATTTTGTGCAATCCAGGGGACGGGTGCAGTACACCATCCGCGGCCTGCAGCAAGGCGTCCGCCATGCCTTCTCCGTACTGACCAACGACTCACGTTACAATGAACCCGCTTGGCCGAGTAATCCGCGCTGGCGGTTCCTTACCGTCGCGGACTGGGGAGGAACCTGTCCCACCGCCACGCCATTCCCAACGCCCGAACCCCCACTGACCCCCCAACCACCGCAACCCACTCCGACCCATCTTTCTCCGGCCGCCAACGGTGATTACGACATCGACAACGACGGGCTGATTGAGGTTTCCAACCTAGCGCAACTGAACGTCATCCGCGCCGACCTTGACGGAGATGGTTCGTCACAGTCCGGAATCTATGCGGACGCTTTCCCTGGGGCTCAGGCCGGCATGGGCTGTCCCAAGTTAGGCTGTGTCGGCTATGAATTGGTAGCCGACCTAGACTTTGATACCAATGGTAACGGCGTGCCTGACGCAGGCGATGCCTATTGGAATTACGGCGCGGGGTGGATCGCCATTGGCAACTTTGACCGAAGGGAGTTCAGAGGTGAATTCAGTGCCATTTTTGACGGGGCGGGCTATACTATTTCCAATTGGCATGGTGGATTCGGACTGTTTGGTTATTTGGACGAAAGCGCCGTTATTCGGAACGTAGGATTGGTTTCCGTCAGCCTCACCGGCGCATATCACAACGGCACTCTGGCCGCGAAAAGTTTTGGCGTCATCAGCAACAGCCACGTCGTCCGCACCGCGACCAGCAGCCCTAATGGTGGCCTTGTTGATGCCAACCGTGGCGTCATCAATAACAGTTATGTTATTGGCGCCCCGATCGCCAACCCGGGCATGGTTGGGGCCCTGGCTTCGGATAACACCGGCACGATCAGCAACAGTTATGCCACGGTAAACGTAAGTGGCAGAGGTCCTTTCATCGGTGGCCTGGTCGGGTCCAACGGCGGTACGATCATTGCCAGTTACACAACCGGAAGTGTGAGCGGTCGGGACATCTACGGTGGCGGGACCTACGTCGGGGGCCTGTCCGGACACAACGAAAACGGCGGAACGATTATCGCCAGCTACGCGACCGGCAGAGTGACGGGCGCCAGTGAGAGCGGCGGCCTGATTGGACGCAACGAGGGTACTATCGTTGCCAGCTATGCAACCGGCGGCGTGGCTGGCACAGGCGACGGAATCGGCGGCCTAGTCGGGCGCAGTTATGGTAATGGTCTGATTCTTGCCAGTTATGCCACCGGCAGAGTGTCCGGATCCGGCCTTACTACCTATGTTGGCGGCCTGATCGGCGATAATAGCGGGACCATCGCCAATAGTTACTGGGATACGCAAACGTCTGGTCAAGCCGGCAGCTATGGCGGCCTTGGGCAAACCACCCGCGAGCTCCAGTCCCCCATCGGCTACACAGGCATTTACTCTGATTGGGATCTGGATATTGACGGCGATGGCGTCGTCGATAACCCCTGGGACTTTGGCGCGTCTAACCAGTACCCGGTACTGCGGTATGCGGGCCACAGCGTGGCGGCGCAACGATAGCCCACCCCGCGGCGATGCAACTGTCATCGCAGCGTAAGCCGAAAGGTACTTTTCCAATAGTGCAGTAGGGGCGAATAATCATTCGCCCCTACGCAGTTTCCGTGGTTGGTCTGGAGGATTACGAGCCGTTCTGCTCCCACAGGGCTTCGAGCACCGCGCCCGGGTTCATGGGCAGGCTCTCCAGCCTGGCGCCCGTGGCCCTGGCGATCGCATTGCCGATGGCCGCCATGGGCGGAACCAGCGACACTTCGCCGACGCCGCGAACTCCCAGCGGATGACCCGGATTGGCCACCTCGACGATTACCGTGTCGATCATGGGCAGGTCCAGCGCGGTGGGCATGCGGTAGTCCAGGAAGGATGAGTTCATCATCTGACCGTCGTCGTCGAAGAAGTACTCCTCGTTCAGCGCCCAGCCGATGCCCTGGACGGCTCCGCCCTGGATTTGGCCCTCGACGTAGCTGGGATGAATCGCCTTGCCGCAGTCCTGGATGGCAGTGAAGCGCAGCACTTCTACCTTGCCGGTGTCGGGGTCGACCTCAACGTCGGCCACGTTGATGGCGAAAGCGTTGCCCACGCCGGCGGGGTTGGCCGCGCCGTGTCCGACGATGGGACCGCCGGTGCCGTTGAGCCGCCGGGCCAACTGGTCGAAGGTCATGCGCAGGGCGTCATCGGACTTGTGAGCCAGTGTGCCGTCCTCCTGGTACTCCACGTCCTCGACCGGCACGTCCCAGATGCGAGCGGCCCGCTCGATCATCTGGCGGCGCACTTCCTCGCCGGCCTGGTAGACGGCGGTGCCCATCTTGAAGGTTACGCCACTGCCGCCGGCGCCACTGCTGTACCCGATGCTGTCGGTGTCCACGATGGACGGCTTGATGCGCTCGGCCGGCAGGCCCAGAACTTCGGCCACATGCATGGCCATCACGGCGCGAGACCCGCCGATGTCCGGCGAACCCTCGATCAGGCTGACCGTGCCGTCGGGCATGACGCTGGCCACGGCGGTGGCCGGGCCGGTTCCGTTGAACCACGCGCCGGCGGCGATGCCTCGGCCGGTGACTCGACCGGGCGCCGAGGGCTCGGGTACGGGCGACGCCAGGTGCGCGTGCTCCTGGGTTGCCTGCAGGATTTCCACCATGCCGATGCGGCGGAAGGCCGGTCCGCCGATCTGCCGGCTACCCTCCCTGGAGGCGTTGTTAAGGCGAAACTCCACCGGGTCCACTCCCAGCTTTTCGCACAGCTCGTCGATGGCCTGCTCGGCGGCGAAGGACGCGGCCGGCGAACCGGGGGCCCGGTACGCGGCCGCCTTGGGCACGTTGGTCACCACGTCGTAGCCTTCGACAAATCCGTTGGCGATGTCGTAGGGAGCGAACATCGTGCGGCAGCCGCTGGGCACCGGGGAACCGGGAAACGCTCCGGCTTCGTAGATCAGGGTCGCCTGGGCAGCGGTGAACCGGCCGTCGCGGGTGCCGCCCACCTTCACCTTGATGTGGCTCCCCGACGTGGGCCCGGTACCGGTGAAAACTTCGGTGCGGGTCATTGCGATCTTGACCGGGCGGCCGGTCTTGCGCGCGAGGGCGGCAACCACGGGTTCGAGATAGCAGCCGCCCTGCCCCTTGCCGCCGAAGCCGCCACCGATCTCCATGGGAACCACGTTGAGCTGCCCCACGGAGATGCCCAGGATTCGGCTCGTGTGGTCGCGCAGGGCGAAATGACCCTGACTGCTGGCCCACACGGTCACCGTGCCGTCGGCATTCCAGCGGGCGGTGGCGGAATGAGGCTCGATATAGCCCTGGTGTACCTGACGAGTGTGGTACTCGCGCTCCACGATGACGTCGGCTTCGGCGAAACCGGCCTCCAGGTCCCCGGAGGTGAACTGGAAGTGGTTGGACACGTTGGACCCGCCAGCCCCTTCCTCAGCCCAGCCGCCCGAGCGCTGCGCCGGGTTGGACAGTGTCATCAGACGCTCGTGGACCGCGGGGGCGCCCTCCGCCATGGCCTCTTGGGCCGTGAGGACGGGGGGCAGGACTTCCCAGTCCACTTCGATCAGCGCCATGGCCTCCTCCGCCAGGTGGGGAGAGTCGGCCACAATTGCTGCTACGGCGTGGCCGCGATACAAGGCTTTCTCACGGGCCATCACGTTGCGGCTGTAGAAGCCGTAATTCACCGCAGCCCCCTCCTCCTGGTCCTTGATCTCGGCGGACACATCGGGGAAGTCGGCGGAGGTCACCACGGCGTGAACGCCCGGAAGAGCCAAAGCCTTGCTGGCATCGATGCCGCGGATGCGGGCGTGGGCGTGGGGACTGCGCAGGATCTTGCCGTGCAGCATGCCGGGCAGGTGGATGTCGGCGGCGTAACGGGCGCGGCCCATGACTTTATCCGGACCGTCATGTCGGACCGGGCGCGTGCCGACCACGCGATAGGTTTCCTCGGGATCGGCGAGGACGATGTTGGGTTTGTAGTCAAGCATAGAGCGGCGACCTCCCGGCGATGTTGTTTGTGTAGGCAATGGCAGTAATTTACCACAAAGGGGGCCACTGAAATCCCGGGAGTGGCCGCACCAAAAAAGGGACCGATCCGCGTGGGATCGGTCCTTGGATCGGCCCGTTGGGGGACCGCTGCACATCCTCGGAGATTAGCTATCGCTATCACCATCGCCATGATGCCCGTGGCGACCACCGGAATGTTTGTGCGAAACGGTGGGCAGGGAATCAGGGCGGTCGTCGTGCCAATCGGACAAATCATCCGACTCATCCTGGGTGAGTTTTTCGGCTTCCACCAACTTGGCGAGCCGGGTGTCGACTTTGTCGGTGTCCGAGGTGCCGGCCAGTCGGATCGCTATCGCTCCGGAGTTGCTGGGTCGCTCGTCGAACCAGGTGTTGGCCGCGTCCGCCTGGTCTTGCGTCAGGGTCTCGTCCGTCACCAACGCCGTCATGCGTTCCTCGAATTTGGTGTTGGCCTGTTCGTCGAGGGATGTCGCGAAAGCGCTGTCGAGTTCGGCGCGCGTTTTCCCGAGGAGTTCAGCCACCCGGTTGAGTACTGTGTCGTTGTTCCCGAAGTGTCCGCCGCCGCGCTGATCCGAGTGGCCTCCGCGCTTGAGGATATCGGTGGGATCGCTGCCCGAGGCGAACACGCTGCCGAACGTAAGCCCGACCGCCAGCAAGGCGACCGACGCGGCAACCACGAACCATCGCTTCCTTATCCCTGTGATCCTGTTGATCATTTTGACCTCCGTTGCCGCCGATGTGGTGTCGTTTGCGCCCGTGGGCTGGCGGCCATGTGTCAGCAGATTAGTTGAACAACATTTAGAAATTGTTAACGTTCGGTAATTGGCAGATCGAACCCGAACCGGCTGCCCGATCCCTCCTCGCTCTCCGCCCAGATGGTCCCGCCGTGCGCTTCCACCAGCTGCCGGGCGATGGTCAGGCCCAGGCCCGACCCCCCGGTGGTTCTTTCCCGGGAGGGATCCGCCCGATACAAACGGTCGAACACATGGGGCAGCGCGTCTGGCGGTATCCCAACCCCGGTGTCCGTTACTTCCACCCTGACCAAGTCTCCCATACGGCTGGCCGCCACCGTCACGCTGCCTCCGGGCGGGGTGTGTCGAACGGCATTCTCCACCAGGTTGGTCAGCACCTGCTCCATCCGGACCCGGTCGACGTGCAGTATCGGCAATGTCTCCGCGATTTCCGTCTCCAACTGGACCGATTCGGCTTCGGCCCGCGGTCTGAAGGAGGTTGCAACTCTTTCGGCGATTTCCCCGAGGTCGGTGGCCTCGATCGCCAGCCGCAACTCCCGGGACTCCGTGTCGGCCAGCAGCCTCAGGTCGTCCACCAGGCGGTTCAGATGCAGAGCCTGTTGGTGCACCGTATCCAGCGTCGCCGCGTCGGGTTCCAACAGACCGTCCTGCAAAGCTTCGATATGTCCCTGGATGTTGGACAACGGCGTGCGCAGTTCGTGAGCCACATCGGACACCATGGCGCGCCGCTGCCGCTCTGATTCTTCCAGTGCGTCGGCCATCGAGTTGAAAGTTCTGCCCAGTTCCGCTATCTCGTCGTTGCCTTTCACGTCGGCGCGGCTGGCTAGGTTCCCGCTCCCCAGTCCCCGGGCTGCAGCGGCCAGATTGCTGATCGACGCCAGCATCCGCCGCGACATCAAGACCACCAGCAGGATCCCCGCGGCGCCGGCCAGCAAACCCGCGATCGTCAGCGTCCTGGTGACGGCTTCGGCAAATCGGGCCAACGGTGGCTCGACGCCGGGGAGCGGGCCGGCCTCAGGACCCAGGCGCAGCGGGTGGACGAAGCCTCCGCGGCCTCGTTCCGCCACCGCCACCGAACCGATTTGCGATCCGCCGGCGACTACGGGAACGAAATACTCAGGAGGTACGGGGTGGTCACGATGGTCCAGGTGGTCGAAGAGTGACCTGCCGGGTCCATCTCGGTTCCCACGACGGTCGTTGCGGCGGGTGCTGTCGGCGACCACCCGGCCTTCGGCGTCCAGCACGATGATGTCTCGTTCGGCCTGAAAACTGGTCCGGCGAACGAAGTTCTGCGCGCCTTCCCAGCTACCGTTGGTTTCATAGAATTCCGCCAGTGCGACCACGATCCGGTTGGCACGCACCAGGTCCTGCTCGGACTGGACACGGGACACCTCCCGCTCCGCCACCTTTCCGGTAAACAGGGCAACCGACCCCAGCGCCAGCGCGAGGATGACGGCGAACACCAGCGCCAGGCGCCACCGCAGGCCGAAACGCCATCTAGGCATCGCCGAACCGGTAGCCTACGCCGTGGACAGTCTGGACGTAGCGCGGTTTCCGCACGTCGGGCTCGATCTTGCGACGCAGATTCGCGATGTGCACGTCCACCGTCCGGTCGTACCCGTCAAAGTCGTAGCCGAACACGCCTTCGATGATCTGGTCGCGGGAGAAGGGCCGGCCCGGTTGGGTCGCCAGCATGGCAAGCAGCCGGAACTCCGTCGGGGTCAGCGACGGCCTCTCATCGCCTCGAATTACCGTCTGCTTCCGGAAGTCGATGGCGATGCCATCATATTCGACGAAAGAAGGATCCAACGCAGACTGTCGCGAGGTGCGTCGCAGGACCGCACGCACCCGGGCGGCCAGTTCCCGGGGGCTGAACGGCTTTACGATGTAATCATCGGCGCCCAGATCCAGTCCGGCCAGGCGGTCGTCCTCGTCGACGCGCGCCGTGGCCATGATGATGGGCACGTCGGATTCCTGGCGCAGGGCACGGCAGACGCTCATGCCGTCCAGCTTGGGCAGCATGAGGTCCAGGACGATCAGGTCAGGGTTGTCGGCGCGGGCCGCGTTCAGCCCGGACACGCCGTCTCCCGCGGTGGTCACGCTGTGGCCGTCGCGTTCGAGGTACAACCTGACAATCCGCGCGATGCCCGGATCGTCTTCGATCACCAGTATGTCGTTAGCCATGTTGAACGCGGGTACGTCGTCGGGGATTGGATTGGATCAGGATTGGACTTGCGCAGTTGGGCAGCAAAACAACCGTCATTCCTGCTTCCGCAGGAATCCATAGACTTTACGGTAAACGAACCGGGGACACCGTTAACGATTTCGGCCACTGAATGCGCGCTAAAGCGGGCATGACGGGTTTGTAATTTTAAGTGCGTAACTCCTGACAGGATAAAGACGGCGACCCGTTTCAGGCAAACGTCGACGTCATGGGCCGTTGCCGGCGGACGGGAAACTCACCACGCGCCACGTTCCCACATCCTGAAATGTTCAACCGCTACCGGCTGGGCGTTATGCCCAGAGCATCCCCGTAAAAATGCAGCAGGCTGGTCACCGGGTTGCCGGCCATCTGCCCCAGGCCACACAGAGACGCCGCTCCAACGATTTCGGCCAGATCCTGAAGGTCCTGCACGTCCGACCCTTTGCCGTCACCGGCAGCAATGCGTCCCAATGCCTCGGCGATCCGGGGAGTGCCCTCGCGGCAGGGGGTGCACTTCCCGCAGGATTCTGCGGCGTTGTACCGGCTCAACCGCGCGGCCACTTCCGCCGGAGAAGCCCGATCGTCGAAGACGGTAATACCCCCGGCGCCCATCACCACCCCGCTGGGGTGCAGCATACCGGGACGCAGGGGAACATCCAACTCGCTGGCCGGCAGCAGCCCACTGGACGGACCGCCCACCGCGGCAAACCCTATCTCTCGCCCTTCGGACACGCCTCCGCCTACAAGGTCGATCACCTGCCGGACCGTGGTGCCCATGGGCACTTCAGCGAGACCCGGACGCTGCACCGCTCCACTCAACGACACTAGCCGCGTCCCTCTCGCTTCGATGAGACCGACTGACGCGAACCGGCGCACACCGCCGAGCAAAATTGCGGGCAGGTTGGCCACGGTTTCCGCGTTGTTGATGACGGTGGGTTCGCCATACAGACCGGCATCGGTCGGGAACGGCGGACGCAGGCGCGGTTCCCGCCGGCGACCCTCCACCGTGTTGAGCAGCGTGGTTTCCTCACCGCAAACGTAACCGCCCGCGCCGCGACGCACGGTGACCGCGCAATCAAAGCCGCTGCCCAGCACGTCGTCACCGACCAGCCCGGCGGTTCGCGCAACTTCGAGCGCCGCCGTCATGCGATCCGCGGAGAGATCCGCCTCGGCGTTGATGTAGATAACCACGTTGCCGGCGCCGGCAGCATAGGCCGCGATCAGTGCCCCTTCAATGATGCGGTGCGGATTACCCTCCATCAGATGCCGGTCTTTGAAGACGCCGGGCTCGCCCTCTTCCGCGTTGACCACCAGGTGTCGCCGGGCCGACTCGACCCGCCGCGCCGCCTGCCACTTGCGGGCCGCCGGGAAGTAGGCCCCGCCGCGGCCCAGGAGACCTGCATCCAGCGCCAGCGCGATAACCGAGTCCGGGCTCATGGAAAGGGCGTCTGCCAGACCCAGGTAACCCTGCCCCGCCAGGTATTCGTCAAGGGAAACCGGGTCAACACTGCCGATGCCCTCCATCAGGGCGACGTGCTGAGCCGAGAAAAATGCTTCCAGCTCGATCTGGGGACGCGCATGCTCGGGCGCGCCGCCGTTTGCAGCAGCAACAATCTGTGAGAAATCCCCGTCACTTGCTACGCGGTCGAAGAACCGTGCCGTGCCGTCCGTCAGCTCCACAACCACCTGCGTCGCCGCGAAACATGCTCCGTCGCAGCCGGCCGCCACTACGGACACGTCGCCGCGGTCCTGGAACAAGTTCGCCAAGCGTCGGTGGACGTCGCCCGCGCCAACCGCCTGGCTGCAGTGACCCCACTGCACGACCACCCGGGTGACGTTGGACTGCGCCGCGCTCAGTTCAACCGCAGCGTCACGCAAAATTTGCCAGGCTGGCCGGCAATCGGACGAAGTCATGCGTGGGCGTTCTCGATGCTGGAGGCCAGTCGCGCCGCGTCCATCCTTCCGTGCCATTTCCCGCTGATTCGAACCGCTGGAGCTAAACCGCACATGAAAGCGCAAGCGGTGGTGGTCACGTCGAACTCGTCACCGTGACCCGGCCGTCGCCGAGCCGCATTCAGGAGATCATCGCCGCCGGCTTGCCAGCAGGCCAGACCGGTGCATACGACGATGTTGCGGAGCCGGGGCGGGTCGAGATGCAATTCGGAGTAGGAGGTGGCCGCTCCATAAATCTCGGAGGCCGGCACGCGCAGGTGCCAACCGACAACCTGCAACGCCCACTCCGGCAGGTAACCGTGTTCGTGCTGCAAGAGGTGCAGCACGGGTAGAAGCTTGTCCCGGTTGCGGTCGGGAAATTGGTCTCTCAGCAGGCGGCGCAGGCTTGATTGGCGCTCCCGCCGTTCGGCGTCCGCCGTCCCGTCGCTGGCGGGGTCGACCTCATCGCCGCGCCGGCGGCGTCCCATTTCTCCTCCTGCCACCATTGCGGGATTATATCAGCCTACTGGTTGAAACACATGTGATCAACATGTAGGGTTGCAGTGTATCGGTTTGATAAAAATACTCGACCATAGGTCTACAAAGCAATGCGCTAGCGATTGACAAAATTCCGGACATTCCACGGGAGCCGCAGCGCAGTCCGTGACAGCCCGCACCCTATCGTTTCTCCGGTTTGACCCTCGTCCGGCGCGTTGCTAACATCCGCGTACCCTCTCCAAATTCCGGAGGACCGCAATGCCAGTCGTATCTGTTGACATCAAAAAACGCCAGCCCTTCGCCGGTGGCATCACGTTCGGCGCAACCGGCGATTACGAGCGCATCGACGGCGTGCTCGGGTTCGCGGTAGACCCTCATAATGCGGCTAATTCCGCCATCGTTGACCTGGAATACGCTCCGGTGGACGGGGACGGATGCGTCCGGTTCGAGTCTGACTTCACCCTGGTAGCGCCACGCGACCCTTCAAAGGGCAACGGTCGCGTGATCGTCGAAATTGTCAACCGCGGCCGCCGCCGCACCATCGCGTTCTTCAATCGCGGGCCGACGCCGGCCATAGACTCCGATGCCATTCCGGAGGGCGACGGGTTCCTGCTCCGTCACGGCTACTCCGTGCTGTCCATCGGATGGCAGTGGGACGTTTACCGCAGCAATGCGCTGATGGGCCTCGACGTTCCCGGGATCAGCATCAACGGCCAGCCGGTGACCGGGCAGGCCTGCGTGGAGATGCGGCCGACCCTGAAGGAGGCCACCCGCTTACTGGCCAACCGCGAACACAAACCTTACCCGGTGGCCGATCTTGACGACCCCAGCGCGATGCTGCTGGTGCGGGATTGGGAGGACGGTCCCGACACCATGATCCCTCGGTCTCAATGGCATTTCCCCGACCCCGATCACCTTACCCTGGAGTCCCGGTTCGAGCCGGGGAAGATCTACTACGCCATCTACACCGCCGCGAACCCGGTGGTGGTCGGGTGCGGGATGTTGGCCATCAGGGAGGCAGCCACCTGGTTGCGGAACCCGTCGGGTAGTGCCGCCCTCCACAATGGATTCGAGCGCGTTTACGGCCACGGCGTCTCGCAATGCGGTCGGCTGCTCCGCCACATGCTGTACCTGGGCTTGAACCGGGACCAGGATGGAAACCCGGTGTTCGACGGTTTGTTGCCCCACGTGGCCGGAGGACGGATGGGGGAATTCAACCATCGTTTCGCCCAGCCTTCGTGCCAGTCCAACCCGGGCTTCGGCCATCAGTTCCCATTCGCGGACGACACGCAGACCGACCCGCTAACCGAGCAAACCGACGGTCTGCTACGGCGACTGCGTGAACTCGACGCCGTTCCCAGGGTCATCTATACCGACTCCGCGGCGGAATACTGGCGCGGCGACGCGGCGCTTACTCACATTGACAGCGCGGGCGTCCTGGACCTGGACAGCGCGCCGGAAACGCGCCGGTACCTGTTCGCCGGTACGCAGCATTTGCCGGGCGCTCCCGAGCTGATGATCGGACAGGGACCCGACGGTTCCACCGGCGGGCATCCTTACAACGCGCTGGACTACATCCCGTTGCTACGGGCGGCCCTTGTCAACCTTGACCGATGGGTGACTGAAGGAGCGGAGCCGCCCCCAAGCACGCACCCGCGCCTGCAGGACGGCACCGCGAATACCCCGGCGGAATACCTGGCGGGTTCGCCGGCGGTGCCCGACCGCAATCTTCCGGACATCAACCACCTGTGGCGCATTCGGGAAATCGATGTAGGGCCGGATGCCAAACGCGGCATAGCCGCCTATCCAGTCAGAGAGGGTCGGGCATACCCGCAGTTGGTCCCGGCCTCGGACGCCGACGGCAACGATCTGGCCGGCATCCGGTTGCCGGACCTCACGGTGCCGGTGGGTACGCACACCGGCTGGAACCTGCGGCATCCTGACACCGGCGCCCCCGAACAGTTGATGTCCATGCAGGGTTCCACGCATTGGTTCCCGGCCACCGAGGAACAACGCAACGCCGCATCCGACCCGCGTCTATCCCTGGAAAAGCGATACGCCAGCCGGGAGGACTACGCCTCCAGGGTGCGGGAAGCAGCGACTAAACTGGCCGAGGACCGGTACCTCCTCGCCGAAGACATCGAGCTCGTGGTGAAATCATGCCTTGAACGGTACGATTGCGCCATGGGCGACGCCACGTAGCAGCGAGAATATCTCTGGCGAGGATTGAACAGGGCCCATTCCTGCCTGGATCGCCCTGGAACGCCACCAAAACCGCGAAACGCATGCGCATCGTATTCCCAGGGACGGCGAAATTGGCAAAGCGACTCCCCGCCGTTGTCTGGGTGGGAGCATCTATCGAGATTATGCTTGCGCTATAGCGTTGCGCTCATAGAAAATCAAGGTGTCCGGCCCATCAGTACCTGCGATTGGAATCGAGAAATATGTCGCGAGATGACTGACCGGACTCTCCCAACCTATGGCGAGGTAGAGATATGACGGTTCAACGCAATAACGGCGTGATCACGGTAGTAGTGCACGGCGCCACGGGCAGAATGGGGGCGGAAACAGTCCGCGCGGTTTCAGCGGCGGACGACGTCGCTCTGGTGGGCGCTACCTGCAACACTCCGCGAGGCGACGTGCTGGCGACGCCGGCTGGCGAGGTCCCACTATCGACCGACCTGGCCTCGTTGTTGGATGCTACGGAGCCCCAGGTGATGGTCGAGTTCACCCACGCCGAGGCCTGCATGGCTGCGGCGCCATTGGCCGCCAGCCGCGGGATCCACATGGTGCTCGGTGCCAGCGGCCTCAACGCCGACCAACTGCAGACTCTGGACACCATGAGCCGCGAACATGGCATCGGTGTAATCGTCGCTCCGAACTTCGCCCTCGGGGCCGTCGTGCTGAAGAAACTGGCAGAGCAGGCGGCCGCGTTCTTCGATTATGTCGATGTGGTGGAAGCCCATCACGAGATGAAAATCGACGCGCCCTCCGGATTTTCCCTGGCCATCGCCCGCGGTGTTCGGGACTCCCGGGGCAGCGACTTCGAACGCAACGAGACCACCGTGCATCACCTGCCGGAAACTCGAGGCGGTGACGTCGGCGGGGTGGGCATCCACAGCCTCCGGCTTCCCGGTCGCAGCGCTCACCACGAAGTGATATTCGGCGCGGCCGGACAGACCCTCAGCATCCGACACGACACGCTGGGAAGAGACTGCTACATGCCGGGAGTGCTCCGCTGCGTGCGGGAGGTCGTTCGTCGACCCGGCCTGACGGTGGGCCTGGAAGCTGTGCTGGGCCTCTAACCTGCAGGGCGCCTCCTCCGGTTAGTGTGGACGGAAAATGAGGTTGGTTGTAACCTGATTAATGCGGACGTTGGAGTCATATGCTCTGACGGATCTTTCCGCAATCCATATCTTCAATCACGGCGGGAACAACATGGATCTTCAGGGCATGAAACTGGCGATCGTCGGAGCCACGGGCGCGGTGGGGCAGGAAACCCTGCGTCTGATCGAGAGGCGTTATCCACAACACGACAACCTGAAGCTCCTGGCTTCCAAGCGCTCGGCGGGTCGCAAGCTGGAGGTCAACGGTAAAACGTTCACCGTAGAAGAAACAACAGATGTCAGTTTTGCGGACGTTGATATCGCATTCATCTCCGCGCGAACCGAAGACTCGCGCCGCTTCGGCCCGGCGGCCGCACAGGCAGGAGCCCTGGTAATCGACGACTCCAGCGCGTTCCGCATGGACCCGGCGGTGCCGCTGGTGGTGCCGGAGGTGAACGGCGCAGACCTGGACTGGCACGACGGCATCGTGTCGATTCCCAATTGCTCCACCACTCCGCTGGTGATGGTGGTGCACCCACTCCGGCAAGCCAGCCCCATCCGGCGCATCGTAGCGGACACCTACCAGTCCGTTTCTGGCGCGGGCGGCGCGGCCATGAACGAGTTGCGGGACCAGACACGCACCGTCATGCACGGCGGTCCTGCCGAACCGGATGCGCAGCCCCAGCAGATCGCCTTCAACGTGATTCCCCAAATTGACAGCTTCAACGAATCGGGATACACGCGAGAAGAGCAGAAAATGATCGACGAGAGCCGCAAAATCCTTCACGCGCCGGATATCGCGGTTTCTGCTACCTGCGTTCGCGTTCCCGTGTTTGTGTCGCATTGCGTGGCCACACACCTGGAGTTTGATGAACCTGTGTCTCCTGGTGAAGCTCGGGAGATGCTGAGCGTCATGCCCGGCGTAACGGTCCTCGATGATCCGGGCGCGTCCCTTTACCCGATGCCCGTTGACGCCGCGGGATCGGACGACGTTTTCGTGGGACGCATCCGGCAAGACGCCTCTCACCCGAAGGGTCTCGCCCTGTGGGTGGTGACCGACAACCTTGTCAAAGGGGCAGCGCTCAACGCTCTGCAGATCGCGGAAGAAGCTGTCGCCCGCGGCGCGGTTCACGGCAAGAAAAACTAACGCGCATCCACATGTACAGAGTGCGTTTGCCATAGCACACTAGATGTGTATAATGTGCGGAATATTCGGGATGCTTGCCATCATGTTCTATGGTAAGTACAGTACACTGCCTAAATATAGCAACGGAGGAGGGACCCGTGATGCCGACTGAAACTGGCCGGCTGATTACCGCCATGGTAACGCCGTTTGACGCTGACGGGCAGGTGGACTACGAACAGGCAAAGCGCCTGGCCCTGGCCTTGATTGACTCGGGTTCGGACGGCCTGGTGGTTACTGGAACCACCGGCGAAGGCCCGGCGCTGTCCATGGAAGAAAAGGCCCGCCTCTACGGTGAAGTGAAAGACGCTATCGGGTCACGCGGCGCGGTGATAGCCGGCACCAGCGACAACAACACCACTGCTTCCATCGAGCTCAGCCGAGAAGCGGAACAGGTCGGAGCCGATGCTCTGCTGCTCACCGTACCGGCGTACAACAAGCCTCCTCAGGAAGGGCTGTTCCAGCATTTCCGCGCTCTGGCGGAATGCACTGCTCTGCCGGGCATGCTGTACAACGTACCCAGCCGTACCAGTTTGAACATGACCAACGACACCACGGTTCGGCTGTCCCAAATCGAAAACATCATCGGGATCAAGGAAGCCAGCAGCGATCCAGTCCAGATCGCGAAGGTCATCCGCGACACTCCTGACGATTTCCGGGTGTGGTCCGGCAACGACGACGAGACGTTCCCTATCATGTCCATGGGAGGGTACGGCGTGGTCAGCGTCGCCGCTCACCTGGTGGGCGCCCAAATCAAGCAGATGATGGGGCTGCTTCTCGAAGGCGACGTGGAGGCGGCCGGAGCCGAGCACCTGCGCCTGCTGGACATGTTCAAGGGACTGTTTATTGTCTCCAACCCGATTCCGGTCAAATACGGCTTGAACAAGTCGGGCTTCGATGTCGGTGAACCGCGACTGCCGCTGGTTCCGCCCGATGAACGCACAGCGGAACAGCTGGACGAATTGCTGGACCGATACGAAATCGATATCAAAGCGCCGGCCGACTGAACAGGCCGGCGCTCTGGATTCGGGACGCTGACGAGACGGCACACCAGCCGTCCACTGCCCGTTTCCAATAAATTACTTCGGCCATCCGCCTCGAACCCAAGTATTTAGTTTTGGCCTTGTAATTGCAAGGAGTACTGAAATGGCCCTGAAAACCGTTATTTTTGTGGACGGTCAGAACTTCCGTCACAACCTGAGGGATTTCCACTTTCGTTCTGACCCGCCACATCCCAACAACCCGGAATATCGCCTCGATGAGAAGCACTTCCGGTGGCAGGAGTTTTTCCAGGATGCTCTGGCGAAATTCGATTATGTCACCGGCTGGCAGCATCAATTGGCCAGGGTTTACTGGTATTACGCGGAGAACATCACGCCATGGTCACCCAACTTGTGGCGTGCGCAGCGCATCGTCGACGACTACGGCCTGCGGATACCGGAACTCACCACCGACTTGGTCATCCAGAAGGCGCAGGACTGGTACGAGCACGAATTCCGACGTTTCCACCAACTTCGCAAGTCGGTGTTCGAAGAGATCCAGCAAAACACCAACTTCCTGGAATTTCGGTATATCGGCCAATACGTGGTCCAGCCGTTCCGGCCCTATCGCCTGGAATACGATTATGATGGCAACATAAACTTCCAGGGCACCCAGGTGGGTGAAAAAGGCGTTGACATTGGAATCGCCGTGGACATGATCTCCAAGATGGACAGCTTCGACGCCGCCATTCTGGTCTCCGGAGACAGCGATTTCTTCCCGGTGGTGAAGTTCCTGAAAGACAATCTCAAGTATGTGTATCACTTCTCCGTGGGCCGCGGCGTCGGCCATGACACACAGTACTTTTCGTCTTCACTGCGTGGCGTAGTTGACTGTTTCCAGGGTTTTGACGAGCTTGAGCTCCTTACCAATTACGTGAACGAGCACGCTGGTATACCGCCCGCGATCATGGATACGATCAACATGCGTGCTGCCGAATTGGAACGCATCCTCGACGAAGAATCGATAGACTACGACGCGCCGCGAGAGAGTGACGCGGCGATCGTGCGACGCCGCTAGACGCGGGTTTCCAAACGCACCGCTACTCGCCTTGCTGGGGATTGACCACGCGAGGCCGAAGATTATCGGCATAAACGCCGCGGTAGGATTCCGGCAAGAGGGCGGCGATCCGCTCCATCACCATGTCGGTGACCGAATTCAGCAGCGCGTCGGTGATCGGCCCCTCAATCCGAGGTGGCGTGAACGGGGTACCGATGTTGACCTGCCAGCTCGCCAGGGGCACGGGCATGTGCCAGGACGCGAATTTTTCCGAACCCGCTATACCCACGGGCAAAATCGGAGCCTGAGTCCGCAACGCCAGCCAGGCCAACCCAGTCTTGGCTCGTTGCAACCCACCCGTCGGGCTGATACTTCCCTCCGGGAACATGAGGATGGCCTTGTCCTCCTGTAACGCGCCCAAGGCATAGCGCAGGGCGCCACCTCCTCCTCGTTGCCGATCCAACGGCACGGCCCCCACCGCGTCGCAGTAAAATCGCCCGATCGGCTTTTCCCACAGCTCCTTCTTGGCGAGGAAGATTATCTGACGTGGCAACGCCACCACCAGCGTGCCCGCGTCGTTCAGGGAAAGATGGTTGCTGGCGACCAACAGCGGCCCGTAGGGAGGCATGGCTTCCTGACCGGTAACCGTCAACCGGCCGGTTACGCTCCAGATAATTTTTCCGAAACGCCTGCTGGGCTGATAAAGCCATGCCATGGTGATTAACCGCTCTATTCGGCGAGGTGGTCAGGGCGGGCGACTGACCGGATAGCCGCGACCACGACCGACACCGTCTCTTCGAAGTCCATTTCGTCTGTCCGGATCGTTACCGCATCGGCGGCTGCAATCAGAGGGGAATCCGAGCGTTCCATATCCACGTGGTCCCGCCGCAGGGTGTCCGACAAAACCTGGTTGTATGGGACCCCTGGATCCACCAGCGCAATCTGCGCGTGGCGCCGGCGCGCCCGTACTTCCGGCGCAGCATCGATATAGAGTTTCAGGTCCGCTTCCGGCAACACCACCGACCCGATATCGCGACCAGCCATAACCATGCCCCCGGATGTGGCGATGGCTCGCTGCTGTTTGACCAGTTCCACCCGGACGGCGGGCACGGCCGAAACTGCCGACACGTTTTTGTCCACCTCGGCCGTCACCAGTTCATCGCCGAGCGGCAGGCCGTCCGCGATGATGCTCGTATTGTTGTCGGAATCCAGCGCCAGTTCCATGCGGCAACCCGCAGCCAGATCGGCGACCGCGTCGAGGTCGGTCGGAGCAACACCACTACGAAGCGCCAGCCACGTTACGGCACGATACATGATCCCCGTATCCAGAAATCGCAAACCAACGTGGCGAGCCGCGGCTTTTCCCACTGAGCTTTTTCCTGAGGCCACTGGCCCATCAATCGCCACCACCAGCGCGGCGCAAGCGGTTGACACACTGACGGCCTCCATGGGCCAAATTATAGCATCGCGCCCGGGGCGAGATAACAGCAACGCGATATCGTCTGGTCATGGCGTGTTAGTGGAGTGTGTCTTCACCCACAGCCTTGCGCCGTCGGTGATGTATTCGACCGTGCCGTCTCGAGCGGTGAGGAACACCTTTTCGTTGCCCACCGCTTTGCCAAGCCGCGCCATTACGTCCTCGTGGGGGTGTCCGTAGCGGTTCTCGCTTCCGGCGGAAACAACGGCAGACTGTGGACCGACCGCGCGCAGGAACACCGAGGACGTGGATGACTGGCTTCCGTGGTGCGCCACTTTCAGCACGTCGGACCGCAGTTCCTCGCCCCGGTTTTCGACCAGGTATTCCTCGACATCCTGCTCGACATCGCCGGTCAACAGGAAAGAAATCTCGCCATACGCGACACGCATTACGACGCTCAGATTGTTGGCGTTGCCATCAATGCGCGACGGTATCCTGCCCGCCGGAGGATGCAGGACTTCCATCACGACACCCGACCCCAACTCGATGCGGTGTCCGGCCTGGACCCGAACCCTCGGATGTTCGCGCTGGGCGAGAACCGATTCCCACTGGCGAAAAAGCGCGGACCCGGAGGGACGCCGCTCCTTCCATCACTACGTCGGCGTCATAGCGGTCGAGAACACCGATCAAACCACCGGCGTGGTCACTGTCCAGATGCGTGACAACCACCGCGTCGAGACCACGATCGCCGGGGGCAAGACGCTGGCCCAGCGCGGTCAAAGTGGTCCGTGGCTCGGGACCACCATCAACCAACACCTGCCTTCCCCGCGGCGTCACCACCAGGATCGCGTCACCCTGCCCTACATCGAGCACGTACACGTGGAGCCGGCCGTCCGCCCGCGTCGCCGACATTTGACCGAACACCAATATGATCCCCAAGACGACCACCGGCGTCACGCCCGCCATGAAGCCGGCAACCCCGCTGGGACGCCACCTTGGCCCGCGCCTCCATCCCGATACGATCCGGCGCACCCGGCGCGACGACATCAGCAACGCCAACACGGCCAGGCCCGCGTACCATGCCATCGCAACCACAGGCGTTACCCAGCCGGCGGAGGCCATCACCGGAGGCATCGCCTCCGCCACCCGGATGATCCAGGCGACGGGAGCCCAGGCCAACATGCCCAACGCCGGCGCGAGCCACGGGGCTACAACTCCTGTCACAGCGGTGGCGGCGGCAGTCACCAACGCCATGGGCATTGCCGGCATGGCCAGGATTGTCGCCGGAACGCTCATTATCGGGATCTCCCCGAAATGCATGGCAATGAGCGGGACAGTGGCCAGCGTGGTTGTGGTGGAAATGACTATGGAGGCGGTCAACAACGTCAGGGCATATTGGAACCATCTCGCCGCCGACGAGCTGGAGCCGCCTGAAATCGTTGCCAGGGCGCCGGTGACCAACGCGATCACGGGCAGGCCAACGAGAACCCCGGCCATGGCCGTGAAACTGAGCTGAAACGAAAGGCTGCCCAGCAACGCCGGGTCCGCGCATACCATGACGCCAGCCGCGAGCACCAACGCGGTGAGCCCCCGCATGCCCCGGCCCGTCAGCCCCTGCACCAGGGCCAGGCTGCCCATGATCGCCGCCCGTACTACCGGCGGGTCCAGGCCGGACACGATTGCATAAGCCCATACCGTCGCCATCGCGCAAAAAACGACCAGCGGGTTCCCGCTGCCCAGCGTCGCGGAGCCGATTCCGAGCGTCAACGCCAGCACTATCCCGACGTGCAAACCCGAGATGGCCAGCAGATGGGACATCCCAGCCGTCCGGAACGAATCTTTGACCGATGGGGGTAGCTCTGAGCGGATCCCCAGGAGCAAGGCCTGCGCCAGACCGGACTCGGGAGCCGGAATGGCCCTTTGTAAGGCCGACGCCATCCCGCCACGAAAACGGTGCAGCGCGGCCGTCGCCCGGTGGCCGCCGCCGGTGGCAACCGTTTCCGTTTCCCGCGCCCACATCACCCCGGAAATACCCTGGGCTGCCAGCCATGCCGCGTAATCGAAATCTCCTATTGGCTCAGGGCGCTCCAACTTGCCGGAAACGCGGAGTGTGTCGCCGTAGCGCAAAAACGGCGGGCCGCGCCGGGCTGCCAGGTCGGGTGGCGGCAAGGCGTACACCAGCAGGTTGCTGCCAACCGGAACGCTCCCGTGTTGATCGGCTGCCTCAGCCAACACTTCCGCGCGAAAACGCACCCGGCTACCCGAAATCGCCGGCGCGTCGGATACGATCACCGTGACTTCGGTTGGGCCCGTGGGGACAATTGGCGCCGATGCATCGGCGACCGACTCGCCACGCCATGCTCCCAATACCAGGGCGGCGCCCAACACCACCGGCGCCGCCGGCAGCCCCATCACTTTCAGCCCAACCGCGAGAGCCACCGCGGCCAGGCCCAGCATCAGCAGCGGCTTTGCCGAGCCCAGAGGCGCGTCGTACCAGAGGGCAAGGCCGGCGCCGGCGATCACCGCCACAACGGCTAGCTCAGGGAATATCCGCATCGCGAGCCGTCAATATCGATCACTCGGCGCCTCTCCCGCCTACCGGAATGGGAAAGGCCCATAGCCCTGACATCGCGCTGCGTTCGCGTTCAGCGCGGGGCAACCGTGATCATTTCAGCGATGCCCCGGAATATGCCTTCGCCGATGCCGGGCACGTCGGTAATCGCCTCGGGGCTGGCGAACGGTCCTTCCTGCTCACGATGGGTAACGATCGAGTCCGCACGCACCCCGCCAATGCCCGGAAGTGTCTCAAGACACTGGGCATTCGCTGTGTTGATGTTGACCGGAACCGGGCAAGCTTCAGACGGGGCAGATTCGGGAGCCTTCGGCGCCGACGCATCTACCGACGACCCGGTGGGTGCCGCCGGCTCGCCGGCTCCCGGGATGTCGTAATGGGTGGCGTCGGAAGCGTAAGCCGCCAGGTTGATCCGGTTCAGGTCGGCGTCTTCGGTGGGTCCACCGGCCAATCGCAATACTGCGTCCAGCCGTTCACCCTGGTCTACGGTGTATACGCCTGGCCTGATCACCTCGCCGGTGACATACACAGTGATCTGCTCCGGAGGAGCCGCCGGGGACGGCGCGGGCGCAGAGGTATTGGCTTTAGGAGATCCAGTAGTATCCGCCTCAGCGCTTGCTTCCGGCACGATGATCTGGATTCCATCGGGCTCATCAACATCAGTGCCGCCGTTGAAAATCATCCACGCCGCGACGCATAACAGCGACAGAGCCACCGCACCGGACATCCCAATCGCGATCAACCTCTTCGTCCCTGACGTTGCCAAGCAGCCGCTCCTCTCGACACTGCATGCAAAAGCCGACCGCGAAGCACGTCACCTCCCTACCTTCACATCCCCGTGCGCCCCACTGCCGGCCACAGCCCGTTAAACTACGTTACGTCAAAAAAATACACGCACCTAGGTTACCAGATTTGGCTGTTTTTGTAATTTTCTTATTGTTTATCACATTGAGAACAGCTATCAACGGTTTACACACCACATCCAGTGATCCAAATGAGCTCTCGGTGACCAAGTTGTCAGAACGCGAGCTTTACCGCTCGGGCACCACGGATATTCAAGAAGAGCCCCTTCACCCATGCCGGCGTGATACATCGCCTTTGCCGGGTGTTATCCGTTCGCTGACCTGCCAGCCGCTATTCCGGCGCGCAGCGCTTCGGCCAACAGCGGCCCATACGTACCAGCAATCATAGAGGTCCCTTCGTCGGCAATCCGCCAGTCCCTGGACTGGATCTCATCCACCGACTGACGTGCCAGGCGTCTGCCGTAATCCCGGACAAACGTGCCCAGCGCGTCGGTGCCGGTGTCCGGCGCCATTTGACGGAACAAACGGAACATGGGATCGGTGCGAGCCGCATTGTACGCGTCATGGAACGTCAGGTTTTCCGGATGGTCACGCAGCAGCAACGCCACGCCAAAGTCAATCAGGCGGATCCCACCCCCCGGCAGCAGGATGGTATGAGATCTCCCGTCCGGGTCGGCAACCGTGGCATCGTTGTAGCAAACGCCGGCGGCATGCAATCGGGACAGAGCGGTTCCCAGTTCGAACCCAATGCCGTGCATCCGCTCGGCTGAAGCTTCCTCGGGTTTCAGGTCGGTCAGGAATGGCCCGGATACGAACTCCTCGGTCAGGAACCCGTCAATGCTCGACAATTGCTTCGGGCCCAATCCAAGGTCGCCGGCTATGGCGGCGATATCAGCCTCTCCGGGGCTCTGGCACGGCTTGATGACCACGTCGGCGGCTTCGCCGCGGATCTCGCCGGAGATTATTGCCACGCGGCCCCGCGTGCGGCCGTCGTACCGGATGGAGACGTCCCCAGGTTGCTCGCCATACACCAACTCGTACGACGCCGGAAACAGGCCGTACACCGAAAAACGGGCGATCCGCCGGTCCTCAACGAGCAGTCCCCACAACTCATCGCCACGATGGGCCAGGGGCCATAGGGGCCACAGTCGTTCCGGGCATCGACCGTCCCGGACCGCAGCGTCCCGCTCCGAGATATCGTCCTCGGTCATCCCGACCAGACCGGCGATGACCCGGCGGATGGACGCGATCTGATCCTCAGTGTAACGAATTTCGGGCTCCGGTCACCCTTCCGGACCCAACACGAACCCGCTCGGGTCCGCCGCTTCAGGCGCCAATGAGCGAATGCGCACCACCGCGTCCGGGTTGATGGGGCCGTAGACGTGCGGGTACATTTCACCAGACCGGGCCGGCTCTCGCACCACGGGTGACCCCTCGGCCAGTCGCTCGGTGTCCACGTCCAACACCAGCAGATCGGTCCTGCCGGCAAACAGCCGCGACGCGACGCTCAACATCTGGGCTTCGTCACCGCTGGCGTGTATGAAACCTTCCTCTGCCAGGGAAGGCGCCCGGTATTCGCCCGCAGCGATACCGGCCTCCCAGTCGGAACGGAAAGCCAGGTGATAGATAATGGAAGCCATGCGCGTCAGCCCCGGTCACCGGCAGGCGGCCCGTACCGCCCGGGAGATGGCCGAGAGACGGGGGTTGTTGGTAGCGCTGGCGCGGAACCCGTTGGTGATGTATGCCATCGCCAGTCGCAGGCCGGGATCCGCCCACCCCACGGAAGTGCCGGCGCCGCCGTGTCCAAAGGTGCCCAGACCGTCACCGGCGTTGGTACTGGCGCCCATCCGGCTGTCGTCCAAAACCAGCCCCAGCGAGCGGCGCATACGCATGCCCAATGAGAAGTCGTTGGCTTCAGACTGCAGGTGGGTGACCTCAGCCACCGTTTCGGGCTTGAGGATGCGGACGCCGTCCAGCTCGCCCCCGTTGCCCATCATGGCGTAAAACCGCGCGAGGTCGCGAGCAGTGAAGATGCCGCCGCCGGCGGGGTGTACCGCCTGGTGCACCTCCGGCCGGTTGTATGGGCGTATCATGCCCGGGCGGTCGCAGTCTTCCATGGCATGGATGCGGGAAACCCGGGGCTCGAGTTCCGGCGGCAATCCCACGTAGCCATCGTGCAAACCCAGCGGATCCAGGATCTCTTCCCGCAGAAAAACGCCGATATGTCGTCCGTCGATCCGGCGGACCAACTCGCCAATCACCCAACCGAAATTGCGCGGGTGGTAGGCCATGATCTGCCCGGCGGGATAGTCGGGGATGATGTCCTCCATGCACTCGACCACGTAGTCCCAGTCCTGCCACCGGTCCCACGACAGCTCGGGCGGCGTTTCGGGGAACCCGCCCCGGTGGGTCAGGACGTGGCGAATGGTGACGCCGTCCTTGCCGTGCTTGGCAAATTCGGGCCAGTGCTTAACCACGGCATCGTCCCAATCCAGTTGTCCGCGCTCCCAGAGGACGTGCAGGCATGCCGCCGCCAGCGGCTTGGTCGAAGAGTAGAGGATGAACATCGTGTCCGCCGCAACCGGAGTGCCGCCGGCGTCGTCGGCCAACCCGCCCCACAGGTCCACCGCCAGGCGCCCGTGCCGGTAGACGGCCAAGCCGGCCCCCGGGTGCAAACCCTGGGCGATTTGATGACGGAACAGGTTTTCCAAGTCCTGCACCGCCGCCGGGTCCATTCCTACTTCTTCCAGAACTGTGGTGGTGGTCATCAAAAATCCTCTGTAGTCGCGGTTGGAGCGGGGTGGTCCCGAGTAGAACCGAAGAATCAGCCGGCGAAAACGGTGTTCAGGCTCGCTGAAAGGTCAAAAAAGTGCTGCAGGCTCTGGTTGTACCGGAAGAACATATCCGCCCGGAGCTGGTCACCCGTGGCGTTGGTGGAAATCTCATTCAGCATATCCAGGCTGACCAGCGTCTGACCGGATCCAGCGCCGCCGTTGGCTTTGATATCCTCCAGCATGGTCTTCCAGGCGTCCCAATCCATTTCAATGAAGAAGTCCACGTTGATCAGGTCGTACTCGTTCCCGGCCCGCACCGCGCTGCATTCGAAGGCTTCAAAGGTGACCACGAACACCTCATCGCCTATCTTGATGCCCATGGAGGCGTCGACGGTGCCGATCTGGCGATAGGCGGGGTCCTCGTTTACCAACCGTCGCAGTTCCTCAAACCAGGCGAGCGACGGGAATACTATCGGTTCAGCAGTCATTCAGACGTTGCCTCCGGGAGAGGGGCACACCGGTCACGGAAATGCGAAACCGGCGATCAATCTATTCGCGGAAGTACGGGTCTCCCGTCTTTTCTGCGGATGAAAACGGGGCCATTTTGCGCAGGTAGTGGTCCGGCTCAGTTGTCGACGGCGCTTTACCCAGTGCATCGTCAACCATTTTATAGTACCGGGGGTCGAGGTCCCGGTAGGTATCGGCTTCAGTCCTACCGCGCGAGAAGGAAGACATGATGCGTTCCATCCCGTAGTCTCCACAGTGTTCACAGTTGACGTCGGTCGCCGCCGAGGCCACCTTGAAAAAGATACTGCTCACCTGGGCGCAGGACTGGCAGCGATACTCATAGATCGGCATGTGTGGACCACCTCAAGGGCAGCGGGCAGAGTCGCCCGGCGGCGGGCAAACCCATGATCCCAACGAAATCCCGCAAGCGATGGTATAGGAACGTGCCGGCGGTGTCAAAACGGCGAAGTTAGGGGGCATTCCCGTCGAACCCGGCGCTGTGGCGCTTGATATCGATAACGGGCGAGCCGTCCTGCGCGTCGAGGCCCACTACCGTGATGATCGCTCCTCCGCCCTCGTCAACTTCGCTGATATCCTGGATCTGGGCAATGGTGGCGGCGATGAAGTTCGGGCGGTACTGGCTCCTGGTGCTGAAAACGCCCCGAATCGGGTTCGCCGGGTTATGACCGGGATGCAGGCGCAACTCATAGCCAGTCGCGGCCGCCCGGTGCAGCACGAACAGCGTCAAGATTTGATCACCCGTCTCGAGGCCCAGCAACCCATCAGCGAATTCCGGCAGCACCACGATCTCGGATAGGTGCTCACGCATCTCGCTGGAGGGTGCGTAGGTGGTGAACCGGCTGCGCACGAACCCTATCGGCGTGACCTCGAAAACGCTGGCGTCAGATCCCATGGAAAGCGGCGGAGATGCGTCAGTTGGCCGCAGCGGCCGCGGCGCCGACCTCGGCAGACAGCGATGCCAACCAGTTGACGACCGCCTCGCCGGCCGCCGGCATCATGTTGGTCAGGGAATGGTTCCCACCCTCCAGCACCAGGTACTCGGCCCGGGGGCTGTTCACGGCGGCGGTCACCATGTCCTGAGGGACGTCCAGCAGCCGGGTGTGCGTCTCCTGCGAACCCGATAGCACGAAGAGCGGCGCCCTGATCTTCGGGGCGTGCATCACCACGTTGTAGCGTTCCGCCGGTCCATGCTTGTCGATGTATGCCATGGCTGAGAACATTTCCTTGATCGGAAAGTCCACGGAGAACAGGTCCAATGCCCGCCCATCTGCCTCCATGCGATCCGCGGTCTCCAGGTTGGCGCGAAATTCATCGGCGTCCGGGGACTCCAGGTAGTAGGAGCAGGACAGCCGAACCGGCGATATGGGCACCACCGCGGCCACGCGCGGATCATTCTCCACCGCCCCGTAATATGTAACCTTAACTGCGCCCATGCTCTGGCCCAGAATGGCGATCCGCCGGTATCCCTGCGCCTCCAGGTAATCGAGACCAGCCCGGAGGTCCTGCCGCCCGTTGTCCAGGATCTCGTAGGCATTGCCCTCGGCCACGCCGGTTTGACGGTCCACCCAAACGGTGTCGTGTCCCCGGGTGTTCAGGGCCAACGTAGCGTACCCCGCGTTCCGCAGGTCGTTGGCCATGTTGGCCGTCGCCGGGGTGTAGAAGTTGCGGCCCGACCCATGAATTACCATGGCGGCGTCAATGGGCCCGGCAGGAACCGCGCCAGGCTCCGGGACGAAAAACGCTCCATCCAACTCCATGCCGTCCGCGGCAGTGATCCGGATCAGGTCAACCAGCATGTCAGTTTCCTCCTGGATGTGCCGGCCGGTTCAGGACGGCGTTGTCCAATACTGCGCACAGTTTACACGTAATCGGAGCACGGTTCATCCCAGCCACTCGACGGCAAAGAGAAGGGCAGCCGCTATGGCTGCCCTTATCAAATCCACTTGCCGCCTGGCGTTACCTCAGCTGCAACAGGAACTCGACCAATGCCTCCACGTCCTCGTCGGACAGCACGATGCCAGCCATGGTGGCGCTCATCAAACCTTCCTGATAGTCCTGGGAAAGCCCGTCGGCAGACCCCGCAGTGTACGCATCGGGCTCCAATATGGACTCGCGTATGTACTCTTCCGCCGAGTAACCTGAAATGCGGTTCCCCGCGACCGATGCTATCCCGTCGAGCGGTGGTCCCAGCACGCCCTGGGCTACCCCCTGGATCGTGTGGCACGACGCGCACGCTGCAGTGCCGACGAACAACGTCTGCCCCGGGGATGCGCCCGCCGCGGCGCCGCCTGCCGGTGCGGCTGGGGCCAGGTCAGCGGGATTCGCCGGTGGAGGCAATTCGTCGGGCAACGGGCGCTCTATCACCGCATGCGCATCTTCTACATGATGCTCGAAGGGTTCTATTCGAGGCTCTGAGAAAGCGCGCGGCGTTGGCCGGAACACGCCGAACAACAGCACCAGGGATAGAGCCACTATCAGTCCCAGGACAAGACCGGCGACAAATATCTGCCAAAGCAGCGGATTCTCGAACTTCAGGTGCATGAAGAATGCGACCACGCAGAAGAACTTGATCACCGACAGGATTACCAATGGGGCTATGACGACGCCGCTACCCTGCAATCCCTCAGGGACAATGATCAGGAATTCGACAAGCGTGATGATGCCCAGGAAAATCGCCAGCAGGCTGTACTGTTTCAGCCCACCATGCACGCCCTCCGGCACGCGTCCGAAGAAAAACTGCGATATGCCGGCATCTTCATGGGCCGCGTGTTCATCGTGAGCCGCGTGCTCCTGCTGGGCCAAGACAGCCTCCTGACCGGGGTTGGTGCTCATCTGGTGGTTGCCTCCTCGAAACCTAACTGATCAGTCCGGTGACCCAGTTCCATCCCTGCACCGCGGCGTGGCCCGCTTCCGGAGGCCCGTCAAATCCGCCGATCAGGTAGAGCAGCGTGAAAATCACGATCCAGACGATGTCGACGAAGTGCCAGTACAGGCCGGCGATGTCCACGTCCAGATCCGAGGGCCGCCCGGCCGGGTTGCGCGCCGCCATGATGGCCAGGCACGCCAGCCAGAACAGACCCAGGGTAACGTGGGCGCCGTGGAACCCGGTCAGCGTGAAGAATGTGCTGCTGAACAGGTTCGTTTCGTAGCGCAGTCCTTCCACCCTGAAGAGGTTGAATTCGTAGACCTGGAACCCGATGAACGTGCCGCCCAGAATAATTGTCAGCACCAGCCACTGGATCAGGCGTTTCTGGTTCCCGCTGCGCGCCGCGGCAACGCCCATCACCATGGTGAACGAACTCATCAGGAGCACGAAGGTGCTGACAGTGGTGATCGGGACGTCGATGATGTCCCTGGGGTACGGGCCGACGATGCTCTGGCCCCGGTACACCATGTAGGTGGCGATCAGCGAGCCGAAGAAGAGGCAGTCCGAACCGAGAAACACCCACATGAGGAGTTTCCGGTGATTTATGCCGGTTGTGGTCTCTTCCTCGTGCGCCGGCGGATGCGCCGGCGGAGCGTGGGTGGTGTCTGCGTGAGCCAACGCGCTACTCCTGCCTGGTATTGATCTGAGTAAGCCGGATGCGTTTGGAGACGCCTAGTGGTGGCCGCCGGCCGCTTCGTGGTGTTCTTCCGCGGGGGGTTCCAGGGACCATCCGATGACGCCAAGGATCGTGATGATGCCGCCAACGAAGCTGATCGGGAACCGGATGTAGTCCCAACCCACGTCGATCAGCAGACCGCCCGCAATCCACACCACACCAAAGGATGTGATCAGAGGCCAATAGGACGGGCTTGGCAAGTGGATGGTGGTGGGATCAACATGCGGTTCGGCCGGCACGGTCTCGCCGCGGGCCGCAGCCTCACGCTTGGTGATCCAGTAGGCGTCCTGGCCACGCACCACCGGCACCTCCGCGAAGTTGTACACCGGCGGCGGTGACGAGATGCTCCACTCCAGGGTAGGAGCGTCCCACGGATCGTGGCCGGCTTCTTCGCCCTTCTTGATGCTGCGGAAGAAGTTGTGGATAAAGATCAGCAGCGAAATCACGATGACAAAGTAGCCGATGGTCGCCAGCAGGTTCATCCCTTCCCAGCCGAAGCCCTCGGCATAGGTGTAGATGCGGCGCGGCATCCCGTTCAGCCCGGCATAGTGCATGGGGAAGAAGGTCAGGTTCATGCCGATGAACATCAGCCAGAAGTGGATCTTGCCCAGCAGTTCGTTGTACATCTTGCCGGTAATCTTCGGGTACCAGTAGTAGATGCCTGCGAAGATGCCGAAAATAGCGCCACCGAACAGCACGTAGTGGATGTGGGCAACGATGTAGTAGGTGTCCTGCTGTTGGAAGTCCGACGGGGAAACGGCATGGGACACGCCCGACAGCCCACCCACGATGAACAGCGACACGAACCCAATCGCCATCAGCATGGGCGTCCTCAGGTCGATGGAGCCCTTCCACATTGTGCCGATCCAGTTGAATATCTTCACGCCCGTGGGCACCGCGATCAGCATCGTGGTGATGGTGAACACCGAGTTGGCGATCGGCCCCAGTCCGACGGTAAACATGTGGTGGCTCCACACCGCCCAACTCATGATGGCGATGACAATGCCGGAGAACACGATCACAGGGTAGCCGAACAACGGCTTGCGGCTGAAGGTCGGAATGATTTCGGAGACTACGCCCATGGCCGGCAGGATGAGGATGTACACCTCGGGATGGCCGAACAGCCAGAACAGGTGCTGCCAGAGGATCGGGTCGCCGCCGGCGGCGGTATTGAAGAAGTTGGCGCCAAACTGCCGATCAGCGGTCAACTCGATCAGTGCCACGGTGATGATGGGGAAGGCAAGGACCAGCAGAATGCTGGTCACCAGCGTCATCCACACGAACACGGGCATGCGCATCAGGGACATCCCCGGCGCCCGCATGTTGATGATTGTCACCACGAAGTTGAAGCCGGCAGCCAACGACGCCACGCCGAGCACCTGCAGGCTCAATGCCCAGAAGTCCAGTCCCTTGCCGACGCTAAAGGGCGCAGCGGTCAGGTTGGCGTAGGAGAACCAGCCGGCGTCGGGGACCTGTCCGATCAGGAAGCCGGCGTGCATCAGCAGTGCCCCGAACAGGAAAGTCCAGTAGGAGAAGGCGTTCAGACGAGGGAAAGCCACGTCACGGGCGCCAATCATCAACGGTATCAGGAAATTGAAGAACGTCGCACCGAACGGCATGATCACCATGAAGATCATGGTGGTGCCGTGCATGGTGAACATGGCGTTGAACCAGTCCGCCGATACCAGCGAATTGTCGGACGTGATCAACTGCAAACGCATGATGCCGGCTTCGATCCCGCCCACTATGAAGAAGAAGAACGCGGAAATGCCGTACAGCGCGCCTATTCGTTTGTGGTCGACGGTGGTTAGCCAACTCCACAAGCCGGTATAGGTGCTGGGGCGAGGTATGACGCCGGTTATGGTTACCATGGCTCAGTTCCTCCGCTTCGGCTCGGTCAACAACTGCTTGGTCGATGCGTTAGCGGCGATGGATTGCGGTCTACAGGGATATGATAGCGCGGATTCGGCGGGCTACAACTCGGGGCGGCAGATGTCTGCGTCTATCTGCGATCCCTGAGCCAAGAGATACGCGGCCAGGTCTCCCAGCTGTGCTTCCGTAAGGTTGGCCCGATGGTCGGTGCGGGTCTGGTAAATTGCAGCCAATTCCGACATGCGATTTCCGGGCTTGATGCTGTCCGGGTTGCGAACCCAATCTCGTAGGTTCTCCAGGTTGAGCTCAACCAAACCCGCGCCCAACGTTTTGCGACAGCTCAGATCGGTCAGGTTCGGCGCGGCAAATGCCGTCGGAGGCTCGTTGCCGGTGCGGACATCTTCGAGCCGTTCCTCGGGGCGCTTGGCGAGCCACTGGGTGTACTCAATGAATGTTTGCATCCGGGCGTGCTGCACACCCTCACCGGTATCCGGATTCACCGTATCAGACGCTCCGACGGTGTGACAGGTCACGCACTGCCCGTCGCCCAGGAACACCAACTGCCCCCGGGTCTCCTGTGCAGTCAGTTGCGCGGGCTCCGCGAAACCGGCAACCCAAGCTTTGTACTCCGCATCTTCCATGACGTGGACGCGGAACTTCATCTGGGCGTGGGCGGTGCCGCAGAACTCGGCGCATTGACCGTAGTACATTCCGGTTTCTTCGGCCAGGAACCACATCGAATTGGTCTTGGTCGGAACGACGTCCTGCTTGCCGGCGAGTTTGGGGATCCAGAAGCTGTGGATCACATCGTCGCTCTTGAGGTCCATGATTATGGGCGTGTTTACAGGAACGCGCATCTCGTTGGCCGTGGTGACCAGCTTGGTCGCCTCGTCTCCGGGAAGCGGGTCCTCATAGCGGAACTCCCACCACCATTGGTGGCCCACCGCCTCCACGCGCACGGGCTCTTTTCCCTCGGCCCGCGCCAGCGCGATCGCCTCGCCCGGCTCGAGCTTGAACAGCACTATCACCGACCAGACGCCCAATCCGAGGATGAGAATGGTCGGCACGATGGTCCAGGCGATCTCCAGCGGGGTGTGGCCGTGGGTCTGCGGAGGCAGCGGGTCGCCCGGCTTGCGCCGGAAACGGATGGCGGCGTAGAGCAGCGCCCCTTCGACCAGGACGAAAACGATCACCATGGTCCACAGCAGCACGTTGAAAAGCAGCAACTGCTCGCGGGCGACCGGCCCACCGACACCGTCCAGGGTCCATGGCGTGGAGCTCAGAATGGACTGGTGCGCCTCGGCGTCACAGCCCAGGGCAGCAAGTATGAGGACGCCGCCCAGCAGGGCCAGCGTTACCAGAGAACGCCGTCCCAAACGGCGGGATGAAGTATCGGAAACAGGGCTCACTGGAATATCACTTACTGCTCTGGGCGCGGGTACGGCGCGGCGCTGGTTCGGTGACTCTTCCTCTGCAAAGGGCAACTGCCCCATCGTGAACCCCCGGATACTGCGGCAGCGGCCAGCCACAGTATGTGCAAAATTTCACTAGCGGCGGTTACCATAGCATACGCGTTTATGGCTGTCAATTTGAACCGCTGGTCCCGGACGGAGCCGCGATGGAACCCCGCTACGCCACGCCCGTGACGCTGTCAACCATGACGGCGACAAATAGCAGGGCGAGGTAGGCCAGCGAATACAGGTAGGTCGCCTTCGCCCGGCCCCGGTCGTCACGGCGCCAGAGCCTCCAGGCGAGCCAGATGAACGGCGCGCCCAACGCTGCCGCCGACGCCGCGTAGATGAGGCCCACCTGCGGCAGCAACCCGAACATCAGGGTCAGTCCGGTCAGCGCGATGGAGTAGAGGAAGATATGCAACGATGTCTGGCGGCGCGACGACACCACCGGCAGCATGGGTACACCCGCTCGCTCGTAGTCGGTCTGTATCAGGAGGGACAACGCCCAGAAATGGGGCGGCGTCCAGAAAAAGACGATGGCGAACAGGTACACGGCCGGCAGGTCCAGCCCTCCGGTCACTGCCGCCCACCCCACCATGGGCGGGATTGCTCCGGCCGCTCCGCCGATGACGATGTTGTTCGGTGTCGTGCGTTTCAGCCACAGCGTGTAGATGAACACGTAGAACAGGGTGGCGCACAAGGTCAATACTGCCGCCAGCAAATTGACCTGCGTGGCCAGCAACGCAAAAGCCGCAACGTTCAGGGCGACCCCGAACGCCAGGGCATAACGGGGTGCGACCCGCAGGCCCGCCACCGGCCGTCCCTGGGTTCGGCGCATATCCCGGTCGATGTCCCGGTCCAGGAAATGGTTGACCGCGTTGGCTCCACCGGACGCCAGCGCGCCGCCGGCCCAGACCAGGCCCAGCAGCATAAGGGAAGGCACTCCCTGCTCCGCCAGGAACATCCCGCCGGCTGCGGTTACCAGCAACAGCGAGATGATCTTGGGCTTGGTCAGCGCGAGGAAATCACGCGCAATGGCCATGACCGACGTGTGCCCGGGCGTCGGGGCCGCCAACACCGAAGCGTCCGGCTCAGCCGCCTCTCCCTCCGGCCGGAAACCGGGTGCGCTACTGGCCATCTTGCACCGCGCGCTGAGGCGTCCCAGTTGCGCCGCGGGTGGTGCGGACGTCCAGGTACGCAACAATCGCCATGCCCGCCGCTGCCGTCCATACCGCCGTGGCGGCGGTCAGATGAAGGGCGCGCCAATGGGCCTGAAAGTCCAGCCAGATGGTCGCCGCTCCGACCACGATCTGCACGACAAATGTCGCAACGGTCACAATTGACAGCCACCTCAGGGTCGTTCCGCGCTGCGTCGGACCGTTCCAGCATCGCCAGGCCGCGTAGAGCAGCAGCGCGCCGAGAACCAGCACGACGTACCGATGGAACATATGCACCGCCGTGAGGTGGTTCATCGGGAAAGCCTGCCCCTGGCACAGTGGCCACGTCACGCACGCGCCAGTGGCCCCCATGGCCGTCACCAGCGCGCCGCTCACGATCACCGCGTAGACGCTCAACGCGCCAACGATTGCCCAACGGTGGTAGCTATCGCTGGAGGATTGGGTCGCATGGCGAAGGATGGGCGTGCGATACGACGCCACCATGATGAACACGCACGTCGCCAGCAGCGCCTCCGCCGTGGCCAGGTGAAGCGCGACGATGCCGCCCGGTAGGTGGGTCAACACGGTGACCCCACCCAACAAACCTTGTACGATCAGCAACGGAACCGAAATCGCCGCGGGAACCCAGACCCACCGGTCAGACCGGTATCGTGCCAGCGCAATCCCCGCCGTGACCAGGATCAGCGGCCCCACGATCACCGAAGCCACGAACCTGTGGGTGTATTCGATGATCGCGGTATATTCCAGCGGCGGCAGGACTTTTCCGTAACACAGCGGCCAGTCGGGACACCCCAGGCCGGAGCCGGTAACCCTCACCACTCCGCCGATGATGACCAACACAAACACCGAGACTACGGTTGCCGTGGCCAATCCCTGCAACCAGGTCGGGCCGCGCCGGCGATCAGTGTCCGATGTTGTGTTGATTCTTATGGAAGCCATTGGTAGGCGCGATGAACTCCGGAGGGCAGGACGACCGGTCCGGGTTTCAACCGCGATATTAATGATAAAGCACGACCGATGGATTTGCTACAATCGCTACCGCCCGGCGCCTTCGTTCCAGTCCACACGTTGGGCCGCGCCGGGAACCGACCGCGGGGCAGATTCCTGGGCAACTCGAAACACGCCGTTCCACCGTTTGCCGTGGCGATAACGCTGGCTGCGTTGCTGGCCGGCATGGTTGCATGCGGACCGGATCAGTCGACCGCCGGTGGCGGCCATGGCGACGGCGACTCGCTGTTTCCCCGGCTGCCCCGGGTGACCGGACACATCGACCGCGTGGACGTTGACTCCGACAATCCGCGAAACTTCCGGGCGCTGTACCTCACCGATGGTGATGGACGCGGGTGGATCTTTCATTCCGAGGGTTGGGTCGGCGTTTCCACTGGGCACCTGAAAGACCACCAGATTCACGGGACGCCAGTGACCGTCTGGTATGAAGAGCGGTCTGGCGCAATCCAGTTGGCCCGGTTCGTGGCCGACTGACGCCAGAACCGGCGATCAAGCAGCGCGGCGTCGCGTCTCCCGCACGAAGAGCACCACGCCGATCCCCGCGGCCGCGAACAATATGGCGTCCACCCACAGCGCCCAGGGGAAACCCCACAGGTCCGCGATGGCTCCGAACACCATCGCCCCAGCCACGGTGCCGATCCCGGCGAAACTGCGGAAGATGCCCAACGTCACTCCCTCCATTCCAGGGGGAGCAATGTCCGCGTAGAACACCGTTCCCGCCGGGCTGCCCAGTCCTTCGCCCATGCCCATCAGGACGCCGGACAACAACAGTTGCCACAGGCTGTCCGCCCAGACGAACGCGGCGATGCCCGCACACATCAGCACAACCGAAGGAATTATGGGCGACTTTCTGCCAAAGCGGTCGGAGAGGTAACCCGACGTCACCGTCGTAAAGAACTGCGGCAGGTGGGTTACGCTCAACCACCATCCGAGTTGCTGCGGCCCAAATCCCTTAACCTTTCCAAACAGCGGCATCACGCTGAACCGGGCCCCCTGCCGGTTCGCGACAATCATGATGGCAAACAACCCGACGAAGATGAACGCCGGACTCCGCACCAGGTTCCAGAACGATCCTCGGCCGGTGGCGCGTGGCTGGCCGCCCTGTGGCCGCGAATCGGCTCGAGCAGGTTGCTGAGCCTGGACCTCACGCCATCTCGATTCCGGAAGCGCAAACAATATCAGGGCGAATGACAGCGCCATCAACACCGCCTGAGCAACCAGCGGTATGCGAAGTCCAAACGCTGATCCCAGGTAGCCCCCCACCAGCGGCCCCAATATCTGGCCGGACAGGATGCTCAACTCCTGCGTGCTGAGGATGCGTCCCCGCGTCGCGGGATCCGACTCGTCTCTCAGGTACACCGTTATCACGGTGGAGAAGGCATTGGACCCCAGACCGGAGACAAACCGCCAACCCGTGAGCCACCAGAAATGGAAGGACATCGACACCATCGTCGCGCCGAACAGGTTCACCGCGGCTCCCAGGGCGAGGATCGGTTTGCGCCCGTATCGTTGCGACAGGTAACCGGCCGGGACGCCGGTGAACAGCCGTCCCGCCCCGAACAAACCGATGGCGATGCCAACCTGCGTCGCGTTGACGTGATATTCCTGCTGCGTGAACAGGGGCAGCACCGGGCCTATCGTGCCCATGCCAAAGCTGTTCAGGGCACCGCAAACGCTCACAATGACGATGCTGCGGTACCGGCCGCGAAGCGCGGAAACGATGTCACGCATCACCGCGTGGACCGGAAGCCGGCGACGCCAGCGAAATTGACATTCATCGCGCTCACGCCGGTGGCGCGCGCCGATGGCGTCATCGGATGCACGGGACCAAGGTGTTGCCTGGGCTTCGCATAATTTCCTGGACACTGGCGCCGTTTGGATCCCCGGCAATCATAGGCTTGAGGTTTGTGGGCGTCAACGAGATCGCGCAACGCTGAACCTGCCGACGCCGTGATCGCGCCAAGGTTGCCCGCTTGCCCCGTGTTGCCCTAAACTTGCGCCTAATTGAAGGCTCTTCGCATCTACCCTCTACACAGGAGGCTCAAATATGCCCCTGCCGACTCCTTTGCAAGGCATTCGCGTGGTCGACTTCACCTGGGTGCGCGCCGGACCCTGGGCAGCCCGCTGGATGGGCACCCTGGGCGCCGAGGTCATCAAGGTGGAATGGCCCCTGAACCTGGACACGCTCCGCCAGAACCGGTTCACCGTGCCGCCCGGCGTCGAGCCCGGGCCAAACTCCACCGGACAGTTCGCCGACACCAACGCCAACAAGCGCGGGATCAGCGTCAACACCCGGACCGACGAAGGGCTTGATCTGGTCAAGCGCCTGATTTCGGTCTCCGATATCGTCATCGAGAACTTCAGCAGCCGCATCATGCAGCGCTGGGGTCTGGGTTACGAGCAACTCAGGAAGATCCGGCCCGATATCATCTATGTGTCCATGGCCGGCTTCGGTCACACCGGTCGCCACCACTGGTACGGGACCATGGGTCCCGCGGCGCAGGCGCTGAGCGGTCTGACCCACCTTTCGGGCCTGCCCGGGCAGCCACCCGCCGGCTGGGGCTGGTCCTACCTGGACGACACCGGCGGAATGTACGGCGCGATCTCGGCGTTGACCGCGCTGCGGCATCGTTCCGCCACCGGCCAGGGCCAGCACGTCGACCTTTCGCAGATGATCACCGGGATCACGCTGACGGGCCCGGCTTTCCTGGACAAGACGGTCAACGGCCGCAAGGCCCGCCGTGAGGGGTTCCCGCCGGGTAACCGGACCGTGTGGCCCGGCGCCGAGGTGGTCAACAACTACCGCGGCCCCATCGCCGCGCCTCACAACGCCTACCGCACCGCGCCCGGCGGCTACAACGACTGGGCAACCATCGCCTGCCTGTCCGATGACGAATGGCACAACCTGGTCAAGCTCATGGGCAGTCCCGCCTGGGCAGACGACCGCTTCGACACCATCGAAGGCCGGCTCGAGCACCAGGAGGAGATGGACGAGCACATCGAAGCGTGGACCCAGAAGATGGGCAAGTACGAACTCACCGAGAAGTGCCAAGCCACCGGCGTCCGCGCCATGGCGGTGCAGAGCAGCCAGGATCGGGTCGAAAACGACCCACAACTGCGGCACCGGGACATGTATGTTCCCATGGACCACCCCATGCTCGGCCCGTGGAAGTTCCAGAACGCTCCGTTCAAGATGTCCAAGTCGCCGGCTCGCATGTCCAGCCCGCCGCCAATGATTGGGCAGCACAACCGGGACGTACTCGAAGACCTGCTCGGCGTGGATCACCAGGACCTGCTGGACGGCTACGAAAACGGCGTCTTCTGGCCCAGTACTATGGACCGGTACCCCTACATCGAGGAGGCCCTGCGATGACTTCCGCCAACGGCAACCAACAAGACGGGGGCGATATCGGTGGGGCCTTCCCCGCCGACCTGAGCCTGCCCGGAGCCCTGGACGGCCTGCGAGTGCTGGAGATCTGCGACGAAAGGGGCCAGTTCTGCGGCAAGCTGATGGCCGACAACGGCGCCGACCTCGTCAAGATCGAACCGCCCGGCGGCGAGGCCTGCCGCAGCTTCGGGCCTTTCCTTGACGATGTCCCCCACCGCGAGCGCAGCCTGTCCTTCTGGCACTACAACACGTCCAAGCGGGGCATCACCCTGAACCTGGAGACAAAGCAGGGACAGGACATCCTGAAGCAACTCGCGGCCTCGGCCGACATCGTGCTGGAGAGTCGCAAGCCCGGTTACCTGGAATCGCTGGGATTGGGCTACGACGCATTGTCTGCCGATAACCCCGGCCTCATCATGTGCTCGCTCACACCCTACGGCCAGACCGGCCCCTGGCGGGACTACATCAGCAGCGATATCACCCAGATGGCCGGCGGCGGTCAGATGGCGTCGTCAGGTTACGACGAAATCGACGTTCCCGGGGCGCCGCCCATCGCTCCGGGTGGGGGCAACTCCTGGCACATTGGCGCCCATTACGCTTACATCGGCCTGATGGGAGCGCTGTATTACCGCTTCCTCACCGGCGAGGGGCAGTACATCGATGCCTCCATCCACGAGGCTTGCGCCCTCACCACCGAGGGCGCCATCGCCATCTACCTATCCACCGGTGACGTGGTGCAGCGCCACACCGGACGCCATGCCGCGCCCGACATGTCCCCAGCCATCCAGTTCCCCACCGGCGATGGCGGTTGGCTCAACACGACGCGCTCTGGCACCAACCTGACGCCGCAACGGCTCAAGCTGCTGGCAGATTGGTTCGACCAGTCGGGCATGGCTGAAGACCTGACCGACGAGCGTTACCAGGACCCCGAGGTCATTGCAGCGGAGAACGACCACATCGTCTCCGTGATGAAGAACTTCTTCATGAACTCCACGCTGATGGACTCCTTCCACGGCGGTCAGCAGCGTGACTTCCCGTGGGGCGCCATCCGCAGCATGGATGAACTCGTTGGCGACGAGCATCTCACGGACCGCGATTTCTTCAAGGAAGTGGAGCACCCCGAGCTGGGCCGCAGCTTCACCTACCCCGGGCCCGCAATGCTCTACAACGGTTCGCCGTGGCGCATCAGCCGCCGCGCTCCTCTAATCGGCGAGCACAACTCGGAGATCCTCCAAGGCGAACTCGGCCTCAACAACTCGCAGCTACTGCTGCTGGCAGAGGGCGGGGTGATCTAGTGGACGACCCCCGCCATGTCCCGCTGTACTCGATCCCGGAGTGCGCTCGGTATCTGGGTTTGTCCTCTGGAACGGTACGGAATTGGGTGACCGGCGATCATGGAGCAGGCGGGCCATTGATCCAACCCGCCGGCTCGGAGCCGAGGGCACTATCCTTCATAAATTTGGTGGAACTGCATGTGATGGCGGCATTGCGTCGCCATCACCGTGTCCCAATGCAGCGAATCCGAGTCGCGATTCAATACCTCGAGCGCCAACTTCGTTTGGAACACCCTTTGGCGCGCCGTGAATTATTGACTGATGGATTTAGCGTGTTCATTGAACACTTGGACCGTTTGCTCAATCTGTCGGCTCGCGGACAGCTTGAGATGCGCGAAATCGTGTATGCGTACTTGCAGCGGGTTGAGCATGATGACGAATTGGGGCTGGCTGCGCGACTGTTTCCTTTCACCAGAGGCGACCGTCATCAATCGCCAACCTTGATAGTTATCGACCCATCGATTTCGTTTGGTCGGCCAGTCGTAATGGGATCAGGCGTGCGCGCGGACGTGATTGTCAATTTCTTCAATACCGGGGAAACCATCGCTGACTTAGCGGACGAATACCAATTGCACCCGTTCCAGATTGAAGAGGCTGTACGCTACGCCTTGGCCGCCTGACATCGTTTTCTTTTCGGACGAAGACCTCGGTACCCGGGTTTTCCCAAACACTCTGCGTGGCGGGGGAGTGTGCGTCGAGACCTTGCTGGGCAACTTCTCTAGCGGAACGCCCGACGCGGAATGGATCCCGCAAGTCTCGCGCCGCGAATGGGTAGTACTTACCCATGATCAACGCATCCGATACAACCGGTTGGAGAGGGACACCGTGATGAATTGTGGGTCACGTATGATAGTGATCTGCAGCGGCAACACCAGGGCTGAAATGGCCGAGATATTTTTGACATCGCGACGTAGGGTTCTCGCTTTTTTGCATCAAAACGAAGCTCCATTCATCGCCCGCTTGTATCAAAACCGCATTGAGATGTGGTTGAGCCACGAGAACTGGGCCCCGTGATTTGACATCGCGACGTAGGGTTCTCGCTTTTTTGCATCAAAACGAAGCTCCATTCATCGCCCGCTTGTATCAAAACCGCATTGAGATGTGGTTGAGCCACGAGAACTGGACCCCGTGACGAGACCTGCACCGTCGTGGCTTCGGTCGTCTACCCTACAAACAGATCCTCCGGCAGAAACGCTGAAACCACGAAGTTGGGTACGTCCACCACGTTGCTCACCTTCAGGTCCACGGCGACGCTGCAGATGACGTAGGCCTGGTTGCGGGAGAACCCGCGTTCCTGCAGCAGGTCGATCATGTTCAGGATCGCGTTGCGACAGGCCAGCGTCAGGTTCTCGCCCTCGTTCACCCCGTCGTCACGCACGGGCATGCCCATGGTGGCGACGAACCGGCGCGGCGCCGCCCACTCCGGCGCGATGTAGTAGTCTTCCCGACTGAACCGTGGCCAGCGGATGTTGTGCCGCTCGGCCTCGCCCTTCAGCACTCGGAACCGGACCGTGCAGGTCGCCCCCATTTCCACGGCGGTGACGCACACCTCGCCGTCGCCCTGGGCAAAGTGACCGTCCCCGGTGGAGAACAACGCTCCATCCACCGCCACCGGCAGCAGCAGTTTTGATCCGGTGGAAAGCTGTTTCACGTCGAAGTTGCCCCCGTTCTCCCGGGGCGGCAGCGTGCGGATCCCATGAGTCGCGCCGGCGCCACTGATCGGAACTGAGCCAGACACGTCCGGCGGCAAGGCAACTCCACCGCGCTCGGCCAACTCAGCCTCGCGTCGCGTCCACTCTTCCAGCTGGGCATGGGATGGCGCCACGCCGGATACGCCCATGAACGACGCGCCGGGTACCCGTACACCCGGTATCTGATCTGATGTGGCGTAGCCGTCCGCAATGTTCCAATGCACCATGAACGGATCGGTGAACACGTCCCGCAGGAAGCCGAAGCCGGGGAAGATCACGCTGAAAGCGTAGGGCTGAGGCTGGATGTCCACGAACTCCACTTCCAGCAGGTCGCCGGGCTCGGCACCCTTCACGGCCACCGGTCCGGTGAGCGGGTGTATCACCCCGGCATCCATGCCTCCGAAATCCGCTTCGGTTACGCCGGGCCGCATCTGGCCGTCGAAAGCGTCCCTGGTCTCTATCACCACCTCCTCGCCCTCGTCGACCTCGACGACGGGAGAGATGTCCGGATGCCACCGGTTGTGACCCGTGTTAGACTCCTCGCGCAGCGGCCTGCTGCGGTCGATAGTGATGCTTTGCATGGAAATTTCCCTCCCCGGCCGCGCGCTGTGCCCGCAGCCGCCTGCCGGGATGCTATCGGCAGCCCCCTGGGGAGTCAAGAAACAACAACGAGAGGAGGAGCCGCCATGTCCTCGTCCAATGGGAACCCTGACACCATCGCCGCGAACCTGGCCGCCGTCGAGGCCCACTTCCACTCCGAGGCCACCAATGAGGTGGAAGCCGCCCTCGATCTCTACACCGACGACGTGGTATGGGAAGCGCCGGCACGTGGCCTGCGCTTCGAGGGCAAGCGCGCCGTCGCCGACAACTACACGCAAATGTTCGCCAAAATGGAGGACGTAGAGTTCGAGAACCTGCAGCGCTTCGCCACCGAGGACCGGGTGGTGGATGACAGCGTGGTTCGCTTCCGTCTCACCGGCGAGGGTTACCTGCCCCTGACACCCGGCACGCAGGTGGAGATGCGCCTCGTCCACATCTTCGAGATGCGCGACGGCCTCATCAGCAAGGAGATCGGCTACGAGATGTGGAGCCCAGCGAGTTAGACTGGTCTTCCACCTCTCCGAGGCCGTTGCCGGAGCAAAGTACGGAAATGAGGCTCACCTACTTCGGGCACTGCGCCTTCCGCTGGGAAACGCCGGGCGGCGTCACGGCGGTGGCGGATCCGTACCGCAACCAGGCCGACCGTTACTGGTTCACCCGGATGTTCCCCGACATCCGTTGCGACCTTGGCCTCATCACCCACGCCCACTTCGACCACGACGCCGTGGAACGCCTGCCGGAAACCGCCTCAATCCTGAGAACGCCCGGCGAGTTCGCCACGGGCGATCTGCAGATTCGCGGCGTGCAGGATTTGCACTCCGGAGCGTCCCGACTGCGCGACTTTCCCAACGTGATGTTCCGGCTGGACGCGGGCGGAGTCAGCTTTCTGCACATCGGCGACAACCGCGTCGAGTGGCCGGTTGACGTCGCCTTCGCCGTGGGCAACGTCGACATGTTGCTGGTAACCGTGGACGACTCGAACCACCTGCTCACCTACGAACAGGTGGACTCCCTGGTCCAGCGACTGCAACCCAAAGTGGTCATACCGATGCACTATGCCATCCCCGGCCTGACCGCTTCCGAGTGTGAACTCCTGCCCCCGGATGGTTGGATAGCCCGCCAGACCACCGTCCGCCGCCTCGAAACCGATCGGGTCGAGTTCAGCAGCGGATTACTGCCGGCGCAAACCGAGGTCTGGATGTTTCAACCGGCCAGCGAGTCGCTGAACGCCCCTGAGATAGGGCCCTGATACCCAATTTGTCCGGATACCAACGAGTAGGGGCGAATAATCATTCGCCCCTACGTGATTAGCGATGAGATCACACGATCAGGCTTCAGGCACTTCATGTGACCAAGTGAAGCCCTGGTCCGGCTCATCGATCAGCTTCCACTGCGGCAGCATGAACCCATCCTCCACCGGCTGGAATGCAACCTCCACCCGCTTGCCGATGCCGACGCTCGCCTCTTTCTCCATGTTGAAGTCGGCATCCACCAGGTTGCCGGTGATGCGAAGACCGTCGAACTCGGTCGGCTGCCCGCGTTGCTCGTCAAGCTCCACCAGCACGATTGCGAAGGGTGTTGAGTCGCGAAACGCGGGGATCACCGTGTGGGCCACCACCTGGTAGGAGTAGATGGTGCCCCTGCCGGAAACCTGCTGCCATTCCCAGTTCAGGGACGTGCACCAGGGACATCCGGGCCCCGGCTCGCCGCGCAGCAGGCCGCAGTCGGAGCACTTCTTGACGACCAGGCGACCTTCCCCGGCCGCTTCAAAGTAACCCTTGTATTCGGAGTCATTCTCGGGGATGCTCAGCGTGATGCCCCGGTAGGTGTAGTTCGGCATTGTCCTTCTCCCTGTTCGGCGTCTAGCTGAGCACGTTGCCCATGATCAGGGAACTGCCGACCGCCGGCGTCCCCCAGCCCATGTTCATGCTGATCTTCGCGTCCTGCACCTGTCGGCAGCCACCCTCGCTATAGTCGAAGGTGTGGTCGCCCTCGGTGGCGCCGGGGCAGTAATCGTCCACCGTGCCGCGCAATTGGCGCACGTTTTCGATGACCATGTTCATCCCGTGGGTGTAACCCTCGCACAGGTGCCCACCGCTCACGTTGTTGGGCCGCCGGCCGCCCAGGTTGATGGCGCCGCTGGTAACGTAGTCCTTGCCCTCGCCCTTCTCGCACCAGCCGTAGTCCTCGAATTGCAGCAGCACGGTGTAGGTGAACGCGTCGTAGCAGCCGGTCAGGTCGACATCCTCGTGCTTCACGCCGGCCAGGTCGAAGATGCGCGGTGCGATGTAATGGCCGGCCACCCGCGAAATCGGGCCATGCTGGTAATGGAAGTCGCCGCCCGGCTTGGTGCCGCGACCCTGCACACCCTTGATGTAGACGGGCTTGTGCTTCAGGTCCTTCGCCCGTTCGGCGGACGTGACAATGACGCACGTGGCGTTGTCCGTTTCCAGGCAGCAGTCCAGCAGGTGGGCCACCGGCCGGATGATCCAGCGCGAGTTCATCACGTCGTCCACGGTGACCCGGTGCTTCATCAGCGCCTTGGGGTTGTTGGAGGCGTGGTTCGAGTGCGCCGCTTTGATGGCCGCCAGGTCCTCGCTTTTCACACCGTACTCGGCCATGTGGCGGGTGAAGGTGTAGGCGAACTGCTGCACCGCGCTGATGAGCCCATAAGGCCGCTTCATCAGGTCGAGCCCGCCGATGGGAGCCGATGCCCGCGCCCCGGTTCCGCCGATGCGCACGTTGGAATAGCCGTTCATCGAGCGGAAGACGGCAACGACATCACACATGCCCGCTTCGATGGCGCCGATGGCCAACCCGACCAGCGCTTCTGTCGAAGAACCGCCGCCCGAGCAGTCCATGTAAAAGTTGGGCCGGATGCCGAGGTCGTACTGTATGGACGTCGACGGTGTGGAATCCCCGCCGTGGTAGCTGAGCATCCCGTCCACCTCGTCGGGCGTCAGGCCGGCGTCGTTCATCGCGTTGCGGATCGCCTCGGCCCCCAGGGCACGGGTGGTGCGGCCCGAGGCCCGACTGTATTCGGTTTCGCCCACCCCGACGATGCAATATTTGTCCCGTGGATTGCCTGCCATATCATCCCTCCGGTTGGCAACGAATCAGAAACCACGCAGATTAAACCGGCGCGGCCCGGTTACGTTAACACGCTGACAAAACAAGGGGCAACCCTGTGGTTGCCCCGTTTTCGGATCGTATAGACAGCGACCGCGCGCGATGCCTCATGGTGCTTGCTCAGGTGTACACCACCTGCATAGCCTGCCGCACGTCTTCGATGGTCTGCTGCGCGATGGCGCGTTCCCGCTCCGTGCCAGCCTTCAGCACGTCGCGCACGAAATCCGGATGCTCCTCGTACCACGAACGCCGTTCCCGGATCGGTTCCAGGAACCGGTTGATCGCGGAGGTGAGCCGTTCCTTTACCTCGCGGTCGCTGACCGTGCCGGCGGTGTACCGTTCTTTGAGCTCGGCGACCTCATCGGCTTCGTCATTGAACGCGTCGTGGTACAGAAAGGCCGGGTTGTATTCCACAACGCCCGGGTCTGTGGCGCGCAACCGGGGATTCTGGCCGGTGATATCGGTGACCATCCGGCGCACTCTGCCCTCCACCGCATCGGGCCCGTCGGCAAGGTAGATGGCGTTGTTCAGGCTCTTGCTCATCTTGGCCTGGCCGTCGGTCCCAACCAGACGGGGAACACGACCAACTCGCGCGCGCGGCACCGGGAAGACTTCACCGTACAACCGGTTGAATCGCCGCGCCACGTCCCGGGTGTATTCGATGTGCGCCACCTGGTCCTCGCCCACCGGTACCAGGTGCGCCTTGGGCAGTAGGATATCGGCGGCCTGGCTGATCGGGTAGTTGAAGAACCCCAGGGTGATGGACTGACTTTCCGCCTCGAGTTGCGCCGTTTCCGCGCGCAGCGTGGGGTTCCGCTGGTGCTGGTTCAACGGCATGAGCATGGAGAAGAACATGGTCAGCTCGGCGTGCTCCGGCACGTAGCTCTGGATCACGAACGACGACTTCTCAGGATCGAGACCCACGGCCAGCCAGTCCGTGGCCACCTCGATCACGGAACGCTGGATCAGGCCAATGTCGTCCAGATGGTCTCCCATCGCCTGGTAGTCGGCGATGAGAAAGAAACACTCGTACTCGTGCTGCATCTGGATCCAGTTTTCCAGGGCCCCCAGGTAGTGCCCCAAGTGCAACTGCCCGGTGGGCCGCATACCGGTGAGGATGCGTTGCTGGTCTGCCATAGAAGATAATCTCCGGGATGGTTTACGCTGTGGTCTGAGGGTTTGCCAGGGCAACCTTACCGCTACTGACAGCAAGATGCCGGCAACGCCTGACCAGAACCATGAAAGAGTGCGATAAGTAACTTTCAGCAGGAACCAGCCGGTTGTGTCCCCGGCTGCTCGGTCCGGCAACTAATGAAGTACAGCTCACGCGAATCCGATCCCAACTATGCGAGACACGTACAGGAGAGCTGCTGTCATGCCGACTTTCCGGCGCGGGAGTGCGCCCATAATGCGATCGCGCTGGCCGTTACACCAGGCAGAACTACTGCACTGATCGGAACCAACCACCGGTACTGGTACTCGCGCGAGGCCACGGTGTACGGCGGCGTGGTGCAGATGTGGTTGAGACAAAACTCTTTCATCCTGGGCCCTCAGTATCGAGAAAGCCGGCCAGAGATCGAGCCCGATTGATCGCATCGGGTGAAAGCGAGTTCTGACGTTCACGATGACGCTGAAGATATTCTAGCACTCCGTCGGCAGCCGACGCTTTACACTGGCCGCAAAGCAGGTCCCCGGCGCGGCACCGCTGCTGCAGTTCTGCGTACCGCCCGGGTTCGCGGGTAACGAAAAAGGCGTGCAGGCTGGACACTGAACAGATGCGAGGATCGGGGTTTCCGCCGAACTGCCTTTGTTCTTCCAGTGTGCCCCGCCCGCCGGTGTAAGCCCGTTTGATCCGGCGACGGATGTCGGCCTCGTTGTCGGAGTAGGCGACTCGGCTCGCCGGCACCGCGTTGGTCATCACCTCCACCGCGCCGCCGGTCCGGGGGTCTTCGTAGGTGGTCAGGTTCCGCAATGGGCGCAGATACAGCGCCGACGGCTTCAGGAACCCGAACCGCTCGGCTATGTTGCGAGTCATGCGCACGTACACGTCGCCGCCGATGCCGTCGACCACCAACGTGCGGCAGGGGCCGCCGGCGTCCGGCTGCTGTACGTGCAGGATGTCGGCCAGGCGCAGCACGGGGCGGAAGGTATCGGTAGCGCTGTCCCGCAAGCGCATCCCCAAGGCAGAGTTCAGCGTGCTGAGCGGGATTGCCTCGCCCAGGCTGAAGGCGGTGCGAACCACAGCCGGATTGTCCTGCTGCAGGTACGCATCCGCGAGCGCCAGGTCCAAACCGTCGGCCGCCATGGCAATCAGAGTGTCCAGCATCACGCTTCTGGACCGTTCCGGATCGTCCAGTTCATCGCGAAAGGCGATGATTGCCGACGCTCCCAGCCCCTGGAAGCACACCAGAATGCTAGCCAGGGTTCCGTGGCCCAGATGCGCCGGGCCGTCGATGGGAATTGACGCGATCACCTTGCATGGTTGTCCATCCGTAAGAGCTTGCAAAAAGAGATCAACGTCGCGACTGCCAACCATCTGACCCGTCTCCAGGTAGGGGTGAGGCAATTTGAACCACTGCAACAACCGTCGCCGCTGCTCGGGGTAAAGCTCGTTCAGACCGGTAACCCGCAGCTCCTTGATCAGCTCGTTCTCTCGTGCCAGCGGCTGGTCGCCGGAGCGCACCACCAGGGAAGGGATTGCTATGTCGGCCTCGTCGGTGCGAGTTTCCGGCGATTCCGCGTCCAGTATCTGGCCATGCAACCGACTCAGACGCTGGGCGATGTCGTTGAGGGTCCGCTCCTGCGCCTCGCGGGCGTTGGATAGCAGCAGCCGGGCGATGTCCTCAGCCGTCTCCGTGGACAAGCCCAACTGCCGGGCCCGACGCCGCGCGTTGACAAACAGGTTTTCTTCCACTGCCGGCTTGTGGATCGTGTCGCTCTCGAGGTATTTTTCCGCCGCAACATTGCGCGACGCCTCGATGCGCGCGTGGGTCAGTTCCAGGATCTGGTCGTGGCTTCCGGAAATGATGGCGCGTTGCCGTCCTCGATATTCGGCGTAGGGCAATCCTCTGCTGGGCATTTCAGCCCGAACCGCGGCCGGATCTTCACCGGCCAGCAACCGGCTCACGCCGCTTTCGATCTCTGCAACTTCCACCAGGCGTCGCCAATCCGATGGCACCAAATCGGCCGGTTGCTCATCCAGCCACGCGAACAATTTCGGCATCCGCTGGAGGTACATTTCCACCGCGCCCGGGAGCGTCAGCTGGTCGCGAAGTTGCGACGCCGTCGTCAAGCACTGGCGACGATAGGCCGCCAAATACGGCTCCCGCAGGCGTCCGGGAGGCGGCGCGTCTCGCAGGTAGTCGGCGTGCCGTTCAACACTCACCAGGTCCAGCAGCGCGGCGTCCCTCAGAAGCGCCGCGCTCGCGTCGTTGTTCACTCCGCCCCAGGCGCCCCGGACGGCGGCGGCCACCGCCGTCACGTATGAGTCGGGCGCTCCGGCTCCCCGCAACCAGGCGGCAGCGAGGGCAACTGACGCGTCGACACGTTGCGGATCATCCAGTCGGCCAACCAGGTGCAGGAGCGCCGCAATGTTGACCACCGTAGCATCGACATCCCAATTGCCGGACTCGATCAACTCGGCGGCTATTGCAGCCACGCGCCGCGCCACCGGAAGCCCCTGCCCATCGGGGTGCCCGGCGTACATTCCGGCCAGGGAGGCGGCCAGGCGATGCCCGTCGGGGATGTAGGTATGCGCCGATGTCATGGCTCGTGCAACCGGAACCGGGGTGATTGGCCCTATGATACCAGCAATGCCAGACAGCCAACTCGCGGGACATGCAAAAGCCCAGCCGGCGGCCGGGCTCGGAAGTTCGTAGCGTGCTGCCTTCGGTTAAACCGCGTTATCGCCCAGACGGGTCAGGAAGCCGGCGATGGCTTCGTTCACCGCTTCCGGCTGCTCCAGCGTGACGAAGTGCCCCGAGTTGGGCACTATCACTACCTCAGCGTCCTGCAACTCGCGGCCCAGGTATTCCGCGTAACGCACCGGGGTCATGACGTCATCGGCGCCCACGACCACCAGCGACGGCAGGCTGATTTCCTTGACGCGTTCCATCACGTCAAACCGGTCACAGGCTGCCAGGTCGTTGTGCTCGACCATGGGGCCGGATTGCAGCGCGCGGGCGGCCAGCCGAGGCGCCAACTCCGTGTTGATCGCCTCGTAATACGCCGGCGCCTCGGCGCGCCATTGGGCATCGTCCAGACAGCGGTTGAGGTAGTCCGGATGCACCCGCAGTCGCCCGCCGGTTCCGATGAGGACCAGGCCAGCCAGGTCCTCGGGGAACCGCAGCGCATAGTCCAAGGCGATGGCGCCGCCCATGGAGTGCCCGAACAGGACGAAGGGCGGATACCCCTTACCGCGGGCGTAATCCCGCACCCAGTCCACGTATCCGCCGATGCTGTCCCTGGGTTCCCCGTCCGGGTGACCCGGGAGGTTGACGGCGTCGGCTTTTTCGAACCGCGCCGTCTGGTAGTGGTAGGTCAGTTCGTTCTGGCCGGAGCCATGAACCATCACGAGTTGCATTGCCGCATTCCCTTACAACAGCGGAGCCTGTCCGTTTACGTGAGCGTCCGGATCATCATCGCCGTCTTCGTCATCGTCGTCGATGTCGTCATCCGCTGTGTCATCTGCGTTTTCGACGATGACCTCATCATCGGCGTCCTCGTACTGGCTGTCCGCCTGCGCTGCAACCTCTTCCGCTTGTTCGAGGGCGGTGCTGGCTGCGCCGTCCTGCAGAGCCGGATCGTCCTGGCTGTAGTCCGTCGCCCTGAAGCAGTAGATGGATACGACGCTGTCGTCGCCGCCGCGCTCACGCCAGATGATGACTCCCTTGGTCTGACGCGTGTTCACGACCTTGATCTCAGCCAGATCGATGCGGACCACCTGCCCGCGCGCCGAGATTATGAACACCTCGTGCCCTTCTTCATCGTTCATTTCTGCGGACGTAACGATCTTGGCGTCCACCACCGGGCCGGTGGGCTTGTCACTCTGGTCCACGGCAAAGGTCTTGACCCCCATGCCGCCGCGATTGGTTTCACGATACACCGGTTCGCCCTTGCTGTTGCACAACGGCGTGGCCTTGCCGTAGCCCTTTTCGCTCACCACCAGCAGGAATTCGTCCTCGGGATCGTTGACCACGTCCAGCGCCACCACCCGATCCTTGCCCCCGAATTCGTCCTTGAACTTGACGCCGATCACGCCAGTGGCGTTACGGTTACGCTCGGGGATGCTGGTAACCGGACATAGCAGCGCCTGTCCCTGCTCGGTGACCATCACGACCGATGCGTCGCTCTGCGCCGGGCGCACGGCGACCAGCTCGTCGCCGTCCAGCACCTTCATGGCAATCAGGCCCGACTTCCTGAGGTTCTGCAACTGGCCCGGACGCAACGCGTTCACCCGGCCATTCCGGGTGGCAAAGACATACAGCCGGTTGTATTCATCACGGCTGGCCGGCAGCATCGTCTGCACGTGCTCGCCTGGCTGCAGGGGGATCAGATTCACCAGCAGCGTGCCCCGGGCGGTGCGCCCCGAATCGTTGGGCGTCTCGTAGACGCTCAGGGGGTACACTCGCCCCTTGTTGGTGAAGAACAGCAACTGCTCGTGGGTATTGACGACGGATATTTGCATTATCGCATCGTCGTCCCGGTTGTTTGCCCCACGTACTCCTTTGCCGCCCCGTCGCTGGTTGCGGTAGGTGCTGATGGGCACGCGCTTGATGTAGCCGCGCTGGCTCAGCGTGACGACCACGTCTTCCTGCACGATGAACTGTTCAATGGACTGCTCCTGCAGTTCCTCGGGAATTATCACGGTGCGACGCGGGTCGGCGTGCTTGCGCTTCACCTCGCGGGTTTCCCGCTTGATCTCGGCCCGTATCTTCTGCGGGTTCTGCAGCAGGTCCTCCAGCCGGGTGATGGTCGCCAGCAGGTCGTTGTATTCCTCGTCCAGACGCTGCCGCTCCAGCGCGGCCAACCGGCGCAACTGCATATCGAGGATGGCCTGGGCCTGGATCTCCGACAGGTCGAACTGCTGCACCAGATTGTTGCGCGCCGTCTCCACGTCCTGGCTGCTGCGGATGGTCTCGATTATCGCGTCGATGGCGTCAAGAGCCTTGAGCAGACCCTCCACGATGTGGGCCCGGTCCCGCGCCCTCCCCAACTGATACTCGGTCCGCCGCCGGATGACGTCTTCGCGGTGGGTGATGAAATGGTTGATCAGGTCCTTGAGCGGCAGTTCCTGCGGTTGCCCGTCCACCAACGCCAGCATGATGGCGTTGAAGGACGACCGCAGCGCCGTTCGCTTGTACAGGTTGTTCAGGATCACCGTGGGCTGCGCGCTGCGCGCCAGCTCGATGACCACCCGGATGCCCCGGCGGTCCGACTCGTCGCGGATCTCGGTGATGCCCACCAGGGTTTTGTCACGAACCAGGTTGGCAATCTTTTCCACCAGCGTCGCCTTGTTGACCTGATAGGGCAACTCGCTGATGATGATCCGCTGCCGGTTGGAATTGCGGCCCGGCATGTCCTCGATCTCGGTCACGGCCTCCATCACGACGCGCCCGCGGCCGGTGGCGTACATATCCCGCACGCCGGCCACGCCGCGGATCCTGCCGGAGGTGGGAAAGTCCGGCGCCGGAACGATCTCCATCAACTGGTCGACGTTGCACGTCGGGTGGTCGATGACGTAATTGATGGCGTCGCAGATCTCGCCCAGGTTGTGCGGAGGCATGTTGGTCGCCATGCCCACGGCAATCCCGGAGGACCCGTTGATCAGCAGGTTGGGCATCCGCGCCGGCAGTACCTGTGGCTCCTTGAGGGAATCGTCGAAGTTGTCGGAGTAATCCACGGTCTGCTGGTCGATGTCCGCCAGCATTTCGTCGGCAATGGCCGCGAGCCGGGCCTCGGTGTAGCGCATGGCCGCCGGGGGGTCGCCGTCGATGCTGCCGAAGTTGCCCTGACCGTCGATCAACGGCGCCCGCATGGAGAACACCTGGGCCATACGCACCAGCGCGTCGTAAACCGACCCGTCGCCGTGGGGGTGGAACTTGCCCAGCACCTCGCCGACAATACGCGCGCTCTTGCGGTACTGGCTCCCAGGGCGGATTCCCATGTCGTGCATGGCGTAAAGGATCCGCCGCTGCACGGGCTTCATGCCGTCCCGCACGTCCGGCAGCGCCCGGGCCACGATAACCGACATCGCGTAGGACAGATACGACTCGCGCATCTCGTCCTCGATGGGTCGCAGCGTAAATTCTCCGCCTGGCTGTTGTGGGGGCGCCGTGGTCATCGTGACGTACTCCTCGTGTCGTTATTCTCGATAAAGTCCTGGGCGCGTTCCACCAATCCCAGAAACAGGTTGTTGAAACTGGCGGGTACTTCCTCGCTGCGTTCCGGCTGAAACTGCACGCCAATCACCCAGCTGTGTTCCTTGCTTTCCAGGCCCTCTATCACGCCGTCGTCCAGTTGATATGCGATGGTCATCAGCCGCTCCGCTCGCTGCGGTTCACGGATGCCCTCATGATGCCGGCTGTTCACCCGGAACATGCCGGCGCTTCCGATGATCGCGGCCATTTTGGAACCCGGCGACAGGTAGATCTGGTGCTGCAGCGGTTCCGCCTCGTCTTCCGGGAAATGGGCAGGGGCGTCCAGGGCGTTCCCTCCCCCGAAGTGCCGGTTCAGCGCATGCATCCCGCCACCGGTGGCCAGCACGGGCATATCCATCGCTAACGCTGCCTGAAGAAAAATCGCGTCTTCGCCCGAATTGTAATCGGGCAGCAGCAGCCCACCCACGGATCCAAGCGCTCCCGTATCGGAAACAATCGATGCAATTACTCGAACGCCGCCGCCGGCCTGTTCAATTGCGCGGATGGATGGTTCGGGACTGTGACCGTTACGGTCGTTGGCCAACACGGCGATGATGGGCAAAGTCTGTGGCATGCAGGCATATTCGCGTCGAATTATCTATAAACATTATACTAAAAATAGAACTAAATTGCCTACACAAACGACAGCGTAATTCAGCATATTCGCAATCAACTACGCTTTAACACAATCCCTCCGCCGGATAATCGAGCCCCAAATCACCGGCCGCGTCTCGAAGCCTCCGATCAGTAGTCCATAGGCGAGCCGAACCGTGCAGTGACACTGCGGCCAATAGATGGGCGTCCACGTATCCCACGCCGCGACCCATCAGCCGGTTCTGTTCGATGAAAAACAGCACTTCGTCGTGGTCGGCCACCAGGATCTGCGGCAACTCTTTGAGCAGGTCAAGCACGTATTTTCGGTCGGGTAGGTTGCCGCAAGCCAATTCCCCGACGACCATGGGATGCATCAAAACTTGGTTATCTTCCAACAGCGCCCCGAGCACGGCGTCATTGCAGCGTAGGTGGTTGACCCATACTGACGTATCGACCAGCGTCATGCCGTCTCACTCCTGCGGCGCGGGATGTCCTCAAGTTGGGGTTGGCTCCCACCTAGCCGGGCCAACCTCCGGGCGCTCTCGCGTTCAATCAGAGAGCGCAATCCTTCGCGCACCAAGTCTGCCCTGCTATTTATTCCGGTCAGCCGCCGAGCTTTGGCCAGCAATTCCTCGTCTATATTGATGGTAGTTCTCATGCAAGCCTCCAATGAGCCATTGGTCTTGCATCATATTATGCACCATATGATGTCTATGCCGAAGCGCTAGCCATGCGAAGCATCCTCCAACACCATCCGCGCCACGCGTCGGCCCATCCGCACCGAGTAGTTAGTCCCTCGGTCCTCGGGATAAATCTGCGTGGTGTTAGCCAGGTACAGAGACTCGATCGGCGTCCGGTGGTCGGGAATGTTTCGCTGGCTGTAGTGCACCCCGTTTATCGGCTGCGCTCCGTCCACCCGGTGGTGGTGGTATTCCAGTATCCAGTCCCGCGAGAATTCCGGGTTCAGTTTCCGGAGGTGCGGCACATAGTCTTCCAGCAGCTCTTCGGGTTCCTTGCGATACAGCTCGCTGTTCCGGTCCGGGTAGTTGGTCAGGTACACGATGTGGTTGCCGCCGTACAGGTCGCGGTCGATCATGTTGGTGTGCTCGATCACTCCCACAAAAGGCAGCGAACGATCCGCCACGTTGAGCCAGTACTTGGAAGTCAGAGGGCGGTCCAGCACCAGGATTACCAGCACTGCGGAGAGATACCTCGCCGACTCCAGCACCGACCTGTAATCATCCGGCAGGTCCGGCGCGAGCCGCGTGAATATGTACGAAGGGGTCGTCGCAATGACCGCGTCGTACTCGTAGTCCCGGTCTGGCCCACCATCCACCGAGGCCACGAAACCGCGTGCCCTACCATCCACTACGTTCACCCGCTTGACCGCCGCGCCAATGTGCACGCGACCTCCCCGCTCCTCGATCCGTTCGCCGCACGCGTCGAACACCCGGCCGAAGCTGCACATGGGGTAACCTAGCCGCTCCTTCTGCATCCGTTTCCGGGATGCGACGCGCAGGTAAATCTTCCCCCACAGCCAGGTCATGCTCACCTGGTCGTAGTAGTCGCCGAACTTGCCCCGCAGCATCGGCTCCCAGATGACCCGGTACGCGTCCTCGCCCATGTGGTCGCGAGTCCATTCCGCGGCCGTCACGCCTTCGAACTTGCGCCAGTCCCGCGTCTTCTGCAGCAGGAACGTCCAGAGCCCCAACCGGATGCGCTGGACCAATGGCAGAGGGGAGAACTTCAACAGGTCCATCGGCGTGGCGAAATTCCATATGCGCCCACCATGGAACAGGCCCACTTTCGACTCGAGCCACTCCAGCGAATCACCCAGGCCCAACTCGTTGATCAGGTCCACCATGTCGGTGTCGCTGACGAACAGGTGGTGGTATCCGCGTTCCAGTTGGCCTCCGCCGACCTCGAAGGTTGACGCCTGCCCGGCCAGGAAGGGCGCCGCCTCGAACACCTCCGCGAAGTGTCCCCGCGAAGTCAGTTCCAGCGCCGCCGCCAATCCCGCCGCGCCGCCGCCGATGATGCCTACCCTCATGCCCTAATCGTCCTGCGCCGCGCCGGTCCGAGGCTGTCCGGCTGTTGGCGCAACAGTCTGAACCGGCTGGCTCTCGGCCTCAGTCTCGGGAAGTGCAGTCAGCCGCCGCAATGAAAGATTGTGCCAGAAGAGCAACAGGAAGCCAGCGATGTTGACCGGCAACCACAGCGCGACCAGATGCACCGCGACCGTGTAGGCCGCCGCTGCCGCCGCGCCAATGCCCAACGCTACCAGAGTCTGTTGCGCCACTATCTCGAACGGCCCGATCCCCCCTATGGACGCCGGAATCGCCGTTATCAGGTTGGAAGTCACCGTGACCAGCAATATCGCCGCCGCCAGCAGCCAGAACGAGTCAAACCAGGCATCCAGGTTGAACGAGTACGCGACTATCAGATAGACGCCGGCCTCCGCCAGCCATACCGGCAGCGAACCCAGGAACAGCACGGCATGCTTCTTGGGCGAATTGAGCGTCGCCAGTCCTTCGACGAACCCGTGTATCACCTCCACCGCCGTGGAACGGAACCTCGTCGGGAGGATCACCGTGATAGCGATCAGCCAATCCACGGCGCGTCGGCTGGTCGCCAGAGCGGTCAGGGCCAACAGGGCCACTGCGAAGCTGACGACCACTCCCACCATCAAGATGACGGCCGTCGACTGGTAAACCAGGGTCGCGTCACTGAACAGTCCCGCCGCCAGCAGGATCGGCGCCGCCACGGCCCCCATGGCCAGCAGGGTCAGCCCGTCGTAGAGCCGTTCGACGCTCAGCGTGGCGATGGACGCCGGCACGCTCACCTCTTTCTCTCGCTGCGACAGGTAAACCGCGCGCACCAACTCCCCCAACCTGGCCGGCAGCACGTTGTTCGCCATGTATCCGATGATGATCACCGGATACAGTCGACGGGCCGGTATGCGGGACACGGGCGCCAGCAGGTATTGCCAGCGGAGCGCCCGAAACCACTGACCCACGAAGTACAGCACTATGGCCGGCGCCAGGTACCAGTAGTTCGCGCTCAGCAGCGCGTGGGCCAATTCTTTGCGGTCGACCAGCAGCATCAGCAGGCCCAAAGCCACTACGCTGACCAGTACGCCGGCCCAGAACCGCCAATTGCCGAAAAAATATCCCACTATCGGAGATCGCTAGTGTGTATTCGAGAAGCCCGTCGGCGACGTGTCGCCAACCTGCAGGTACTGCTTCCCGGTGAGCGTTCGCACTCGCCACCGTTGATCAACATCATCGATCACGAAGGGCCGAGGTGGCTCTCGCAGGGCCTGCTCAAGCTCCGGCAACACCCCTGCTACCACCGTTATGATGCCCTCGATTTCCGGAAGGCTCATCTCATTGTCGTAGAAATTACGATGGCCGTTATCCGCTCCGACATACGCAGTGAGGATTCGGCGGTCGTCGTATTCGTCGGTTAGTTGCCTGGCGATGTGCCCTACCGTGCGGTGACCTCCCAAGTTAAGCCAGCCGCGCTGCTGTCCATGGGCCTTGAGCATCTGCGCCAATGCGCCCCAGACCTTTTCCGTGGCCTGGAGACGGTCACCGCGCTCGAGCTCATCGCGAGCCTGCTGGATCAATCGCCGGCTGATCTGCACGCGGTCTTCTACCGTAGCCGATCCGGGCTCGGGCAACGTTGGGGCAGTGGTCATGCGTCAGCCTTGGACATTGTGGTCCTATTCCTTTCCATACTGATAGTAGCTGGCGGAGTACCAGTCGCTTTGCTGACGGCGGGCGATGACGTATTCCAGAGCTTGCCGGAGCTTGTCGGGATTACTGGCCGCATTCCGGAAGAACGCCGCGTCTGCTTCCAGCTGTTTCCAGAAACTGGTGTTGGTCCGGGCCTCTCCGGGGCGGCGGTAAGTTTCAGGATACCATAGCAGATTCCGCATGGGCCCTTCTCGCCAGTAACCCGGCGCGTCCTCCTCGTCCACCGCATGGCCGTGCTCGGCTAGGTAGACCTGTGGCGCGAGGTCCTCACCGACCGCCTGGCAGTCTTTCTTCTCGTCTTGCGCTTCGTCGTCTTCGTCATCGTCGCTGGCGGCGACGCAAAATCGGTGGAACCGCAGGCTCCCCTCTTCCGTCTCGTGTCGCACGTACCACTGGAAGGGATACCACATGTCGTAATCCACCTTCACCGACCCATCGGCCGCGCCATCCACGAGAGCGTTTTCCAGCAGGTCGGCATAGGTGCGCTCCAGGTCTGCGGATCCCTGGGCGTAAGCCAGTATCTCGATATTGGAGTCGTCGTAGGTGTACGCTGCCCTCACGGCTCCGGCTACCCCGAAAATCAGGAGCAGCGCCGCTATTCCCAACACCGCCGCTTTTCCGGCCTGACGGTTGCCTCGGATCATATAAGCCATCGCGACCGCCATGGGCAGCAGGATCAACACCGCCATCCAAATGGGGAGACTGTCGACCTCCCCTCGGACGGCCAGCCACGCGGCCCACACCACCAGCGCCAGCCATATCGGCGCCAGGATCAGCAATCCGATCACCCTGCGCGTTAGCAAACTCCAGTCGATCTCGTCTAAAAGATGGCCCAGGAACATCCCCGCCACCAACGCCAAAGGCACGGTTATGTTGACCAACAGCCACGGCATTTTTTCGGCCGCGACAGTGTACAGCAACAGCGTCGCTATCACCCACGCCGCCAACATCAGGCCCATCCCGCCATAGGTCTCCCGGCGGCGGATCAGCCAGATCACGCCCACCAGTCCGAACACCAACGCCAGCAGCTCGTACACGCTCAACCCAACGAAGTAGTAGTACCACGGCTGGTTCCCTCGTGCGACGTCCTGCTGCATCAGCCAGTAGCCCAGGCTCTGCCACGACCCGGTGAAAACGCCGGGCCAGTTGGTGAACATGGTGGTGTAGAGCACTGTCCATATCGCATAGAAGACCAGTGCGCACCCGAGCCAGAGACCCCCTGCCCAGGCGATGCCGAACGCGCCGCCCACCACCAGCAAAATCAGCAGCGCCAGGACCGGAATCAGGTAGTTCACTGCGATGCGTCCGGCGGCCAGATCCTCCGCTGGCGCTGCCGGCGGGAGCAGTTGGCTGATGAACTCGGCGCCGCCCCACAGAAATGTGAGCCAGGCCCACGTGAGCAGGATGGTCGGCCCCAACAGCAGCATCACGCCGCGCCATCCGATTTCGGACGCGAGGTTCAGCCTCAGCGCGGCAATACCCAGAAGCAAGATGAACGCACCGGCGCCGCAGTCCACCAAGCCGCCGGCTGTTCCCCATCCCGTCGACTGGAGCGCGGACAACACGTTGTGGAACGGTCCCACTATCACCACGGACACTGCGGCAATGGTCGCCAGTATCGCCACGACCACCGAGACCAGGCTCATGGGGCTACGGATGCGCCATAACCACATCGTGACTGCCAACCCCGCAACGACCAGCGCGGCCGCGGCCACGATGTGCAGCCAGACCGGCGCCGCCCACACCGGCAGTGTCGCGAACGGCGCCTCCCATACCGGAGCGCCGGTGGCGCCGGTCGAACCCGTGTCACCGGATGCGATGGTCAACCCGAACGGGGATTGCGCCAACGCCATCAGCGCGGCGGCCTGGGGCAGCGTCAACGTGGCCAGCAGGATGAAAAACCCCGATGACCCGCTCAGGCTCGCCAGGCCACGCCGTGTCTTCACCAACTCCCAAAGATCCCGCCAACCCAACGCCATCGCCGCCAGTCCCATGAACAGGATCACGAAATACGCGGTCTCCTTGGTCGCCAGCATTAGCGCGGTAACGACTGCCGCGCCAAACAGGTAGCGTTTGCGGCTGTTTATCCCATACTGCCAGAGCATGATCAGCAGCAGCACCCCCCAGACCACCATCAGGATGTCATTGCGCCCGAACCGGCTGAAGTAAAGCAGGGATGGGGAAAAGGCCAGGATCACCGCCGCGCACACCGCGCCCTTGTCCCCGATGAGCCGCCGCATGAAATAGGGCAAGACGGTCAGCGTCACGCCGAACAGCGCGTAGGGCAACCGCGCCAGGAAGTCGGTATCCCCGAGGTACTTGAGCACCACCGCCACCAGCTCGATCTGAAACGGCCCGTGCATCCACGGTGAGTGCGCGTATTCAACTCCCCGGGCCAGCTTCCACGAGAAGTGCAGGTGGATTGCCTCGTCGTAATGCATGGTCCGCCCGTCCAACTCCCACAACCGCATAGCGGCCGCCACGAAAGCGACGAGCAGAAAAGCCCACTCAACCGGCCCGAAACGAACCGCGGGCAGAAGGGTTTTGAGACGCGCCACGTTACCGCTGGCGCGCGCCAATTTGAGTGCGCTGGAAACCATGAACCGGTTTACGCTTGGCTACCCCAGGGCAGATTGGTACATTGCCCGCACCGGCGCCATCGTGTACACCCGGGCCGGGTATCTGGAGGCAGTCGTTATCCCACGACTACGGTCGGCCGCGGATGCGCGTCAGCAAACCGCAGGCCGGTGTTGCGCCCAGGGCCGCGCCTCTTCGAAGGCCGCCATGGCCCGGAGCACGCGGGCTTCCGCTCCCGCCGGGCCCACGATGTGCAGACCCACGGGCAGACCGGCCGCCGAAAAGCCGCACGGCACGCTGGAGGCGGTTTGCTGGCTCATGTTGATCGGGAAAGTGAACGGCAGGTATCCCCACCACGGTTCCACGGATCGACCACCGATACTCGTGGGATGCTGGCCGATCGGGAAGGCGGTCACCGCCATCGCCGGCGTGAGCAGCAGGTCATAGGTGTTGAAGAAATCAGCGAACCGCCGCTTGTGACGGTCCACGTACGCCAGCGCCCGGGACAGGTCGGCCGCCGTATGTTGCGACGCGCCGTCGAAGGTGTTTTGCACGTAATGGGTCAGTTCATCCCGTCGCTCCGGGTAAAGCGCCTCGTAGGACGTATATGACGCTATCCCGAACACGGTGGAGAACGCCGGGAACGGGTCGCCCTCGATGTCCGGCGCCGCTTCCTCGACTATCGCGCCCAGTTCCTGGAAGACCTGCGCGGCGCCGCGCGTGATCTGGACCACCTCAGGGTCCACCGCGGCATAACCCAGGTCGTCGCTCCACGCCACGCGCCAGCCCTCAACTCCGCCCTCCAGCGATGCCATGTAATCCGGCGGCGTATCGGTCATCGTGTTGGGGTCCCGCGGATCGGGTCCCGCCAATACCTGCAGCAGCATCGCAGTATCCCGCACCGTCCGGCTCATTGGGCCGCTTTGCGAAAAATGGTTGACGGCCGGCCCGCCGTAACCGCCATACCGGGGCACCCTGCCGTGGGACGGCTTGATCCCGGTAACTCCGCTGAAACTGGACGGTATGCGGATGCTGCCGCCGCCATCGCTCCCGGTGGCTAGCGTGCACAGACCCGCGATCAGCGCGGCGCCCGCGCCCCCGCTGCTGCCTCCGGGGGTGTAGTCCGTGTTCCAGGGGTTACGGCACGGGTCGCTCACCAGGTTCTCGGTGGTTCCCGACTGGCCGAATTCCGGCGTGTTGGTCTTGCCCAGTATGATCCCACCGGCCGCCTTGACCCGTTCCACCACGATCGAGTCGATCTCCGGCACCCGGTCCCGGAAGACCGCCGACCCCATGGTCGTCCGCACTCCCTTGGTCAGCTCCAGGTCTTTCACCGAAACTGGGACGCCGTGCAGCGGGCCAAGGTCGTCACCCCGTTGCAACGCTTCATCCGCCGCCCTGGCGTCCGACATTGCCTGATCGGGACACAGGGTCAGGTAAGCATTCAGCTGCGGGTTCAACTGCTCGATGCGCTGGAAGAAGAACTCGGTCAATTCAACTGCGGAAACCTCTTTGGCGGCGATCATACGCCGTACTTCCGTGGCGGGAGTGAAAGCCATTTCAGAATCCATAACGCTCTCCTCGTCGAGTTCCTGCTGCAATCTGTTGGTTGGGGAACTGACTTCTCCGCCTCCGGCGCCAGATCGCTGGCGTTGGGGGCTGTACGGCCGTCAAACCCGACAGTCAGCCTGATCGAGGATCACGGTCGTGCCGGCCCTCGAGTGCCCAGAATTGTACCATCCTGACCCGGGTTTCTTGCCGGCCACCGATGGCCCGATAGTCCAATACTCGCCGGGTCGGGGGCAGCCATGGTGTATAGTGGGCCGTCGTCGCCGACCAACGGCGCCCTCCCAAATCGCGTCACCATGACCACCGTCGGAATCATCGCCAACCCCGCCGCCAGCAAGGATATTCGCCGCCTGGTGGCCCAGGGACGCGTGGTTCCCGATTGGGAAAAGGTCAACACCGTCCGGCGGGCTCTCATCGGGCTGCAATCTACGGATGTGCAACGCGTGATTGCCATGCCCGACAGCGGCAATCTGTGCCGTCGCGCCGCCGACGATTCCAGCATCTCCCTGCCTTTGGAAATGCTGCCCATGTCTCCCCTCTATACCGAGGGAGACACCACCCGAGCCGCCGCCATGATGCACGAGATGGGCGTGGGTTGCCTGATCACGCTGGGCGGCGACGGCACCAACCGGGCAGTTGCCGTCGGGACCAACCAGATCCCGCTGGTGGCCATCTCCACCGGCACCAACAACATCTTTCCGGTCATGGTCGAGGGCACCCTGGCCGGCATCGCCGCCGGACTGGTCGCCTCCGGAAGCATGGAGATGTCCGACACCTCGGTGATCAGCAAAACGCTGCAAATCCACGTTAACGGCGAGTTCCGCGACCTTGCCCTCGTGGACGTCGCCATTTCCCGTGAGCGGTACGTCGCCACCCGCGCAATCTGGGACCTGGACACCGTGCACGAGGTGTTCCTCACCCGAGCCGAACCCGGCGGCATCGGATTGTCGTCAGTCGGCGGGCGGCTGCATCCCCTGTCAATCGCCGACGTCGGGGGCCTCCACTACGTGCTTGCGCGCGGGGGAGCGGACGCCGACAACCCACCGGGAAATACCGTCATCGCACCGGTGGCGCCGGGCATCGTCGAGCCGGCTTCCATCGCCTCCTGGCAACTGCTCCACGAGGGCATCCCCGTGGCCCTGGAACCCCGCTACTGTACGGTCGCCCTGGATGGCGAACGTTCCCTGACCCTGACCCCCGACGATTCAGCGGAGATCGTGCTCGCCCGGAACGGCCCTCCGGTTGTCCTAGTCCAACGCACCCTGCTCCGCGCCGCTCAACTCGGACGGTTCAACCTGTCCTGATGCTCTTCGGTTGGGAGCTCGCTGTCATCCTGGCGGCGCTGCTGCTGGGGTCGTTCGTTTTCAGCGCGGTCGGCTTCGGGATGGCCTTGGCCATGGCTCCGATCCTCCTCCTGGTGCTGGCTCCCCGCGAGGTGGTGGTGCTGTCCAACGCGATGATCGTCGTCGCAACGGTGTTGATCCTGTTCCAGACCTGGCGGGAGTTCCGCTGGCGGCAGTCGTGGTTGTTCATTGTCTCCGGCCTGCCCCCGGTGCCCCTGGGGGTGCTGTTGCTTTCCGTCGCTGCACCCACCGCCCTGCGACTATCCATCGTCAGCCTGATCCTGGTGATCGCCGTGCTCACCCTGTTCAACGTGCGCTTGACCGCAGCCCGCACCCGGTGGGGAGCCGTGGGTTTCGGCTTTACGACCACGCTGCTGACCACAACCCTCAGCATCGGCGGACCGGTGGCTGCAATCTACGCCATCGAACAGGACTGGCCTCGCGAGACCATGCGCGCGACCCTCGCGGTGTATTTCCTGCTGGCCGGCGTGCTGGGGTTGGCGCTGTACTTCGTGGTTGGGCTCATCCCGCGCGAGCTGGAGTACGAAATGGCGATCGGCGTCCCGGTGGTCGTGATCGGCTCAACGCTCGGCGGGTGGCTGGCTCGCCGCATGAGTTTGCGTATCTTCCGCTACGCCGTGCTATTCGTCATCATTGGCGGCAGCACGTCGTTGCTGATCCGCGAGTTGGCGCGTTTGATTTAGGGGCGGATACGCGACCCGCCCCTGCAATCTGAAGCCACCATTGTTGCGGTCTGCGGCCTACGCCGACAGATCGTGGAAAGCGGCCAACGCGGCCGTGATCCCGTCCCCCACCGCGGCTCCCAGCTGCCGGGTCGATTCCGCCCGGGCGTCGCCGCACACGTATACCTTCGGGATGTTCGTCCTCATGTGCAGGTCGCCGTGGATATGGCCCAATTCGTCCATATCCAGCTGGTCCTTGAAGGCCTCCGTGTTGGGGTGGAAACCGACGTACACGAAGGCGGCAGCAGTGGGATAGTCGTACACCTCGTCGGTCTTCAGGTTCTTGACCCGGGCCGCCTCCAGCACGTCATTCCCCACGAACTCCTCGACCACGTGGCTCCACAGCCATTTGTACTTGGGGTTGGAGAAGGCGCGGTCCTGCAGCACCTTGGTGGCGCGCAGCTCGTCTCTGCGGTGAATGATGGTCACGGAGTTGCAGATGCCCGTCAGATAGAAGCTCTCGTCCATGGCGGAGTCGCCTCCGCCGATGACCACCACGTCCTGGCCCCGGAAGAAATTGCCGTCGCACACTGCGCAATACGAAACGCCACGCCCGCCGAACTCGTCCTCACCCGCCACTCCCAGCTTGTTGTGGGAACCGCCGGTGGCGATGATCAGAGCGCGCGCCGTGAAATCCCCCTCGGAAGTCCGGACCAGCTTCCGGTCCTCGTACAGGTTTTCCACCCCTTCGATTTCGGCAAACTCCATCTTGGCGCCAAACCGCTCGGCCTGGTTGTACATCTCGTCAGCCAGCGCCTGACCCTTCACACCATCACGGAACCCCGGATAGTTTTCAATATCGTCGGTAATCAGCAACTGCCCGCCCGGACCGATGCTTTCTATCATCAGCGTGCTGAGCATCGCGCGAGTCGAGTAGAGCCCAGCCGACAAACCCGCGGCGCCGGCGCCCAGGATCACAACATCGTAGTCGTTGGCCATCTGGTGGATACCTCCTTTACCTGTTGGATCCTTTGCCGGCCGCTGGCGCCGGGTTGGCGTGATGGCGGCGGCGTTCGGCCGTGGAACCCACGCGGTTGGCCCGCTGCGAGAACGAAGCCCGCACGTATTCCACCGAACGACGCAGCCCTTCCTCCAACGACACCGCGGGCGTCCACCTCAACTCTTTCTCCGCGCGCGTCGAGTCCAGGGCGATGTGGAGGACCTCGCCGGTGCGTCGGGGTCGATAGTCAGGCTCCTGGCCAAATTCCGTGATTTCCTGGAGCATCTCGTAGATCCGCGCGATGCTCACCTGTTCCCCGGTGCCAATGTTGTAGGTTCTGCCGTGGCCTTTGTTGACCGCCGCAAGGTTGGCCTGGACCACGTCCGACACGTATACGAAATCCCGTTCCTGGAGGCCGTCCCCGTAGATATGCGGTCTGCGCTCGCTGAGCATCATTCCGGTGAAGATCGCGATGACGCCGGCCTCTCCGTCAGGGTTTTGTCCTGGACCGTAAACGTTGGCGTATCGAAGGATCGTGTAGTCCAGCCCGTACGTCTCATTGAACAACTCCAGGTACTGCTCACCGACGTATTTGGACAGGGCGTAGGGGGTGAGCGGGTTGACCCGCGTGTCCTCATCGCACGGGATCGTCTCCGGGTCGCCATAGATCGCGCCGCCGGTTGACGAAAAGATGAACTTCTCCACACCTTCGGAGGCCGCCGCCGCGATCAACCGGATCGTTCCCATCACGTTGGCGTCAGCGTCAGCCACCGGATCAATCGCCGACTGGCGCACGCTGCTTTGGGCCGCCAGGTGAAACACGATCTCCGGCCGTTCCCGCTGGACGATCTGGGTCAGCCGGACATCGTTCAACTCCGCGTGATAAAAGGTCGCCTGATGATTAACATTCCGCAACTGACCGCTACTGAGGTTGTCCACCACTGCTACATCGTATCCGCTGTCCAGCAACCCGTCTACCAGATGCGAGCCGATGAATCCGGCCCCGCCGGTCACTAGCGCTTTTGTCCGTCGTGTCAAGTTGTTACGTCCGTTGCGTTCGATCATGCTGATCGCAAATCATCTGCTATCGTAATTCAAACCACTGCCAGCGGCAACCAACCCCTTCCATCGGTACTCGCTCAAACTTGATAGAGCAAGTCATCGGTACACCGTCGACCGACCGCCATCACCGGGCGCGTCAACCGGCATCCAAGCCTCACGCGTACCCAGTTTCGGTCGAACTGTCATTGCGAGCGAAGCGTGGCAATCTCGCGGTGGCGGCCGCGGTCTCTTGCAGCAACGAGATCGCCACGTCGCTGCGCTCCTCGCGATGACAAACTGGGTACGCGTGAGGCGTCCAAGTGGATCGTCCGCGATTGTGGTTTAATGCGCGGCGAAAGAGAGGTGCATTATGGCCAAGAAAAAGGGCTCCGCCCTGCTGATCGTCTACACCGACGTGGACATTGAGAACGACGCAGAATTTAACGCCTGGTACAACGAGGAACACGTGCCGGAACGCCTCAGCGCTCCCGGGTTTCTGGACGCCGCCCGTTACGAAGCGCTGAAAGGTGGCCCACGTTACCTGGCCGTTTACGAGTTGGAGACCGCCGACGCCCTGCAGACCGACGAATACCTGCGCATGAGCCAGAACCCGACGGAGTGGACCAGGCGCATGTCGCCCAACGTGGTCGGTCGCGGCACCGTGCGCATCGCCTGCACCCAGATCTATCCGGAGGAAAGTGATCCGCACACCCTGGGGAGGGGCATGGCTCCCGCCTTGCAGATCGGTCGGATGGATGTTCCCGCCGACATCGAGGCCAGGTACAACGAGTACTACGACACCGTCCGCACGCCGGCAAATCTGCAGATACCCGGTTGCCTCCACGTTCGCCGCTATCACGTGGTCGAAGGCAGCCCCAAGTACCTGACGATGTACGAGTTCGAGCACGAAAAGGTTCCGGAAACCCTGGCCTGGGAGAACCAGCGCCGCCAGGACACCATGCACGAATACATCGGCGGCTCCTACGGCCATGCTCCGGGCTCGCCCGGAGTTTACCGCCGTGTCCAGCCGCCCCGTTCCTTCTGACCATAAAACGGTTGCGCCGGCCCACATGTTAGAATGGCGCAACCGCAAACTCCTGATCTTCCTATAGCCATCTGAGGAGGCAATCGATGAACGCTCCGGCCCGAATGAAATTTGGCGTGTTTATGGCCCCGTTCCACCGGGTCGGTGAGAACCCGACGCTGGCCCTCGAGCGTGACCTCGAGCTGCTCCAATGGCTGGACCACCTGGGTTACGACGAAGCTTGGATCGGCGAGCACCACAGCGCCGGCTGGGAGACCATCGCCTCGCCGGAAGTGTTCATGGCCACCGCCGCCGAGCGCACCCGCAACCTGCGCCTGGGCACCGGCGTCGTCAGTCTCCCCTATCACCATCCCTACATGGTGGCCAACCGCATGGTGCTCCTGGATCACCTGACCCGCGGGCGCGTGATGCTCGGGGTCGGGCCCGGCGCGCTGGCTTCCGACGCCTACATGTTCGGCATCGACCCGGCCCGTCAGCGCGAGATGATGGACGAGTCCCTGGGCGCGATCAAACGCCTGATGGACAGCGACGAACCCTACACCTACACGAGCGACTGGTTCGAATTGCACGACGCCCACCTGCAGTTGCGCCCCTATCAGCAGCCCTTCCCCCTGGTCGTGGCATCGGTTCAGTCGCCAGCGGGAGTTACGACGGCAGGCAAGTACGGCGCCGGCGTAATATCCCTCAGCGTTCCCCGCGACATGGTGCGCTCCACCAGCCTGAAAGACCAGTGGGCCATCGCCGAGGAGACCGCCGCCGAGCACGGCCAGACCGTAAAGCGCGAGGAATGGCGCCTTTCCGTCGGCGTCCACCTGGCCGAGTCCAAAAAGCAGGCCCAGGAGGACATCCGCGAAGGTTCCGCCCGCGTGGTGACCGAGTACTTCGGGAATACCCTTGGCCATGAAGTCCCCGACGTTCCTCGCGACCAGATCGTCGACTTTATGACCGATAACAAGCAGTGGATCGTCGGAACGCCCGATGACTGCATTGAGCGCATCAACGAACTGCAGGAAATGTCCGGCGGGTTCGGCGGAATGCTGGTTCGGGTGGAAGACTGGGCTCCCCGCGACAAGCTCCATCGCTCGTACGAACTGCTGGCCCGGTACGTGATGCCCCAGTTCCAGGGCAGCCTGTCCGGCATCCAGACCTCCCAGCAGTGGGCGTCGGACCTTCGTGAAACGCTCCAGGTCAACCGCCGCGCCGGCCTCGACCGTGCGACGCAGACCTACGAGGCAAGCCGCCAGCAACGCTGAACGTGGCGAATCACCGAACATCAACGCGCGGGGGCGGCAGATTGCCGCCCCTGCGGTTTTTCAGCATGCGCCGCCTCCACGCTCCCGAGAGCACTGCATCCCTCCTGCCGAGCCGACCGGCGGGGCCGACCTATCCGAATAGCAGGGGACATCCCGTCCGCACTTTGGCCTCGCGCAAAGTACCGCCAGCGCCGCTCCATCAATTCGACGGCGCATTCGAGCGCCGGGTTATAATGGCAAAAAGATAGAGGACCATGGAGCAGAGGTAGACGTTATGCGCAAGACTAAAATTATCGCCACCATAGGCCCAGCATCCCGGTCCCCGGAAATTCTGGACCGCCTCATCGGCGCCGGCATGGACGTCGCCCGCCTCAATTTCTCCCACGGTACGCTGGAAGAGCACGCCGAAGTTATAGCGAACGTGCGGGCAGCGTCCGAAAAACACAACCGGCCCGTGGCCGTCCTGCAGGACCTGGGCGGCAACAAGTTCCGTCTGGGCAACATGGCGGAACCGGCGCAGTTGAACTTTGGGGATGAAGTTTCGATCATCAACGAACCCAACTCCGGTTCTCCGTACCTCCTTCCTTTCCCCGAGCCGGATATTCTGCGCAGCATGCGTCCCGGCAACCTGGTATACATCTCCGACGGAACGGTCTGCCTGGAAGTCCTGGAGGTAACACCGGACCTCGAAGTTAAGACCCATGTCCGTAACGGGGGCAATCTCTCTTCGTACAAGGGCGTCAACCTCCCTGACGTGCCCATCGATATGCCGGTCATCACCGAAAGCGACAAGATCGCCCTGCAGTTCGGAGTCGAACAGGAAGTGGACTGGGTAGCGCTGTCGTTCGTGCGCACCGGCGAAGATGTCCGCTACGCCCGCGCCTATCTCAACCAGCTCGGCAGCCGCGCCCCGGTCATGGCCAAGTTGGAGCGCCGCGAGTGCATCGCGAACCTGGACGACATCCTCGGGGAAGTGGATGGCATCATGGTCGCCCGGGGCGACCTCGGCGTGGAGATGCCGATGGAGGAAGTCCCCGTCATCCAGAAGGATATGGTCACCCGGGCCAATCGGGCCGGCCGCATCTCCTCGGTCGCCACCCAAATGCTGCGGTCAATGGTCAACTCGCCCACGCCAACTCGAGCCGAGGTGTCCGACATCGCCAACGCCGTGCTTGACGGGTGCGACTCCATTCTGCTGTCCGACGAAATCGCCGTGGGCTCGTATCCGGTGGAGGCGGTGCGCATCGCCGATGCAGCCATCGTCCAGGCCGAAAAGATGTACCACTACTACTCCGAGTTCCCCCAGCGTGACCAGACCCAGTCCGTCACCTGGGGAGCCACCCAGCTGGCCAAGTCGCTCAATGCCAAACCTATCGTGATCACGAGCACGGGGCGCGCCGCCTACGAGATTTCACGTTTTCGGCCAGAGAACGACATCATCGTGTTCTCGCATGACATGGCCGTACAGCGTCGCGTGTGCATGGCCTGGGGACTAAATCCCAAGGGAGTCCTCCCCGCCGAGCGGGACGTGGCCAAGTTGGTCACCATGCTGGTCGACGCGGCGATGGCGACGGGCATGGTTTCGGAGCGGGACGTGGTCACCCTGGTACACGGCTTCATGACCGGCGTTACCGGGACGACCAACACCATCCAGGTGCTCAACATCCAGGAATACCTGGATCACATTGGTCGGAACGCAGTTGCTTCGGCGGCGCCGGACGCGGTCTAAAGCCCGACCGATACGCCGGCAACACGCCTGAAATGCAACGACGGGCTGGACAATCCAGCCCGTCGTATCGTATTCGGGTCCGTCGGGCGACGGCTACTCAGCGGCGCTCGATCGCGGCAAGCGGCTGGCTCCCGCCGACAGGTACTGGTCCACACCGCGCGCCACGTCCCTTCCTTCGGCAATCGCCCACACCACCAGCGACTGGCCGCGAACCATGTCGCCGCCGGCGAATATGCCCGGGACCGAAGTCATCTTGTTGTCATCAACTTTGACGTTGCCTCGGCCGTCCAACTCAACGCCGAGTTGGTCGATCATCCCGCCGTGTTCCGGATGCAGGAACCCCATCGCGAGCAGCACCAGGTCGGCGTCCACGCTGAATTCGCTGCCCGGAACTTCCGCCATCTGGAAGCGCCCGTTTTCACCCCGCGTCCAGTCGACACGCACGGCGTGCAGCCGGTTGACCTGACCATTCGCTCCGGAAAGCGACTTGGTGAGGATGTTGTAATCGCGCACCCCGCCTTCTTCGTGGGCACCGGATGTGCGCAGGATCATTGGCCAGAGCGGCCACGGGTTGTCGTCCGGGCGCGTTTCGGGCGGTTCCGGCAACAACTCGAACTGGTGGACGATCTCGGCTCCCTGCCGATGCGCGGTGCCCAGGCAGTCGGCCCCGGTGTCGCCCCCGCCCAGGATGATAACTCGCTTGCCCTCGGCCGTGATTTGATCGCCAATGCTCTCGCCCGCCAGCAACCGGTTCTGCTGTGGCAGGTATTCCATGGCAAAGTGCACGCCGTCCAGATCACGTCCCGGCACGTCAAGGTCCCTCGCCTGGGTGGAACCGCCGGTAAGGCACACCGCATCGTATTCTTCCAGGAGTCGCTCGGCGGGGTAATTCCCCCCGACATTGACGCCGGTGCGAAACTCGATACCCTCTGCTTCCATCAACTGGACCCGGCGTTGAACCACCGACTTTTCCAGCTTGAAATCGGGAATGCCCAGCATCAGCAGACCGCCGATATAGTCCGCTCGCTCCAGCACCGTGACCGTGTGTCCCGCCCGGTTCAACTGCTGAGCCGCAGCAAGTCCCGAGGGCCCGCTCCCGACCACGGCTACCGTTTTGCCCGTGCGCGTCGCAGGTACCTCCGCTTTGATCCAGCCCTGCTCAAACCCCCGGTCGCTGATCTCTTTCTCGATGTATTCGATGGTCACCGGGTCGGCATTGATGCTGAGCACGCAGGACGCCTCACACGGAGCCGGGCAGATCCGGCCCGTGAATTCAGGGAAGTTGTTGGTGCTGAGCAGGATTTCCAGCGCCTGCTCCCAATTCCCCAGGTACACCTGGTGGTTGAAGTCCGGGATTACGTTCCCCAAGGGGCAACCCATGTGGCAGAACGGCACGGCACAATCCATGCATCGCCCGCCCTGCTCCGTCGCCTGTTGGTCCGACCAGCGGTGGTAATACTCGCGGTAGTCTCCGATGCGTTCCGATGGAGGGCGGCGCTCCGGCGGAGTGCGACCGAATTCCACAAAGCCGGTGACTTTACCCATTGGGCACCGCCACCAACCCGGCCGCTGCCCGCTCGGCGCGTTCCTGGAGCACCCGCCGGTAATCGCGCGGCATCACCTTGCGGAACTCGCCGATGCTCGCCTGCCAGTTGTCCAAAATCCGCTGCGCTGGCCCGCTGCCGGTCCGCTCCATATGCTCCACCAGCAGCCCGTGCAGCAGGTCGATGTCTTCTTGCTCAACCAGGTCTTCCAGGTCAGCCATGCCGTCGTTGAACCGCATGTTGAAATCACCCTCAGGGTCGTGAACGAAGGCGATCCCGCCGCTCATGCCGGCGCCGAAGTTCCGGCCGGTGCTGCCGATCACGGCCACCACACCTCCGGTCATGTACTCGCAACCGTGGTCGCCCACACCCTCGACAACGGCGCGCGCTCCGCTATTCCGGACGGCGAACCTCTCGCCGGCCCGGCCGCGAATGAATACGTCGCCACCGGTGGCTCCGTAGAGCGCCACGTTGCCGATGATGATGTTGTTCTCGGGCACGAACCCCGAGCCTGGGGGCGGGACAATGACGAGGCGTCCGCCTCCGATGCCCTTGCCCATATAGTCGTTGGTGTCGCCGGCCAGCCGAATCGCAACGCCAGGGGCGAGGAACGCTCCGAAGCTCTGTCCGCCTGACCCTTCGAGCTCGATGTTGATGGTACCCTCGGGAAGTCCCTCTTCCCCGTACTTGCGAGCAACCCGTCCGCTGAGCATGGCCCCGACGGTGCGGTTCGAGTTGCGCACCGGCAGGCTGATGTGCACCGGTGTGCCGTTGTCGATCGCCGGTTGGGCCTGGGCGATCAGTTGGTGATCCAGAGCCCGTTCCAACCCGTGATCCTGGTCAATGCAGCAGTAGGTTTGCACGCGTTGGGCCCGGTCCGGAACGGTCAGCAGCTTGGACAGATCGATGCCGGAGGCTTTCCAGTGATCCACCGCCTTGCGGGTTTCCAGCCGGTCGACCCGGCCCACCATTTCGGCCACGGTTCGGAAGCCAAGTTCGGCCATGATCTCGCGCAGCTCTTCAGCCACAAAGTAGAAGTAGTTCACCAGATGCCCCGGCTGTCCGGCGAAGCGCTTGCGCAGCTCCGGATCCTGCGTGGCAATGCCCACCGAGCAGGTGTTGAGATGGCACTTGCGCAGCATGATGCAGCCGTTGACGATCAGCGCGGCAGTGGCCATGCCGAATTCTTCCGCACCCAGCAGGGCCGCTATGGCCACGTCGCGGCCGGTTTTCAACTGCCCGTCAGTTTGGACCACGATCCGGCTGCGGAGGTCGTTGGCCACCAGCACCTGCTGAGTTTCAGCCACTCCCAGTTCCCAGGGCAAACCGGCGTGTTTGATGGATGATTCAGGAGAGGCCCCGGTACCGCCGTCGTGCCCGCTGATGAGCACCACGTCGCCGTGTCCCTTGGACACTCCGGCGGCGATGGTTCCCACGCCCACCTCGGACACCAGCTTCACGTGGATCCGCGCCTCGGGATTGATGTTCTTCAGGTCGTGGATCAGCTGTGCCAGGTCTTCGATCGAGTAGATGTCATGGTGCGGCGGCGGAGAGATCAACTCCACGCCCGGCGTCGTGTGCCGCACCCAGCCGATGTATTCATCCACTTTGTGTCCGGGCAACTGACCGCCCTCACCCGGCTTGGAACCCTGGGCCATCTTGATCTGAAGATCGGTGGCGTTCACCAGGTAGTTGGGCGTAACGCCAAACCGACCGGAAGCCACCTGCTTGATGGCGCTGGAACGATTATCGCCGTTTTCGTCCGCCGTGTAGCGGTGGAAGTCCTCTCCGCCTTCGCCGGTGTTGCTGCGCGCGCCCAACTGATTCATGGCGATCGCCATGGTTTCGTGCGCTTCCCGACTGATGGAACCCAGCGAAATGGCGCCGGTGGCAAACCGCTTCACGATATCAACCGCGGGTTCCACCTCATCCAGGTCGATGGGCTGAAGGTCCTTGAATTCGAACAGGCCCCGCAATGTAGCCATGCGGCGGCTCTGGTCGTTTACCTGCTCGGCGAATTCGCGATAGGCACGCTGATCGTTGGCGCGGGTGGCATATTGCAGCTTGGCGATGGCTTCGGGGTTCCACTGGTGATGCTCGCCGTGTCTCCGCCACTGGTACTGGCCGCCCATGTCCAGTTCCTGCATCCCCGGAACGAACGGGTCGTCGAAGGCAGACCGGTGCCGCTGCAGAGTTTCCTCTTCCACGGTGTCCAGCCCGATCCCCTGGATACGCGAGGGTGTACGGGTGAAATAGCGATCAACCAGGTCATCGTTCAGGCCGATGGCTTCGAAGATCTGGGCTCCCCGATACGACTGCACCGTGGAGATGCCCATCTTGGACATCACCTTGAGGATACCTTTCTCGTTGGCCTTGATGAAGTTGTAGACTGCGTACTCCGGCTTGGTGCCGTTCAACTCGCCGCGTTCGGCCAGATCACGAACGGATTCCAGGGCCAGGTAGGGATTGATGCCGCCGGCGCCGTAACCGATCAACAGGCAGCAATGCTGAACTTCTCGCGGCTCTCCCGATTCTACGATCAGGCCAACCCGGGTCCGCGTGCCGGTGCGGGTCAGATGATGGTGAACCGCGCTGGTGGCCAGCAAGCTGGGAATGGGAGCGTGGCTGGCGTCCACGCCGCGGTCGGACAGGATGATGAGGTTCTTGCCCTGGGCAATGGCCTCCGACGCAGCGTTGCACAGGTTGTCCAGAGCACCCTGCATCGATCCCGTTTTCGCCTCGAACAGCGTGGACAAAGTGGCCGTCGAAACTCCCGGCAGGTCCAGTGCCTTGATCTGCGCCAGTTGCTCGTCGGTGAGCAGCGGCGACTTGAGCCTCAATTGCCGGCAGTGCTGCGGACTTTCGTCGAACAGGTTCTGCTCGCTGCCGACAAACGCTTCCAGCGAAGTGACCAACTCCTCCCGGATCGCGTCCAAAGGCGGGTTGGACACCTGGGCAAACAACTGCTTGAAGTAATCAAACAGGGGGCGGTTCTGGTCAGACAACACCGCCAGCGACGCGTCGTTGCCCATGGAGCCGATGGCTTCGTATCCGGCCGCTGCCATGGGCGTGGTCAGCATCCGCAATTCTTCGATGGTGAAGCCGAACGCGCGCTGCTGCTGGCGCAGGTTGTCACCCCCGGCCGGAGGCAACGGCTGGGCAGCCGGCAGGCTTTCCAGTTCTACCTTATTGTCCTTAAGCCACTCACCGTAGGGCTGGCGGCTGGCCAGTGTGTGCTTCAGCTCTTCGTCGCCGATGATCCGGCCCTCGTCGAAACTGACCAGGAACATGCGGCCCGGCTGCAGCCGACCTTTCTCCCTGATGCTTTCCGGCGGCAGGTCCAGCACGCCGGTCTCGGACGCCATGACCAGCTTGTCATCGTGGGTAACGGTGTACCGGAACGGTCGGAGTCCGTTCCGGTCCAGGACGGCGCAGACATCCTTGCCGTCAGTGGCCAGCATCATGGCCGGCCCATCCCACGGCTCCATCATGCACGAGTGGAACTCGTAGAAGTCCTTTTTCTCCTGGGGCATGGTTTCATGCTGGTCCCACGCCTCCGGAATCATCATCAGCATGGAGTGGGCCAAATCCCGGCCCGTCATCACCAGCAGTTCCAGCGCGTTGTCAAAACTGGCGGTGTCACTGGCTTGCGGATCGCAGATCGGAGCCAGTTTGTGGATGTCGTCGCCGTACAGCGGGGAACTGAACTCAGATTCCCGGGCATGCATCCAGTTGATGTTGCCGCGCAACGTGTTGATCTCGCCGTTGTGCGCCAGATAGCGATAGGGGTGCGCCAGCTTCCAGTGCCCCAGCGTGTTCGTGCTGAACCGGGAGTGCACCAGCGCGAAAGCCGATACCATCGTTTCGTCGTTCAGGTCGGCATAAAAATTGGGCAACTGGTATGAAACCAGCAGGCCCTTGTAGACAACGGTGTTGGCGCTGAGGCTGCAGATGTAGTAGAAGTCCGCATCGTCTTCGCTGATGCCGGTGGCTTGCAGGTTGTTAGTGATGGATTTGCGGACGACGTAGAGCTTGCGCTCCAGGGAAGCCCGGTCCGGGGTGTGGGCAGTGCCTTTCCCAACGAAGAACTGCCGGATGGTGGGGCAAACCGCCCGAGCATCCCGTCCAATCGCGCTGAGGTCGACCGGCACGTCACGCCAGCCGAGGAGGTTCAAGCCGGCGTCGGCCACCACATTCTCGATGTGGGAGACGCATGCAGCGCGAGGTCCGGGGTCCTGGGGCAGGAAGACCATTCCGACCCCGTATTCTCCTTCCGGCGGAAGGGCGAACCCGATTTCGGAGGTGGCTGTCCGGAAAAATGCGTCCGGCATCTGGACGAGGATGCCAGCCCCGTCTCCGGTGTCCGGGTCGGCGCCCGAGGCTCCCCGATGACCGAGATTGTTCAGCACTTCCAGCGATTCGGTGATTATGGCGTGGGTCTTTTCACCCTTAATATTGGCAACCATGCCGACGCCGCAGGCGTCGTGCTCCTGTTCGGGAGCGTATAATCCGGATTGGGCCAGTTCTTTGAGCGAATTCATGGCTGCACCCTGCGGTCGCTGGAACAATGAAAAAACAGCCAGCTATGCTGAAAGCTGTTCCCATAAACGGGGTCAGGGAACTCCTCGCCGCTGGCAAAATCAGTTTGTGTAATATATCACAATTGGTAGGGATTGCAAGGCAAACCATCGCCGGCCTATACTCCCGCAACCTTCACGTGGGAGTCTACGACGACTTGGAAAATCAACTTGTGACTGCGGCCCGATGACCAGTACTACCGACACATTAACGCCTGCCGACGTTGCCCGCCTGGCCGTGGACGTTGCCGCCGACAAGCTGGCCTCGGACATCGTCATGCTCGATCTTCGGGAGTTGACGGCCTTCGCCGACTATTTCGTCGTGATGACCGCCGATTCCGCGCGTCAGATCGAAGCGCTGGAAGAAGATCTTTCAGCAGCTATGAAGGAAGCCAGCGTCGCGCGGCACCATCGCGAGGGCACACCGGCGTCAGGCTGGGTTCTTCTCGATTTCGCCGGCGTGGTGATCCATATTTTCGGGCCGGAAGAGCGTCGCTTCTTCGGGTTGGAGCGCCTATGGAGCCGCGCCCCGCAGGTGGTCAGGATTCTCTGAGCCAGGGGTCGTTGCTGCGCACGTAATCCAGCGCGTGGCCCGGTTCAAAGAACAGCCCGATCTCCCGCTCCGCCGACTCTGGGCTGTCCGATCCGTGGACAATATTGCGTCCGGTGTCGATCCCCAGGTCCGCCCGTATCGTACCCGGCGTTGCCTCAGCCGGGTTCGTGGCCCCGATGGTCTGCCGCGCCAGCGCCACCGCGTTATCCGATTCCCAGATCATGGCAACGATGGGTCCCGACGTGATGAAGTCCACCAGCGACGGGAAGAAGGGCCGCTCGACGTGCTCCGCATAGTGCCGCCTGGCCAAGCCCTCGTCTACGATCATCAGGCGGATGGCCACCAGCTTCAGCCCTCGACGTTCCAGCCGTGAGATCACCTCGCCGACGAGGCCGCGCTGTATGCCATCGGGTTTGATGGCGACGAAAGTCCGTTCCATATGGTTTGCTTGCTCCTTGTGATTGATGAGTTCGTGATGACGGCGCTACGATGAGGACAGTCGCCCCTGGCGAACCAGGTCCCGCCGGCGCGGGGCCCCGATAGTAGGCATCCGCAGGTAATACGGCTGTAGCGCAGCCAGGTCATCGGATTGGCCCGCGCTCAGCCGCCCGGCAGCCAATTCTGACAAAGCGAAGAGCCGGTCGGCCGGCGTCCAGGGCATCACCACAGATCCGGCGCCGTCCCCGGCCAGATCCCAGATTTCATCCCGGCGCGCCCAGGCCGCCTCTCCGCAATAAATCCTCGTCAGCGATTCCTCCGCGTCGTGCTCCAGCAGGTCCGCGGGTGATCCAACCCGGTCCTCTCGCATTCGTTCGCCGCCGGCGCCGAATGCTCCTGCTGCTACCTCGTTCCGCCCGGCGTCCAGCCAGGCCACCGGGCTACACTCGCCCGTCGGTTGGGCATGTCTCGCGTGGTCCAGGTACCTCCGGGCTTCCAACAGCAGCGTATCCACCCCGATGATGGGAAACCCGCCGGCCATGGCCAGCCCCTTGGCGGCGCTGACGCCCACCCGCAACGCGCTGAACGGCCCCGGTCCCAACGCCACGGCCACCGCAGTCAGTTCCGCGGCCCTTATGCTGCGCGCGTTCAGCAACTCGGTAACCGCCGGCATTAGTTGAGCGGTGTGATTCGCGGTCGACCGCCAAATCCGCGCCTCAACCACCTGCCCGTCGCTGCCGGCAAGCGCCGCTCCGCCATAGCGGGATGAGGTGTCAATGGACAGGAGCATCAGGAATTCTGCCCCGGCGCAGCGGACGAGAAATGGCGCGTCAATTGGGACAGCAACGCCGCGTACCTTTCGGGCGCATTGGAAATCGATATCCGGTGACGCGACGGGACCGACCCGTCCGCATCCGGGATCACCTCGCATGCCGCCGGGCTGCCGTCCGCTGCATAGTCCAATCCGATCCACAACGCGTCGGCCGGAAATATCTCGGCCGCCCGGTCCGCCCATTCCACGATGAGCACCTCTTCCCCGGCCGCCATGATGTCTTCCAGGCCGAGGTCCCACGCCTCGGCAGCGTGATCAATCCGGTATAAATCGGCGTGATGGATGGTCAATCGGCCCTGGTACCGGGTCACCAGCACAAATGTTGGACTGCGCGCGTAGCCGGGTGCGCCCAACCCGCGGGCTATCCCCTGGGTGAGGCAGGTCTTACCAGCGCCCAACGGCCCGGTCAGGAGGTAGATGTCCCCGGGAGAGGCCGCCTCGCCGATGGTTCTTCCCACCTCGCGGGTCTCGTCGGCCGTTTCAGTATGGATCGTGATGTTGGTGGGCATTACCCTATACACCGGTATCCGATTAATCCGCCGGGCCGGGTCAGCTGAAATGGTCCCAACCGGCGCCGGCCCGCAGTCGAGGATTGCCATCAGCGTCCAGCACCGTAACCGCTCCCGGCTCTCCATCGAGAACCTCGCCAATCACCGCGGCGCCGCGGGGCAACCCGTCAATGACGGCGGCCATGACCTCGGGCGGCGCGGTGAACAACAGGACATAGTCCTCGCCACCGTACAACGCCAGATCCAGCCAGTCCTCGGAGAACACGGATTTGAGCGCCGACTCAGCCGGAACCTTGTCGGCCCAGATCACGGCGGCCACCCCGCTGGCCGCGCACAGTTTTCCCAGATCGTCTGCCAGCCCGTCGCTGACGTCCATTGCAGAAACTACCCCATTCGCGACCAGAGTTTGCCCTTCCGTTACGTGAGGGCGTGGTCGACGATGGGCCCCAGTGAGGCGATCCATTGAGGGACCGCGGTCTCCGGTTGCCTGCAGCATCGCGCGCAGCCCACCGGCCGACCCGCCCACGGATCCCGTCACCCCAATCAGGTGTCCCGGCCTGGCCGCCGTTCGTACCATGGGTTCGGCGCTGGCGATGCCGGTGAGCGCTACGGTGATGAACCCCACGGGAGACCTCACCATATCGCCACCGATGATCCTCGCCCCGAATTCACGGCAAATCTCGTTCATTCCGGCGTACAGTTCTTTGATGTCATCAACCAACGTATGCGCCGGCAGACCCAGCGTGACCAACGCCAGCGCCGGTGTTGCCCCCATGGCCGCCACATCGCTCACGTTGGAGGCGATAGCCTTCCAGCCCAGATCTCGCCACGGCGTGGTTTCAGAGGTGAAATGGATGCCGTCGACCATGGTATCGGTGGTGTACACCTCGGTGACCCGGTCCCGCAAGAAGGTGACCGCGGCTCCGTCATCTCCGTTATCTACCACGGTTTGGTAAACGCTGGAAGCATCCGGCCCTGTATCGGAGTCGGACTGCCGTGTCCACTCCTGAACCAATTGGATGAGCCCGAATTCGCCGAGGTCGGAAATGCGCATGGTCCCAATATACAAGCAAAACGGGCCTTCGTTCAAAGGCCCGGATGCATTCGGCGTTCGTTAGCGGCTGATTAGTGAAAGGAAGCAAGAAGTTTGCGAATTGTTCCGGCGATTGTGCCGGTAACAGCGGATTTTCTCAGGGAACCCGTTTATCGGGAATGGGAGTCTAAAAGACTCGACCTAAAGACCCGAGTTACAGGAACATCCGCTGATTGACCTGGGAGTGGGCCGGTTCGCGCCCGTTAAGGCGTTCCCCGACTAAGGTCTCCCTTTTAAAGGAGGTGATCCAGCCGCACCTTCCGGTACAGCTACCTTGTTACGACTTCGTCCCAGTTACCGAACCCGACCTCGGCACCTGCCTCCCTTGCGGGTTAGCTCAGCGACTTCAATCGTTCTCGGCTTCCATGACGTGACGGGCGGTGTGTACAAGGCCCGGGAACGTATTCACCGCAGTATGCTGACCTGCGGTTACTAGCGATTCCGCGTTCATGCAGG